>OJAW01000103.1_pt1 | contig 66453 bp, 74 predicted proteins | sample 1589151 | NCBI WGS metagenome assembly OJAW01 (sample SAMN03283290) | human gut metagenome | biome: human-associated habitat; material: feces | host: Homo sapiens | place: Peru | collected 2012
TCCCTAAAACCTATATAACCTACTATTCCACACATATGTAAAATCTCCTTATTATAAATATAGTTATGATATATTCTTTGTTGTAATCTTGATTTTACTTTTTAAAATATATCTAACGAATAACTTAAATCCGTAGTAGAACCCGCCGAACTCTCCGATAAACTACTAACCTCGTCATCCCTATAGGACCTGGCGCTCAAATGAATTAATACAACCTTTCTAACTTCATTCTAATAGTATTATATGATATTAAAAAAGAAAAGGCAAATAGAAAAGAAAGTCTCCTCTCCCATCACCCAAAAGCCTCTTCTAAAAAAAAGTCCATTATAAAAGGAAAGACTTACTTACCTCCATTTCTTTATAAAAGTCCAAAATAAAAGGAAGTCTCTCCCTCCCTTTAAATTCGATTACTTTTTACCTTTACTTTCACTTTTTCTTTTCCTGGTTTTCTCCCTGGACCTAACTCAAATAATGATCTATTAAGGAAATAATCATATATCTTCTCCTTAGATACTGTATACCTATCCTCACTAGCAAAAACAGGTCCATAACTTAAATCTATTAATTCCATAGTAGGAATTCCCTTAGTCATAACTAATACTAATTCAATAGCCCGCTTCTCTTTAGCCGTTAATTTATTTTCTAATCCATTCGAAACAGGATGTAATTCCTCTCCAAAATACGTTTTATATACCCCAGGAATAACTGGTCCAGAACCCCATATAAAGTATTCATCTGGAAATAATGTTTCCCCTTCATTTTCTAACATATATATAACTTCACTAAAATAAAGTAATTTTTGTAATCTCTTCCTATAAATAAAAGTTGTATCTCTCAAAGTCTTACCTAAATTATCTTTCCTAACTTTCTCTATTATATAATCAGAAACTGCTAAACACTCTTTTGATATTCCCATAAATACTAAAAATCTTCACCTAATTTCTCATATATACCATGACTAGTATTATATTCTGCAATTTGATCAGAAAACATTGTATTAAATATTGGTTCTGCCTTTTTCTTAACATCTTCATATATATTTTTACTAGTTTCAAATGCTGTTTTAATATCCATTATATTAACTTCTTTTCTATTATCAAACAAAGCATTAGAAAAAGCATTTTGTAATAAAGTTAAAGAAACATCTGGATATCTAGATCCTATCTCATATATTCTTTTATATTCACTAGTAATATCTGTAATAAATTCCATAATTTTTCTTTGTACATAAGAAGAATACATCAACTTAGCCCCAGTCCTCTTCTCTATCTTTGGAAGAGTTCCTATTAATATTTCAACATTTTCATCTCTAGTTGGTTCCGCAACATCTATCTTTTGAAAACGTCTAACAAAAGCCTTATCTCTTAAAATATATCTTTCATACTCATCTGTCGTCGTAGCACCAATTACTTTAATATCACCACGATCTAGTGCTGGTTTAAACATATTTGCAAAGTCTAAAGACTCTCCTTTTCCAATTAAAGTATGTATTTCATCTATAAAAAGTATTAAATTAGTTCTCGACTTAATTTCATCTATCAACGTCTGTACTTTAGCCTCTCCAGTTACTGGATCTACTCCTAATAATGCCGATGTATTAACTTTAATAACTTGATAATTACTTAATCCATCTGGTACTAATCCATTTTGTATTCTATAAGCAAGTCCTTCTACTATTGCTGTTTTACCAACACCAGGTTTACCTACTAATACCGCTGACTTATCTGGAGTAAGTAACGTAAGTATCAATTCTTTTATTTGTACATCTCTTCCAATAGCTGGATTAGTAATATAATTCTTATTTAAAAAATTCTCCCCATATGTATCAAGAATACTAATTCTTTTTGTCTTCATATCAAATTCTTCATTCATAGTAACATCTCCCAACGACAAAATTATATCATAAATTTTATTATTTTACATCCATAGGATTTACATGTATAACAGTTAAATATATTTCTGGAATCTCTTTATCTATTTCTTTCTCTAACTTATTCGCAATATCATGACTATCAAAAGTAGATAAATTACCATCTACAAATATTGTAAATGAAATCTGATATTTATATCCAACCGGAGTAGCATTAAAATGATTAACTCTTTTAATCTCTTTATATCTAGAAATAATATTATATACTTTATCCCTAGTAACAGTATCCATAGCCTTATCCATAAGTACGTCATAACTTTCTAAAAATATCTTCAAAGCCACTATAAATATCCAAATAGAAATACCTATACCTACAATACTATCTATAAAATAAATTCCCTTTAAACTTAATACTACTGCTCCTAAATTTAACAAAGTAATAACACAATCATTTCTATGATCGGTAGCATTAGCCTTCAATAATAAACTCTTATATTTTTTATAAGCCCTATTAGCATACATATAAAGTATAAACTTAACTATAACAGTTATAATACATACAATAACTAACCAAATCGAAAAACTAAACCTCTCTCCTGTTATCAATGTCCTAATAGCACTAATAATAACTTCTACACTCATAAGTCCCATTGCTATACTAATAAACATCGAATAAATATATTCTGCTTTACCATGTCCTAAATTATGATCATCATCTCTAGGTTTAGAAGCAATTCTATTTCCAATAAAAGTCATTACAGAAGAAAATATATCTGAAGCACTATTAAAAGCATCAGCAATCATTGCCTGGCTACCAGTCATAAATCCTACTACTGCTTTAATTATAAATAGAAAAATATTTCCACACATTCCTAAAAGACTAACTTCTTTTATAACTTTAAATTTCATAAATTCATCCCTATCTAAAGAAAAAAGGAACTTTTGTCCCTACTACTATCTAATATTTAATAATCCAATTCTTATCTTTATCTTTTACAATAACTAAATTATCATATACTTGACAATCTAAATATTTAGAAGTAAATATAGTCTTTCCATATTTATTTAAAACTCCACACTTATCTCCATTACTATAAGAAACATAATTATCTGTTGCTCTTAGTCTTTCTCCAAGTTTTTTATCAGAACTATCTACTAAATAGTACTTTTCTAAATCTTCACTAACTTCAAATAACTTATCACTATAGGCAACTACATGTTTATATTTACAAGGTATTACTTCCTTACCATCAATATCAATAACACCAATTTTTCCTTTTAAACTAACAACTGCTACCCCATCTTCATTAAATTCAAAAGTACCATCTACATCATACTTATTTTCAATAACTTTTGTTTCATCTGAAGATCTAAATCCTACAAGTCCTTCTTCATTAACATTAATAAACATATCATTAACAGAAAAGTCTACATTAGCCTCATGCCCTACTTTACCCGTCTCTATATTATATGAATCAAATGTACCCTCATCAGCAGGATAAAATACTTCTCCATCTTTAACAGAAATCATATCTCCAACACCAGTAATAGCCTTATATTTATTCTTAGTATAAATGTATAAATCATTAACACCAGTACCATACTGACCCACTAAAACATCTCCATCATTATAACTAACTACATAAACATATTTACTATTAGAAAGTTTTTTTCCTTCTATATCTATTATTTCATATTGCTCATCGTTATATAAAATAGCCCCTTTATTCTTAATAATATCAAAGTTTTTATATTTATTATCTATAATTACTTTATTATTATTATCAATAACACTCCATAATAGATCTTCGCTTTGTACTAAAAAACACTTACTAGATATTATTCTAATCGCAATATATTCTTTTGGTATAATTTCTTTTCCCTTAGAATTAATAACTCCATATAAAACATTATTCGCAGTAATTACAAATAAATCATCTTTTGAATCTAGACTTCTCGAATAACTTTCTTGTTCAAAACTATATTTCAAGTCTATTTTCTTATTCCCATCTAAACCATAGTAACCAAATTTTTTACCATTACTAACTAATAAGTTATCTCCTACTAAAGAAACATACTCACTATTTAAAACTGTCTGTTTTAAAAGTACTCCAGTATCTTTTCCTACTGCATAGAAAAATCCTATTCCAACTATTAGTACTATTACACTAAATATTACAATCTGTGTCTTTTTACTCATACCTTTCTCCTCCAAACTTATACTATTCTAAACTTTACTACTTCTGCTTTTGTATCTGTTTTATCCACCATATCATCATAATCATTTAAAGTAGTATCTCTAACATCTGTTGAAAATAATGATCTACCTAACATTTCTGCACATTTTAATGCTTTATATGTATTAATATCACTAATTTTATTAAACTGTGAAACGTCTCTCTCCTCAGGATATGTAGAATCAAACTTCTTAAATTCTTTTTCTTTTCCTAATCTAACTGCTGTAAATTTAATAATATCATCTATATTTATATCTGAAAAATTAGAATCACTCTCTAAGTAATCTGCTAATTCTCCCTCAAACTGTGTAACTCTATACTGATTAAGATTATCCATATAATAATCCCATCTCTTACCCACTCTCATAATAGCATCTTTAACATCTAAAATCAAGTTAGGATTTGCTCTAATATAGTCTCCTAAGAAAGCATCTCTTGAACTCGCTATATTAATGATAAAATTATTAACTCCAATATCTTCTATTTCTCTAAAACTACGGCATCTACCATGAATAAATGTTTCTATATTCTGCCCATTTTCCGTATAACCTGATAATTGAAAATCTTCTTCTATCATTCTCTTCGCAAAGAAATCCGTAATTATCTTATTACCACCATATTGATCTAGTATAAATAAAAATCCTTCTCCTAACTCATCTTTTTTATCTTCATTATAACTAAGTATAGTATCTATTGTTGCCATCTCTTTTGAAAAAAGTAAGATAGCTGCTAAAGTAAATCTTCCATTGCCTGGTTGTACTATTACCCTTTCACCTTTCAACTTACTTAATTTTTGTTCTAATGAAGCCATATAAATATTCATCTGCATAGATTTAATTCTATCTATAAATTCTTCTGTAGTTTCTCTAGATTCTATCTCATTAGGATGTAATTTACTTAAATATGTATCGGCTATTACTGTTGCTTTTTCTAAATCATCTTTAAAAATATCAAGCACATCATAAACAAACTCATCATCTGTTACTAATCTCTCTGAACACATGAAAAACATCTTCGGATCTTTTGAGACTTTTATAACATTCTTCATAAAAGCCTCATTATCTTCTAGCCTTACAATATCGTATGGTTCTACATCTTCTCCATTAATATATCTTTCTACTAAATCAATTGCCATCATATCACTTCCTAATCAAAGTTTATTTTTTACCCTTTTTACTGTTTTTCTTAGAATCTACTTTTGTTTCTTCTTTCTTTTTATTAGTCTTAACTGCCGACAATACTTGTTCTGGTGAAATTACCATAACATCCATATCTAAAACTTCAGGTTCTTCTTGAGCAACAGGTACAACTACTGGTGCACTATTAACAACTTTATCTACCTCAGGTGCTCCTATATCAGTCGCATCAAATACAGTCTCTTTCTTTTCTTTTTCAACAGCCATATGTATCTTACTCTTATCTATTTCTACGAACCCATCTTTATTTTGAACTTCTGCTACTGGTGCTGGAGCAACTTCTTCTACTACTTCAGCAACCTTTACAGCCGCTTGTACGGCCTCAGAAGAAATCTTTGGTCGACCATCATCAACTATTTCTTTTTTAGGTTCTACTGCTTCTTCTTTTTTCTTTTCAACTATATCAAGTTTTTCTTTTTCTGGGGAAACTAACTTTTCTTCTAATTTTCTTTGTTTCTCTAATAGTGCTTGCTCTTCCTTTTCTTTTTTCAATCTCTCTTTTTCAGCCTTAGCTCTCTCTGCATCAAGCCTCTTCTGTTTCTCTCTCTCTTCTCTAGCCTTAGCCTCTAACTCTTTATATTCTTTATCTTTTTCGATTTTTTCACGTTTTTCTCGTTCACGATCTTCTCTCATCTTCTCTAAGTTTTCACGTTTCTCTCGTTCACGTTCCTCTTTTTCTCTTTTTAAACGTTCCTTTTCGGCTTTCTCTCTTTCTATCTTTGCTAACTTCTCAAGTCGCATCTTTTCTTCTAATTCTTTCTTTTGCTTTTCTCTTTCTTCTTTTTCAAGTAAAGCCTTTTCTTTTTCAGCTTTCAATCTTTCTTCATTTAAAAGTCTAGCCTTCTCTTTTTCTTCCTTTTCTAGAAGTGCTCTCTTTCGCTCTTCCTCTTCTCTTGCTTCTCTTTCTTGTTTTTGTCTTTCTCTATCAAGTCTTGCTTGTTCTTCTTTTTCTTTTTTTAACTTTTCTAAGGCTTCTTTTACTTTAGAGTCATCTGCTTTAATTCCAGTCTCTTTTCTCCGTACTTCAACTTGCTCTTCACGAGCTTTTTTCATAACTTGTAATTCTAACTGACGAATCTCTTCTTTCTTTCTCTTCATCTCTTCAGCATCAAGCGCTCTTCTTCTTTCTTCCTCAGTTATAACTTTCTTCTTTTTCTTACGTTTACCAACTACTAAAAGTAAAACAAGTGCTGATGAAAATACAAATAGTAATGAAACTATAATTAATAACTTATCATTAGATTGTACAACTACTACTTCTCCTTCATAACTAGCATAAATAATATATTTATTAACAAATTCAATAGCTTTTTCACTTTTTGTAAAAGCTACAATTGTAGATGGAATAGTTAATAATATTTGTGCAAATATTACTGGTATAACTCCAGCAGAGTTAATTTTAATCGGTAAATAACTTTGTTGAGCACCATAAGCACTACTACTTCTATTAGCATATTGAATTGGTATTCTTCTTTCAGCAAGTTGAATATATATAATACCAACTAATACTAATAAGTAAACAAGTATAAATGTAGAAAATAATATAATACCCAAAGTATTTGAATAACTACCATTTATAAATGCATTAAATGCGCCTTTAAATATACTTGGCATACTTTGAATAATACCAGCCATAATTATCATTGATGAACCATTACCTATTCCTTTTTTAGTAATTTCATCACCTAACCACAAGCAGAAACTTGTTCCAGCAGTCATAACTAAAGTTGTTTTAATTATTTCCATTGTGCCTAGGTTTTTCATATAAAATGCACAAAGTGCATAAGCTTGTATAAATGCAAGAACTATAGATAAATAACGAGTAATTTTATTCATCTTTTGTCTTCCAACATAACCTTGGTCTTTCAAATCTTTAAAATAAGGTATAATATCCATTTGTAATAACTGAGTAATAATACTAGCAGTTATGTAAGGAGATACACCTAAAGCAAAGATTGAAAAATTTTGAAGTCCACCACCACTCATTAAATTAAATATCTCTAAAAATCCAAGATCTTGATATATTTGTGATGCCCAAGGTATTGTTACGGTTGTACCCAAACAGAATAGCCCTAGACAAGCTAAAGTGAAATATATTCTTTTTCTTAAATCTTTATTAGATTTACTAAATATTTGGGAAAACCCACGAAACATCTAAATCACCTCAGCTTTGCCACCGGCTTCTTCAATTTTAGTAACAGCCTTACTTGAGAATCTATTTGCTTTAACAGTTAATTTCTTTTCTAATGAACCATTAGCAAGAACTTTAATTCCACAAAGACTCTTCTTAATAATTCCTCTTTCTTTTAATACTTCTGGAGTTACTACATCACCATCATTAAAAAATTTATTTAAATCAGTTAAATTAATTGTAGCGTACTCAGTTCTAAATCTTTTATTATTAAATCCTCTTTTTGGAAGTCTTCTATATAATGGTGATTGACCACCTTGAAACCAAGGAGCAATTGAAGCACCACTTCTAGATTTTTGACCATTTTCTCCACGAGTAGATGTTTTACCCATACCAGAACCTGGTCCACGACCAACTCTTTTTATACTTTTTGTTTCTTTAGATTTTGGTAAATTTTCTAATCTCATATTATAATTCCTCCACTTTTTTGCCACGTAATTCTGCAATATGTTCTGGAGTTCTTTGACTTTTTAATGCGTCTAAAGTAGCCTTAGCAACATTTATTTGAGTATTAGCTCCTAAGCTCTTTGCAACAATATCTTTAACACCAGCAAGTTCCAAAACTGCTCTAGCAGCTCCACCAGCAATTATTCCGCGACCTTCTTTTGCAGGTTTAACTAGAACTACACTTCTACCAACTTTTCCAGTTGCATCATGAGGTATTGTTCTATTATCAATTAATGCAATTTTTACAACATTTTTATTTGCTGATTGAATAGCTTTTTTAATTGCTTCTGAAACTTCATTTGCTTTTCCAGTTCCAATACCAACTAAACCTTTTCTATTTCCAACAGCAACATCTGCCTTAAAACGGAAATGTCTACCACCCTTAGTAACTTTTGTTACTTTAGATATAGAAATAACTTTTTCTTCTAATAAATTTTTTTTCGCTTCAATATTTTTTTTATTATTAGCTTTCTTATCCATAGTTCCTCCTTATATCTCTAATCCTGCTTCTCTAGCAGCATCTGCTAAAGCGCTTACACGACCATGATATAAGTAACCACCACGATCAAATGTAACTTCACTTATTTTAGCTTCTTTACATTTTTTAGCAATATCAGTTCCAACTGCTTTTGCAGCTTCAATATTACCACCATTAGAAAGTTTTAAACTACGACTTGAAGATGATACTAAAGTAGTTCCAGTCACATCATCAATAACTTGAGCATAAATACCATTATTTGAACGAAAAACATTTAATCTTGGCATTTCTTTTGTACCACTAATATTTTTTCTAACTCTTTTATGTCTTATAAGACGAGTTTCATTTCTAGATTTCTTATTTATCATATTTTACCTCCTTAAGCCGCTTTCTTTCCTTCTTTACGACGAACATATTCGCCTTTATAACGAATTCCTTTACCTTTATAAGGCTCTGGTTCTCTAATTTTTCTTATATTAGCTGCAAATTCAGATACTTTTTGTTTATCAATACCTTTAATTGTAATTTCAGTACTTGATACTAGTTCACAAGTAAGTTCTTCTGGAACAATTACTTCAACAGGATGACTATATCCAGCATTAACAGTAATTTTATTTCCTTGAACATTAAATCTATATCCTACACCAACAGCTTCTAATCCTTTTTCAAATCCAGTACTAACACCAGTTACCATACCAGATATTAAAGAATTAGTAGTACCTTGCATTATATTAGCTAATTTAGATACTTTCTTTTGACTAGTCTTTACAACACCATCTGATACTTGAACATCAATAAGTGGACTAACATTTAAAGTAAGTTCTCCTTTTGGACCCTTCACTAAAACAACTCCATTATCAACGCTAACATTAGTACCTTGTGGTATAACTATATTTCTTTCACCAATTCTACTCATAATTACTTACCAAATATAGGCAAGGACTTCGCCTCCTAACTTAGCTGCTCTAGCTTCTTTATCAGTCATTAAACCTTTAGAAGTAGATATAATTGCAATTCCAAGTCCATTAAGAACACGAGGAATTTCTTCAGCTTTAGCATATACTCTTAAACCAGATTTACTGATTCTTTTAAGTCCAGTAATAACTCTTTCTTTTTTAGCACCATATTTAAGTGTTAATGTAAGAGTATCACCGTTTGTATTCTTTTCATATTTATAATCTTCAATGTATCCTTCATTCTTTAATATTTCTGCAATACCTAAAGTCATTTTAGTTCCAATAACAGTAACTGTAGGATATTTCATTATATTAGCATTACGGATACGAGTTAACATATCAGCTATTTTATCTTGTACAAACATTTTATTCCTCCTTCTTACCAACTTGATTTCTTAACGCCAGGTATTTGACCTTTATTAGCAAGTTCTCTAAAACAAATACGACATAATTTAAATTTACTTAATACACCGTGTGGTCTTCCACATCTTTCACATCTAGTATATTCTCTAGTTGAAAACTTTTGTGGTCTACTATTTTTTACCTTTAAACTTTTCTTAGCCATAATTAACACCTAACCTTTAAATGGCATTCCAAATGCCTTTAGTAATGCATGAGCTTCATCATTACTTTTTGCTGTAGTAACGAATATAATATCCATTCCACGAATTTTATAAACATTATCATATTCAATTTCAGGGAATATTAATTGTTCTTTAATACCTAAAGTATAATTTCCTTTTCCATCAAATGCTTTATCACTAACTCCACGAAAATCTCTTACTCTTGGTAATGAAATTTTAATTAATTTTTCCATAAAATTATACATGTTTTCACCTCTTAATGTAACTTTAACACCAACAGGTTGACCTTCTCTTAATTTAAAACTAGCTATAGATTTACGAGCCTTAGTTACTACTGCCTTTTGCCCTGCTATTAATTCAAGATCTTTTTGAGCAGCATCAATAAACTTTTCATCATGACATCCTTCTCCAACGCCCATATTAATAACAATCTTTTCTAATTTAGGAACTTCCATAATACTAGAATAATTAAATTTATCTTTTAATTCATTTTTAATTTTTGTTTCATATAATTCTTTAAATGTACTCATATTTCACCTACTTACTAGCTTTCTTAGCAGATTTTTTAGCATCTACTTTTTTTGTATCTTTTTCATCAACAACTTTTACATTAGATACATGGATAGGCATTTCAATTTCATAAATACCACCCTTATCATTGTTTGTTCTAGGTTTTACATGTCTTTTAGAAATATTAACACCTTCAACAACAACTTTATTTTCATTTTTTAAAGTTTTTAAAACTTTACCAGTTTTACCTTTATCTTTACCAGCTAAAACTTTTACATTGTCATTAACATTAACTTTCATATTTCCTCCTATAAAACCTCAGGAGCTAAAGAAACAATTTTCATATAATCTTTTTCTCTTAATTCTCTAGCAACTGGACCTAATACTCTTGTACCAATTGGACTCTTATCATCCTTAATAAGTACACAAGCATTATCATCAAATTTAATATAAGAGCCATCATTTCTTCTAACTCCTTCACGAGTTCTTACAATAACAGCCTTAATAACTTTTCCTTTAGGTATATTACTATTTGGAATAGCCTTTTTAACTGTTCCAACTACAACATCACCAATATTTCCTGATTTAACTTTGCTTCCGCCTAAAACTTTAATAACTAAAATTTCTCTAGCTCCAGTATTATCAGCAACTTTTAATCTAGATTCTTGCATTACCATAGTTATACCTCCTAAAGAATTACAGCTTTTTCAAGAATTTCAACTAATTCATATTTCTTAGATTTAGAAATAGGTTTAGTCATTCTTATTCTAACTGTATCTCCTACTTTTGCTTCATTATTTTCATCATGTGCAGCATATTTTTTAGAATATTTTACACGTTTATTATATAATGGATGACGTTTGTAAGTTTCAACTAAAACAGTAATTGTCTTATCACATGAATCGCTTACAACTTTACCAGTTAATTCTTGTACTCTTTTAGTCATTAATTATTACCTCCGTCTAATTCTCTTTCTCTTAAGATAGTTTTCATTTTTGCAACATTCTTTCTTAATGTTTTTAATTCAGTTGGTTTTTCTAAAGTACCATTTGCTTGTTGCATTCTTTTTGTGAATAATTCTTCTTTTGTCTTAATAATTTCTTTTTTCAAATCTTCATTAGACATTTTTCTAATTTCTTTAATATCCACTGTTATTCACCATCCTTTTTAACAAATTTACATTTGACAGGAAGTTTATGTGATGCAAGTCTTAATGCTTCTCTAGCAATGCTTTCATCAACTTCACTTATTTCAAACATAATTTTACCTTCTTTAACTACTGCAACCCATTGATCAACAGATCCTTTTCCTTTACCTTGACGAGTTTCCAATGGTTTTTTAGTTATAGGTAAATGTGGGAAAATATTAATAAATACTTTTCCTCCTCTTTTCATATAACGAGTCATAGCAATACGAGCAGCTTCGATTTGTCTAGCACTTATCCAAGCACCTTCCATAGCCTTTAAACCATAAGTTCCTTTAGTAAGCTCAGTATTACCTCTAGCACGACCATCATATGTTAATCTATGAGACTTTCTATACTTAGTCTTTTTTGGCATCAACATGTTTAGTCGCCTCCTTTTTTACAAACTTCTTAGCTGGTAAAATTTCGTCTTTATAAATCCAAACTTTTACACCAATTTTTCCATATGTAGTATTTGCTTCACTTTGCGCATAATCAATATCAGCACGAATTGTATGTAGAGGAACTGTTCCTTCAGTATAACCTTCACTTCTAGCCATTTCTACACCATTAAGTCTTCCTGAAACTAAAGTTTTAATTCCTTTAGCACCAGCTTTCATTGTATCTCTGATAGCTCTTTTTTGAGCAGCTCTAAATGGAGCTCTATTTTCAATTTGCATTGCAATATTATCAGCAACCAATTTAGCATTTAAACTAGGATTTTTTTCTTCAACTATGTTAATAAATACTTCTTCATTAACAAGTTTTGAAACTTTTTTTCTTAGTTTTTCAATGTCTTCACCACCACGACCGATTATAACACCAGGTTTAGCAGTTCTAATTGTAACATCACATCTATTTTTCTTTCTTTCAATAATTACAGAAGAAATAGCAGCATCTTTTAAATTTTTTAAAATATATTCACGAATTCTAATATCGTTATTCAAATTAGTTGCATAATCTTTCTTTGCAAACCAACGAGAATCCCAGTCTTTATTTACACCTAAACGATATCCAACAGGATTTACTTTTTGTCCCATTATGCTTCTTCTCCTTCCATAGTTTTATTATCAGTAACAACAACTTTTATATGACTAGTTCTTTTATCATGTCTATCAACATTACCACGACTAGCAAATTGAATTCTCTTTAAGATAGTTCCTGGATTAACAAAACATTCTTTAATAACTAATTCATCTTCTTTAGCACCATTGTTATTAACTGCATTAGCAACAGCAGAATTTAAAACTTTAAGTATTAATCTACTTGCTTTTGTATTTGTAGTTTCAAGTATTCTTCTAGCACTATTTACGTCTTTACCTCTAATTAAATCCATAGTCATTCTTGCAAGACGTGGTTTTATAATAGCACCTTTATGTATTGCATAAGCTTCCATTTTTACCTCCTACTTTTGACCAGCATGTCCAGTAAACTTACGAGTTAATGCAAATTCTCCAAGTTTATGTCCAACCATTTCTTCAGTTATATAAACAGGAATAAAATCTTTACCATTATGCACTGCAATTGTATGTCCTACAAATTCAGGAAATATAGTACTTCTTCTTGACCAAGTTTTAATAACTGTCTTTTTATTTTCTTTATTTAAATTTTGAACCTTTTTTAAAAGTGATTTTTCAACATAAGGTCCTTTTTTTAAACTTCTTGCCATATTATCTTATCCTCCTATTTAGTCTTTCTACTAACGATAAGCTTTTCAGAAGCTTTCTTAGATTTACGAGTTTTATGTCCAAGTGCTGGTTTACCCCATGGAGTCATAGGACTCTTACGACCAATAGGTGCACGACCTTCGCCACCACCATGTGGGTGATCATTTGGATTCATTACTGAACCTCTATTAGTAGGTCTAATTCCCATGTGTCTTTTACGACCAGCTTTACCTAAATTAACTAAATTAACATCTTCATTACCAACAACACCAATTGTTGCAATACATGTTCCTAATACCTTTCTTGTTTCTCCAGATTGTAAACGAACTATTACATATTTACCATCTCTACCAAGAATTTGTGCACTAGTACCAGCAGCACGACATAACTCAGCACCTTTACCAGGTTTTAATTCAACACAGTGAACCATTGTACCAACAGGTATACTTTGTAATGGAAGTGCATTACCAACTTTAATATCAGCGCCTTCTCCATTTTCAACAATCATATTTACTTTTAAACCATTAGGAGCAATAATATATTTTTTTTCTCCATCTCGATAGTTAATTAATGCTATATTTGCATTTCTATTTGGATCGTATTCAATAGTAGCAACACGACCAGTAACTCCAATTTTATTTCTTTTGAAATCAATAACACGATATTTTTTAGTAGCTCCACCACCAATATGGCGAACAGTCATTTTACCTTGATTATTTCTTCCACCAGTTTTACTTACCTTTTTAATTAATGATTTAGTAGGGTTATTCTTAATTGTAATTTCTTCATTAGCTAAAGTACTCATACCTCTACGACCATTAGTTGTAGGTTTATAATGTTTTATTGCCATTTAATAATCCCTCCTATAAATCTATAGTTGAACCTTCTGCAAGTGTAACAATAGCTTTTTTGTAAGTTTTTGTTTTACCAGCATATTTTCCAACTCTTTTTCTTTTTGATTTAGTATTCAATGTATTAACATTTTTAACACTAACCTTAAAAGCATCTTCAATTGCTTTTTTAATATCTAACTTAGTAGCGCTTTTAACTACTTTAAATGTATAAACATTATTTTGTCTTTCAAGCATTGATTTTTCAGTAATAACTGGTGCTATTATAATATCACTATAATGTTTCATTATTTAAGCACCTCCTCAATACTATTAACTGCATCTTCTGTACAAACTAGTACATCAGCATTAGTTAAATCATAAGCATTAATTTCATCATTTAATAAAACTAATACATTTCCTAAGTTTCTTGTAGCTAAATATAAATTTTCATTTTCTTCATTAACTACAAATAATACTTTGCCATTTAATTTTAATGTTTCTAATATATTAATAATTTCTTTAGTCTTTAAAGTATCTAAATTAATATTATCTAAAACAACTAATTCTTTATTAATATTCTTATATGTAAGAGCTGTTTTTAAAGCAAGAACTCTTTCTTTACGATTAATTTTAAATGAATAATCTCTTGGATTAACTCCAAATGCTATTCCGCCACCTCTCCATTGAGTAGCACGAATACTACCTTGACGAGCACGACCAGTTCCTTTTTGTTTCCAAGGTTTTCTTCCTCCACCAGAAACTTCACTTCTAGTCTTAGTTTTTCTAGTACCTTGTCTCATACTATCTAATTGTAAACGAATCATTTTCTTTAAAGCATCATCATTTACTTCAATATTCCATACATTATCTTTAAGGTTAATATCTTTAACATTTTCACCTTTAATATTTTTAACACTTATCTTTGTCATATTATTTCCTTTCTAAAGCCTATTTGCTTTCTTCCGGAGTTTCTTCAGTATTAACAACTTCTGCATTTTCTGTATCTATAGTTTCTTCAACTACTTCATCAACAACAGTTTCTACCGCTTCTTCTTCATAAGAGATAATATCTTTTGGATCTTTCTTACGAGAATTTTTAATAGCACTCTTTATAAATACTAAAGAATTTTTTGCACCTGGAATATTGCCACTTACAAGAATATAGTTATCAACTGTATTAACTTCAATTATTTCAAGATTTTGAATAGTTACAGTATCAACACCCATATGTCCTGGTAATTTTTTACCTTTTAATACTCTTTTTGGAAGCATTGTACCCATAGAACCTGGTTTTCTATGATAATGTGATCCATGTCCCATTGGTCCTCTAGATTGATTGTGTCTTTTAATAACACCTTGCATTCCTTTACCTTTTGAAGTACCAGTAACATCAATAACGTCACCAACTTCAAATACTGAAGCATCTACTACATCACCTACATTATAAGTACCTTCAGCATTTCTAATTTCTTTTAAGAAGCGCTTAGGAGTAGTATTAGCTTTTTGTGCTCTAGCAGTTTCTGCCTTATTAGCACGATTTTGTTTCTTTTCAAATACGCCTAATTGAATTGCATCATATCCATCAGTAGCGACAGTTTTAACTTGCATAACAGCATTTGGTTCACAACTTACAACTGTAACTGGAATTAATTTACCTTCTTTAGTAAACACTTGAGTCATTCCAACTTTGCGTCCTAAGATTCCTTTCATTTTAATTTTCCTTCCTTTTATTATAATTTAATGTCGATGTCAACACCACTTGGTAAATCTAAATGAGTTAAAGCATCAATTGTTTCCTTACTAGGATTTTTAATATCAATAAGTCTCTTATGAGTTCTTCTTTCAAATTGTTCACGAGAATCCTTATATTTATGGACAGCTCTTAAAACAGTAAACTTCTCAATCTCAGTTGGAAGAGGTACTGGTCCAGAAACTTCTCCACCAGTTCTTTTTACAGTTTCCACAATTTTAGCAGCAGCTACATCAAGCAATCTATGATCATAAGCCTTCAAATTGATTCTAACCTTACTATTTGACATTATCCATGTCCTCCTTTCGTCTATATCTAGTATAGACTTGCTCCACTCGAATTCCCTGAGTTAACCAGATTAATATTTACCAACTTAACCTAGTGTATCAGCAACCTCGCATATCATCGCAGTCATACGAATATGATTATACCACAATAATTATATGAAAAGCAAGCATATTTTTCTTATTTTTATATGCTTAACCCAAAAAAATAACTTGGTACATTTCCAAGTTATTTTATATTTTATATTTGAAATATTTATTAACTTTATTATTTAAATTCAATTTGTCTTCTACAATATTTACAAACTCCAATTTTTTCAGTTAACACATTTTCAGCTCCACAATAAGAGCAATGCACAATATGAGTGTTCTTAGCTTTCTCTCTTTTCTCTTGCATCTTGAAATCATTTGCTTTTCTTATTTCATAATCTTTCTGTAAATCTTTATTCATATAATCTCTTAATTCATGATTAATCTTATCACTTACCTTATTATAAAATACTTTTATAATAAAAGCCAAAATAAGAAAAATTACTCCAACACTAATCAATGTCTTACTATATTTTAAAAACTTTAAATATAGATCAGAATTTAAAATAGAATTTAGATAAAAAACATTAATTTTATTTAACTTAAAAACATTTAGAATACTATCAATAATTTTAGGAACAAGTATCACCATTCCTAATATTATTAATATTAATGGCAAATTATAATATTTTTTATTTCTATATATATAATATCTAAACAAAATTAAACAAACACCTAACAATGGAATAAAATAAAGTGTAACCAATATAACAGGTAAACTTGATAAAATTTTATTTATTTTATTATCATTCATATTTCCTCCATTTAATTTTCAGTATAATATTTCAAATCATATTCTAAAGAAGGAGATATCCTTATAGGTTGATCAGAACCATTATAAAAATCATTAGCCTTCGTAACACAATTTTCTTGATTACATACAATTTCAACATATCGTTTTTCACCAGGATAAACATTATCATAAACACCAATATAATAATGATTTGGATTGTTTATATCTTGAACTAAGCTTATAGCATTAACTCCATGTAAAACACCATCAAATTTTGAAGAAATAACAGGAGCATCCTTATCTTTTAATCTATTTTTAAGGATATTAATAAAACCATACGCTCCTTTATACTCAATTGATTCAACACCCAAAAGATTTCTCATCCACAAAGTAAAATTAGAAGCTGATGAATAATGATTGGTTACATTTTGTTTTATAAAACTTGCATATATTGCATTAAAAATTTGTAAATCATCATATTCTATATTGCTACTTGTTTGCATTTTCAATTCATTTAAATAATAATTTTCTACACTTTTAAAAGTAAAGCCATATTCTTTTTTTTGAGTCTCCTCATCAATCGGGCTTTTTTCTACTGAAAAATCATATAAACCAGAATTTTTTATTTCATTTTTATAGTTATCCTTTATTATTAAAACATTATCTTTTAAATCCCTAAAATCTGCTGGAAATTTTTCATTAAAATGCTTAAATCCAAATTCATACTTCAAAACATTAGTTTTTAATTTATAATCGTATAAATTAGCATAATTTGCAAAATACGTATTTGTTAAATCATATGAGTAAGAACTATCTTTTTTTAAAGTTATACTTTCATGTTTTAAAGGCAAAACTTTTTTATAATATAATTCAGCAACTGTAGCCATTCCATAACAATGTCCCCCGTATGATAAATTAGATCCATAATTTCTAAATGAAAAGCCATCTCTATTCACAATAAATCCACTATCTGCCACAAGAATACCATCATCCACATTATCATTGTTAATATCTACTAAATCATCATCTAATTCCGTTTTTACTATATCAAATAATTCTATTAATCCATCCACATTACCTGATGAATAAAACTTACAACCTGTACTATTTGATACATTTGCAAGAGCTTCATTATTAGAACCATTTCCAAAACCAATTGAACATATTTTTACATCTTTATTTTTAGCCTTTTTTATAATTTTATTTGTATTTACACGTAGTGATGAATCTTCCCCATCAGTAAGAATAATTATATATTTATTATTCTTTTCACTTGCAAATTCATTAATACTATTTAACAAAGCGTTGCTAATATTTGTACCTTCTTGACTAGTAACAAATTTACCATTCATATTTTCCAAACTACTTTTAATAATATCAATATCACTTCCAATTTTTTTAAGATTGGCATAATCTCTTCTAAATTCAGATAAACCAAATTTATTATTTTTTTTATTTGATAATTTGGTTATTAAATCTTTTGTCAATTTAAATCTTTGTCCAGCAGAATCAAAACCAACCGGATTATTACCAAATAATTCTTCTGTCATTTGTTTTCCAGTTATTTTAAAATATTGTTCTTTAGAATACATACTCCAAGAATTATCCAAAACAAATAATATTTGATTATCAAAATTTTCTTCTAATATTGAATTATCTCCAACAACATAATTAGAAAAATGATTTAAATTCGCACTAATAGTCTTATTTTCTTTATTAACCAAACTATCTATTTTTTCATATTTAGAACTTTTTTCGTTATAATAATAGATAGACAACGTATCTTCGTTTAAATTATACTTTTTTATTTCCTCATCTGTATAAGATACAGTTAATTCAATCTCATTTATTTGACCGTCTGTATAAAAACTATATAATTTATTAATTAATCCATTTTTATTACTTATTTTTGTATTTTCATTTATTTTAGAACTTAAGCTAGCAATATTTCCTTTACCTTTAATTACTAATTTTATGTTATCTTTTTCATAATTATAAGTTAACTCTCTATTACCATCTTTAATACCATCACCTCTTGAATCTGCTTTTAAAGGATCAAGACCTAATTGTATTTCATCATAATCATTTAATCCATCTTCATCTGTATCCATTTTTAAAGGATCAGTTTTACTAACAAATATTTCATAATAATCATCTAACCCATCTAAATCAGTATCAGAGACTTCAGGATTTGTACCATATTCTTTTTCTTCTTTGTTTGTAAGACCATCATAATCTAAATCATCCAATGAATTTTCATCAATTTCATAATCAAATCCAAGTTTTTTTTCATTAATATCACTCGAAATTATTTTAAAACTTTTTTTTATTTTTTGTAACTTATAAGTTGCTATTATTTCACAATTTCCAATACTATTTGATAAATCCCAAGTAACTTCTAATCCTTCCTTTTTTATCTCTCCACAATTAGTTGAAAATTTTATTTCATCAATTTTTTTATCATTTGATAAATTAACTCCTAACTTTAATTTTGTTTGAGCAACATATTTTGTGTTAGGATCCAAATAAGTATCGTTCCAACTTAATTTTTCATACCCAATTAAAATACCATAAAGCACCAAACAAATTATCAAAAATATTAAAAAAAAGAAAGCAATAAAAATTCTCTTTTTATATTTTACGATTATTTCTTTCACTTTTTTTATTTTTGGACCTATAAAACTTTTACTTTTATCAGTAATCATTTCTGTTGTTGTAAATTGTACATTTTCATTTGAAGTATTTAAACCTTTATTAAAATTTTTTAAATTTACTCCACAATATGCACAAAAATCTTCATTACCATTTAATTTTTCTCCACAATTTGGACAAAACACATAATCACCCGCTTCTTTTTATAATTAAATTTCTAAAAACATTTTGCCTTTATAATTATAATATTGTTTTTTATCACCCTTAATAAGTATATAATGAACATTCAATACTGGATTAACATTTGAAGTTATAATTTCTTTTTTTGCATTTAAGTCATAAACAATATATTTAGAATCTTGAGTTTGTAATTTTAGATAAGTGGTATCCCAATATTCAGTTAGTTTAATATCTGAATAAATACAATCCATTATTACATTCCCTTGGCTATCAAGAATCCCCTCTAAGTTGTTTTTAGTAACAATATAATAATTTGACCAACTTGAAATTCTAGAATAATCTTGAGTTACTTTTTCACCATTTAAATTAATTAAATAATAATTTTTATTATCTTCGCTTACTACAGCTAAATTATTATCATCAAATGGATATGAAGTCAAAAATAATTTATCTACAATTTTTTCGCCATTTAAATTATAATATTCATACTTTTTAGAATCTGTGTTACATACCGGACTAGCATAAGCCTCAAGAATATAATATTTCTTATTCATCATTCCATATTTTTTTAAATCTCTACAATCAATGGACTTTATTTTGCTTCCTTTGCTATAAAAACTAACAGTTTTAATATTATCTTTGTTTACCACGGCATATGTACCATTATCTATTACCGCTTTATCATTTAATGTCATTTCTAACTCAAAATTAGAATTCATTTTATAAGATTCATTATCTTTAGAACAAAATAAATTACCATCTATATAATTAATCCAATCACACTTATCATCTAAATTATAAACCTTTCCAGATTTTATAATTTTATATGTCGATTTTCCTGAATTATTATCAAATAAATATGTAACCACCATATCCTGATCTTCACTACTAATCGTATAAAGATCACTAGAATCAAATGAAGCAATTTGTTTACCATTTTCTACATCTAAAATATAATTTTTGTTGTTATAATAAACTGATGCATATTTCTTTAAACTTTTAATAGTTGGTAATTTCTCATCACTAACTTTGACAGGAAAAGTAACCATAGATACACCACTATAGTTTAAAACCATATAATTCTTCTTCTTTGTATCTTGTAAAAGTAATACATTATCCGATAATAAATTAGTATATAATTTAATATTTTTTAAATCATATAAAACACTTCCATCACGTTTTAATAAATAACAATGATCATTTTTATCACAAGCTTTATATAAACCAACGACATCATTCATAAATTCATATTTACCAAAATCTACAACCATTTTTCCGTCTCTATTAATTACTCCATAATCACCATCTCTTGCAACCAGAGCAGTACCGTTTACAAAACTAGATGTATACTTATAAATAAAATCAGTTATTTTATCTCCAGTTTTACTAAACAATGCATAATACCCATCTTTCTCTATAAAGAAAGATGATTGATTACTTATATTTTGATTATTCTTATCAACATTCCCATTTTTATTTTTACCTAAAAAAACATATAAAAGTAATACTATAACTAATATAACTATTATTAACAATAATATCCATTTGAATTTAAAAGATTTATTTGATGATTGATTATTTATCGGTTGTTGTATATTGTTTTGATATTGATTATTTATTTCTTGAGGTATTCCGTTATTCATATCTACTGATGAATTTAAGTTATTTATTGGTTGTTGTATATTGTTTTGATATTGATTATTTATTTCTTGAGGTATTTCATTATTCATATTTATTGATGAATTTAAATTATTTATTGATTGTTGTACATTATTTTGATATTGGCTATTTATTTCATGAGATATTTCACTATTTATATTTGTTAATGACTCAATATTATTTGCTGGTTGTTGATTATCATCTTGCGATTGATTATCTACAAAATAAAGAAATCTATTATTTGATTGATCAGAAGAAGTTAAATTATTAACTTCACTATTTTCTTCATTTCTCATATTATTTGAAAAAACTTAACAAATCATAAAGATTGTTAGTTATATTACTTTCTAATAATTTCATATATAAATAATAACCAGCTACGCTTAAAATAGTAAAACAAATTAAATGAAAATATATTTTAATATCTACAACATCAAATTTTATATTATCATCTATTAAATTAATAAGAATAAATAATGAATATACCCCACCAGCAATTCCAGAAAAAATAGATAAAGGAAACCAAATTTTACCTAGAATTGGAGAAACGACCATTCCCAACAAAACGAAAGGAACCAATGATGTTGTAGAAATTGACAACAATTTTATAAAATTAACATTTTTTTTAAAAATTAAACTAACTATGTAATATACTAATGGAATCCCAACTATAATACCAATATATAACAATAAATTTTTTCCTAACAAATTACCCCAATCTAAGTTTTTCAATCCTCCAAGGTCTAATGTAGTTTTATAATTTAATGTTGAAGGATCTAAAGTTTTTGGAAAAATGTTATCCAAAATTGTTCTAATCAACTGTATTAACACCATACTAAAAGCAACAATTAAACATAATATTATAGATGTTTTTGTATCATTTAATTTTTGTTCTTCTTCTTTAAAACAGCGATAAGGCTTTAAGAACAGTGCTATTATAAACATTAAATAATTAAATTGTGGTTTACTAATATTAGTCAATTGTTGTTCATCTACCACTTGACTGAATGCTGATTGATTACTTATAGGTTGTGAATGATTTACTTGTGGTTGTTCAATGGATTTTTGTACAACCGATTGTTCATTGTTCAAGTTATTTTGCAATAATTCATTATTAGTATTTAAATGTGAAAAAGTATTTAATTTAGTACCACATTTAATGCAAAAAGTAGAACCATCAATATTATTTGCACCACACTTTAAACAAGTCATTTATTTGCCTCCTTTTTTATTTATATTATCTCTAATTAAATTTGCAATAGGACTACTATCTGTAATCGTATTAACAACATTATTACTAATATTTTGTTCCGAAAATGAATCAATAATTTTACTCATTGCAGATTGTCCGTTAACTTGCTTATTATTTGCTCCATTCATCATAGAATTCGTAAGCCCTTTTTTTGACTGAATAAAATTATCAACCATTTTTAAATTTGCTATTGACTTTTTAGTTTCTATTTCATAACTATGTCTAGCATTTGAATTACGATATCTTATGAACATAAATATAAAAAATATAAATCCAGTTAATAAGAATATCCAACTATAATCCCAATCTATAAACAACATCGCTAAAATCCCAAGAAATTCCACTGAAAATGATACACTTAATAACTTTGGCATATGAATTGGTACACTACCCATAGTTTCCTTTGTTCTCGCATTTACCGCAACGTAATGTAATATTTTTTTGTCACCTTTAACTTGTTGATAACTATATAACCAAACAGGTAAATATGCTGCTTTCCATTGTTGTCCTTTTACATTGAATTGTTCAGTTGACCAAGAGACTCCACGATCGTAATTTTCTAAAGTTTCATTTGCAGCAAATCTCGCTATATCCTTAGATTGTATATCAACAACATTTTTTAGATGTTCAACATTTATGTCACGTCTTTCTGATGTATAACCTTTTAAAAAGTTAGCATTATATTTTACACAATTTTCAATATCAAAAGGCATTATTGCATTTATGACATTATTTGTTTTTTCAGAAGACGTACTATTTAATCTATCAGAATTAGATTCAACCGATAAACCATTTATAACTAAATCAAATTCTCGTTCGACATGATATAAATCTGCATCATAATATATTCTTTGATTATTACCACTTCCTCTATAATAATTTCTTGTTTGATGTTCTCCTTCTCCAATTAAATTAACATGAGCATTTACATCAACAAGCATGTATGGAAAGTAAACTCCCATTATATTATTAGTTGTAAATTCTTCTTTAAACTTAGGATGTGCAAAAAATTTTCTCTTTCCTACAAACTTTTCGATTTCTAATTTTGCAGTATCTCGATTAACGTTGAAAGGCAATACAACATCGGGAATACTACCATTAGGAATTTGTTGATTAACAGATAATGTATTTCTACACCAATGACATCTAGCTTGTGAAGCAGAGGAAGTATCAACTACAACCTCCGCACCACAACTACTGCATTTAAAAGTCAAAACGTCATTTGTATTAAATACAATATCTTGTGCCCCAGAACCCATAACTTGTCCATGTAATTGACTAATATCTTCAATCATTCCAAAAACTTTTTCGGGTTCAAATTCATGACGACAAAAATTACATCTTAATTTACCATTATTAGTATTAGTAGAAATATCTGTCGATCCACATTTGGGACATTTATCTTGTCCATTTTTATTTCCTATATCCGTTTGAATTACGGTAGGATTACTTATTACAGTATCGTTTGTAGAAGAAGTTATGTTCGAATTATAACTATCTTGCATAAATTATAATCCAAGTAATTGTGCCTTTAATTTATCGTATTCTTCTTGTGAAATAGCTCCTGCATCCAATAGCTTTTTGGCATTCAACAATCTAGTTGTTGAATCATCGGCACTAGATGTTGCATTGGTTTCTTGCACTGGTTGCACTGATTGTTGAGTTTGACCAAATGCGGGTTGATAAGTCGATTGTGTATTAGCTTGTTGCATAGAGTTCATCATGCCACCAGCAGCTTGCATTCCCATTCCCATAAATGCCATTCCTGATCCACCACCTTGTTCTCCAGCAGCTTGCATTCCACGAGCAGCTGCTTGTTGCATAAAGGCATTTCCACGTGCACCAGATAAAGCATCTGCTTTCTTTACATCTTTCATTAATTCTTTAGTATCTTCATCATATTCAATAGCTAAAATAGCTGTTTTAACGATTTCTAATCCTCTATCACTTTTCCATTGATATCCTTCTTCAACAGCAGCTGACAGACTTTGAGCAAATCCGATTTGATCTCCTTGAATTTTTGAAATACGATTGCCTTTACTAGGATCGTTTGTATAATTAGAAAATGCAGCAGATAAACTTCCAACCACTTCATTAAATAATTGACTTCCTGCATCATTATCCATATCAGCAAAATCAAAAACTGGTGCATTTGGTTGTAAGTATTTTGCTGGTACGAAATTTTTTACAAATAATAGTGGATCTACTATTTTTAAAGTATAAGTTCCTCTCGTAACTGCTCCAACTTGTGTACCAAAGAATGCATCATCCCAATAAATTTCTGATTGTGTTCCAAATTTATTGTTTGGAATTTCTTTTAAATTTACGTAGAATGCTAATTGTTGGCTTCCCGGTTGTCCGCCAAATTTAACTTTTTCCCAAGTAGATTTAATCGTTTGACCAAATATTCCATCACCGGCAAACATAGATTGTGAATTAGGGTCATCACTTCTAAATTCAAATCCTCCTGGTTCTGCAATTATTCCAGTAATCGCACCATCTTGTAAAGTAATAAGTGCAGTTCCTTCTGGAACAACAATTTTACTTCCATTAGAAATGACATTATCATTCCCCTTATAATTTTCTCCACGACCATTATTTTGAGATTGTGGAACTGCTTGAAATACTGCAGCTGTACTTGGTACATTAGCTCTTGGAACATAGAAGTCTTTCCATTGATCAGCTAAAGAACTACTTAATGCACCTGAAAATGCTTTAATAAATCCCATAAATACCTCCTTCTTATGAGCAATAAATCTCATAGCTAAAATTTAATAAAGTTATTGAATAGTTAAACAAAACAAAATAAAAAACTATATTTAACTTTTTGCCTACTCCATTCTTCCCAATTATAACATAACTATTGAACATATTCTACAATTTCTGTACAATAATCAAAATAAGTACCAAAATAAAGAAAAATTAAAAAGGACTGTCTCCTACAAATTATAGGTTACAATCCTTTAATTAAAACTATTAACAAATTTTTCAATTTTTATAGTTCAATTCATCACAATTAATTTTTATTCATATTAGTAATATCACTAACTAATTTTTCATAGCCTTTATTTTTTGTAAACTCACTTAATATATTTTGCATCTCGTTTTCATCAAGTGATTCAACAAGAACTGCATTATTATAAGTAACAGGTTTTATTTCTTTTGCTACTTCTTCTTTAAGAGTGCCATTAATTTCAATAATTAAAACATTTGGCATATCAACACTAATATTAAGTTTATCATTATCATATTTAATACTAAAAGTAAACTTTTGATTACTTACATTTCCGCTACAATTTATTAATACATAATCATCTTTTATTTCACCATTAATACTGAATTTATAATCATTATCTTCATATTGAATACTATATTTAATTGAATCTTTTAATATACTAACAGTACCTATTTTTTTATTATCGTTATAAATATCATATTCATCCTCGTCATTTAATACTAAACCAATATTATATTCATTTGAAAGAATATCAACTTTTATAATATTATCACTATAATCTTTTTTATATAAATCAACTTTTAATTCAAATTCTTCATCAACATTTATATTATTAATTTCTTTTATAACTTCTTCTTTAGACATATCACTATAAAAAGAAATTGCTTCAATAAAAGTATTACTCTTACCTAAATAACTTTTAATATTACCAAGTAATTTAGCACTATTATCTTTGTTTATATTTAAAGATAATTTATTAACCTTTTTATCTTTACCATTAACATTTAATACAACTTTCTCTTTAGTAAAATATGATTCATCTAAACTACTAACTAAACTATTATATAATTCATTATAAATATTATTTAAAGACCTAATATATTCATCATTCCAAATTTTTTCATCAATTGACATTTTATATGCTTTATCATTTGAATTATTTATTTTTCCATATAGTATATCTTTATTTGCACTTAAACTAATATTACCAAGTAACTCTTTATCATAATTAACAACATAATTAGAATTAAACACTTTATTTTTATAATCAATTTCATAATTAACATTTAAATCAAGTTTATTTAATAATTTATCATACCCATTAAGTATTTTCCCTTTATCAGTAACATTTATTACAAAACTAGCATTACCCTTTCTAGGACTATTTAGATTTTTCATTCCTTTATCAATTATTTCATTATAAAATTCATTAAAATCTTCAAATAAACTCATATAAACTTCTTTTGGATCATTAGTTTTCTTAAAATAATAAAAACCAACCATCCCCAATAATACTATAGCAATCGCTATTAAAAGCAAAGGCCATGCATAATTCTTTTTAACTTTAATTTCTTCTTCCATACACACACACTCCTTCTTAAAATTAAATTATTTTTTTATCAAAATTGGCGTATCCTTCATTTCATCTGGTACACTAATATCCATGTACTCTAAAATAGTAGGAGCCACCATCGTTAAATCACCTTCACTTTCTAACGAAACACTTTTATCAGTAATAATAAAAGGAACTTTACTACAAGTATGTGTAGTAACAGGTTCACCATTATCATCTATCATGATATCCGCATTACCATGATCTGCTAAAATAATAACTTTATAAAAATTTTCTTCTGCAATTTCTATTATTTTCTTCAAACATATATCAACCGCTATACAAGCATTAACAGTAGCATCATAATTACCAGTATGACCAACCATATCAGTATTAGCAAAATTAACTAATATAAAATCATAATCTTGAATCATACATTCCATACATTTTTTTGTTATACCAATAGCACTCATTTCAGGTTTTAAATCATAAGTTGCAACCTGTGGAGATGGAATGTGAAAAAAGTTACATTTAGTTATTTTTCCTTTATAACCAACATCAAAAAAATAAGTAACATGAGGAAATTTTTCGGTCTCAGCTATTCTGGCTTGAGTAAGACCTAATTTAGATAAATAAATACCTAGAGGATTATCAATTTTTTGATATTCTGCTAAATTTTTAGTTGGAATTTCATCATCAATAGGTAACATACTATAAACACTTAAACTGCTCATATCATAAGTTCTAAATTTATCAAAATCACTATTTACAAATGTAGATATAATTTGTTTAGCACGATCTGCCCTATAATTCATCCAAATTAATATATCACCATTTCTAATAAGACCATTTTTATCAACAAGTATTGGCTTTAAAAATTCATCAGTAATGTCATTTTCATACATTTTATTTATTGTATCATTTATAGAAGTTGTACTAATTCCTTCTCCCTTAGTAACCAAATAATAATATTTTTGTATTCTATCCCAATGATTATCCCTATCCATTGCATAATATCTACCACAAATAGTAGCAATACTACCAACTTTATTTTCTTTTATTTTATCTTGAATTCTATCTATATAGCTTGAAGCAGAATGAACCGAAGTATCTCTTCCATCAGTAATAATATGAAAATAAATATTTTCACAACCGTTTTTAACTAAATTATTATACATATTAATTATGTCATTAATATCAGCATGTACACAACCATCACTAGTAAGTCCCATAATATGAATTCTTCTAGTCTTATCACTTATTATTTCATTAAAATATTCATTTTCTAACAAATTAGATTCAAACAAATCATCAACTATAGTTTCATTTTGTTTAATAAGTCTACCAGCACCAATGGTCTCATGACCACACTCGCTATTTCCAAATTGGCCTTCATGTAATCCTACTGCTTCTTCACTTGCTTTTAATAAAGAATGAGGGTATTCATTCCATAACGTATTAAAGAAATTCATATTTGCACTTTTTATCGCATTACCATGTTCTTCCTCTCTAATACCAAACCCATCTAAAATAATAGTTAAGACTTTTTTCATATCATTCACCTTAAATAAAATATAACACAATATAAAAAAAATTACAACGAATGTAATTATATAAAAATTTAATAAAAAACATCTTCAAATAAAATTATTTTTTATTTTTTTATAAGTAATGTTATAATAATCATGGAGGTAAATATGGAGGTAAATATTGAATTTTTTGATGTAGTTGATAAAAACAGATTACCACTTGGTTATAAAAAAAGTAGAGATGAAAGTTTAAAAAGTGATGAATTTAATATCGGAGTAGAAATATGGATTATCAATGACAATTCAATTTTGATGACCCAAAGAAGCAAAACAAAATCACACCCTGGACAATGGGAAGTACCAGGAGGATGCTGCCAAGCTGGTGAAACAAGTACAGATACAATAAATCGTGAAACTAAAGAAGAAATTGGTATTGACATTACCGAAAAAGATTACAGTTTAATTGGAATGGAACTTTATAAAAAACAATTTGTTGATATATATTTTTCAACCAAATTAATAAATATCAAAGAAATTATTTTACAAGAAGAAGAAGTAGATAACGTTAAATTTGTAAACAAAAACGAATTTATAAAAATGCAAATGAATAACGAAATAGTTCCCTCAGTGCTTGATAGGTATAACAAGATAAAAAGCAAATTAAGCTTAAACTGGTGAAACCTATTAAAAAATTATTTTTTAAGTCTTAAAATTAAATATAACACTTATTATCATTTTGAATCCAATTATATTCTGGATAAACAGACATAATATAAGGCAGATTATTATACGTAATACTGTCTTTTTTTATTATTTTCGGAATTTTTAAAACTACTTCTGATGAACTATAGACGTACTCTTTTGGAATAACAATACCAGTTAGCTTTCTGGTTTCGTTATATGCATTCCTTAAATTGTTGAATTCATTCTCAGTACTTTTTTTAATACAACATCTGTTTTTAAAATTACTCGTCCTTCTTCTAGAGAAATAACATCCATTTTTACCTCCATGTAAACATTTGCATTATTCCATTTAATCGTATTACCAATCTATAATAATTTGTATTAAAATTGATTTTTCTACACTTCATGCTATCACAAAAAGTAAAACAACACAAACAAAAAATAAATGTTTATATAAAAAAATATTTCATAATTATATTTTGAAAGAATCATTTATTAATATTTTTATATTTAGCATTAGTTTGGTATAAAAACAATCACACAATTAAAATTATTTTTAATATACGCCAGTACTACAAATCTATTTTATTAAACAAACAGAAATTTAAATAAACTAAATATTTTAATATTAAATATAAAAAAAATTACAACGAATGTAATTTTTTAATTATATATAACGTTAGCTTTAACTCTTAATCTATCTGCTATTGTAGCAATAAATTCTGAATTAGTAGGTTTATCTCTATTTATATCTATACTATTTCCAAATACATCATCTATAAGTTTTATATCTCCTCTAGTCCAACTTACTTCAATAGCATGCCTTATCGCTCTTTCGACCCTACTGGGAGTTGTGTTATATCTTCTAGATAACTCGGGATAAATATCTTTCGTTATAAAGTTTATTGGACTTTTTCTAGCATAAGTTATCAATATACCATCTCTTACATACTGGAATCCTCTTATATGTGAAGGAATACCCAATGAATGCAATAAATCCGTTAAAGCAGATTCAACATTCACAAGTGATCTAGTATTTCTTTGAGTCCCAATACTTAAAAGTCTTCTTTCTAAACTCATGTAATTTATTGGTTTTAACATATAGTAATTAACACCATATAGATTAGCTTCATCAATCATTTTTTGATCAGAGAAACCAGTAGTTATAATAACTTTCTTTAATATTCCTCTTCTCTTAAGTTCTCCTAATAAGAACAGTCCATCCATTTTAGGAAGTAACAAATCCATTACAATAACATCAAATGAATCAACATGATTTATTATATATTCTAATGTTTCCTCCCCATTATTTTTACAAGCTACAACTTTGATTACTTCATGACTACAAAAAAACTTCTCAATTTCTTTAGTTGTACTTTCATTACTGTCAGCAACTAAAACTCTGATTAAATTATTCATGATTTTCTCCTTTTTTCTAAATAATTTTGTACTGCTTGTAAATACATTATAAGTCACGAATTGACAAATATCTAGAGTATATATTGTCTATGTATGTAAATTGTTGTCAAAAAATGTCGAATAATTAAAAATACCTCTAATTATTTAGAAGTATTCTCTTTAATAAACTCTAAAGCATTCAATTTATGGTTAGACACATATTCTAAAGTTGCACCACCACCACTAGATAAATAATCAAATATATTATTAAATCCAAATCGGTTAATCGCAGACAATGCATCGCCACCACCAGCAATTTTTTTGCAATTTAAATTACTTATATATTCTAATAATTCTTTTGTACCATGAGTAAATCTATCATCCTTCATAAATCCACATGTTCCATTCATAAACAATATATTACAATTATCTAAAGCATCATAAAGAACATAATTATCATATAAAATATCAATATCATTTACTAAATCTAAATCTTTTATTGAATACTTATCATTATTTAAAACCCCAAACTTTCTTCCAAAACAAATCTTATCATTATAATCACTTAATACTTTTTTAATTCTTTCTACTGTAACTTCATCAATATCAATATCACTCTTACCAATATTATAATTCATTACTTTCAAAAAAGCATTTAATATACTTCCAGTCAAAATAATCTTATCAACATACTTACATAGTCCTTCTATATATACTATTTTATCTTCTACTTTAGCTCCACCCATAATAACTACAAAAGGTCTTGGAGTATTATTTATTAATATATCTAAATTTTTAAGTTCGCTTTCTACTAAAAAACCAAAATAAGTTGGTAAAAATTTACTTAATCCTGCCGTAGAAGAATGTGCTCTATGTAAAGAAGCAAAAGCATCATTAACAAATACATCTCCAAAACTCGCCCAATATTTACTTAATTCTAAATCATTTTTACTCTCTCTTACTTCTGGTAAATCAGTAAATCTCGTATTTTCTACCAAAAAACATTTAGAATCATCTAATATAATATTATTTGGATCTTCAATAAACGAAACATCAATATATTTTTTTAATTCTTCAAAAACTATCTTTAAACTATTGTTTGTTTTATCGCTATCTGTTTTAACTCTACCAAAATGACTAAATATAATTACTTTATTATTATTATCAAGCAAATATTTAATAGTATCTAAGCTTTTAATTATTTTACTATTATCTTCAATTACATTGTCTTTTACTGGTACATTAAAATCACATCTTAATAAAACAGTTTTATTACTAATAGTATTTTCACTCAAATAATTCATTACAATCACCTAATATAATTTTATCATAATATATTTTTTTTACACAAAAAAGAAAAAAAGTTAACATATAGTTAACAATTATTTAAACATACATTTAGCTACTCTTAACATTTGAACAGTATAACCAAGCTCATTGTCATACCAAGCTACTACTTTATATAAATTACCAGTACCAGTAGTAACTTTATTAGTAAGAAGTCCATCAACTAAAGCACCATACCTTTTACCAATAATATCACTTGATACAATAGGATCCATAGTTATTTTGATAGCATCACTTTGATTAGATGTAAAAGTATTATTTATATCTTCAATACTTGGATCTTTTTCAAATTCAAGTGTAACATCAATTAAAGAACCATCTGCTACAGGTACTCTATAACTAGATCCATCAATTTTTCCATTTAATTCAGGAATAACCAAACCAATTGATTTTGCTGCTCCTGTACTTGCTGGAATGATATTTTGACTAGCACTTCTTCCTCTTCTCGCTTTAATTCCTTTTTTATGTGTAATATCTAATGTAACTTGATCATTAGTAAAAGCATGAATAGTACTCATAAATCCTTTTTTAATAATAAAATTATCATTTAATACTTTAAGTACTGGAGCAAGACAGTTAGTAGTACAACTTGATGCAGATACCACATCTTCAGTTCCATCTAAAATATTTTCATTAACACCATATACAACAGTCTTAAGATTACCCTTACCTGGAGCACTTATTAAAACCTTCTTAGCACCAGCTACTATATGTTTTCTAGCATCATCAACATTAGTAAATGCACCCGTGCACTCAAGTACCAAATCAATATTTAAATCTCTCCATGGTAAATTAGCCGGATCTTTTTCTGCATATACTTTAACTCTCTTTTTACCTAATATGACTATTTCATCACCTTCACTAGTAATATCTTCTTCATGAAAACTTCTATGAACAGTATCATATTTAACTAAATGTGCCAACTCTTCAGCATTAGATAAATCATTAATAGCAACGATATCAAAATCACTACTAGTCACGATTTCTCTAAACGCTATTCTACCAATTCTACCAAAACCATTTATTGCAACTCTAATCATCATTACCTCCTATAAATTCTCTAATAATTGAGTCCATATTAACATATTCACTTGGAATAGGAAAAAACATTTTTAAAAAATTTAATAATCTTCTAGCTTCTTCGTAATATACACTTTCTACACTAATGCTTCTAAGTAGTGGTTCAGCATATATTTTTTCTACTCCAATTTCATATGGTAAAGCTGTATTAATAATAGTATCTGCTTGATGTATATAAGGAAATATATACTTTTCTTCACCATTTCTAACACTTTGCCAATTATGTATTGTAGTATTTACTTTATAACCTCTAGTTCTATTATCCCTAACAATTCTTCTAATCAATCTAAGATCAATAGTAGATATATAATTTTGTTTATCAATATTTAATGGAATAAAAGGACTTAAATATATTTTGTACTTAAATTTATTATCTATACTAGGAAGTAACTCATCATTTAATGCATGAAGACCTTCAATAAGTATAATACTATTATCCTTTAATTTTATTTTCTTATTATCATATTCTTTTTTACCACTTACAAAATTAAATGTAGGTATAATTACCTCTTCTTTATTTAGTAACTTTTCTAAAGTACTATTAAATAAATCTAAATCTATAGCAGTTAAACATTCAAAATCATAATTACCATTTTCATCTTTAGGGCAATCTTCTCTATCTAAGAAAAAATCATCTAAAGAAAGTTTTACAGGATCAAACCCATACGCTAACAAATATGACGATAATCTTTTAGTAGATGTAGTTTTGCCACTAGAAGAAGGACCTGCTATTAAAATAAATTTTATATTTCTATTATTAGTAACTTTTTCTACTACTTTAGATATATTCAAATTAAATACTAGTTCACAAGACTTAATAAAATCCTGTATTTTTCCATTAGCAATAGTTTTATTTAAACTAGTTACATAATTCATATTTAATGTTTCTAACCAATCTTTACCTACTAAAAATGAATTAATTATATTATCATAATGTACATACTCAGGAAGCATTCCATTACTTTCCTTACTAGGTATTACAAAAACTAGTCTATTTCTGCCTAAATAAACAATATCATACTTAGAAATAAAACCAGTACTATAAGGCATATCACTATAAAAATAATTATATCTACCATTTAGTTCATATAAAGTCACAACTTTATCACTAATATTTTGTATATTATTAGCTTTCTCTATTTCTCCATTTTTTAAATAAAATGCAATTGCTTCTTTCTTCTTAATATTTAACTTCTTAAAACATTTATTTTCATTTACTATTTTAGCTACTCTTTCTTTTACTTTGGATAAATCATCTTGAGTAAGAATCTTATCTCCAACAATTTCTCCTAGAAAACCTTTCGGTACACTATGTTGATAAAGAATATTGCATTCAGGAAATACTTCCTTTAAAGCAACTTCAAATATAAACATAAGTCCACTCTTATATACTTTATAACCTGTTAAGTCATTAATATCAACAAAAGTAATTTTCTCATCTTTATTTGATCTTTCTGAAAGTTCATGAAATTCATTATTAATTTTAACCCCTAAAATATTATCCATATTAAACCCCTTACTAATATCATAGTAAGTAGTATTCTTATTAAATTCTTTCTTAGAACCAGTATCGAGTTCAATAACAACTTTTTCCATAAAAGACCCCTTTACTATCTTTATAAACTAATTCTAACATAAATAAAAAAATTTTTGAATAAAAACTTACTATTTTATATATTATAATTATAGGTGAGAAAATGAATATAATTCCAACAGTAGTAGAAAAAAGTAGTAATAAAGAATATGCATATGATTTATACTCAAGACTTTTAAATGACAGAATAGTTTTTATTACTGGAGAAATAAATGATGCATTATCATCAATTGTAGTGTCCGAACTTCTTTATTTAGACAGTTTAAATAAAAAAGATATATATTTATATATCAATTCTCCTGGTGGATCAATTACAAGTGGAATGGCCATATATGATACCATGAATTATATTAAAAGTGACGTTATAACTATATGTATAGGAGAATGTGCATCAATGGGAGCATTTTTACTTGCAAATGGTACTAAAGGTAAAAGATATAGCTTACCAAATTCCGAAATAATGATTCATCAACCACTTGGAGGAGCAGGAGGGCAAGCAACAGATATAAAAATAGCAGCAGATAGAATTATTAAAACAAAAAATAAACTTAATAAAATACTTGCAAATGTCACAAATAAAGATTTAAAAACCATTGAAAAAGATACCGAAAGAGATAATTTTATGGATCCTGAAGAAGCATTAAAATATGGGTTAATTGATAAAATAATTGAAAAATAAAAAATGGACAATTACTTATCTTTATCGTCCATCATTATAATTGTATCTCCTTCATTACTAAGCATAAATTTCTCTTTTGCATACCTTGCCAAATAAGAATCATCTTCTAATTTAGTTATCTCAGCGGATAACTTTTTTTCATTATCAAGTAACTCTTCATACTTATTTTTAAGTTCAATTTCATTTTTTCTGTTTTTTAATATTTCTTTCCAATCACTATAAACACTACCAACTAAAACAATAAGCAATAAAATTATTGCAAAACTAATAATTACTAATCTCTTTTTTTCTTTTCTACTAGTCTTTTTAGCCATCTTTCAACATTCCATTCTTATAAAAGAGATATCACAAAACATTTAATAAATCAATGTTTAAAAATATGTTTTACATTAATTTTACTAAAAAACTTTTTATAAAAGCCAAAAGATATTATATAACCAAACACCACTGTAACAATAAAATAAATATGAAAGTATCCACCATTAATTTTATATAAAATTAATATATACAAAAAAATCATATCTAAAACAAAAACAACTGTAATAATATTTTTTATTATGTTCTTTAGTTGCTCTGTCAAATAAAAATTAACCTTCGTTAACAAGAAAAATAAAAAACCATACAAAAATGAAACAATAAAGGAAATGATTTGATTAACACTATTCATTATTTAAATAACTTTTGTATAAATGATTCTTTATCTTTAACTTTATTATCTACAACATAAGCAATACTATTAATCTTTCCCTTTATTTTAATACTACCATCATGATTATCAAGTTTTATAAGTTCTAATCCTTCCCCTTTAAGCACAATACTCCCCATAACACTTTCCATCAAAAATTCTTCTTCATCAAATGAAATAATCTTATTTATCCCATTCATGTTTAAAATATTTCTATCAACTAATTTTACTTCATGACTTCCATAAGTTTTAATATCATTATTACTTTCCATAATTCCTCCATTAAATTATATGTAATAACATATTTAATATAACAAAAAAACCACTAGTAAAATCTAGCAGTTCTAAATAATCTAGTAATTAACAATTATTCAGCAATTTCTTTTTTATATTTATCTAAAATTTTTGACTCAAATAAATCTCTAGTTTCTTGATTCATTGGATGAACTATATCATCAAAACGTCCATCAGCAAGTCTACGACTTGGCATAGCACAAAATAATCTATTCTCTCCTTGTATAATTCTAATGTTGCTTATTAAAAAACAATCATCGATAGTTACTGTTGCATAAGCTTTTAACTTTGAACCATCCCCATTTGCTTTGTGAATTCTAACTTCTGTAATTTCCATATTATCACTCCTATCATGTTTATCACAACTTAACACCATTTTATAATATATTACTAATTTATTCAATAAATTTTAAAAAAATTTTATTTTTATATCTCCTGTAATATAATCATTATAAGAAAAACTTTTTTCTACTCCATCACTTATTATTGAAAATATATTTGGATACGTTTTATATAAAACCCCTTCATATCTATTAATTTTATTTCTAAGTCCATAATGTGTAACTATTACTCTTTTATTAATATTTGATTCAATTTTTTCTCTTATTAAATCTATATTCATCTAGGATACCCCACATACATAATACCATTACCCATTATGCCACCCATACCATCCTTACCATACTTTGTAAGTTCTAACAAACCTTTTAAATCAATTGCTTTACTTCTTTCGGTAAGTGCAACAGTAACAGCAATTATTGCAGGATCAAGAGCATGAATGTTAACTCTTTTAGGACTACTTGCATAATTAGCTCCAGCTTTAATAAGTTCTTCATAATTACTTTGACAAGCACCTGCTATAATAACTAATTTCTCATGACTTTTTTCATAACTTCTAGCAGACTTAATTGCTTTAATAAAAAACTTAGTATTTTTATAGTTATTAATATCTTTTATACTTCCTTTTTTCTTATAATATGCATCATGTCCAGTAATAATAATAATATCAGGTTTATACTCTTTTAAAAGAAGTGGTATTTGTTCATACATATTTTCTTCTTTTATTTTTTTGCCAATTGCATAAACACCAGAACTTTTATAAAATTTCAAACACTTTTCTAAATACTCTTCATCGCCATCAATATGTAATATTTTACCAGGTAAGTAAAAATAATCATCTTTTTCAGTTATTTTATTTCCTCTAACTTCATCTTCAAAAAATTTATCTTCTCTAGGCACTTCACACTTTATTAAATCACTTAAATCACTATCTGCATATAATCTAACTTCAGCACCTTTTAAATAAGCAATATCAGAAACAATATTAATTATTTTAAATACAGTATCATTATTATAACTTTTCCTAGTTACATAATCTCCTACTTTAAAATCCATTCAAATCACCATTAAATTATATGTTATTTCTATAAAAATAGAAGAAAAACAAAAAAATACAAGATTATAACTATCATGTATTTTAATGATTTTTTTTACTAAGTTCATTACATAACTCTATAAATACTTCTTCAGGTAATTCTTCTGCTCTACTACTTAAATCATATCCATATTTATTTAGTACACTTTTTACTATATCCAAATCGTAATTTATTAAATTATTTTTAATATTTTTTCTTTTCATTCTAAAAGCATCATTAATTAATTTAAAATAACTTTCTTCTAAAACATCTAATTTATCTTTTCTTTTAGTAAATTTTATAATCGCACTTTCAACTTTAGGTACTGGATTAAAACATTTTTTACTAACTTTAAATAACTTTTCTACATCAAAATAATATTTTAAATATAATGTTATACTACCATATTCTTTAGACTTACAATGAGCAGTAAATCTATCAGCAACTTCATCTTGTACCATAAAAATCATTTCGCATGCATTTAGATTTAAAGTAATTAGTCTTTTAATTATTGGTGTTGTTATATAATAAGGTAAATTTCCTACAACATATAATCTATTATATTTAATATCCTTTATGTCTTCTAAAACATCTGATAATAATATATCTTTAAAAATAATTTTAGTATAACTATCTACATATTTATCTAAATATTTATGCATATCTTCATCTATTTCATAACAAATAAGCATACATTTTTTTTCTCTTAACTTTTTAGTAAGGGCTCCCATACCAGGTCCAATTTCAACTATTAAATCATTTTCCTTAGCATTTATACAATCACATATTTTATCAATTATATTATTATCTATTAAAAAATTTTGTCCTAAACTTTTTTTAGCTTTCATTAGAAAAACTCCAACCTTTTCTTAAAACATCATAAGAAATAACACTTCTACCTAAAGTATAAGCAGAATTTAAACTTGTAGTTAATAAGTCTAAAGAATTTCCTCTTACACCACGATCTAATACAATTGCAACTACTGGATCTGAACTCACTCTTGAAGAATTAAATCTAATAATTGAACCACATGGTAAATTACTAGAAGATGCTACTATTTTTACTCTTCCGTATAATTCATCATCATAATAATCTCTGCCATCAGTTATATCATAACTAGATTTACAAGCAAGTCTTCCAGAGCATAAAGGACAATTAAAAACATATCCAGTTAAATCTCCAGTAAAAGTATCTTTTGCTCTATATATATTATTTTTTTCAAACTCTTCTACTTTTAATGCCATTGTAGAAAGATTAACAGTTTTATTAATATTATCACTTTGACTTTTAGTTTCTATTACATAAACATAACTAGTAGAAATAACAACAATAAATAAAATTATAATACTTTTACTTAATTTATTAATCATACTTTTCATTTAATCATCACTTTCTACAATTAAATTATACATAACATATATTTATTTGTCAAAACTTGCTCAAAAAAATGTTGAAAACATATTACTTTTCAACATTAATTCCAAACACATCTTGTACATTTTTATTACTAATTTTTGATAACTCTTGAATAGGTATACTAAACTCGTTAGAAATAAAATCTACTATATCAATTATTTTGCTAGGATCATTTTTCTTCCCTCTAAAAGGTACTGGTGTAAGATAAGGAGAATCAGTTTCAAATATAACATTATTTAAACCAATTTCTTTATATACATCTTTAATATTACAATTTTTAAAAGTTATAACCCCGTTTATACCTAACAAAAATCCCATTTTAATATACTCTTTAGCAGTTTCTTTTGAACCACTAAATGAATGAATAACACCTTTTACTTTATATTTCTTTAATATATTTATTGTATCTTGAGTAGCATCTCTAGAGTGAACTATTACAGGAATATTTTTGTATTCTGCAATTTCTAATTGTCTTTCAAATAATTCAATTTGTTTATCTTTATTTTCCTTTGTATAATAATAGTCTAATCCTATTTCACCAATAGCAATAATTTTTTTATTATTTAAATTATTAACTATAAAATTAATATCGTCTAAAGAATAATTATCAACATCTTCTGGATGAATACCAATTGCACCATACATATTTTTATATTTACTTATTAAATCAATAATTTCTTTATTACTCTTTGAATTACATCCATTATTAATTAAATAACTTATCCCTTTAGAACTAGAATTTTCGACTATTTCATTAATATCATCATAATATTCACTAAACAAATGACAATGAGAATCTACAAACATTAATCCTCCTTAATACGTTCAAATAAGTTATCAGGTTTAACTAATCCCAAACTATATTTATTTACTTTTTTATTAATATCATCAAATGTTTGTTTAGATATCTTTAATCCATCAAATATTTTTTCACTAGTCTCAGGAATAAATGCATCTAAAAGTGTTGCACAAACTCTAATACTATCTAATAAATTATAAATAACTGTTTCAAGTCTATCTAAATTATTTTCATTTTTTGCAAGAATCCACGGAGTTGTATCATCAATATACTTGTTACATTTTCTAAGTACATCAAATATTAATTCTAAAGCTTCATTAATTTTAAATTCATTCATTTTCTCATCAACAAGATCTTTCAAATTATATGTACTATTAATTAAATCTTCATCTATTTTTTCGGAAACATTTTTATTTTCTACTTCCCCATCAAAGTATTTAATTCCCATTTGAATTGTTCTACTAACTAAATTACCTAAAATATTAGCAAGATCTCCATTTGTTCTAGTAACTAATGCACTTTCACTAAAATTACCATCACTACCAAATGGTACTTCTCTTAAAGCAAAATATCTTACAGCATCTACTCCATATGAATTAATATACTCTCTAGGATCTTTATAATTGCCTAAACTCTTGCTTATTTTTCCGCCATCAATAATTAACCAACCATGTCCAAAAACTTGTTTAGGAAGTGGTAAATCTAAAGCCATAAGAAGAGCAGGCCATATAATTGTATGAAATCTTACTATTTCCTTACCAACTAAATGTAAATCAGCAGGCCAATATTTTTTTAATTTTTCATCATCTTCTGGATAACCTAAACTAGTAATATAATTACTAAGAGCATCTATCCAAACATAAATAACATGATTTGGATCAAAAGATACAGGTATTCCCCATTTAAAGCTAGTTCTTGACACACATAAATCTTCTAATCCAGGTTTTATAAAATTATTTAACATTTCGTTCTTTCTAGATACAGGACTTATAAAATTAGGATTTTGTTCATAAAATTCTTCCAATTTTTTTTGATATTTACTTAATTTAAAGAAATAAGCTTCTTCTGTAACAACTGTAACATCTCTACCACAATCAGGACATTTATTATCTACAGCTTGTGTTTCAGTCCAAAATGATTCACATGGTACACAATATAATCCTTTATACTCTCCCTTATATATATCACCTTTTTCATATAACTTTTCAAATATTTTTTGAACTCTACGAACATGAAATTCATCAGTAGTTCTTATAAAAAAGTCATATGAAATATTTAAACTTTTCCATAAATCTTTTGCATTATCAATTATAACATCAACATATTCTTTAGGAGTTACTCCTTTTTCTTTAGCTTTTGTTTCAATTTTCAATCCGTGTTCATCAGTACCAGTTTGAAAATAAACATCATATCCTGCAAGTCTTTTATATCTTGCAATAGCATCTGCTATTATAGTTGTATAACAATGTCCAATATGAAATTCAGCACTAGGATAATATATTGGAGTTGTTATATAAAATTTTTCTTTCATTTTTCTTCCTCTTTTCTATTTGTACTTCCAAAACCACCAACTCTATCTGGTATAACAGTATCATCACAAGTTAAGTATTTAACAAATATTCCTTGTGCATAAGCTGTTCCTTTTTTTATATAAAATGTTTCATTACCTTCATTTGCTAAAGAAACAAATATATGACCCTCATTACTAGGATTATTGTAATAATCACTATCAATAATTCCTACTTGATTAGAAAGCCTCACATTATATTTAACTCCAACACTACTTCTAACAACTATCATTAGCATTTCATCATCTAAATATTTTGCTTTATATCCTGTTGGAATTAATAATCTCTCTCCAGGTTCAATACTATAATCTAATATAGAAATTAAATCATACCCAGCACTATATTTTGTTTTTCTAGAAGGTAACAAATAATTATTATATAATTCTTTATCATCTTTTATAGTTTTTTTAAATTCTTCAAAACTTACTTTTTCAAAAAATCTATCTTTCATAGTAAGTCCTCCAATTCATATATACTATGAATAGTTTCATATTTATTAGATTCACTATCTGAAATCCAAATAGCTCTTCCACCTAATTTTAATACTGGCAAAATATCATTATTTAATGAATCTCCTACACAAATTACAGAATTACTAGAATATTTATCAAAAATAGATTTAAATGCTCTAATATCAGGTTTCAAATAATTAATATCAGCACCGTATACTTTTTTAAAATATTTTAAAACTCCAACATTTTCAAGCCTTCCTTCTTGTGTTTCTGTAAACCAATTAGACACCACATACAAATCATATTTACTTGCTAAATATTTAATAACTTCTTCTAATTTTTTATCTTCTTGAAAGCACATTCGTTGCCCTTTTATAAGTTCATCAATAAAATCGATACTTAAATTTAATTTACATTTATTATTAATATAAAAAAGTAATTTTTCACGACTTAACTCATCAATCACATTCTCATAATCATCCAAACATTTATCAATTTCATTGGCTTTTTCATCACTAATATTAGAAATATATTTTGGTAAAATATTTTTTAATACCGATACATATTCATCTTTCCAAATAATTAATGTATTATCTAAATCAAACACAATTGCTTTCATAAAAACCTCCAAATAAAAAATTCATAAACAAAGGACGAAATATTTTCCGCGGTACCACCTTAATTTATGAATTTATTCATACACTTTAGATTATAACGATTCTCACCGATTTAACTCCTAAGTTCATACTCAATTAACTTATTAATTAGTTTCCACCAACCACTAATTCTCTATTTAACTTATTAATCTACCACACTTATTCTTCGTTAACTACAAGTATAGTAACATAAGAATTAAAACTAATCAAGATTAACATAACTTATAAAACATCAATTTTTTCACAGATAATTTTTTGAATAATTTTAGCATTCATAACATTATCTTCATTATTTTTATTACTATTTACTATAACAAACCCAGTAACTGAAGATGCTACTATAATAGGTAAAATAGTAAAATATCCTTCAATTTCAAAAAATTTATCATATTTATTAAAAATTGATTCTCTATTATCAATCATCTTTTTTAAATTATTAGGTAGGTTTTTTTCTTGAATATTTAAATTACCACTACAAGCTATTACTTTATCCCTATCTGTAATAATTACAGATAATCCCCATATATCATAAAATATTTTACATAACTTATTACTTAACTCAAATATATTTTCTATTTCAGAATACTTTTTAATAACTATAGCATTGTCTTTAGTAAAAATTTCTAAAGAGTCACCTTCTCTAATACCTAAATTAAATCTTATTTCTTTTGGAACTACAATTCTACCTAATTCATCAATTCTTCTGGTAATTCCACTTTTTATCAAACTACTCACTCCATTCAATTATAGTTTGATTTATTTTTCATCTTTTATACTTATATACCTAATTATTTTTTATAGATTCTAGTACTTTAACAAAATAATAAATATAATGTTCTTTCAGTCCCTTGTAAAACAAAGTAATAATAATGTTTTTATGCATATATTTAATATTAAACTTATTTGAAATATTCATAGTTTCAAGTAACAATTTATCTCCTTTAATGTTATTTGATAACTCCTCAGGTAAAGTAACTTCAACATATCTATCTGTTGTAATTACTTTTGTTATATTAAGTTGTCTTGCCAAATTACTAAACCATTCTTCATACATATACACAATCATTTCATTATCAATTTGACCAAATCTATCAATTAATTCATCTTTTATTCTTTCAAATGATTCTCTAGAATCAATTTGATTTATTTTTTGATGTATCTCTATTTTAATATCTTCATCACTAATATAACTATCTTTAATATGAGTAGATACTTCTACTAAATTATTAGTATTATCTTCATCTTCTAAAACAGTTTCACCTTTAGCTCTTTTTAGTTCATCTTCAATCATTTTCATATACAATGAAATTCCTACAGAATCTACAAATCCAGCTTGTTCACTTCCAAAAATATCACCAGCACCCCTTAAAGACAAATCACGCATAGCAATTTTATAGCCACTTCCTAGTTCTGCAAACTCTTTTATAGCTTGCAACCTCTTAACTGCAATATCATTGAGTTGTTTATTTTCATTATATAATAAGTATGCATATGCAACCCTATCACTTCTTCCAACTCTTCCTCTAATTTGATAAACTTGACTTAATCCAAAATTGTCAGAATCATAAACTATCAAAGTATTTGCATTACTAATATCAATTCCATTTTCAATAATCGTTGTACACAATAAGATATCATATTTTTGATCAACAAAATCTTGCATAATATTTTCAATTTCTTCTTTATTCATCCTTCCGTGTGCCACTGCAATTCTTGCTTCAGGAACTAACTTATTAATCTTATCTTTAATAGTATCTATATCTTGAATTCTATTATATAAAATGTAAATTTGACCATTTCTTCCTAATTCTTTATATATAGCATCTTTTACAAGTAAATCATTATTTCTAACTACATATGTTTGGACTGGATATCTATTAACTGGTGGAGTATCAATAATAGATAAATCTCTAAGTCCAGAAAGAGCCATTTTTAAAGTTCTAGGTATTGGAGTAGCAGATAAAGTTAAAACATTTACATCATTCTTAAATTCTTTTATTTTTTCTTTATGTTTAACTCCAAATCTTTGTTCTTCATCAACTACTAAAAGTCCTAACTTATTTGGCTTAACATCATCACTTAAAAGTCTATGAGTACCAACTAAAATATCAATTTTTCCATTTGAAATATTTTCAAGTATTTTATTAGTTTCTCTAGGAGTTGTAAATCTATTTAATAATTTAATTTCAATTGGAATATCTTTAAATCTTTCCTTAATTACATTATACTGTTGATTCGAAAGTATTGTTGTTGGACACAAATATAAAACTTGCATATTATTTATTATTGTTTTAAATATTGCTCTCATAGCAACTTCAGTTTTACCAAACCCAACATCACCACATAAAAGTCTATCCATTGGCGTTTCACTTCTTAAATCACTTAATATTTCGTTTATCGCTTTAAGTTGATCTTTAGTTTCTTCATAAGAAAATAAACTAGCAAACGTTTCTTCTTCTACATAATCTTTATATGGTATTCCTTTTACTTTTGCCCTCTCAGAATATAATTGTAACAATTCTTTAGATATATCTTTTGCTTTAGCTTTTATATAGTTTTTAGTTTTAAACCAACTAGTTGAATTAAGTTTATTAACTTTGGGCACTGCACCATCCTTAGAAGAATACTTATAAATAGAAGTAATTTTTTCAACAGGAACATATATTTTGTCATTATCAGCATATAAAAGTTCAATATAATCTTTCAATAATCCATTCTTTTTTAAAGACGTTATTCCATTATATACCCCAATACCATGATTAATATGTACTACATAATCACCTTTTTCTAAATCATTATAAGATTTAATTTTTTTACCAATATGTAAGTTATTTACATACTTAACCCTTGGATTCATTTTTATACCAATATCATTTTCAGAAATATATATTGAATTATTAATAATAAATCCTTTATTCAGTCTTTTTTTAACAATATTTGCATTAGGTAAAATTTCTTTAATTATTTTAATTTCAGAATCTTTTTCTAAATAAAAATAAACTTTTTTACCTTGTGATTCATTATTAAGCACATAATTTTTTAAATAATCAAAATCCTCGTTAAAATAGGGTGTTTCATAAGTTTGAAAATCAGTAGGATTATTAATAGTATCAATATATAAATTATTACTTGAATGTATTTCATCTAAAGAAAACATATAATCTGTTAGATTTTTACTATCATCAAACTGCATTACTTCTTCATTTAATTTATTAAATGCTATATCTATTTGATCTTTATTGTAAAAAACTACAATTGGTTCGTTTAAATAATCATATAATGAACTCTTAATATCAGTTTCCATCTCAACAATTGGATAAATATCTATGTTGTCTACTTCATTAATAGTTCTTTGTGTATTTTCATCAAAATATCTTATAGACTCTAAATCATTTCCAAAAAACTCTAATCTAATTGGATGTATTTCATTAATTGGAAAAACATCAATTATATAACCCCTTACTGCAAATTCACCAGTTGTAGTAACCATAGATTCTTTTGTATAACCAAATGACAATAATTTAGAAATAAATTCATCTCTATTAACAGTTAGATTTTTTTTCAAACCAATTAAGTTTTCAATATTTTTATTTGGTAAGTATCTTAAATAACCCATTAAGTTAGTTACTACAATATTATTTTTACCATCTTTTATTTGCTCTAAAGCATTTAATCTAGCAAGTTTAAATTCCGGTGAAATAGCAAGTACCATCGATGTAACAAAATCATCCATCGGAAATAAAATAGTATCATCAATATAACCTTTTATACCATTAAACAAATTATTTGTTTCATAAAGAGTAGAAGATACTAGCAAAATATTTTTATCTGTTTTTTTCAATAAATTAATCAAGTAAAAAACGATTAACTCATTAGTTAACCCATATGTTACATGATTATTTTCATAATTAAATATATTATCTAAATTCATTTATAATCCCTACTTTTTATTATAAATTTGAATAGTCTTTTCTATACCATTATTTATAAAAGAAGTTATAACATCATCAAATTCATCCATTAGCGAATTTAAAGTTTCAATTTCTGTAGAACTAAATTTTCCAATCACATAATCAGTCGTAGAAATCAATCTGGTTTTTGAAATACCAATTTTTAATCTCAAAAATGAATCAGTATTTAAAGAAGATATTATTGAATTTATACCATTATGACCTCCTGATGAACTATTTCTTTTTAATTTGTAATGTCCAAGTTCAATATCTAAATCATCTTGAATTATTAATATATCTTCTATATTTAATTTATAATAATCCACTGCTTTTTTAACAGAAATTCCAGATAAATTCATAAATGTTTGAGGTTTCAAAAAAACAATCTTTTCATCATTAATAGTCTTTTCACAATATAGCCCTTCAAATTTTTCTTTCCAAGTAACTTTATTTAAATAATGATCAACTACCATAAAACCAACATTATGTCTTGTGTTTCTATATTCTTTACCAGGATTACCTAATCCAACTATTAATTTCATAACTCCTCCTTAAATAAATTTTGATATGTTTTAAGATTTTCAATATTAAGAGTGTTTTGAATTTTTATTCCATATTTTGAACTTTTAACACATCTAATAAGTAATATACTTGGTCTTTCACTTTCTTTAGTTTTTACTAATGTAATATTCTTAACTCTTAAATTATATTTATCCGCCATTATAATAATTTCATCTAACCGAGCAACTCTATGAACCATGTAAAATTCACCTTTATCATTCAAATGATTAGAAGCAATCATAAAAATTCTTTCTAAATCAATTTTTATTTCATGTCTTGCTAAACTAAGTCCTTCATATTTATTAGTAAAATCATAATTATCTACTTTAAAAAATGGCGGATTACATGTAATAATATCATACTTTTTATTAAAAATATAATTATCAATTTCATTAATATCAGCATTAATTATATTAATTTGATTTTGTTTATTGTTATAAATAACTGATTTTGTAGCTAATTTCGCTATATTTTCTTGAATTTCAACTGCATCAATAGAAGCATTAGTTTTCGTAGTAAGAATAAGAGGTATTGGAGCATTACCAGTACACATATCTAAAATAAATTTTGTATTTCTCTTAACCTTAGTGTATTCTGCAAGTAATATTGAATCCAAAGAAAATTTAAAATTACCTTTAATTTGATATATCTTATAACCAATGTAATCAAACAGGTCATTTAATACTTCGTTACTGTTGCTCATCAATCGTTACTTCTTCCTTATTTCCATTAACTAATACTTTAATTTTTCTATTTAAAATATCTACACTTACAACTTTGCCAACATTATTACTAACCACATATTCATCACCAACACTTGGTAAACCCTTACATGATCTTACATAATTATCATCTTCATATTGTAAACAACACAAAAGTCTTCCACATACACCATTTATCTTATTTGGATTTAGTGCTAAATTTTGATTTTTTGCCATATTCATTGAAATAGCATCCATCTTATGTAAAAATCTAGCACAACAAATTTTTTGCCCACAGACTCCTGTGCCACCAACTTCTTTTGCCTTATCTCTAGCTCCAATTTGTCTAAGTTCAATTCTTATATGATATATTGAAGCAAGCTTTTTTGCAAGTTCTCTAAAGTCAACTCTATCATCAGATGTAAATAAAAAAACAAGTTGCGTTTTATCAAAATTGAATTCGGCTGACAAAACATTCATTTTTAATTCTAATGTTTTAACTAAATTTTTACATTTATTAAGTGCTACAGATGATTCTTTTAACAAAGATAAATAATTACTTTTATCTTCTTCAGTTGCAATTCTTACAATGTTTTTATATTCCAAAGAAGAATTATCTTCGCTAACTTCAATAGTTTTTATTACTTTACCATATTGAATACCCTTTTCAGTATTAACTATAACATAATCATTAATTTTACTATTTTTTTCATCAATAAAATCATATGATTTTCCATTATTTTTAAAAACAACACTACATATCTTCATTATTTATCACCTCAAATTCAATAACAAGACTATCTAATAATAAATCAACATTAACATTATAATTGATTTTTTCTAAAAATTCGACAATCAAATCTATTTTTTTCTTAGTTTTATAAATATTACTTTTAGAATTAATACCTTCTTTTAAGTTATCATAATAATCATTTAAAATCATTTTAAAAATATAAATAATATCTTTTTTCTCTATTTGAGTTAAGTATTTTTTATTTGTTAAAATTGACACATCATTACTATTTAATTCTTTATAATATGTCTCTTTAATTTGCAAAAGTTGTGATAATTCATCTTCACTTAGATTTGCATTTTCATCTACATCAAAAAAAGAATAAATTAATTCACATCTACTTTGAATTGTTGGTAGTATATTCTCTATATGATTTGTAACAAAAAAACCTATTACATTTCCTTCTGGCTCTTCTAAAAATTTAAGTATAGTATTAGCAGATTCTTTGTTCATCTTTTCGGCCTCTAAAATAATATAAATATTTTCTTTTGAAAACTGACTTTCTTTTGAAAAATCATTTCTTAATGCTAATACTTGATCCTTTTTTATAAATGCACCATCAGGACTTATAATTTTTAAACTAGGCATATTATTTATATCTATTAAATGACATAAAGAACATTTCGTGCAATTTGGTACATATTCGCCACTACAAAAAATATTCTTTATAACATCTAAAAGAACTGATTTACATCTTTCAATATTATTTGTAGAAATTAAATATGCATGTGCTAGTTTATCCTCTTTATAATATTGAACTAATTTTAACAATTCACTACTTTCTATAATAAACCTCCTAAATCATATAGAAGATAGCAAATAGAGATAACAAACCAGGGACTCCTAAAAAAGCTGTCACAAGTATAGTAATAATATTAAATGGTAAATATATTTGTGCATTACTTAAAACTACATTAAGTCCATATATAATACCAATTGCAAAAACTAATCTTTTAAGTATAAAACTAATACTTTTTTTCAAGTTATCACCAATATAATTATATTTATTATAATTATAATTATTCACTAATCTTTTTACGATCTTCTAATGCTTTATCTAATGTCATTATATCTAAATAATCTATTTCAGCACCCATCGGTATACCATAAGAGAGTCTAGATATTAACACATTTTTATTTTCAAATATTTTTTTTAAATACAACGTAGTAGTTTCTCCTTCAATTGAACTTTTTAAAGCAAGTATTAATTCAGGATTTTCGAGTTCATTTACTCTTTTCACTAAAGAAGATAGATTAATGTCCTCTGGCCCAATACCATCCATTGGAGATATAAGACCATTCAAAACATGATAAACACCTTTAAAGTTACCTACTTTTTCAAAAGAGAAAACACTTTTATAATCTTCTATAACACAAATTAAATTATGATCTCTATTTACATCACTACATACATTACATTCTTCACTATTAGTCAAATGGCCACATATTTTACATTGATGAAGATTTTTCTTTGCCTCAATTAATGATTTTGAAAAAGAATTAATGTCATCTTCCTTTATTTCAAGTGTTGCAAGAGCCATTCTTTCAGCAGATTTATCACCTATACCAGGTAATTTTTTATAAAAATTAATAATTTTTTGTAATTCATCAGGATAAATCATATTACATCAACCCATCTAATGCACCAGCATATTTCCCCAATTTATCACTTATTGCTTCATTAATTTGAATAAAAGCATCTTTAGTAGCAATTTGAATCATATCTTCTAAAATTTCCTTGTCTTCCTCAGAAATAATACCTTCTTTAACAATTTCTACTTTTTTAATTGTTTTATTTCCATAAAAAGTAATTAAAACCCATTCGGATTTTCCAACAAACTCCATCTTTTCTAACTCTTCTTTTTTTTGTGAAATTTCTCTTTGCATTCTTTGAGCTTGAGCCATTAAATTTTGCATATTCATTTAAATCACCTCCTTTAAATTATTTCAATTTTTGATAAATCAAATACATCAGTTAACTTTTCTTGCATTTGATTATCTTCATTTTCACATATTTTCTTATAAACGTAACCCTTTTTCAAATTTTCTATATATTTATTCTTTTCTATAATCCATTTATTTTCAGAAATAAATACTAACTTAATTTTTGAATCTTCATTAATAATTGAATTAAAAGCTTTTTCAATTGCTAATATGTTTTCGTTTGCATTTTCAGCAAGATGATCACTTAACATCGTTAAAACAACAATTTTTTCAGAAGCAACTACTACTTGAGCATCTTCAATAATAGATTTTACTTTGCCAGTAATATTTAAATCATTTTTTAAATTATTTAATAATTCCTTAGCTTTTTCTAATGCTTCTTTAGAAGCACTCACAAAACAATTATTGATTCTAATATTTACAAAATCGTTACCAGCCTCAATGGAATTATTTTTACTTGTCATATCATTTTTTATTTCACTTATAGAATTAGAATTTTTCTTTTCTTCAGTACTTAATTCAATTTTATAATTTTTCTTTATAATTTTTTCGTTATTAACATCCAAATTTTTTGTACTAAAAAAATCTAATAAAAGCATTTCCAAAGTTACGAATGGATTCACATTGATATTAATTTTATTTAAAGAATCAATTAAAAGTAGTACCATTTTTTTATAATTATCTGAATTAAGTACATATTTACTAGGATTACTTTTTAAACTTAACGCTCTTTTACTACCAACATCAATCATCTTTTTAACAAACATTTTATAGTCAACGTTTCTATTACTATATTCTCTTAATAAATTAACAAAACCATCTAAATCATTACTTTCAATTGCATTAAATACATCATCTATATTTTTTTTAGAAATTGTTTTAATTTCTTTTTCAATTAGATCTAAAGTAATTTTTTCTTCTAACTTAGATAATTGATCTAATATGCTAAGTGAATCCCTCATACCACCCTCAGATAAATAGGCAATTTCATCAAGTGCTTCATCATCAGCTACAATATTTTCTAAATCACAAATTTTTCTTAAAGATGACGAAATATCTTTATTACTAATTTTTTGAAAATCAAATCTTTGGCATCTAGATAAAATAGTAACAGGAACATTTTCTATATTTGTAGTTGCTAAAATAAAAATAGCATGCTTTGGAGGTTCTTCTAATGTTAAAAGTAAGGCATTAAAAGCACTGGTAGTTAACATATGAACTTCATCAATAATATAAACTTTATATTTACCATTACTTGGTGATAATTTAATGTTATCGATTAAATTTCTAATCTGATCAACCCCATTATTTGAAGCAGCATCAATTTCTATAATATCTGGATTTTCTAAAAAATTATTACAAAATGAACAATTATTACATGGTGAACCATCAATAGGCGACTCACAATTTAAAGCCTTCGCAAATACTTTTGCAGTTGATGTTTTTCCAGTTCCTCTTGGACCAGAAAAAATGTACGCATGAGAAACTTTGTTATTTATAATTGAATTTTTTAAAGTTTTAATTGTGTAATCTTGACCAATAATGTTATCAAAATTATCAGGTCTATATTTTCTATAAAGTACTTTATAACTCATGCCATATCATCTCCCCAAAATATTATAACATAAAGATTTAAAAAATTATAATTAATGACGTAATTTTTTAAAAAAATCATTAAAAATACACAAATATTTGTTCTTAATTGCATCACAATCATTTGTTTGTGTTATATTTTGCAATAAATGATTACTTTTTTTGTTGTCAACCAAGAAAAAAACATGATTAATACGAACCTCTTTTATTATTTTTGCACATAAATCGCATGGTTCCAAAGTTACATACATGAAACACCCATCAAGACGCCAATCTTTAAGCTTTTTTTCTGCTTTTAGTATGCAATTAATTTCGGCATGACCCAATATATTATAGTTTTTTTGTCTATTATTAAAGCTTTTAGCTATAATTTTACCGTTTTTGGTGATAACACACCCAACTGGAATTTCGCGTAGATTAAAGGCCTTAACAGCCATTTTATAAGCATTTTCAAAATAATTATTCATAAATTTCTCCATAAAATAAAAAGCACACACAAATAGTGACCGATGTGGCTGCTTCATTCCTGATCTGACCAGTTTACGATATATTTGTTGTGCATCTAAATACTATCACATTTTTGACACTATAGCAAACGTTTTTAATATAAGTTATATATGTTACACGTGAAACATACCTGTCCGCTGTTTAAAGAACACTGGACAATTATTTCCCGGGAAATATTTCCGGTAACAAATAACACACCGGACAAATACCTTTATTTAGAAATGAAAAATTTAAAATTTTAAAAAATTAGTTATTAACACAATGTTTCACGTGAAACATTGTAGAAAATTTTATAAAAATCAATAAAATACCAACATACTCCAAAATATTAACAAAATATAATAAATTTTTTATTTAAAGTAATAAAAAGAATAATAAAATGCTTAAAAAACCACATTTTTTTCAACATAATGTTTCACGTGAAACATTAAAATTATTTTTAATAAAAAACGCAAAATAATTGAAGTATATCAAAAAAATGAGCAAATTTGATTATAAAAAAGATAATTAATGTATATTTTTAATTTAAAATGTATAATAATAGGTCATTATAAATAAAAAAATCTAAAAAAGAAGAGCTAAATATTAACAAATAAAACAATATATAACAATAAATAAGTAATTTTAAAAATTAGTTCAAAAGTTATCAACAATGTTTCACGTGAAACATTGAAGTAAATTAAAATATAAAAAGCAAATTTACAATTAAATACAATAATAATAAAATTATAATTTTTACTATTATCCATAAAATAGTTTTCAACATATGTTTCACGTGAAACATTAAAAATAATTTATAAAAAACTAAATACTCAACCTGAATTAATGATACAAGTTAATTTAATAATAAAAAAGTGCTTGATGTATGCTTTTGATTTAAAATTATATAATAATAAATATATTGCTTCAAAAATATAAGCTAAATATTAACAAATAAAATATTATATAAATAAACTGTTATATAGATCAATTCAAAAGTTATCAACACAATGTTTCACGTGAAACATAAAATCTAATATTAATAAATACTAATATAAAAAAATAATCAAATTATAAATAACCAATATATATAAAAAATTAATTTTTATAAAAATAGTATATTCTATAACAATAACTTCGGAAAAAGCCAACAATAAAAATCTGAAAAGCAAAAGCAGTAGAATAATTAAATTCTAAATTAATTGTTTTCAACATAATGTTTCACGTGAAACATCAACAATTTAAAAAAATAGAGCATATTGATAAATAATACTACAAGCAAAACGTATTAGTAACTCGACTATGTTTTTAATCCGGTACATTATAGTTATCGGACAATATTTCCCGGGAAATATTATACGAACAAAAAACGAACATTTTAAATATTAAGGACCTTATAAGTACCGGAAATATTTCCCGGGAAATAAATTTAACAATTACAATTATATATATTTTTTTAAATTATTAAAAATATATAGCTTAACTCAATATTACACAAAAAAAATATTTCCCGGGAAATATTTTTTTAAAATTATTCTTCAATATTTTCAATTTTTTCAACAATACTTACTGTTGCCACAATCTGATTATCTTTAAGGTTAATTAATCTTAAACCTTGAGTAACTCTACCTAAAATCGAAATTTGATCTACTGGTAATTTAATAGTTATACCAGAATTACTCATTATAATAACGTTTTTATCCTCTTCAACAATTTTAGAAGCAACTAAAGAACCATTTTTATTAGTAATATTTAAAGCAAGAACACCTTTGCTACCACGTTTAGTTTGTCTAAATTCACTTACTTTAGTCCTTTTTCCATAACCTTTTTCTGTAACAAGTAATATCATTGATTCTTCAGAAACAACTTCGCAACAAATACATCTGCCACCATCTAAATTAATACCTTTAACACCAGTAGCAGTTCTTCCCATTGGTCTAATTTCATTTTCGTTAAATTTAACCATTCTTCCATTAGTATTTCCAAGAAGAACTAAACTATCTCCATATGTTTTCTTAACATCAATAAGCTCATCATTTTCTGAAAGATTAATACATATTTTTCCAGATGATCTAATACTGTCAAATTCTTGTATTAAAGTTTTCTTAACAATACCTTTCTTCGTCGCAAATAATAGATATTTTGCCTTTTCTTCTTTAGTAACTTTAACCATTGAATTAATTCTTTCATCTTTATCTATTTGAAGTAAATTAATTATTGGCAATCCCTTTGATTGTCTACTAAACTCAGGAACTTCATAACCTTTTAAACGATATACTTTTCCTTTATTTGTAAAGAACATCAAATAGTCATGAGTTGATAAATTAATTAAATGTTCAACAAAATCTTCATCATTTGTTGTTACACCTTTAACTCCAACACCACCTCTATTTTGTACCTTAAAAGTATCATTAGTTGTTCTCTTAATATATCCTTTATTTGTTAGAACTACCATTGCATCCTCTTCAGGAATAAGTGACTCATCTTCAATATATTCTATTGCTGTCATATCTATATTAGTTCTTCTATCTACATCATATTTTGCTTTAATTTCAAGTAATTCTTCTTTAATAATACTTAAAATTCTTTCTCTAGATGCTAATATAGCCTTATATTCTTCAATTTTTTGTAATAAATCTTTTAATTCTTCTTCAATTTTATTTCTTTCAAGACCAGTTAATCTTCTTAATTTTAATTCTAAGATACTATCAGCTTGAATTTCAGTTAAAGAATATTTATTAATTAATTGTTGCTTTGCAATTAAATCTGTTTCAGATTCTTTAATAATTTTTATAAAATCATCAATATTATCTAAAGCTATCTTATAACCTTCTAAAATATGTACCTTTTTAAGTGCTTTATCAAGTTCAAATTTCGTTCTTCTGATAATTACTTCTTCTTGATAATTAATGTATTTAGAAATAATATCTTTCAAACCTAAAGTTCTAGGAACTTTATTATCAATCATTAATAGTATTATACTATAACTTGTTTGAAATTGTGTGTGTTTATACAAATTATTTAAAACAACTTGTGGATTAGCATCTTTCTTTAAAGTAATAGTAATTTTTACACCATTTTTTAAATCAGTGTGATAATCTGCTATTCCATCAATAACTTTATTGTGAACAAGCTCAGCTACCTTAGTCTTAAGTTCTGAGGTATTAACTCCATAAGGAACCTCATTAACAATGATATAATGCCTTCCATCTTTTTCTTCAATGGTAGCTTTACTTCTTATAGTAATACTACCTCGACCAGTTTCATAAGCTTTTTTAATACCACTATTTCCTAAAATAGTACCTCCAGTAGGAAAATCTGGTCCTTTAATATATTGCATTAATCCTAAAGTATCAATATCTGGATTATCAATATAAGCTACACAACCATCAATAACTTCTCCTAAATTATGTGGTGGAATATTTGTTGCCATACCAACAGCAATTCCCATTGTTCCATTTACTAATATATTTGGAAATCTTGATGGTAATATCTCTGGTTCTCTTTCAGATTCATCAAAATTAGGTCCAAAATTAACAGTATCTTTGTTAATATCTCTAAGTAATTCCAATGATATCTTAGATAATCTAGATTCAGTATATCTCATAGCAGCAGCCGGAGCACCAGCTATATTACCAAAATTACCATGTCCATCAATAAGTGGAATAGTATAGTTAAAGTCTTGTGCCATTCTTACCATCGCTTCATATATACTAGAATCGCCGTGTGGATGATATTTACCCATAACATCTCCAACTATACGAGCTGACTTCTTATGTGGCTTATCAGGCGTATAACCAGACTCATACATACTCCATAATATTCTTCTATGAACAGGTTTTAAACCATCTCTTAAATCTGGTAAAGCACGCGACACTATAACACTCATAGAGTATTCAATAAAAGAAGTTTCAATTTCATTTACTATATCATTTTCTTGCAATCTATCTCTCTCATGATGCATAATTCATACCTCCCTATATATCAAGATTTTCTGCAAATGCAGCATTTTCTTCAATAAATTTTCTTCTAGGTTCAACTTCTTCACCCATTAATCTACTAAATGCAGCATCAGCATCAATAGCATCTTGAACAGTTATTTTTCTAAGTACTCTTGTATTAATATCCATTGTAGTTTCATTTAATTCTTCAGCATCCATTTCTCCTAAACCTTTCATTCTAGAAATATCACATTTTGTATTAGGATTTAATGACGCTAAATATGATTCTTTTTCTTCTTCATTTAAAACATATTTAATAGTTTTTCCATGTTTTATACAAAACAATGGAGGTTGAGCAGCATAAACATGTCCAGCTTCTACTATTGGTTTAAAAAATCTATAAAATAAAGTAAGTAATAAAACTCTAATATGTGATCCATCAACATCGGCATCGGTCATAATTATTATCTTATGATATCTTAATTTACTTAAATCAAATTCTTGTCCAATACCAGTACCAAAAGCAGTAATAATTGTTCTTATTTCTTCATTAGATAAAGCTTTATCAACTCTTGCTTTTTCAACATTCAATATTTTTCCTCTAAGCGGTAATATAGCTTGTGTCATAGAATTTCTACCCTTAATAGCAGAACCACCTGCACTATCACCTTCGACTATAAATATTTCACATTTTGAAGGATCTTTATCTTTACAATCTTCTAATTTACCTCCAAAATTAACAACATCTAAATCGCCTTTTCTTCTTGTAAGTTCTCTTGCCTTTTTAGCTGCAACTCTTGCTCTAGCGGCAGTCATAGTTTTCTCAACAATAATTTTAGCATCCTCAGGATTTTCTAATAAAAATCTTTCAAATCCTTCAGAAAAAACATTATCAGCAAGCTTTCTAACTTCAGAATTTCCTAATCTTCCTTTAGTTTGACCTTCAAATTGTGGATTAGGATGCTTACAAGATACTATCATAGTTAGACCTTCTTTAACATCATCACCAGTTAAAGAATCATCTTTCTCTTTTAAAATATTATTTTTTCTAGCATAACTATTAATAACCCTAGTTAAAGCTCTTCTAACACCTTCTTCATGTGTACCACCATCATGAGTATTTATATTATTAACAAATGAATAAATACTATCTGTATATCCAGAATTATATTGCATAGCAACTTCAAAAATAATTCCTTCTTCTTCACCTTCCAAATGAATAATTTCTTTATGTATAGGTGTCTTATTTTGATTTAAGTACTTAACATACTCCGAAATACCACCTTCATATAAAAATTTTTCACCAGTAGTATCTTCATCATCTCTGTCATCTCTTAAAGTTAAACACAATCCTTTATTTAAAAATGCTAATTCTCTAACTCTTACTTTTAATGTTTCATAATCATATATATCAGTATCAAATATATCAGGATCTGGTTTAAAAGTAACATGAGTACCTGTTCTATTTTCTTCACATTCTCCAATAACAGTCAACTTTTGTACTATTTTTCCCCCATCAGCAAACTTAGCTTCATATATTTTACCATCTTTATACACAGTTACATTTACCCATTTTGATAAAGCATTAACAACAGAAGCTCCAACTCCATGAAGACCTCCACTTACTTTATAGCCTCCGCCACCAAATTTACCACCAGCATGCAAAACAGTATAAACTGTCTCAACTGTAGAAATACCTGTCTTTGGATGAACACCAACTGGAATACCTCTACCATCATCTTTAACAGTTATTGAATTATCTTTATTAATAATTATTTCAATATTTTTACAATAACCAGCTAAAGCTTCATCAATAGCATTATCAACTATTTCCCAAACTAAATGATGTAATCCTTTAACATCTGTTGTGCCTATATACATTCCTGGTCTTTTTCTAACGGCTTCTAAACCTTCTAAAACTTGAATATCACTTACATCATAATGTACTTTATTATTCTCTTCCATCTTTTATACCTCCCTTATTTTACCATCTATAACATTTATTATTTTTGCATTAACAAGATATTTCTTATTAATCTTTTTAACATCAGTAGTAGTAATAAATGTTTGCATATCTTTATCAAGTATTTTTAATATTTTTCTTATTTTTTCATTATCTAACGCACTAAACAAATCATCTAAAATAAAAATCGGCTTAGTTTTAATTAAATTATTAATAACATCAATTTCTGCTAATTTAAAAGAAAAAATAGCATTTTTCTTTTGCCCATTACTTCCCCATTCAGCAATATTTTTACCATCTAAATAAAATATTAAGTCATCATGATGAATCCCATGTAATGTTTTACCATTATTAATTTCTTTATTATAATTCTTCTCATACATTAAATATAAATCTTCTTCACTTTTATTTTCATATACTGAAACATATTTAATTAAAAGATTCCCATCACTAAAGATAGTACTATAGTAATCACCAATATACTTATTTATATTATTAATAAATTCATTTCTAAAATTATAAATTTTAAGTCCATAGTCAATTAATTTTTTAGTTAAAATATTTAAAAAATCTCTACTAGCATTACCATTTAAATATAATTCTCTTAAATAAAAATTCCTTTGTTTTAATACTTTATTATAAAGATTTAAATAATCCAAATATTCTTTTTTTAATTGACTTATCTCAATATTTAATAATTTTCTTCTTTCACTAGGAGAATCATTAAAAATAATTTGTTCTTCGGGTTGCAACAAAACTACAAATATATCAGTAATATAATCACTTATTTTCGAAATAATATTATTATTTATTTTAACTTTTTTACCTTCTTTATTAATAATTACTTGATAATCATTTTCGGTATTATTTTCTACTACTCCCTCTATTTTTGTACTTAATTCACCATTCTTTATTAAATTTCTATCATTATTAGTTCTAAAAGATTTAGTTATGGAAAGTGCATATATAGCCTCAACTAAATTAGTTTTACCTACACCATTATTTCCACAAATAATATTAAGTTTATCATTAAACGATAATTCACATTTAGAATAATTTCTAAAATTATTAATTTTTAATGACTTAATTTTCATAATTAACCTTTCTTTTGATGTATATTTAATATAATGGTATTTCAAGTACTCCTATACCTAAGATAATTATATCACAAAATAACTATATTTTAAACATAATTATCATTTTTTCTATTAATTAATAAATTATTTATTCTAATCGAATTAATTAATAATTTTTCAAAACTATTTATCGAAAAATTTACTTTAAATTTATTATTATTTACACAATTTATTTCAAGATAATCATTACATTTTTCATAATCAATAATTTTACTTGTAACTAAAAACAAACACATATCATTTCTTATATTTCCTACCGGTATTAATGTATAATTATTACTTATAGATACTACTATTGGAACTCTGTATTTGATATTTAATAATTTCTTAATTGCTTTCTTAGTTCCATTTACCGAATGTCCATAATAATTACAATTAAATTCAATTATACTTCTAATACTTTTGTTAATAACTACTGACTTTTCAACATCGTATATTATTGTTTTCTTTCCATCTTTTAAAAGCGCTACAGTACTACTATTAATAAAATAATTCATATAATCCCCCTAAAAAATTATTTTCTACTATAACACATTAAATATAAAAAAATTGTCGAAAAAAAAGAAACCTTTTAAATTTTAAGATTTCTTTATAAATTAATAAGTTTTTACTGGTAAAATAAGTTCTACCAATGAATCATCCTTCACTGATTTAATAAGTATAGGTTTATCATCACTATTTATAAGTAAAAGTATATTTTCATCTTTAATAACTTTTAAAGCTTCTAACATATATCTTGAAGAAAATGCAATTTCTAATTTTTCTTTGTTACTACATTCTATATTTAATTTTTCTTCAGTTTTACCAATCTCAGAAGCGCTTGATGATATAATCATATTTTTATCATCTATTAAAACCCTAACTATATTTTTATCTTTACTTTGCGCAAGTAAACTAGCTCTATCAACTGCATCATTAAAACTCCTTAAATCTAAATTAATAATGTAAGCAAATTCATTTGGAATAAAATGATTTGTATCAGGATATGTTCCACTTAATAAATTAGTTTGAAATTCTAAATTTTTATATTTAAATAATATTTTATTATTAAATATATGTAATATTAAATCATCATCATCATCACCAAGTATCTTTTCAAGTTCATTAATACTTCTTCCAGGAATTACAATATTAACTTGATTATTAACAAATCCATTTAATTTAACATTTTTCTTAGCAAGTCTATAAGAATCAGTTGCAATACACTCTAACATATCTCCATTAATTTTTAAATTAATACCAGTTAAAAGAGGTCTAACTTCTTGAGTAGATACAGCATAAGAAGTTTCATTAATAATTTGCTTAAATACTTTACCTTTCATAGTAATAGGTTCTTTACTTTCATCTAAATTTATAATTGGATAATCAACTGGATCATAACAATTTAAATTATATTCATTATTTTCTGTATATATTTTTATTTTACTATTATCAATAGATTCAAAATCAATTACATTAGAAGGCATTTTTCTTATTATTTCTAATATATATTTACTTTGAATAATCATACTACCACAAGCATCAATACTTTTAATATTTTTTTCTTCAATCTTAACTTTTATAGTAAGTTCAGAATCACTTGCAAGTAAATATAAACCATCTTCAGTTAAATCAAACTTTATACCATTTAATATTGGTATAGTTGTTCTAGTGCCAATAGCTCTTGTAACATTAGTTAAAGCTTCTAACAAAACATTCTTATCAATAACAAATTTCATTTTCATTCCTTCTTTCTTTTTTATTATTAATGTTATTATTATTATAGTGTTTAAAATGTTGAAAACTCATTAATTATCAACTTAATTCATTTATTTTCCTAAGTTAATAACTATATATTTATCAACAATCCTATAACTTAGATTTAATTTCTTTCAACATATTATCAAGTGTTGTATTATTTTTTAATTCATTTTTAATTTTATCGCAAGAAGCCACCACTGTTGAATGATCTCTTCCTCCAAATTCAAGCCCAATTTTAGCTAAATTTTCTTCAGTTTCAATTCTACACAAGTACATTGCAATATGTCTTGGCCTTGCTATATTATTACTTCTTTTCTTACTTTTTAAGTCATCTACAGTAACTTTAAAGAAGTCTGCTACAACTTTTTGTATATGTGATATTGAATTTTCTTGATAAACATTAATATTAACATAATCTTTAATAGCTTCAATAGTAAAATCAAGAGTAATTACATTCGGAAGCATCATTGCTGTATAAGCAAGAAGTCTATTAATAGTGCCTTCAATTTGTCTAACATCATTTGGACAAGCGTTTGCAATATACTCAATTACATCTTTATTAACTTTATCACCAATACTTGTATTTTTTAATTTATGCTTAATAATATTACATCTTAGTTCAAAATCAGGCGGATAAATATCAACAGGAAGTCCCCAAGTAAATCTACTTCTAAGTCTTTCTTCAATTTTCTTTAAATCATCTGGTGATTTATCACTTGAAATAATTATTTGTTTATTATTTTGGTGTAAATATTCAAATGTATGAAAGAATTCTTGTTGAGTTTTATCAGCCCCAACTAAAAATTGAATATCATCAACTATTAACACATCCACATCACGATACTTATTTTTGAAATTATTAGCATATTCTAAAGCTTTTTCACCTTTCTCAAATCTTGATATACCAGCGTATTCATCTCTAAAATCATTACTAGTTGTATAAAGAACCTTTTTATCAGATGATTTAGTAATATAATTTCCAATAGCGTGCATTAAATGAGTTTTACCAATACCACTTCTTCCATATATAAATAATGGATTTCTAATAGTTCCTGGTGATTGAGCAACTCCCATTGCAGATATAAAAGCAAGTCGATTAGATTCTCCAACAATATAATTATCAAATGTATAGTTAGGATTTAAATTAGTATTCCAATCATTAGTTTTATTGCCTATTTTTTCTTGAACATCTTGAACCTCCGAATCAGGTTGAACATTTTGATAAAGTTCAGCATATTCTTCTTTAGTTAAAATCTTAACAGTATAATTTTTATTAGTTAAAGAAAAAAGCGTTTCTTCAATAAGGTCAAGGTATCTAGTAAGAAGACTGGTTTTTTGAAAATCCATAGATACCATAAAAACTACTTCCTCATCATCTATACTCATTAATTGTAAGTTAGCAAACATTACAGAAAAAGTAATATCAACTACTGATTTAGAAATTTCGTTCAAAAAATTAGCAAACAATTCCTCTTTATTCAATACCTCACCCCACCTTCAAATATATCTCTCAAAACAATTATAAATTAAATACTTTTTTATTACAAGACAAACTTTGCCTTTTTAAGTTATTAACAAATAAACTAACAAAATTTTTCTTTTAAAATAAGTAAAAATTTAAACTTATTAACATTATTAACAAAAAATATTAACTTTGTTAACATATTAACAACATGAGTTAAGTGCATGGAAATGTTAATAATGTTGAAAACTTATTTTACTCCGTAAATAAAAGAAAAACAATAACATTTTGTTAACAAATGAGTAGTTATCAACATAAAAAAATTTGAAAAATCTAATAATTATTAACAAAATTGTAGAAATTTGTAGAATTACTTTAAAACTTAACTAAATTAACAACTTATTTTCTTGACATGAATTACATTTTAATATTATAATAACATTGCTTGAAGAAAGAGGTGGAATTCACATGAAAAGAACTTATCAACCAAATAATCGTAAAAAAGCAAAAAAGCATGGTTTCTTTGCGAGAAAAGGAACAAAGATTATAAACAATCGTCGTAGAAAAGGTCGTAAGGAATTAACTAAATAGTTTCTTACGAATTTTTTAATATGAAAAAGAAAAACATAGTAAGATCAAACATTGAATTTAATAATATAATTAATAACGGTCTATATAAAAAAAATAGATATTATGTTATATATTATATATTAAAGGATGAACAACAACCAAAATTTGGAATTGCAGTTGGTACAAAAGTTGGAAAAGCAGTTACTAGAAACAAAATTAAAAGACAAATTAGAAAAATAGTTGATAATAATATTAAAATGTTTAAAAATAACAGAAACTATATTATAATATGTAAAAAGGAAATATTAGATATTAAATATTCACAAATGGAACAAGAATTGATATCTTTAATAAAAAAAGGAGATAAATATGAAAAAGAAAATATATAGTATTATTATAGTATTGATGCTTCTAATGACTACTGGCTGTGGAAGTAACAATTATATAAAAGATGACGATAATAAAATAGTTCAATATAAAGAAACCGGGCAAAATTTACAAAAAAATATATTATGTAAACCAGAAGAAAATTCTGAATTATATAAGTTATATGAATCTTATGATAAAGAATTAAAAATATCATTAAAAAAATTACCTACATGTGAAAATTTTAAAATTAATTCTAACAAGAGTTCAGGAATTTGGGAATTTTTATTTGTTAAACCACTTGCCTATTTAATTTTAAAATTAGGATCACTAGTTGGCAATATGGGGGTATCACTAATTATAGTAGGATTACTAATAAGAATAATCTTATTCCCATTCTCACACAAAACTCATAAACAAAGCAAAAATATGCAAAAAGTGCAAAGAGATATTCAAAAGCTAGAATTAAAATATCGCGGAAGAACTGACCAAGAATCAATGATGTTAAAAAGTCAAGAAATGATGGCAATTTATAAAAAATATAATGTAAAACCAATGGGTGGCTGTTTAATAGCATTTCTTCAACTTCCAATATTCTTTGCTTTCTTAGAAGCAATTAACAGAGTTCCAGCAATTTTCGAAGGTAGTTTATTAGGATTTAACTTAGGTATGACTCCATACGTTGGACTAAGTAAAGGTAATTATTTCTATATTATTTTAATTATCCTAATTGCATTAAGTACATATTTCTCATTTAAATATTCAATGAGTGCAACAGCAAACACTGGTAATAGCGAAATGAAAAATCAAATGAATATGATGACTAATATAATGACAATAGTAATTATAATAACATCATTTTCACTTTCAACTGCATTATCATTTTACTGGATTGTAACATATGCATTTATCGCTGTTCAAACATTTATCTTTAAAAGATTAACCAATGAAAAAAAAGATAAACCAGATAAAAGTGATAAAAATAAAAAAAGATTAATTAAGGATAAATTGGAAGAGAAAAGAGGTTTAAAATATGGAAATAATTAAAAAAGAAGGTAAAGATTTAGAAACATTACTTCAAGAAGTTTGTACTGAAAATAATTTAGAACAAAAAGATTTTTATTATAGATATTCTGAAAAGAAAAGTGGCTTATTTAACAAGAATAATACCATTGAATTAACAGTAATAACAAAAGAAGAACTAGTTAATTACATTAAAAACTTTTTAGAAGAATTATTAACTAATATGAATTTAACAGTAAATTTTGAATCCAAAATTAGAGAAGATGTTATTTATATAAAATTATTTACAAATAACAATCCAATTATTATAGGAAAAAATGGAAATACATTAAAATCTATTGAAAATATTTTAAAACAAAAAATAATTACAGATTTAAATATAAAACCATTTATATCTTTGGACGTTGAAAATTATAGAGAAAAACAACAAAAAAGATTAGAAAGACTAGCTAAAAATTTAGCTAAAGAAGTATCAAAAACAAAAATGGAAGTTCATTTAGAAAATATGAACGCTTACGACAGACGAATTATACACAATGCCTTAACTAATTGGAAAGGAATTAAAACTGAAAGTACTGGTGAAGAACCAAATCGTCATGTTGTAATTAAACCTGTTGACTAAAAAGTACCCAAAACTTGGTATTCCCAAGTTTTTTTAATGAAATATTATTATTTTTGTGCTAATATAATACCGGAAGAAAGGGAGTAAATATGGAAGATACAATATGTGCAATATCAACATCATTAGGATTAGGAGCTATTGGAATAATTAGAGTAAGTGGACCATCTTCTATTAATATAGTTAATTCTATTTTTAAAGGAGAAGATTTAACAAAAGTAAAAAGTCATACAATAAGTTATGGTTTTATAATAGATAGAGATGAAAAAATAGATGAAGTATTAGTTACAACAATGTTATCTTCCTTGATATATATAATTCCGAATCTATATTCTTCCATTTTTACTTCTGGATCCTTTTTATAATAATCTTCTAATGGGAATACTCTTACAATAGCAGAATTATCTTTTATAAAGTTAAAAAAGAAAACTTGATTTTTGACATAGTATGTTGCTTCAGTATAAGATACGTTGTAGAAATTTTTAAGCCTCATAACAATTTCTCCAACTTCTTCTTCAGGTAAGTAATTACTAAACCTTAATTCTCCAACAATATTTCCAAATACAGCAGGAGTTGGTCTATCAATATAACCTTTATCATATAGTTCGTTGCATGGCTTTGCAATTGATTCTCTAAAGTTAATATTTTTAACAAAGCATTCTTTTCCGACTAATTCAAGTTCAATAGTATCTACATAATTCATAACTAAAGTTGCTTTTTCTTCACGAGTTCTTTTATTCCATGTTTTAATTCTTTCTTGATATTCTTCTGGGTGAAGCTTACTATTTATAAATGCGACATCACGAGATATCAGTATATCTTTAGCTGAATAATTAAATACTTCAAATTTGTCAGCAGTATTTATTTTTTCTTCCAGTGATTTAATTGTATCTTCTATTATTTTTGCCTTTGCTTTATAATCATCAAGAGTAAATGCACCATCTACATAAGCAAGCTTAGCTCTTTC
>OJAW01000106.1_pt1 | contig 65218 bp, 60 predicted proteins | sample 1589151 | NCBI WGS metagenome assembly OJAW01 (sample SAMN03283290) | human gut metagenome | biome: human-associated habitat; material: feces | host: Homo sapiens | place: Peru | collected 2012
GATTCTATATATCAAGTTCAAACTAAATAGTTCGAACAGATTCGTCAATGGAGCAGGTGATGGGAATCGGACCCACGTTATTAGCTTGGAAGGCTAGAGTTCTACCATTAAACTACACCTGCATTTGTTAACGCAATATAAATATTACATTAAAAGTTTAGATTTGTCAATATTTTTTGGAGAAAATTTACTCTTTATTAACTTTAATAAATATTATATAATATTTATGAGAATACTAAAATATAAGAAATATGTCTTGATGTGGAAAAATATAATAAAATATAGTATAATATTAAAAGCCAAGGGAAGGTGTAAAAAAGTGAAGAAAATAAAAATAAATCAGCAAAATAAAGTATTATGGGTATTGCTTGCCATATTAATTGTTTGCTTTATAATAATTGGAATAATATTTTATACATACTTTTATGCTGGTACAAGTTCATCTAAATATGGTGATAGACTAGATGGTATAGAGAATTATCCATTAAATAAAAAAATAGATGAAGAAATTAAAGCACTTTATAAAGATGAATCATCTGTTAATAAAGTAGTATATGAATTACAAGGAAAGATTATATACATAACTATTGATTTTAAAGAGTCTATTAAGGTTTCTGATGCTGAAACTTTAGCTATTAAATCTCTTGAAACTATAGGTGAAAAGAATTTATCTTTTTATGAAATTCAATATATATTAACTTATTCTGGAACTGAAGAGAATGCAAATTATCCAGTATTTGGTTCTAAGAATGCTAATAGTTTAAAGGTGGTTTGGAGTAAATGAGACGTATTAAAAAGAAAAAGACTGTTCTTATAGTATTTATTATAATAGCAGTGTTAGTTTGTGGATTTTTAGGTACATTATATTATATTACAAGTACTGTTAATAATTATTCATATGATGAGAAAACATGGATAAATAATAATTCAAATAAGACATTTGATGTTTATGTTGAACAATCTTTACCTGTATTTTCATCAAATGGTGAAGGTGTATATTATGATTATCTAAAAGCTTTAAAAGAAGATTCTGGAATTAATTTAAATATAATTACTACTGATACTTCTACATTAAAATTAACTAATAAGAATAGTACTAGTGAATCTGATATTGTTGTATATAAAGATCATTTTGTTGTTGTAGGACGTGATGATGTTAATAAATTATCAGATTTAAACTATAAAACAGTAGGTGTAATTTCTAGTGATATAGATAATGTAACATATTATTTAACTGAATATAAAAATATTACTATTAAAACTTATGATGACTTTGATAAGTTAAATGTTGCTTATGAAGATGAAATTGTTGATTATATGGTTTTACCTATGTATAAATACATTGATAAGATTATATCTTATTCTTATGATATAGTATTTCATTTAGATGGTTTATATTCATATTATTGTTTATCATTTAATAATAGTAATGAAGAATTAAATAGTATAATGACTAAGTTTTATAATAGATGGAGTAAGAAAGCTCAAGATAAAGTTAATGAGTATTTCTTAAATATATATTATGATGCGAAGAAATATACTGAATTAGAAAAAGAATCTATAACTGATGAAGATTTTATTGTTGGATATATTAATAATTTGCCATATGAAGGTAAAATAAGTGGTGACTTTACCGGTCTTACAAATACATATTTAACTAAATTTTCTGATATGACTGGTGTTACTTATAAATATATTCAATATAAAGATACTAAAGAATTAAGCGATGCATTAACTAATACCAAAATAGATATTGCATTAAATTATTATTCTTTAAGTAATGATAATTACACTGATAGTAGAGTTTTAGGACCTACGGAATATGTAGTACTTGCTCATGTTGATAATAATATAGTTGTTAATTCATTATATAGTTTAGCTAATACTAATGTTAGTATGTTATCTAATATGAATTTAAAATATAATATGTCTAGTAAAAACTTATTTGAGATAACTGATTATTCAAATGTAAATGTTTTAGCTAAAAATGCTACTAAAAATTCAATAATTATAATAGAAAAAGAAGTTTATGATTATTATAAAGATTCTATATTAAAAGATTATAGTATTAGATATATATCTAGTGTTAAATTAAATAATACTTTCTTACTTAATAATAATAATGAGGCGTTTAATAAATTATTTGATTTTTATTTAAGTACATTAAGTTCTAATGAAGTTAAGAATGAGAGTGTAGTAGGCGTTATTGAAACATTAAAGAATAATAGAGTATTTAACTTTATAATTAGTAATTTAATATATATTGTTATTGTTATTTTATTAATAGCATTTATTATATATTTAGTTGCTAAGAAAGTTCTAAATGATAAAAAATCTAAGAAAGAAGATAGACTTTATTATTTTGATGCGATGACTAATTTGAAAAATAGAAATTATTTAAATGATAATATTGATTTCTGGTCATCTACTAAAGTATATCCTCAAGCTATTATAGCTATTGATATTAATGGCCTTAAGACATTAAATGATAAAGATGGTCATGAAGCAGGGGATAATCAAATTAAAGCTGTTGCTAGTGTTTTAATTAAAACTCAAAGAGATAATTCTGAAATAATGAGAACTGATGGAGATGAATTTATGATTTATCTAGTTGGTTATGATGAAAAGAAAATAGGAACTTATATTCATAAATTAAATAGAGAATTAATATCATCTTTACCTAATAAAGATTATGGAGTATCTATTGGATATTCTATGATTATGAATGAACAAACTACTATTGATGATGCTATTAATGATGCATTATTAATGATTAATAAATCAAAGGAAAGTATAAAATGAAAAAAATATATGATTTCTTTAATGATTATGTTTTTGGAAAAGAATTAGGTGTATTGCCAGGAAGTTTAGCTTATTCATTCTTCTTGGCTATTATACCTATATTATCATTATTATTTTATTTGTTATCATCATTTAATTTACCATTAGATATGGTACAAAATTTTTTATCTGATACTTTTCCAGAAGGAGTAGTTAATTTATTGCAACCTATATTTACTGATACTATTACCATGAATTCTATAATTACTTTAGTAATAGCTGTTATGGTTGCTACTAATGGATGTAATGCTATTATTTTAGCAAGTAATACAATATATAATATTGAGAATGCTCCTATAGTTAGAAGAACAATTAAATCATTATTTTTAACTATTGTTATGATTATACTTATTGCATTTGTAGTTGTAGTCCCATTGTTTGGTAAATCTATATTAAATATTTTACTTAAAGTATTTGTTGGACAAGAAAAATTTTTGACAACTCTATTCTTAATATTAAGAGTTCCTGTTTCATTAGTAGTTATATTTACAATAATTAAATTATTATATGTAGTTGCTCCTGATCAAAGAATTAGTTCTAAGTATGTTAATCGTGGAGCTGCTTTTACAGCTATTTGTTGGTTAATCGTAACATATATATATTCAATTTATATTAATAATATAGCTAGATATGATTTAGTATATGGTAATTTGACTAATATTGTTATATTACTATTATGGTTTTATATTTTGGCTTATGTATTTGTGATTGGTTTATATTTAAATAGACATAAAACTGATACTGAAATAGAGAAGACTAATACTTATAAATTAGAAGAAATAAGAAAAAAAGTGCAAAAAGAAAAACATAAGAAATAATTTGACAAATTTCTTATGTTTTTTATTGTATTATTTATATATGATAAAAGTAAAAGTTATTGATGAAAGTCATGAAAAGGATTTAGAAAGAAGCGTTAATGCTTTTTTGATGTTAAATAAGAATGTTAAAGATATTCAATTTAGAACTGCCATTAGTATATTCTCTGATGAGCAAATATATTGTTTTTCATGTATGATTGTTTATGAAGAAAATTAATGTACAGAACATTTAAATAGTACATATCCGATTAACATGCCTAAAAGTATTAATACACTTAATATATAAAGTGTTAATGTATTGCTTGTAAATCCATGATATTGATTGTTGTAAAGAGTTGGAACGAATCCAGCTTTTTTAATGTCTTGAGCAACAATTTCTTGAATAACTTGGATAACTTCTGGTGGTAAATCTCTAAGTGTTTTATAATCTTCAGCAGCTAGAGTAGTATCATTATTCATGAATCTTCTCCATAGGTCTGCTAAGTCATCTAAATTATAGTTTGAATAATCAAAGGAAGTAGATATTTGTTGGTTGTATTCGTTTGTATTTACTTGAGTTTGATCTGGTTCGTCATTAATCTTTTGAATATATTTATGAACGTTATCTTCATCTGTTTGAGGAATTGTTGTTTGCATTTTGGCAATTAATTTAACATATTCTTCAATAGCCATTCTGTCACAATGCTTAATTAAATCTTGGAATGCAATATTATTATTTAAAAAAGTTGCTGCATTTTCTTTATACATAACTTCATCAAAGCTTTCTCCTAAAACTTGTTTTATAAAAATAATCATATTAACATCATTTTGAAGTTCAGGAATAGTATCTAATTGTAAATTATATTCTCTTGCTAATTCTTGAGTATAATATTCAACTAGGCCTCTTTGAAGATTACCTGCATAAGGGATTTCTCTCATTGTTCCTTCAACATCTAATGCTTTTTCAGATGTAATATCAACACAGTCATTAAACATATTTCTAACAATTTCACTTTCAATTTTGTTAGGGTCAATACCATTACTTGTGTCTACTAAGTCTGTATAACTTTTTGAATCTATGACTGCAATTTTTTCTGGGCTAATGTTTTTACCATATTTTTCTTCAATTATTTTCTTTATTTTAATTTCGAATTCTCTTATTTGATTATATACTTCTTCTGGCATTGTTACCTCCATATTTTACATATAAAGTATATAATAATTTTAGGTTTAATACAACTTTTTTTTTATATGCAAACGTGATATAATAATGATACATTGAGAAGTGGAGGTGACTTTTATGAAAGTAATTTTTATAGAAGATGTAAAAAAACAAGCAAAGAAAGATGAAATTAAAGAGGTTAAAGATGGTTATGCAAATTTCTTAATTTCTAAAAAACTGGCTGTTCCTTATACTGAAAAAAGTGTAGAAGTTTTGAAAAAAGAAATTAAAGTTAGAGAAGATAAAGAAGAAGCTTTAATTGAGGAATGTAATCAAATTAAAAAGAAACTTGAAGGTAAAGAGATTTCTTTTAAAGTTAAGACAGGAAGTCAAGATAAAGTTTTTGGAAGTATTAGTTCTAAACAAATAAGTGAAGAATTATCAAAATTAGGTTTTGATATTGATAAAAAGAAAATACAAATAGATGGAGATATTAATACACTTGGTACTCATAATGTTAAGATTGTGTTACATAAGAAAGTGTCATTTGATATAAAAGTAGTATTGAAAAAATAAGCAGGAGGGTTTATGGCAAGAAAGGAACCACAAAATATTGAAGCAGAAATTTCTATTTTAGGATGTGCTTTTTTAGAAAAGACAGCTTTAGATAAAGTGATGGATGAAGTTAGTGAAGAAATGTTTTATAGTGAACCTAATCAATTAATATATAGAGCTATGAAAACGTTATATACTAATAATATTCCTGTTGATTCTAATACTGTGTGTAATGAACTTGATAAAAACAAAACATTATCTAAAGTAGGTGGAGTAGAATATATAGCTGATATTATTGATTCTGTTCCTTCTACTGCTAATTTAAATTACTATATTAAAATTGTATTTGAAAAGAGTATTTTACGTAATTTGATTGCTAAAAGTACTCAAATTCAAGATGAATGCTATGATGAACAAGATAGTGTTGTTGATATAGTTGAGAATGCTGAACGTAATATTCTTAGTGTTTATAATGATAAATTAGGAAGAGATATTAGAAAGATTCAAGATATTTTACCAGATATGCAAAAGAACATGGAATTACTTGCTGAAACTAAAACAGAGTTTACTGGTCTTAGAACTGGATATTATGATTTTGATAATATGACTCGTGGTTTACAGAAGAAACAAGTAATTATTGTTGCTGGTAGACCAGGTTGTGGAAAAAGTGCTTTTGCTTTAAATGTTGCTTTGAATGCAGCAATTAGAGAAAAGAAAAGTATTGCATTTTTCTCACTTGAAATGGGTGCTGAAGAAATAATTAAAAGAATGTTTGGATGTGTTGGTAAACTTGATGGTGATGTATTAAAAACTGGTAAGTTAAAATCATCTGATTGGAAAAAGTGGAATGAAGCTATGAGTGAGCTTTCTGATACTAAATTCTTTATAGATGATTCTGGTGGACTTACTGTTAGTGAGATTAGAAGAAAATGTAGAAAACTTAAAAATAGTGATGATGGTTTAGATTTAATTGTTATTGACTACTTACAATTATTGAGTAGTTCATCTAAGTATGCTGGACAAAGAGTTCAAGAAGTTAGTGAAATAAGCCGTGATATTAAAAAATTAGCCATGGAATTAGATATTCCTGTTATAGCTTTGGCACAACTTTCAAGAAGCGTTGAACAAAGAAAAGGTGGAGACAATAAACCAAAACTATCAGACTTAAGAGAATCTGGTTCTATTGAACAAGACGCCGATATTGTATTATTTTTACATAGTGATGAATATGGTAAATATGATGGAAATGTTAATAGAAAGATAGAACTTTTAGTTGCTAAGCACAGAGCTGGTTCTACTGGAAGTGTAGATTTAATATTTAAGATGAATACAGGTTCTTTTGATAATTTTATGAATAAGGAAGATGAGAATGAATAAAGATGAATTATCTTTTGGTACTATATTATTTACTACATTTATATGTGGACTAGTAATATACGTATGTATGGTTTTTACACCTACCAAAAGAAAAATTAATGAATTATATCAAGTATATCTTAGTGGGGAAAAATTAGGATTAATTAACTCAATTGATGAGTTATATAGTTTGATTGATGAAGAACAAAAGGAAATTAAAGAAAAATATAAAGTTTCTAAAGTTTATCCTCCATCAGGATTAGAAATACAAAAGATATTAACTTATAATGATAATGTTAAGTCTGCTAAACAAATTTATGAAGATATAAAAGATATAGATCCTTTTACAATAGAAGGATATGAAGTAACTATAAAATATGATAATTCTAGAAAGAATATTTATATACTTAATAAAGATGATTTAGATACTGCGATTAGGAATACAGTTTTATCTTTTGTTGATGAAGATGATTATAATAATTATTTAGCTGGTAAAGAGCATGATTTAACTCAAGAAGGAACAGAGTTAACTGATGTATATTTAGATAATGAAGTTTCTATTAAAAAGACTTATATTTCTACTGAAGAAAATATATTTACTGATAGTGATTCTTTAAGTCAATATTTCTTATTTGGAACTACTGATTTAACTAAAAAGTATAAAGTTACAGCTGCAGATACTATTGAAACTATAGCTGATAAGAATAAATTAGGTGTTGCAGATTTTTTAGTTGCTAATCCTGATATAGGTGGAGAGAATGCTTTACTTGCTGAAGGACAAGAAGTTACTGTTGCGCCTATTAGTCCTTTATCTAATATAGTTGTTGAATCATTTGAAACTGAAATTGAAACTATTACATATGATACACATGTTGAATATGATAAGAATATGAGTGCTAGTGAAACTTATACTAAACAAGCTGGTAAAGATGGACAATCTAAGGTTACATATGCTACTAAAGAAATAAATGGTGTTATTATATCTACTGCTCAAATTAGTGAAGAAGTATTAAGTGAAGCAGTTGATAAGATAATAGTGGTTGGTGCTAAGAATGTGGTTTATTATGGAAATTCTACATATTGGGCTTGGCCTACTAGTAAACCATTTAGAATTTCTGATGGTTATGGATGGAGAGTTCACCCAATTAGACACGAAACACATTTCCACCCAGCTTTAGATATAACTGGTACATCTTCTAAAAATATTTATGCTATTCAAGATGGTACTGTTACATCAGCAGTTGCTAGTGGATATAATAGTGGAGCAGGGAAAAATATAATAATAGATCATCATAATGGTTATACAAGTCAATATATGCATTTAAGCAAAGTACTTGTTAAAAAAGGCGATGAGGTTGTGAAGGGACAAACTATAGGAATAATGGGTTGTACTGGCTCTTGTACAGGTACACACTTAGACTTTAGAGTTAAAAAGAATGGTCAATATATAAATCCATTTAGTTTGTATAAATAAATGATAAAGATAATTTGTGTTGGTAAAATTAAAGAAAAATATTTAACTGATTTAATTTATGATTATAAAACTAGAATTTCTAAATATCAAAAAATAGAAATTATGGAATTAAAAGATAATAATATTGAAGGTGAAAGTAATGAAATATTAAATCATTTAAATAATAAAGATTATAATATTTTAATGGATATTCATGGTAAGAAAATTAATTCTGTTGATTTATCTAATTTAATAGATAGTAAGTTTACTACTGGATATAATACTATAACTTTTATAATAGGTGGTTCTAATGGAGTAAATGAAGCAGTTAAAGAAAATGTTCAAATGTTGTTATCATTTTCAGATATGACATTCCCACATGGACTTTTTAGAGGAATACTTTTGGAACAAATTTATAGATCATTTAAAATATTAAATAATGAAAGTTATCATAAATAAAATGATAACTTTTGTTTAGGAGGAATTATGATAGGTAATGATTGGGATGTAATGTTAAAATCTGTTTGGGAGAGTGAAGGCTTTAAAAAGTTTATGAATAAAGTAAACACTGAATATGAGACTCATACGTGTTATCCAAAATATGAAAATATATTTTATGCTTTAAAATTGACTTCATATAAAGATACTAAAATTGTTATTTTAGGGCAAGATCCATATCATGGAGAAAATGAAGCTCATGGACTTTCTTTTAGTGTTCAAGAAGGTGTAAAGTTACCTCCTAGTTTACAAAATATTTATAAAGAGCTTTACGATGACTTAGGAATTAAGAATGGTCCGAGTGGGGATTTAACAGCGTGGGCTAAACAAGGTGTTTTAATGTTGAATAGTATTTTAACTGTTAGAAAAGATGAAGCAGCTTCTCATAAAGATTTAGGATGGCAATTATTAACAGATCATATAATAAAACTACTTAATATGAAGAGCGAACCTGTAGTATTTATATTATGGGGAAATTATGCTAAAAGTAAAAAACAATATATTACTAATCCTAAACATTTAGTTATAGAAAGTGCTCACCCAAGTCCATTTTCAGCTAGATACGGATTCTTTGGAAGTAAGCCATTTTCAAGAGCAAATAATTTCTTAAAAGCAAACAAAATAAAAGAAGTGGATTTTACACTTCCAAATCATTATTAAAACTTTCATCTATTTCTTTTCCTTCGATAAGAGTTTCTAATTTATATTTCCTTACTTTAAATATAATATTGTAAGGAAATTTTTTTACCATGTTATTATAAATTAATACATATTTGTTATGAAAAGTACGTAAAGATAAAATATGTAATTCATTATTATCATAATCAGATAAATCTTTTTTGAATGCCTTTGTTTCTCTTACTTTTGGATTATCTTCTATAATTTGATGTATTTCAGAATAACATTTTGTGAATATTTTTTCGTTTTTAGAATTAATATTTCCTTCAGTTTTTTTAGCATCTTCAAATACTTTACTTTCAACTTTATATTTTGTTTCAACTGTTTTAATTATTTTTATTATTAAATCATATTTATTTTTTAATTTTTCATCATATTCATTTTTAGAACTTTCTAAATTTTTAATAATAGTCATTAGTTTTTCATTGTGATACTTAAATAAAATACTAATAATTGTTACTAAAATTATTAAAGAAAATAAAATTAATGCAATTATATTTAATGTTTTCATCTTATCACCATATAATATTATATCAAAAAATCTTTAATATTTAAAGTTATTTAGCATAAGTTATTTCTTCATCAAATTCAACAAAATCTAGATAAATCATTAATATTAAATAACTCTTATTGTTTTCTTTATCGTTAATAATAAGGTTATCTCTTCCTGCATGTTCAATTATACCTGTGAAAACTCTATCTCTCCATTCAACTGAATCACTAAATGATGTATGTACTCGAACCTTTTTTCCTATGTTATTTCTTAATATATTTTCTATGTAACTTTGTTCCATATTATATTGATTTGATTGGTTTGAAAAATTACTTTCTATATTTTCAGTATCTCTATTAATATCATTTATAAATACTGGTGTTTGATAATAACTACCGTTCATAAATAATCATCTCCTTTATTAGTATTTAATGACAATATACATAATTGTGTGATAAAATTAAAATGGAGGTGGGATCATGAATATTAATGTAGGTGTATCTAATCATCATGTTCATTTGACTCGTGAAGTATTAAATATATTATTTGGTGAAGGATATGAGCTAACTAATAAACGTGATTTAGTACAATTAGGACAATTTGCTTGTGAAGAAACTGTTGATTTGGAATGTAATGGTAAAGTTTTAGAACATGTTAGAATTATTGGCCCTTGTAGAAATTATACTCAGGTTGAGTTGTTAGAAAGAGATTGCTTATTTTTGGGAATTAATGCTCCGATTAGAACAAGTGGAGATTTAAGTGGAAGTGAAACTATTACAATTATAGGTCCAAAAGGAAAATATGTTGCTCGTGAATCAACTGTTGTAGCTGATAGACATATACATATGAGTAAAGAGGATTTAGTGACATTTAATGTTAATAAAGGTGATACTGTTAGTGTTAAATGTGAGAATGGTGTTATTTTAAATGATGTACATATTAAATCTGATGAAACATGTAAATTAGAATTTCATATGAATAAAGATGAAGCTGAAAAACTTGGAATAGAAACACTTATGAAGGTGGAAATATGTTAAAAGTTGATCATGTAACTAAATATTACGGAGAACATTTAGCAGTTGATGATTTATCATTTGAAATTCATGAAGGTGAAATATTTGGTTTATTAGGAGTTAATGGTGCTGGAAAAACAACTACATTTAGAATGATAATGGGACTTCTTGATAAAACTAAAGGAGATATTACTTTAAATGGTAAACATATTGATTATAGTGTAACTGATGATATTGGATTTTTAACTGAAGAAAGAAGTTTATTAACATCTAAAACTGTTTTAGAACAAGCTACTTATTATGCTGTACTTAAAGGAATGAAAGAAGAAGATGTTGAAAAGAAATTAGATGAGTATTTAAAAGAATTTAATATTAGTGAATATAAAAATAAAAAGATTAAAGAGTTATCTAAAGGAAATCAACAAAAAATACAATTCATTATAAGCATATTACATGATCCTAAACTATTAATTTTAGATGAACCATTTAGTGGATTAGATCCAATTAATGTTGAAATGTTTAAAAAAGTAATTTTAAGACTTAAAAAGAATAAAACAATGATTATATTTTCTTCACATATGATGGAACATATAGAATATTTTTGTGATTCTATAGTTATATTAGTTAGAGGTAAAACTGTTTTAGAAGGAAAGTTAACTAAAATTAAACAAGATTTTAGACGTAAAAATATTAAAGTTATTTGTGATAATTTAAATCAAGAAAAGGTTAGAAGCATTAAAGGTGTTATAGATATTACTAAAAATAAAGATGAATATAATATTAAGATAGAAGATAATAAATATGTGAATGATGTATTTAAGATAATTTCTAAGTTTGATAATGTTACTAAGTTTGTAGTAGAAGAACCAACTTTAAATGAAATATTTGTTAGTACAGTAGGTGAAGCATATGAAAAATAAATTTAAGTTTTTAACTAAAGATAGTATTAAGAAAAAAGTATCAACTAAATCATTTAAAATAACTAATTTAGTATTGTTAATTATAATAGTTGCTTTAACTAATTTAGATAGTATTGTTAAATTCTTTGGTGGTGATTTTGATGAAGTTGTACATGTTTATGTTGTTGATGAAGTAGGTGTGTATGATGAATTTAAAGAAACAGTTGATAATAGTTTTTTAAATATACTTGATAATTATAATGCTAGTATTGAAAAGTCTAGTGATAGTGTTGATGATTTAAAGAAAGAAATTATTGATAAAGAAAGTTCAGATATCATAATCAATATTACTAATATAGATAATCCTACATATGAAAAAATGTTTAATGTTGATTTTATATCTTATGATTATGTGGATACAGTGTTATATCAAAATATATTAACTGCGTTAAATAGTACTAAAGTTAATTTAGCTATGAAAAAGGCAAATATAGATCAAGAGATTTTAGATAAAGTAAATGCTGGAGTAGAAGTAAATAGAATATTATTAGATGAAAATTTAAATGAAAATGAAGAACTAATGGAAAAGATTGGTTCTATAATAATTATTGCATTTATTTTACCATTCTTTATTTTGATAGTGTTAATTGTTCAAATGATTGGTGCTGAAATAAATGAAGAAAAATCAACAAAGAGTATGGAAGTTATAATATCTAGTGTTAGTCCTGAAGTACATTTTATATCTAAATTAATATCAGCTAATGTGTTTGCTATATTACAAGGATTATTATTGATACTTTATACAGTGATTGGTGGAGTAATAAGAGTTCTTACTACTGGTGGACTTGCACAAAGTGTTAATGGAATTGGGGAATTAAATTCTATAAGTCAATATATAAATTTATTTATTAAGAGTGATATTGCTAGTAGACTTGTTAATGGCATACCATTCTTTGTATTATTAATAATACTTAGTTTTGTAGCTTATTCTTTATTAATAGGAATATTAGCTAGTGTAACTACTAGTATGGAAGATTATAATCAAATACAAACACCTGTTATGATATTTTTAATGGTTGGTTATTATTTAGCTATAATAGCTTCTATTTATCAAGGTGCAACATTTATTAAAGTTATGTCATTAATACCATTTATATCTGGAATTCTTGCTCCAGTAACTTATACACTAGGAGAAATAGAATTATGGCATATGGGAGTATCAATAGGACTATTACTACTTGTATGTTATTTACTATATAAATATGGAATTAAAGTATATAAAGCTGGTATATTAAATTACTCTTCAAGTAAGTTATGGACAAAAATATTTAAATCTTTAAAGGATAAGGAGGCATAATTGTCTCCTTATTTACTTATAATATTGTATATGTTATAATAGTTTAACTAATTTAGGAGCGTTATGGAAAATAAAATAGTTGTTGATGATATACCACTTGATTATTATAAAAAACAAGTTGGTAGTGGAGTAATGGGTAGATGTTATTTGACTAGTGATAATAAAGTCTTTAAAGAATTTATAGAGAGTTATAATGGTATTTCTGCTTTTGATTATTTAGCTAAAACTAAATATGATTTTTTTGTATTTCCTGAATTACTTATTTATGTGAAAGATTATAATGATGAAAGATTAGCTGGTTATATAATGCCTTTTGTATCTGGATGTGATTTTAATAATTTGGATGGTAATATTAAAGTTAGAGATTTTATAGAAGCTTTAAAAAAATTAGAATTTCAAATTAGAGCTATGTCTAGTGAAATATTAATTGAAGATATGAATCCAGGTAATATGATATATAATTCATCAAATAATTCTATATTTGTTGTTGATACAGATTTATATGTTAGAACACCACATGATCCTTTTAGAACATTTAAAGAGAACATTAAAGAGTTAGCTTCAAGTACATTAAGATTAATAGATGGAGCAGAGGATTTAAGTTTTAGAATAAGTCAAATTATAAGAGAAAGTAGTTTATATGGTATTATGTTACCATCAACGATATATAGAGAAGTTACTGATGATTTAGAAAAAAGATTTGATGGTGAAATTAAAACATTAGATGATTTATATCATGGAATTAGTTTAGTTAGAAGGAGATAATTATGGAATTATTAGATGTTTATGATGAAAATGGAAATGTTACAGGGAGAGTAGTACAAAGAGGAGATAAAAGTGTTAAATTTGAAGAAAATGAACATATAGCTGTTGCAATAATATTTATTGAAAATAATAAAAATGAATTTTTAATTCAAAAGACATCACATATAAAAGGAGGAGAATATTCTACTACTGGTGGGCATGTTAATAGTGGAGAAACTCCTTTAGAAGCAATTAAAAGAGAAGTATCTGAGGAAATTGGAATTGATATAGAAACAAAAGATATTGTCAGCTTAGGATTCTATAAAATTGGAATGCCTCTTAGATATTTATTTTATATAAAGAAAAATATTGATATAAATGATGTTAAAATTCAGGAAGAAGAAGTAGAGAGTGTTAAATATATGGATGAACTTGAGATAATTGAGTTAATTAATCAGGGTAAGTTTTTAGAATCACATGCTTTATTATTCAAAGAATTAATGAATAAAAAAACAAGTCTAATTTAGAAGACTTGTTTTTTCTATGTTTTCATTTTTATCATCTATTAAACTATAAATTTCTTGAATGAATTTCATTTTTATAGTACATTTAGTTATTTTGTTTTGATATTTTTTGAATTCTATATGGTAACCTTTTGGTTTATCATTTTTTACTAGTGTTTCGTTACTTGAATTATAAATTGCATTTACTAAAATATTTTGATGTATTCTTTTCGTTGGATCAAATGTTGCAACTGAACCAGTCCATCCTTGACTTGCAAAGCTACCTGGGGAGAATTCGTCAGGAACATAAGACATAGCTAATCCTCCAGGATGTTTTATGAATAAGCCTAAGTTACCTTTATTAGAGTCTAAATCATTAGGAAAAGTTACTTCTCCAAGAGTATCTAACATTTTTTTACTTATTACAATTCCTTTATTATTTTTAGCATTAATTATATCTTTAGCAAGTAAGCATAATTCCTTACTATTAGTGAATATACCTGCTGAACCAGATACACCACCTAAAGCTTTTGTTTTAGGATCATGAGGTAGTGATAATGAATTAGCATTACCAGCAACATTAATAGTTTCAGGATTATATGTTGTTTTCATCATATCAAGAGGATATAATACAAACATATTTAATATATCTTTATATTTGACTTTAGTTTTTAATTTTTCAGACATTCTTTTTTCTATAGTATTTGCGATTACTAATGCACCATAGTCATTATAATTATTTTTGTCACGACTATTATCTTCTAAATATAATGTTTTTAAATTTTCATAAGCTGTATATCTATTATTGTATTCAACTTCTTTTTTAGTTTTTAGAACTCCATGCAATCTCATTAAATCATAAAGAGTGTAGTCTTCTAAATTTTGAAAATCAGGATTAATATCACATATTTTAGCATTTAAATCTATTAAACCTAAATCACTTAATCTTAATAATAAAATTAAAGTAAATAATTTTGTGATTGATGCGACGTCAAAAAGAGTACTTTGATTTATTTTTTCATTTGAACTTCTTGATCTAGTACCACCAATAATAGTATAAGTGTAATCATTTTTATTGTCTTTTGAAGGTAAGTAGATACATGTAGATATTCCAGTAATATAATTAATACCAAATTCGTTTTTAGCTTTTAGAAATTCTTCTGTATATCTTACTATTTTGTTTTCATAAATAGACATAGCATCAGATAAGCTCATTCTTTTTTCTAAACATTCGTTTAATTCTTGTAAAAATTCAATATCTTTAGTAGAATTTTTTAATTTATTTAATATAATGTCTACATCACTCATAAAACTCCTCCTTTTTTCCACTTATATTTTATCACAATTCTGGTGTAAAATGTATGAAATAAGTATTACTTTACTTATGAGGTTTACTGTTTGAACTATATTTAAGAGAAGCAAAAATATTTTTAACTATAACTAAATTTTATTAAATTGTTAAATTATGGTTTCTAGTATAAAATAATATTAAATATTTTTTGTTCAATAAATTTATGTAGTTGTATTTTTTAAATGAAATTATTTTTTAGTATAATCTTTTTTAATACAATGATAAATGTTATCTATTTCCTTTTGTTGTTTTTTATTTAATATATCTTCACCAGTAATTAAATAATATAGTATAGTATTTTTATATTCCTTTTCAACCTCTTTTTTTCGTAATCTTGTCCATTTTTTAGTTTCATGTGATTCCAATTTATATTTATGTTTATTAATTTCTTTTACTAATAATTTGTCTATTTTTTTCTGCCATTTTTTAAGATCATAAATAAATAATGTTCCCCATTTTGGCAGCATAGATTCATTACCATTATTTTTCATAAATAAAATTAATTGTGCAATATATCTATCTATATATACTGCATTTAATGCTACTTTACACGGTAAATTTTTTTCATAGTTTTTTCTAAAATACTGAATTTTTTCAAAAAAACTATTGTATGAATCCCAATCATTAAATATTTCTGGATAAATACATTCTTGTTCAAACATATTGACTTTATATCCATAATCTCTGAATTTTTTTTCTGCTTCATATAATTCTTGTTTGGTCAATTCTAATTCGAGTTCTCTAAATTTTTTTAAACTAATTCCTATTTCTTTAGAAATTCCTTCGTTAGCTTTTGATTTGTTCTCTCTTTTTAATTTATTAGAATATAGTAAATGAGATATTATTGCATTTAAGATTCCACTACTGATGATTGCTGTGATAATTGTTATAATTAATTCATTTTTATTCATAATAAGCTCCTTTTTAAATTATTATATGTATAAACTTTTCACTTGTAAAATAAATTTTTTTAAAATTCTTAAATTTATTTTTTTTACAAATAGAAAATAATCCTTTACTAAATTCAAAAAATAACTTTCATAATTCGTTATTGATTTTTGTATGTGTCTTTATTTATGTGAATTATGAATTATAATACATTTAAACTTTGTGAATATCATGTGTGTGACATAAAAAATGAGAGCTTTCGCTCTCTTCAGGGGGTTTTGGTTGAATACTTCCATTATGTTTCGTAGAAGTATTCTGACATATCTCTATGTCAATCTAATTATATAATGATTTAATAAAGAATGTCAATTGAATTTTTTGGTCTTTACAAAATTTTTTATTCAAATAATTTTTCTACGTCATACCAACTATCAACTCTTGGGGATATTGTAGGTAAGTCTTTATTGATTTCTGATGTGAATAAATACGCTTTTATTCCATTTTTATTTAACGTGTCGCAAGTATCAACTGCATCATCAAACATAATATCTATTTTATTATCTTGGCATGCTTTAAGTTTATGAACTTGTGAATGAATGATCTCATCATATTCTATATTATTTTTTCCTAAATAATCTTGTATATATTTAGTTGTATCTCCATAGTATTTATCGCTTCTAGCAGTGATAATAAAGACTTTATTACCATTTTTTCTTAGATTACTTATTACTTCACTGGCGTGTTCTTTTACTTTTACTTTTCCCATCATTTCTAAACAGTGATCTATAAAAAATCTTTCAATGATATTTGAACCTTTAAATCCTCTTACTATTTTATCTAAATTATTTACTAATTCTTTGCTGTTAGAATATTCAGTGTCATATTTAATAACATATTCTTTAATTACTTCAGTTGAATTAGTTATTGTATCATCTATATCTATTCCTATATTCATTTATTTTCACCATAGAAATTTTATCATTTAAAATGTAAAACGTAAATAATAGTTTGTCTAATTGTTGTAAATAAAATGTACAATATGATATAATAAAATAGGTGAATAATATGAGTGAAGAAATCAAAAAAGAAATTAATCTTTTAAAAAGTAAAGTTCTTGCTGTTTTAGATAAATATAAGTTTAGAAGATCTAATTTATTTATTAATTGTAGAACTTTGAATGTTAGAGAAAGTGATAATTCTGATTATAGTTGTCGTACTAATAGTATGAGTTATAATGGTAATCGTGACGAGTGTATTCATGAAATGTTTCATTTAGCTAGTAATAGAAATAGACTTGTAGATGGAATATGTATTAGACAAAGTAATGGTGAATTATTTGGTACTGGATTAAATGAAGGTATTACTGATATGTTTGCATCTATGGCTGGAAGTAATAAAGTTTGTTATCCCTTTGAAAGAGCATGTGTTTTAGCTATAACTGATATATCAGGTATGCATATTATGAGAGATTATTTTGATAATAATGGTGTTTCATTCTTTAAGAGGTTTAATACTTCTTTTGTTGAATTTGCTCGTGAACTTGATAAATATAATCATATGATGAGAGAAATAGATACTTTATATAGAATTAATGGTTATAAATTAGATAAGGTATCTAAAAGAAAAGTAAATTTAATTAGAGAAAATGCTGGTAGTCAACTTGGTATTACTTATATGGCATTAGAGGATTTTTTAGAAACTTTAGGTTTTGATTATAGACAAATATTAGATGATAGAATGAGTGAATTTGATGTGTTAGATTTGTTCAAAGCATTGGATATTAACTTAGATGATTATAAAACTATGGAACTATAAAATGCTTCATTTTTAATTTTAAAAATGTTATAATTAATTGACTATAATACAAATATAATATAAAATAAAGTACATTTTAAAGGAGGCAAGTATGTTAGAATTAAAAAAAGTTTCTAAAGTATATAATACTGGTGAATTTAGTCAAAGAGCTTTAGATCAAGTTTCTATAAATTTTAGAGAAAATGAATTTGCTTCTATATTAGGTCCTTCTGGAAGTGGAAAGACTACTTTATTGAATATAATTGGTGGGCTTGATCAATATACTAGTGGAAATTTAATTATAAATGGTGTTAGTACTAAAGATTATAAAGATAGAAATTGGGATACTTATAGAAATTATAGAGTTGGATTTGTTTTTCAAAATTATAATTTAATTACTCATCAATCAATATTATCAAATGTTGAACTTGCTTTAACTTTATCTGGTGTATCTAAAAAAGAAAGAGAAGAGAGAGCACGTGAAGCTTTAATTAAAGTTGGACTTGAAAAACATATTAATAAGAAGCCATCTCAATTATCTGGTGGTCAAATGCAAAGAGTTGCGATAGCTCGTGCTTTAGTTAATGATCCAGATATTATTTTAGCTGATGAACCTACTGGTGCTTTAGATACAGAAACATCTATTCAAATTATGAATATATTAAAAGAAGTTGCTAAAAATAAATTAGTTATTATGGTAACTCATAATCCTGATTTAGCTCAAGAATATTCTACAAGGATTATTAAATTAAGAGATGGTAAAGTTATTGGTGATTCTAATCCTTATGATGGAAAAGAAAAAGTTAAATTTCATGATGAAGAAGACAAAAAAACTTCAATGTCATTTTTTACAGCTTTAAGTTTATCATTTAATAATTTAATGACTAAAAAAGGAAGAACAATATTAGTCTCTTTTGCTGGATCCATTGGAATAATTGGTATTGCATTAATTATGTCATTATCTAATGGTTTTCAAAATTATATAGATGATTTGCAAGAAGAAACTTTATCATCATATCCATTAACTATTACAAGTGAAACTGCTGATATGACATCTATGTTACTGTCTATGGTAAGTGGTGATGGTAGTGATGATAAGAGTGGAAAGGTAACAGAGAAACAATATATAACTTCAATGTTTACTAATATTGAATCTAATGATTTAAAGAGTTTTAAAGGATATATAGAAAAGAATAATGAAAAGATAAAAAATGATATTTCTAATATTAAATATACATATAGTGTTAGTCCTTATATTTATACAATTGATGCTAGTGATACATTATCTAAAATTAATCCTAGTTCACTTATGTCTGCTATGTATAGTGATTCTATTAGTAATAGTATTTATTCATCATATTCAAGTATATTTAATCAAATGATGGATGATAGAGAAAAATTAGATGAACAATATAATGTTCTTGCTGGTAAATGGCCAAGTAATTATGATGAAATGATTATTGTTTTATCTGAAGCTAATAGTATATCTGATTTATTAGTTTATTCATTAGGACTTAGAAAAACTGATGAATTATCTAGTATGATTACTAAAATAATGGCTGGTGAAAAAGTTGAGATTGAAAACAAACCACTTGAATTAACTTATGAAGATTTAATGAATATTGATTTAAGATTAATTAATCAATCTGACTTATATAAATATAATAGTAAATATTCTGTATATGAAGATATGAGTAGTGATAAAAAATATATGTCTTCTTTATATGATAAAGCATTAAAATTGAAAATAGTAGGAGTAGTTGCTCCTAAAAAGAGTAACAGTGCTACGATGACATTATCTCCTGGTGTTGCTTATACATCTGACTTAACTAAGTATGTAATAGATAATGCAAGTAAAAGTGATATTGTTAAAAAACAATTAGCTAATAAAGAAGTAGATGTTTTTTCAAATACTAGATTTGATGATGAAAAAAATGAAGCAAATATGAATTTTGAAGATTTGATTACTATTGATAAAGATATGTTATCTAGTGCATTTGGTATTAATTTAAATGAAAATGATATTAAAAATACAACTAGTGGTTATATGGATAAGATATCATCATCTATTACTACTAATACTAGTCCTGCTAAAGAAACATTTTTAAATACTTTAAGTGAATTTACAACTGAACTTGTTAAAGGATATATAGAAAATCCTAAAGTGAGTTTACCAAATCCATATATACCTAACCAAATATTTGCGGTTATATATTATAATGATGTTGAATCTATTGTAAATGAATATATGAATAGTGATAGTGTTAAAAAGAAATTATCTGAGTTAGAAAGTTCTTATGTAATTCCAGCTGATGTATTTAAATCTACATATAGTAGTTTATTAATTGGATATTTACAAGGATATATTAGTGCTTATTATGAAAATGATACTTCATTTACTACAGATGAAAATAATAAAGGTGCTGTACTAATATATAGTGAAGACGCAATTAATTCATTTGTTAATCAAATGGTTGTAGTGTCTACTGCTGAATTAATGGCTGGTAAAATGACCGAAGCAGTTATGCAAAAAAATATATTAACTGATGTTGGAACTCTTACTAATAAATTAATGTCTAGTGTAGCAAATTCATTTAATGTTGATCAAGATAAAATTGCTTCTGCATTTAAGTTTGATTTAAGTGAAGAAGAAGTTAATAGAATAATGAGTGCGATGATGAGTGGTGATAAATCTAATAATGCTACTGCAAATTTAGTAAATTTAGGTTATCAAGATTTAGAAGAACCTACATCAATATCATTTTACTTTAGTAGTTTTGATGGAAAAGAAAATTTCTTGAAATTTATTAGCGATTATAATGATTCAGTAGATGAAGAAAAAGAAATTAATTATACTGATGTTACTGGATTATTGATGACTTCTGTTAAAAAAGTAGTTAATACTGTTAGTTATGTTTTGATAGCATTTGTTTCTATATCACTTGTTGTTTCTTCAATAATGATTGCTATTATTACATATATTAGCGTTTTAGAAAGAACTAAGGAAATTGGTATTTTAAGAGCGGTTGGTGCTAGTAAAAAAGATATAACTAGAGTATTTAATGCTGAAACAGTTATTGAAGGAATATTATCTGGTGTATTTGGAGTAGGTATAACATTACTTTTAAATATCCCAATAAATATAATTATTAATAATTTAATAGATGTGGCTAATATGTCTAAATTACCATTCTATGGTGGATTAGGATTACTAATACTTAGTATATTCTTAAATATTATAGCTGGATCTATACCATCAAAAATGGCTAGTAAGAAAGATCCTGTTGAAGCACTTAGAAGTGAATAGAATAAACTATTCACTTTTTGTTTACATCTTTGTAGAAATAATAATATTAATTTGATAAAATTAAAGTGGTGAATGATATGGATAAAGATTATATATTACCTAATAAAGAATTATTAAATAAAAGTAATGAACTATTTAAATCTGATAGTAGATTTTATAATTTATCAAAAATGATATTAAAAAAAGATTTAAATAATAAATTAACTATTCCATTAGGTATTGATGAAAAACGTGACAAATATTATATGAATTTAGAAAGCATACCAACATTACTTATAAGTGGAGAAACTGGAAGTGGAAAAAGTGTATTTTTAGATAGTGCGATTGTAACATTATTGTTAAAAAATAATCCTAATGAATTAAAGTTTTTGTTTTTTGATCCAAAATTAGTTGAATTAGGTGAATATGATGGAATATCTCATGTAATAATTGATGGTCATAGTAATACTGATGGTTATAAAATAGATTATGCTTTATTAATGTTAGAAGAACGTAAGAAAGTATTAAAAGAAGCTAAATGTAAAACAATTGATGAATATAATAAGTTATATTCTAATAGTAAATTAGCTCAAATAATAATTGTTGCTGATGAATCAGTTGATATGATGAAAGATGATAGTGTTCTTGATTTGATAAAAACTATTATGTCTAAAGGAGTAGATTATGGTTTTCATTTAATTCTTGCGACTAATTCATATTTAAAGAATCATTTTAACAGAGCGCTTTTAAATTCATTCCCATATATTATTACATTTGATTTAGCAAGTGAGGAACAAGCAAAATATTTAAAAATACAAGGTGCTGATTTATTGAAGGCTGGAGGAGAAGTATTAATTAAATGTAGGAATAATGATATATTAAAAATGCAAACTCCATATATATCAGATGAAGAAATAAAGAAAGTTGTAGATTTTATTAAAGAACAAAGTTGATTTATTTTTAGAAAGTAGGTTATTATGTATTATAAAAAATATGAAGGAGATAGAATTTATTTATCTCCAATTGATTCAAATGATTATCAAACTTTTACAAGATGGATTAATGATGAGACTTTAGCACGTGGTCTTGGAAATTTTAAATTTAATTTTACTGAACAAGATGAAAAAGAATATTTAGAAAATAGTAATAAAAATGGTAATATTACTTTTGCTATTGTTAGAAAAGAAGATAATAAAATGATTGGTTCTTATGGATTAATTATCAAAGATAATGTTTCAAGAAGGATACATATTGGTGGTTTTATAGGAGACAAAGAAGATAGAGGAAAAGGTTATGGAACTGAAGCATTAAAATTATTAAGTAAATATTGTTTTGAAATATTAAATGCTGAAAGTTTATATTCTGGAATATTTGAGTTTAATGAAGCATCTTTAAAGGCTGCTAAAAAAGCTGGATATAGTGTTGCTGGTAAATATAGAAATGCTTATTATTATGGTGGAAGATTCTATGATGAATATTGTATTGAAATGATTAGAGAGGATTATGAAAAAAATAAATAATCTTTTTAAACTTATTTTTATGACTATAATCATATTAACATTTTGTGGTTGCTCTAATGAAAAAGTAACTTTTGAAATAATACTTGAAACTAATATAGATAGTGGATATGAGTGGAGAAGTACTGAAAGTGAAAATGTTAATCTTCTAAGTAATATGAATATGATGGATGATGATAATCTTGATAATTTAGGTGTAGGAGGAGTATCTATATTTAAATATGAGGTTATAGATAAAGAAAATATTACTTTAGAATTTAATTATTGTAATGAAAAAGAATGTTTATATAATATTAAATATGAAATAGAAAATAAAAATAATAAATTAAAATTATTAAATAAAGAGGGATCATATTTTAGTGATAAAATAATTCCTGATCCTAGCTTTACATAAAGTATGGAAGTATTTTTAAAAAAAGTACTTCTTTTTTGATATAATGTAGTTGGTGAGTAATATGAAAAAAATAATATACTTTTTATTAATTGTTGTTTTTATTTTACTTGGAGTATTGTGCTATAAAAGATTTATAGTTAAAGATGAAAATAAACCTGACATAGTTAAAGTTTTAAAGGGAGATAAAATAGAAGAAAATGTCTATGGTATTAAATTAAATGATACTGGTAAAGGTTATGTTAATTCAGATATTATTGATGAAAATAATATATATTATTCTTTAGGTGAAGATGTTGAAAATACAGAATTTTATAAGTATGATTTATATACTGGTGAAAAGAAAAAGTTTATTGAGAAATTTGAGTATTTTGATTGTAAGAAATATGGTGAATTAATTGGTTGTGCTGATAATGAAAAGACTGATTTTTATGATAAAGATGGAACTTTAAAATTCACTATAAATGGACTTGGTATTGTTTATAATAACGGTAATTATTATAGTATTTCAGATAATAAAATAGTTGATAAAGATAATAAAGAATACTTTATTTTAGATAAAAAATATTCTGGGTATGATTTAACTGATTATTTTGTTGTTAATGATAATATATATTTAATATATTTTAAATTTGATGATGATAAAAATCCTAGTATTATATGTGATACTAAAAATAATAAATGTGAAGATAATAAATTAAATGCTTATAATAAATATGATAATGGATTATTTAGTATAGATAATAATAAAATTACTATATATGATGCTTCTATTAATAAATATAGTGAATATGATATAAAGTTAAATAGAAGTAAATATTTTACTGAATATTTAGATAAAAATAATAATTTCTATGTTTACAATAATAATATGGAAAGATTAGAAATAATTAATTTAAATGATAGTAGTGTTAAAACATTTAATATTTCTGATGTTAATAATATAAGTATAGTAAATAATATGTTGTTTTTAAAATTATTAGATAGTGATTATGATTATTATGTAATTAAGAATGGTTATAATTATAAGAGTTATTCTATTGATGAATATGTTACTTTAATTGAGACTGAATTAAATGATAAAGTAAGTAATGTTAAAGAAAAATATAATGTTAATTTATATATAAAAGATTCTGCGATAATTAAGTTTCCTGACTTTTTAGCTAAAGAGTATGATGATAGTGAAGATATATATTCTAGTATTAATAAAATAGAGTCAATTTTAGATAAGTTTCCTAAAGATTTCTTTGATTCTTTGTATGAAGATGACGATAAAGGATTAAATGTTTATTTGACTGGTGAATTAAGACCAATGGATGTTAAATCACAATATACAACACCAGCTGCTTATACAAGCTATTATAAAAATATGTATTTGATTGCGATGGATATTACACAATCTGGATTAGAGGCTAATACTTGTCATGAATTAATGCATTCTATTGAAAATAAATTAAATAATATGGGTGAATATTTTACTGATTGGTATAAATTAAATCCAAAGAAATATGATTATTCTTACTCATATAAAGTAGTTAATAGACTAGAATATACTATTGGTGAAACAAATGATGACAATGTATATTTTGTTGATTATTATAGTCATACTTATCCAACTGAGGATAAAGCTCGTGTATTTGAGAATGTATGTAATTATGATGTTCCAAGTAGTATAAAAAATTATAAACATTTACTTGATAAGGCAAATTATTTAAAAGAAATAATTACTAAATATTATCCAAGTATGAATGAAACTACTTTATTTAATAGCATTAATTAATGTGTTATAATAATATATATTGCCTATAATGTATTGGAGGATATTATGGAAGAGAAGAAAGATAAAAAAGAAGAAAAAGTAAATAAAGAAGAAAATGTTGTTGAACCTAATAATGGTGAAAAGAAAGATGAAACAAGAAAAAAGGTAGATAAAGCAGTTAATGATTACGTTAAAGATGTGAAAGATTTTAGTAAAGATTATACTGAAAAAGAAAAAAGTGAAGGTATGTTCTTTGGAATTTTATCATATATATCTGTATTATGCTTAATACCATATTTTTTAGAAGATAAAAATAATTTTGTTAAATTTCATGCTAAACAAGGTTTAAATTTGTTTTTGCTAGAAGTAATAGTTGGTGTTAGTGCTTCAATATTAGTTTTTCTTTTACTATTTTTAGGATTTGCTATAGTATTAGTTAGAAATATAATTGAATGTGTTTTCTTTGTTGTATCTATTATGGGCATTATAGATGCAGCAACTGGAAAAGCTAGAGAATTACCTATAGTTAATAAAATTAAGATTGTTAAGTAATTATTTGACTATTGATAGATATATTTATTAATAGTCTTTTTAAAAAGAAGAATAAGTTGGTGGTAAAAATATGAAACGTAATATAATTTTAGGATTATTAATTTTATTATTTGTTATAAGCGTTTCTTTTTGTGGTTTGGGATTTTATTACAATACAAATAAAGTTTTTGATGATAATGATATTAAAGATGATACTTCTGATAAAAATAATGATACTGATGGAAAAACTATTATTATTAATACTCCAGATGTGAGTGATAAAGATCCGAGTGATGTTCCTAATGCAGATGATGAAGATAGTAATAATGATGATAACGACAATGCTATCGATAATGATCATAGTGATGATGACTCAGATGATCCATATTTTTATTATTTTGACTATATAACAGAAGAAGTTGATATAGAATTATGGAATGAAAAATATAAAAATCTTAAAGAAATGAGTTTAGATGAATATGAGAAAACTCATGATATTTTTAAAAATCTTAGTGATTTGTCTTCTACTATAGATGCAATGCAGAAGGAATATTATGATGGTGGATATGATGATGGTGAATTTGAAGATGATTATAATCGTTTTCCTATCTTACGTTTAAAATATGAAAATAATACTCTTACTTATTCTTATGAAAAAAATGAACAGATAATAAAAAATGTTAAATATGTAAAAGCTAACTATACTGGTTGTTCATCAGAGACGATGGTAGCTGCAGCTTTTACAGATGATGGTATTTGGTTTTTTAATACTGATAGTGAAATCTATGGTGAAAAATTTGTAAAATTGGATAAAAAATATATAGATTTAAAAGATTTGCCTGTATCTGGTGATTCTTGTGGTACTATTAATTATTATTTGGCAAAAGATGAAAATGGCGATTATTATAATGTTGAAACTTTTAAAAAGTTTTATACAGATATCTACTTAATAGATTATGATGAATTTAATGTTCGAGTTGATGGTAGGATATATTTAGCTGATAAAAAAACTGATTTTGTTATGAAGAGAGGTATATATACTGGTTTTGGAGAGCTTGCTTACTTTATTTCTCCAGACAATTATTTATATACTAGATCTTTGAAAAAAAGATATGATTATAAAGTGAAAAAAATTTTATATAAGTATGATCAGGGTGATAAAATTCCAGTTATTTTATTTGAAAATGGCGCATATTTTGAAAATAGTGATAATTGCGAACTTTATATTAGAGAGTGATTAAAATGAAAAGTATTGTAGTTAATAAAGGAGATATTACCTTATTAGATGTTGATATTATAGTTAATGCAGCTAATAAAACTTTACTTGGTGGTGGTGGAGTTGATGGTCAAATACATAGAAAAGCTGGTAAAGAATTATTAAATGAATGTAGAAAACTTGGTGGTTGTGAAACAGGTGAATCTAAGATGACAGATGGTTATAATTTACCATGTAAAAAGATAATTCATACTGTTGGTCCAGTTTATAGAGATGGTAAACATAATGAAAATGAAATGTTAAAAAGTTGTTATGTATCATCAATTGAATTAGTTGAAAACTATAGAAAAGAAAATAATTTAGAAGAAATAACTATTGCATTTCCATGTATAAGTACTGGAGTATATCATTTTCCAAATGAAGAAGCAGCTAAAATAGTAGTTGATACTTTAAAAGAATTAAATTATGAGAATATTAACGTAATATTAGAGTGCTTTTTAGATAAAGATTATGATATTTATAATAAATTATTAAATGATGTAAACTAAAAATGGTTGACATCATTTTTTTAATGTGATAATATGTAATTGAATTTAAGGAGAGGAGGTTAAGAAATGAAAAGTTTAAATTTGAATTTTTATAATATTTTAGTAGACAATTTTGAAAGTGAGGAACTTTTTTGTTTCTTAACTTTCTATAACGCTTAATGTCTACTTTGTAGGCATTTTATTTTGGAGGTAAGAATGAAAAATAATTTAAAAGAATTTATACCTCTATGGAAACTTATTAAAGAAGAAAAAAAGAAAATAATTATATCTAGTTTACTTATATTCTTAATCGGAATATTAGAAGTTTTCTTTGGATATTTAAATGGTTTAGCTGTAGAAGAAATAACTAATTTACATTTAAAGAGAGCGATAATAGTTCTTGGAATATATTTTGTATTAGATACGATTGATAGTATAGTTCATACTTATTGTACTGGAGCATTAGAAGAAGTTGAAAGTAAATTAACAAGAAAATTAGGATTTGAAACATATAAAAAATCTCTTAATTTACCAGCTGTATCTTATGAAGAGAAGTCTTCTGGTGAAATAATTAATAGAATAACTAATGATGCGGATACATTGAGTTTTATATTTGGACAATTACTTAGAATTATTACAAATATTGTGGCGTGTTTAGTTATATTAGTTTTTATATTTTATAATTCATGGATTGTGGGATTAGAAATATGTTTTTTCTTAGTTTTATTATTTTTTACTATGAAAAAATATGGTCCGTTAATGAAAGATGCTCATAAGGCTAGAAAAGTTGGACAAGATAAATTTTCTTCTTTAGTTAATGAATCTATTAGAGGAGTTAGAGAAATTAAAACTTTAGGTATTAAGAAAAATCTTATTAAAGATATGAGAAATATCATTAAAGATGTATATGAGAAATCTATAATAGAAATTAAATATAGAAAAAGTTATCATATGACTAATAGATTATTAAAGTCATTAATGGAAGTAGGTGTTTTTATAACATGTCTTATTTTGTTATATTTTAAAATGACTACATTGACTTTCTTTATAGCTATGACATATTATGTTTATAAATTTATGTATTTGATAGAAGATTTAAGTGACTTTAATAAATCATATCAAAGAATGGTAGTATCTCTTGGAAGAATTAATGAGATACTTGAGAATAGATTATATAATGATGTTAAGTTTGGTGAAGTTGAACTTAATAATCCAAAAGGAGTAATTGAGTTTAAGAATGTTACTTTTGGTTATCTAAATGAAGGTACTTTATTAAATGACTTTAATATTAAAATAGAACCAAATAAAAAAATAGCTGTAGTTGGAGCTAGTGGTCAAGGAAAGAGTACTTTATTTAATTTATTAACAAGAATATTTGATGCTAATGAGGGTGTAATATCATTAGATGGAGTAAATATTTGTGATTTGAGTGAAGATTCTCTTAGAAAGAATATATCTGTCATTAGACAAGAACCATTTATATTTAATAGAAGTATAATTGATAATTTTAGATTAGTTGATCAAGATATTGATTTAGAAACTGTTAGAAAATATACTAAAATGGCATATTTAGATGATTATATTATGAGTTTACCAGAACAATATAATACTATTCTTGGAGAATCAGGTGTTAATTTAAGTGGTGGTCAAAAACAAAGATTATCTATAGCAAGAACGCTTGCTAAAAATAGTAAAGTAATACTATTTGATGAAGCAACTAGTGCGCTTGATAATAAGAGTCAAGAATTTATAAAGAAATCAATTGATAATTTAGTCTTAGATCATACAGTTATAATAGTGGCTCATAGATTATCAACTATTATTGATGCTGATATAATTTATGTTGTTGATAAAGGTCAAGTTAGTGAAAAGGGAACACATAAAGAATTATTAAAAAAATCTAAAATATATAAAAATTTATATGAAACTGAATCTTTAAATTCATAAGGCAAGATAACTTGCCTTTTTTTGTGAAAAAAATTTGAAATATATTATTTTTTATTGTTTTTTAGTATGTTTTAAATTAAAATATACTATAGGAAGGAGAGGTAATATATGAAGAAAACAGTTGTAGCATTGTTAGTATTTTGTTTAAGCTTATTTCCAATTTGTTTAAATGCAGCTTCTACAAGTGATGAAATAGATTTATCTAAGCATACCACTTTAAATTTAAAAGATGCATTAGTTCAAGAAGAAATAGATATGAAATATACTGATTATAAAGAAACAAATGATCAAGCTGTAATATATTTATTTAGAGGAAAAGGTTGTACTTATTGTAGAGCATTTTTAAATTTTCTTAATGATATAGCTGAAGAATATGGTAAATATTTTAAAGTAGTTTCTTTTGAATCTTGGTATGATGCTGATAATGCAGAATTGTTAGATACAATATCTAATTATTTAGGTCAATCAGCTTCTGGAGTTCCATATATAATTATTGGTGATCAAGTATTTGGTGGATATGCTTCAGATTATGATGAACAAATTAAAACTGCTATTAAAAACTTATATGATTCTAAAGAAAAATATGATGTTTTTGAAGAATACAATAAGAGTTTAAAAGAAGCAGCTAGAGCTGAAAGAGCTGTATATGATAGAATTATTATTTGGAATTTTGTATTTGTAGTTATTTCAACTGCTGTAATTATGTTTTATGTAAATAAATCTAATAAAAAATTATTAGAAGCAATTAATAATTCTAAAGAAACAGTTAAGATTGAAAAATTAGATAAAAGAAATGATTATCGCAAATCAACAAAGAAAGTTGTGAAAAAGAATCATGAAGAAGTTTAAAATTCTTGTGTTGATTATTAGTGTTGTTTTTTTATTTGGATGTACTACTGAAGATAGTGATTCTTTAAAATTTAAAGAGGAGTATGAAAGTCTTAATGGAGTAGTTAATAGTTATGGAAAAGAAAATAGAAAATTGTCTATTCCTAATAATAATCCATTTATATATAAAACTGACGCTGAAATAGTTGATATGATTAATAAAAAAGAATCTTTCGTTGTTTATTTTGGTTTTTCATCTTGTCCATGGTGTAGAAGTGTTATTCCTTCTTTAATAAAAGCTGCTAATGATTTAAATTATAACACTATTTATTATGTTGATGTTAAAGATATAAGAAATACTTTAGAATTAGATGATAATAATAAGGTTAATGAAACTAAAAAGAGTAGTGAATCTTATTATAAATTATTAGAATTATTGAGTGATGTTTTAAAAGATTATAACTTAACTGATAAAGATGGTAATACTGTTGAAACTGGACAAAAGAGAATATATGCTCCAAGTGTAGTTTCAATAATAAATGGAAAAGCTGAAGAATTAGAAACAGGTATAAGTAGTTTACAAACTGATCCTTATATGGAATTAAGTGATAAGATGAAGAGTGAAAGTTATAATGCATTTAAATGTGTTATAAAATGTGTATCTGAATCTAAAACTACTTGTAGTCTAGAAAAGAGCTGTTAAAAACGAGTCACATAAGACTCGCTTTTTTTATAATATAAATATATTAAGAATAATATTAATACTACTAAAGTTATAAATGTTGTTTCTAATTTAGATTTATCGCATTTTCCTAATTTATATCTTATCAAATCTATATTACATCAAGTATTATGAATGTTACAACTCCAACACCAATTCCATCAGTAATTGAATAGGCAAGAACCATTGTGATTATTGTCATGAAAGCTGGAATTGAATTTTTTGGATTTTCAAAATCAACATTGATTACATTTTTCATCATTAATACTCCTACATATATTAATGCACTTGCTGCAGAAGCAGATGGAATAAATGCAAATAAAGGTAATAAGAAAATGAATAATATTAAAGTAGTTAATGCTGTTAATCCAGTTTTACCACCTGCGCCAATACCAGTTCCACTTTCTACAAATGTTGTTACTGTATTTGTACCAAGTAGTGAACCTATTGTAGTTGAAGATTTTCTTTTAGATACTTCAAAATAGTTATCTAATTTACTGGAATCTTTAGTTTTTTTCAAAACTACACCTCCTTAAAAATAAAAAATTCACTGATTGTGTTTTCAACATAATTATTTCATAAAACTTAAGTAAAAACAAATCTTTAATTTTAAAATCTTATTTGTTATAATTAATTCGTGCAACTCTAGGAATATTTCCTGTGAATTATGTTCGTTTAATAGTATATTGATTTATATGAAAGGAAAAAATATATGAATCAAGAAAAGATTGGAAAATTTATTGCAAGTAAAAGAAAAGAGCAAAAGTTAACACAAGCTGAGTTAGCAGAGAGATTAGGCGTTACTGATAAATCTGTTAGTAATTGGGAAAATGGAAGAAATATGCCTGATTTATCTCTTCTTAATATACTATGTTTGACTTTAGATGTATCAATTAATGATTTATTAAGTGGAGAAGAGGTAAATGATAAAAACTTTAAAGATAAATCTAATGAAAATATTATTAACACAATAGATTATTCAAATAAAAAAATAGAAGAAAAAAATAATATAATAGCTTATTTGATATTTGCTTTAGGACTAATATTTATTATATTTGGAAGTATTGTTTTTGATTCTCAAACTCATAGTAGTTTTTTCTCAATAATATTTGGGATAGTTGTAACTATAATTGGTGTTGCAAATTTGATTAGAAAACTATCTTTTTTAAAGAGAACTATTGTGTTAATTATTTATACTTTAATATTTTGTTTGATAATATTATTATTTGATTATTTAAGTGTTAAACAAAATAATAGAGCTCCAATATTTAATTATAGTGTGACTTCTTATGGAGATGTTGTTCATTACAATTCTTTCTTTTATGATGTTGTTACTTGTGATTTTTATAATGATAATAAAACTTATGATATTATAAGAAATGGAGAATACTCTCGTGATTATTTATATAACTATTGTGAGAGAAAAGAAAAAGGTTCTTTAAAGAAATTTATTACTAAAGCAGAAAATACTAAAAAAATAATTGTTGCTTATTCTGACTTTGAAATGAAAGGTAATAATTATGTTGTTGATAGATTTAATAATAAATATAGAATAGTTAAAACATTAACAAGTAGTGAAGAAATAAATGCTGTTATTGATATTTTAAATCATGCTTATTATGAAAGATATCGTAATGATATAGGATATCCATATATGTTTCAATTTTATGATGAAAATGATAATTTAATATTAGAGATGCAATTAAATGGTGTTAATGATGGAATAAAAGAATTTAATATTTATTTTAGTGATAAATATACTGAAATTATTAAGAGTTATTTTGAAGATTAGTTTTTACTAGTCTTTTTTTGTGATATAATTTTTTCTATGAATGAGTTGTTTGAAAGATTAAGTAAGTCTAAATTTAGAAGTAGTTTTAAGTTATCTAATAAAGATAAAAAGTATATTGAAGAGAAAGGTATTGATGTAATATATAATCATGCTCATGATTTTGTTGTGAATAGACTTTCTAGTGATAATATACCTAATGATGGTAAACAGACTCCGATGAGAGGACATCCAGTATTCGTTGCTCAACATGCTACTGGTACTTGCTGTAGAGGATGTATATATAAATGGCATAAAATACCTAAAAATAGAAAATTAACTGATGAAGAAATAGATTATTTAGTTGATGTAATTATGACTTATATTGTTAAAAATAGTTGACTTACATATAATATAATAGTATTATTGTATTAGTTAAGTAATACAATGAAAGGAGGATCATATGAGTTATACTTTTGATAATGAAAGACCAATATATTTACAAATATATGAAATTGTTAAATTAGAAATTGTATCTGGTAAATTAAAAAGTGGTCAAAAATTACTATCTGTAAGAGAGCTAGCACTTACTTATAAAGTAAATCCAAATACTATACAAAAAGCATTAGTTGAACTTGAAAATGACAAACTAATATATACAGAGAGAACTAATGGTAAATTTGTAACTGATGATCAACAGTTAATTAATAAATATAAGACTAATATGGCTATTGAATTAACTCATAAATATATTAGTGATATGAATGATTTAGGTATTGATTCTTCTTCGTTAAGTGATTACTTAAATATGTAAGGAGGAATTATGAAATTACTTGAAATTAAGAATTTATCTAAATCTTATGGTGATAAGAAAGTATTAAAAGATATTAATTTAGTAATTGAACCTGGTAAAATAATAGGTTTGTTAGGTAAAAATGGAACAGGTAAATCTACATTGATTAAATTAATAAATGATTTATTAACTCCTAGTGAGGGAGAAATATTAATTAATGGTAAAAATCCTGGGGTTGAATCTAAAAAAATAATATCTTATTTACCTGAGAGAACTTATTTAGATAAAGAAATGAAAGTTTATGAAGTAATAAAATATTTTGAAGAGTTTTATGATAATTTTGATAGTAAGAAAGCTATTAAATTATTAAAAGATTTAAATTTAGATATGAATTCTAAGATTTCTAAAATGTCTAAAGGTATGCAAGAAAAACTACAATTAATATTAGTAATGAGTAGAAAAGCAAAGCTTTATATTTTAGATGAACCTCTTGGTGGAGTAGACCCAGCTACTAGAGATTATATCTTAGATACAATTCTTAGTAATTTTGAAGATGGGGCAAGTGTGATAATATCAACACATTTAATAAGTGATATTGAAAGAATATTAGATGATGTAATATTTATAGATAAAGGTAAAATTATTTTGACATCTGATTGTGATACTTTAAGACAAAAAGAAAAAGCAAGTGTTGATGAAGTGTTTAGGAGGATGTTCAAATGTTAAGAAAATTATTAAAGTATGATTTAAAATATAGTTATAAAGCATTAGTTGTGTTTTATATATTGTCTATATTATTTGCTGTATTATCAAGATTATGTTTATTATCTGATTCTAATATAATGATTATTCTTTATAAAGTTAATTGTGGTATTACTATATCTATGATGGTTAATATTCTAATAAATAATTTACTTAGAATATGGGTTAGATTTAATAATAATATTTATAAAGATGAATCTTATTTAACACATACATTACCAGTAGAAAAAAGAGATATTTATTCTTCTAAAATATTAGCAGCTATTATAAGTGTTTTTACTTCTATAATTGTTATATTTATTTGTTTAGTACTTTGTTATTATAGTAAAGAAAATATAGAATTTTTAAAGAATTCATTAAATATCGTTGCTAATGCTTATTCTAGTTCTATAACTAATGTATTGTTAACATTATTTTTAATATTATTTTTAGAATTTACATTTATTATTTTAACTGGATTTGATGCTTTAATATTAGGACATAAATCTAATGATAATAAAATAATTAAGTCTGTGATATATGGTTTAGTAATTTATATGATATTTAATGTTTTATTACTTTTAATAGTATATTTACTTGGAACATTTAATACGGATATTATGGCTATATTTAGTCATGAAAGTATAAAGATTGAAACTATTAAGATATTATTAAATGTTATTATGATAGTTTATGTAATATATTTAATTATTCTTTATTTATTTGGAATTAAAGAATTTAAGAAAGGTGTTAATGTTGAATAAAAAAATCTTCAGATTATTTCTGAAGGTTTTCTTTTATGTAATTTATTGTATCTAATACAATATTTAATGATTTATTGTTAGAGTCAGTTAAAGGATTATATTCTACTATATCCATTGAAACTATATTTAGTTTACTAGTAAATTCTTTTATTGCTTCTTGTGCTTCTTTATATGTTATACCATTATTCCATTTATTTGGAATATTTACTCCAGGACATTCTTTTGTACTAATTGAATCAATATCAAAACTTAAATGTATATTTTTTGTTTTAAAATTTAAATATTCTATTGCTTCTTTTAGACAAGTGTCAATTCCCTTAGTATTTATATCATCTAATGTGAAATTTTTAATATTATATTTATTTATTAATTCTTGTTCTGGCTCATCTATATCATTTATACCAAATAGTACAACATTTTCATATTTTACTTTAGTTTTATCAAAATATAATTTAGTAAGTTCATCTTGACCAAATCCCATTGAAGCAGCTAATGGGTAACCATGAATATGAAAAGTAGTAGTAGTTTTATCTGTATTAATATCTGGATGTGTATCTAACCATATTACTCCTAAATCATCATAGTTTTTAGCAGAACCTGCGATAGATCCGATAGCTAAGCTATGATCTCCACCAACAGTAATTGGTATTATGTTATTTTTTATAGTTTCATCAACAATTTTAGCAAGTTCTGTATCGTATTTAACAACAGTATCTAAATCTTTATCTAAAACATTTATGTTTATTATTTCATCTAACTTACAATTATCATTTATTGCATTTATTCCCATGTCACAGCCATCAACATGACAACCCTCTTTCATAGGAAATCCAATTAATTTTATTTTCATATTTTTTCTCCCAAACGATTATATCAAAAAAATAAATAAATTTAAACTTTTAATTCATAATAATAGAGATGAATATGAAAAAAATATTATTTTTCTTTATTTTATTTTTTACATTTAATACTTTAGAAATAGAATCTAATAGTGATAAATATCTTGTATATAATAGAAAAGATATTTATGATACTGGTTCTTTTAAAGTATTCTTTTATAATGCTAATAGTGAGAAATTAGATAAATTTATTAAAGAAAATAATATTATCGTTAAATATTATATTGTTAATGATAAAAAATATTATGTTAGAAATATTGATAAATTAATTCTTTTATATACTAGTGAGATGAATAGTAATGATAAGATTTATTATTTATATAATGGTATAAATATTGATGGTGTTTGTGTTAATACAAGTGTTGAAAAGTTGATGTTGTTTGAGAAAGAATTTAATATTTATTAGTTGATATTAGTTTTGTATTATTATAAAATTATAATAGGTGAAGTATATGAAGAAGTTATTAGCTACATTTTCTTATGCAGGAAATTTTTATGAATTGTATGTTGATAAGTATGGTAAAACATCTGTGGTTGTGATAGGTAAGAATAAGCATAAAGTAAATAATGATGAAATATGTAAAAAAGTTATTGATAGGATTAATGAACTTAGAAATGAATATTTTTATAGTGTAGATTTTAAAGGTGAAAAAGTAGATGTTTATTTTGATGGAATAACTGATTTATTTTATTTTAAAAAAGATGGTATAAGAATTAAAGAAGAAGATTCTAAATATTTAGATTTATACAAGATGTATAATTATTTACCTGAATATTCTATATATGATGACGATGGTGATAATATTTTTGATTTTCCTTATGATGATTTTGAACGAAGATCATCAATGTATTCTTCTTATCCAGATGATGATTATTTTACCGCTGACTATAATTATAAAAGTAATTTAAAGAAACAAAAAAAGAAAAAGTTAAAAATTATTATTGGTTCTGTAGCATTAAGTGTTTCATTATTAGTTGGTTCTTTTGTTGCAATACCTAAAATTATTCAAGCAAAAGATAATAGTGATGAAATCAATCGTGTTGAAGTAACTGATACAATTGAAGTAACTGATACATTAGATGATCCTGTAATTGTATATTCTAGGCCATCAGATTTATCACCTGAAGAACAAATAAGAGAGTCAATTATTGAACACTGTGGAGAACAACCAGAGTGGGTATATGAAGATGCAATAAATACTTATAATGAAAATAAAAAATGGGATAGACTTTGGGATGCGATGTACAGAGGTGCTTCACAGGAAGAATTAGATAGAATTAGTGATGAAATAGAAGCTGAAATATCTGCAGAAAAAAAAGAAAAATTAAATATCGATATTAGTTTGGCAACTGAAAGAACAAATAGATTAATTGAAGCAATTAATAGTAATCAAAATATAACAGATGAAGAAAAGAATATTCTTGTAAATGGACTATTTACTACTTTTCAACAAGATGGTAAATATTTTGAGGAAGAACGTTTTGAATATGTTCTTAAACTGTTATCTGATTTTAAAATAGATAGGGTATATTTAGAAAATGATGCTGCTATTGAGAATGATGATGGTTTTAAAGTGGCTGGGACATATTATTCAGGTGGTAATTTGGTGACTATATATACAGATGATACTTATGCAAGAACGTTATGCCATGAGGTACAACATATTCTTGGTGGAATGCGTGACTATACATATGTTTATAATAAAGTTAATGAAGGAATGAATGAATCATATTGTAATAGTGATACAGTTTATGAGACTGAAAGACTTTTTTATATAATTTTTGAGCAAATTTATGGTGAAGAATTTTTAAAAGATGCCTTTTATAATGAAAAAAGGATAAAATTAGCATTAGAAGAAAGTTTTTCAAATGTAGATTATATGAAGCATTATGATTTGCTTGTTGAAATTAACGGTTTCCTTATCAATTGTCAATTAAAAGGATTAAAAGAATTACGTGAAGATCCAGAATATCAAAATAAGGTTAATAAATATTTTGATGCTTTGATGAATGAGTATAATGAAGTTAACGGATTAGATTGGCATAACAATAGTGTTTTGGTTGCTTGTCAAAAAGTTTTAACTGGAATGAATTTGGATCTACCGGATAATCTTGATGTAACAGGTATAAAAAAAGGTGAAGATGGAAATTATTATTTTCAATATTCTGGTAAATATACATATAGTATTGATGGATCAACATCAACTAATTATTTTGGAAATCATGAAGAAATGATAAGATAGTTAATGTAAAGTTATGGTCATTGAATTGTTTTAAATTTATTATATGTTAAAATTAGTGTATGAATAGTCGACTTAGGAGGAATAATGTTTAATAAATTTAAAAGTAAAAAAGAAGAGGCTAGATATGAGCCAGTATTCAATGGAACTGAAGAAGAATTAAGTGAAGAAGATCTAGATTTATATGATAAAGAAATGTTAGAAATGGCTCAAATGGGATTTAATAATTTAGAAGAATATAAAGGGTGGAAAGAAACTCAAAAAGAAAATGAAAAAAGAGAAGAAAATGTTATTACAAGATAACGTTTTCTATCTTTTTTTTTAATTATGTATTATAATTAAAATGGTGATGATATGAAAAAAGATTATATTATAGATGGTAATGAAGCTTGCGCAATGGGATCATATTTATTTAGTGAGGTGTGTGGTATTTATCCAATTACACCTGCTAGTCCTATGGCAACTCTTACTGATAAATGGAGTAGTGCTGGAAAGAAGAATTTGTTTGATGATACTGTTAAAGTAATTGAAATGCAAAGTGAAGCTGGTGCTGCAGCAGTAACTCATGGTTCTTTGCAAGCTGGAAGTTTAAGTACAACATTTACTGCTTCTCAAGGTTTACTTTTGATGATACCTACAATGTATAAAATGGCTGGTGAAATGTTACCTGCAGTAATACATGTTGCAGCTAGAAGTTTGGCAACTCATGCTTTATCTATATTTGGTGATCATCAAGATATATATGCTACTCGTAGTACTGGATTTTGTATGTTAGCATCAAGTTCAGTAGAAGATGCTTATTATATGGCAATAGTTGCTCATATGTCTGCAATAGAATCTTCTCTTCCATTTTTACATTTCTTTGATGGATTTAGAACAAGTCATGAATTAAATAAAGTTAGTTTAGTTAATGAAGAAGAAATAAGAAAATTAATTGATTATGATAAAGTTTATGAATTTAAAAATAGAAGTTTAAATGTTGGTAAAGAGATTACTCGTGGTACTTCTCAAACTGGTGATGTTTATTTTCAAAATACTGAAGTAAGAAATAAATATTATGATAAAGTTGCTGATATTGTTCAAAATAATATGGAAAAAATAAATAGACTTGCTATGACTGAATATAAACCATTTAATTATTATGGTAGTAAAGATGCTACTCATGTAATTGTAGCTATGGGAAGTGTATGTGATACAGCTAAAACAGTTGTTGATTATTTAAATTCTCATGGTAAAAAAGTCGGTGTTATTGAAGTACATTTATATAAACCATTTAGTGTAAAACACTTGTTAAATGTTTTACCATCTACTGTAAAGAATATTGCAGTACTTGATAGAACTAAAGAATCTGGTAGTATTGGTGAACCATTATATTTAGATGTTAGTTTAGCATTAAAAAATAAAAATATTAATATAGTTGGTGGAAGATATGGTCTTTCTAGTAAAGATGTTCCATTAAAAGATATTAATGCTGTTTTTGAAAATATATTTAGTAGTAAACCAAAAAATAATTTTACTATAGGTATTTGTGATGATGTTACTCATTTAAGTTTAGAAGGTAAAGAAATAGATTACAAGCCTGATTATAAAGAAATTAAAGTATATGGATTTGGTTCTGATGGAATGGTTGGAGCTTCTAAAAACTTTATGAAAGTACTAGGAGAAAAAGAAGATAATTATGTTCAAGGATATTTTGAATATGATTCAAAAAAGAGTGGTGGAGTTACAATATCTCATTTAAGAGTTGGTCCATCTAAAATAAATGCTCCATATTTCTTAACTAGTCCTGATTTTGTAGTAGTATCTAAAGATATATATTTAAATAGATATTATTGTTTAAAAGATATTAAAGAAAATGGAATATTATTAATAAATAGTAATAAGAGTGATAAAGAATTAAATGAATTAATTAATAATGATAATAAGAAAGAAATATTAAATAAGAATATTAAAGTTTATATAGCTAATTTAGATGAATTAAATTCTAAGTATTCTCTTAAAGGAAAAATCAATAATATTATGTGTATGTATATGATTAAGATAAGTGGATATTCTAGAAATGAAATAGAAGACTTTAAAAAATTAGTTAAGAAAACATATTCTTCTAAAGGTGAAGAAGTTGTTGAAAATAACTTGAATGCTATTGATGAAGGATTAAAGTATTTAGAAGAAATAAATAATAAAATATTTACTTTAGGTGAAGAACATAAGAATACTAAAGATTTTACTGATGAGGTATTAAAATTAAGAGGTAATAATTTAAAAGTATCTGATTTTGATAAATATAAAGATGGTACTTTTGAAGGTGGTACAGCTAAGAGTGATAAGAGAAAAATATCTCCATTTGTACCAAAATGGTGTAGTGGTAATTGTATAGAGTGTAATCAATGTGCATTTGTTTGTCCTCATGCTTGTATTAGACCATTCTCATTATTTGATAATGAACTTATTATGGCACATTTAGATAAAAGTGAAACTATACCAAGTATTGGTGAAAAAGATAAGAATTTTTATATGGCAATTAATGAAGCTAATTGTACTGGTTGTGGTTTATGTATAAAAGCTTGTCCTGGTAAGAATGGAGAAAAGGCTTTAGAAGAAGGAGAATTTAGTGAAAGACATGATAAAATAAGTGACTATTTATTTAATAATCATGAAAATGTTACTCCTTTTAATAAATTTACAGTTAAAGGAATTGGATTTCAAAAACCTTATTTTGAATTTAGTGGAGCATGTGCTGGATGTGGAGAAGCCGCTTATATAAAACTTTTAACTGAATTGTATGGACGTAATATGGTAATAGCTAATGCTACTGGATGTTCTTCAATATATGGAGGAAGTTTACCATTAACACCTTATAAGATTCCATGGATGAATTCTTTATTTGAGGATAATGCTGAATTTGGTTTTGGTATTCATATGTCTTATAAGAAAATGAGAGAAAGACTTAAAAAGTTAATGTATAAATATAAAGATGAAGTAACACCAGAAATTAAAGCTACTTTTAAAGAGTGGATTGATAATATGGATGATGATGATTTAACATTAGCTATAAAAGAAAAACTAGAGAAGAGTAGTATTCCTTTAGAAATAAGAAAATTAATAGATTATATACCAGCTAGAACTGTATGGATTTTAGGTGGAGATGGATGGGCATATGATATTGGATATGGTGGTCTTGATCATGTACTTCATAGTAATGAAAATATCAATATAATGGTACTTGATACAGAAGTTTATTCAAATACAGGTGGTCAAAAATCAAAATCTACTAGAATAGGTTCAGTTGCAGAATTTGCATCAAGTGGTAAATTAGAAAGTAAAAAAGATTTATTTAAAATTGCTATGGCTATACCTAATGTTTATGTTGGAAGTATATCTATGGGAGCTAATATGATGCAAGCTTTAAAAACATTTAAAGAAGCAAAAGAACATAATGGACCATCATTAATAATCGCATATAGTCCATGTATTGAACAAGGAATTAGAGGTGGACTTGGTAATTCACTTGATGAACAAAAATTACTTGTTGAAGTTGGATATAACTTATTAATGAGATATAATCCAGAAGAAAATAAATTAACAGTAGATTCTAAAGAACCAGATTTCACTAATTATGATATAGTATTTAATCATGAACTTAGATATAGAAATTTAGAAACTAAGAATCAAGATGAATATCAAAGATTATATGAAGAAAATATGAATAATTCTAAATTAAGATATAATTATTACAAAGATTTAGAAAATAAATAAATTGACTTTAATGTCAATTTTTTTATTTTTATGTTAAAATAGTAATGATGAAAATATGAATGAGATAAGTAAAGAAGAATTAATTGGGAAAATCTCTTTAGAATATGAAAAAAATAAGAGTCAAATATTAGACGCCGTTAAAAATTGTAATGGTGAGTTTTCTATCGTGGAAATGGAAAAAGAATTAGATGACTTTTATAGTGAAGAAGAGATGCCTAATGTTTCTTTTACTTATGATAAAGGTTCAATTGAGTGTTTTTATTTTCCTGATGATGTTATTTTAGAAATTATAAATAGTATTCCTAGAGATATTAAAAAATTGACTGTTAGTGATAGAGTAGCTAGAATGATAGATTTTAGTGAATTTAATTTAGAAGAAGTAATTGTTATTTCTAGGTATACTCAAGCTGATGATATAACATATAAATTACATCATGATTATAAGATAAGCAGAGTTGGTAATTATTGTTATGACTATTATGATTATTTAAAAGATGGTAATGATTTTTATTATAAGGCTCAACATTTGACAAATGAAGAAGTATTAGAGTTAGTTCATAAATATAAAGCTAAAAGTTATAGTATTGATTTAGGTAAAAAATATATTAGTTTGGGATTTGATAAAATAAGTGTTAATATCTCTGCTCATTTTGAAGATATGAGTGAAGTTTGTAAGCTTATAGTTGTTTTAGAAGAAGAAGGCTATGTTGTAAAAGAAGTGAATTTGTTTTCTTATGATCCAATAGATATAGATTATATTAATCAAAATTATGTTCTTTTAGATAAACTTGCTAAGAGAACAGACATATCTGTAGATTTTCCTTTTAGTAGTTCTACTATGAATTGGTATGAATTTAGAAGCTTAGTTGAAACAATTAGATGGTATAGAGAATTAATTAATAGTTATGATTTGTCACCAGTTGAAAAGCTTGCTTTTGCTTATGATATTTTAAAAACTTTTGAATATAATGCTGAAAGAAAAAATGAAGATTCTAGTATATCAAGAGAACCTCAAAAAATTATATTTAGTGGTAATATTGTTTGCGCGGGATATGCAACATTTTTAAAAGAAGTTATTAGAGGACTTGATCCTAATATTAAATTAGGAACATATTCTTTAACTTGTTTTGAAGATAATGATGTTGTAGTATCTGGAAGACATATGAGAAATATAGTTAGGATTAATGATGATAAATATAATATTCATGGAATTTATTCACTTGATTCAACTTGGGATAGTTATAGTAAAAAACGTGCTAAAATGTATGGAAATGAATATGATGCTTTAGATTTATATAAATATTTTTTAGTTCCATTTTCTAAATATAATGAAGTTTTTCCCCATGAAGAAAAGGATTCAATGTTTTATGGTGATATAGATTTTTTGAATAAAGATGTTAATCCTGAAAATATTAAACGTGCTATTGAAATGTGCGGTACATTAAAAAATAAAGAATTATTTTATTGTGAAATAAATGATATGTTTGATAAAGAAGCTGATGCATCAACAAAATTAGTAGAATTTAATTCAAAAAGTATTCCAAAAGAAACATTATCTAGAATAATATATAATGTTAGAAAAGCTGAAGGGTATAGTGAAACAGAAGCTAGTAAAAAGTCAGAGGACTTTATTTATGAAGGTGAGAGGTCACTATGAATAAAGTTAAAGTAAATGATTTTATTGATGTTTTAGCTAGATGTAAAGGTTTTAATACAGAAATAACTGATATTGTTAAAGAATATATGCAGAAAGTAATTTCTAAATATGAAAAAGTGTTTCCTAATGGAATAGATGCCTCTTTAGATAATAATAAATATTTTATTAAACCCGTTAATGGTAGATATTCTATAGAAGACTTTTTACTTAATAGAATGTTTAGAAGTATTAATTCAATAGATGCAAATCATGTTGATGGCGAAGCATCTGCGACTTTTTATCCAACAATAGGTAACATATCTTATGATAAATCTAAAATGGTTCGGTCTTTATATTCTTATTTTTTTAGAATAGGCAAAGAGAAATATTATATTTTAAAAAATAAAGATATTATAAAAGCACGTTTTAAGCATACTATGATGCATGAACTTGGTCATGCGTTAAAAAATAAGTATGATGGATGTTATGATTGTAGATTTGAAGATGATTATAAAAGGGTGTATGATGAATTAGCTAAATTAAAAGAATATAATGGTATTCTTACTCCTTATGATGAAATAAGAAAGTCTAAAGATGAAGATAACTATCAACGATGTGTATTTAATGGATTAACTTATTGTGGTAAAAATAGTAAAAAATTTTTTGTTAATGAACATCATTTAATATTAGATGAAGAAATTAATGAATCAGAAGCAATGGAGTTTAGTGAATATAATACTGGAGTAATAAAAATTTATTATTTAGATAGTGGATTTGTCAGAAATAGAAATCTTGGTGTTGGTTATTATAGTGATTGTGGCGATATGTTTAGAATATTGCTTGGTGATAAAGAAATATTTGAACTATTATATGTTGATCCTAAAAAAGGAATAAAAAAATTTAATAGTTTATATAATGATGTTTTAAGAGAATTTTATGGTAGTGAAGAAACAGCTCTTGATTTACTTGTTAAAAATATTAATAATTTAGAAAAAAAAGCTAATGTTGTAAAAATGAATGAAGCTTTTGCTAGATGTTTAGAGCAAAAAGTAAATAGATGTTTTAATGATGCTAGTGTTAGTAATAATGAATTATTAAGACAAATAAGAACATATAGATATTTCTTTTATTCTTATGATAATCCAAATAGAAATTTAAAATTAAGATCTCATCAAATATTAAATGAATTAGAAAAAAGAGTTATGTCTAGAAATATTTCTGCAGTAAGTAGTGTATATCAAAAAATGCTTAGATATAAAAAATTCCATTTTGATGCAGATAAAGTTTTAAGAAAAAGATATAATGAAAGATATAGTAATGGAGCTAGTGTAAAAGAATTAAATCAATTGGCTGTTGTAATTAAAAACAATGCTGGTAACTATTATATGTTATGTGAAGATATTAAATTCTATGAAAAAACTGATAAATCTAAAAGAGCATATTTAGATAAAATATTTGATAGTAAATATTCTTATGAACTTACTATTAGTTACCCAATTTTTGATAAAGAAAAAAGGCTACGAATGTAGTCTTTTTCCTTGGAATGAATCTCTTTTTAATAATTCTTTATCTATATCATTTAATAAACATACTTTTTTAAGTAACCATTGTGGTTCGATTAACAATTCTTTTATAGGGTCACCTGTTATTCTATTAATAACAATATCTTCTCTTAAATATTCTAATTGATCACAAACTATATCTATATATTCTTCTTTTGTTAATATATGAAAATGTTCTCTATTATATAGTTCTGCGATTTTAGTACCTTTTAAAATAAATAACATATGTATTTTTATGCCTTGTATGTCTAGTGATGAAACATATTTTGCAGTTTCAATCATGTCTTCTTTTGTTTCATATGGTAAACCATTTATTATATGTACAACTATATTTATGTTTCTTTTTCTTAGTTCTTTGACACAATCTTCAAATTGAGTTAATGTGTGTCCTCTGTTAATTAAATCTGATGTTTTTTGATGGATTGTTTGAAGCCCTAATTCTATTACTAAGTCTGTTCTTTTATTTAATTCTTCTAAATAATTATAGCATTCTTTTGTGATAGCATCACATCTTGTTGCAATATTTAAACCAATAACATTTGGTAAATTTAATATTGATTCATAACTTTCTTTTAGTATGTTTAGTGGTGCATAAGTATTTGTGTCTGCTTGAAAGTATCCAATGTATTTTGAGTTGGGCCATTTATGTTCCATAACTGATTTTACTTTATAGAATTGTTTTATTAAAGGCATGTTTCTATTTTCACCACTACCATTAAAACAATATATACATCCACTTGAATTCTTTTTATTTGGACAACCAAATCCAGCATTTAAACTTACTTTAAAAACTTTACTATTATATTTCTTTTTATAGTAATAATTTAATGTATGATATCTCTTATTATCTAATGTATATTTAAACTTATTTTCTTTCATATTTATATTATACCTCAGTTTAAAATAAAAAAATAGGACCGCTCACCCCCTGATGAGCAGTCCGGAAAAAAGAATAAAAAGGGGTTGGCTAGTGTGATACTAGCACCAATTCGCCTAATAGTGAATTGGTAAGTCTATATACTAATGTAAAAGTACTATTTTGTCAAGATAAAAGTTTAAAAAAATTAAAAAAAATTTAAGAGAAAAAATTGTTTAAAAAAAGATACTTTTGTGATATAATATGGAAGATTTACTGGAGGAACCAATAATGAACAATTTAGAATCTATTAAAGGACTTGGTCCGAAAACTCTACAATGTTTAAATAATTTAGGAATAAATAATATAGATGATTTAGTTAATTATTATCCTTATAGACATGATATTATTGTTTTAAATGATATAAAGACAGCAGTTGATAAACAAAATGTTGTTATTGAGTGTATTGTTGACTCTGTACCTTTAACAAGGAGATTTAGGGCTAATATGACTTCTCTTACTTTTAGAGCTATGTCTAATAAGAAAATGATTGCTGTTGTTATATTTAATAGAGCATTTTTAAAAACACATATTAAACCTGGAAGTGTAGTTACAGTAATAGGTAAATATGATGCTTTAAAAAATACTGTTATAGCTTCTGATATAAAGTTTGAAAAATTAGTTAGTGGTTCTGTTGAAAGTATTTATCATTTAACGAGTGGTCTTACTTCTAAACAATTAAAAAAATATATAGCTGAGGTATTACCTAAATATGATAATTATACTGATTATATACCTGATTATTTAAATCAAAAATATAATTTTATTAGTAAAAAAGATGCTGTTAATATGATTCATTTACCAAAGAATGAAGAAGAAGTTAAAAAAGCACTTATTAAATTAAAATATGAAGAGTTATTTGAATTCATGTTTAAGATTAATTATTTAAAAGAAATTAATAAAGAAAGTAAAGCAGGTTATATTAGAAATATTGATCCAGAAGAAGTTAATAGTTTTATTAGAGAACTTCCTTTTGAGTTAACAACTGATCAAGATAAAGCTGTATTAGAAATATATAAAGATATGACATCTAGTAGAAGAATGAATAGAATGCTTCAAGGTGATGTTGGAAGTGGTAAAACAATTATATCTGTTATTGCTGCTTATATAAATTATTTAAGTAAACATCAAACTGCTTTAATGGCTCCAACTGAAGTACTTGCTTATCAACATTATGAAACAATTAAAAATATTTTAGCTAATACTAAAATAAGAGTTGATTTATTAGTTGGAAGTATGAAAAAGAAAGAAAAAGATGAAGTTGTTGAAAAATTAAAGAGTGGTAAGATAGATTTTATTATTGGAACACATGCTTTATTAAGCGAAAATGTTGTATTTAAAAAACTAGGATTGGTTATAACAGATGAACAACATAGATTTGGAGTTAATCAAAGAGCTAATTTAAAAAATAAGGGATTACTTCCAGATACATTATATATGTCTGCTACACCTATACCTAGAACATTTGCATTAACTATATATGGAGATATGGATATATCAAATATAAAAACTAAACCTAAAGGTAGAAAAGAAATTAAAACATTAATAAAAAATGAAAATGAACTTAATGAAGTTTATGAAATGATGATGAATGAAATAGAAAATAAACATCAAGTTTATATAGTTTCACCATTAATTGAAGAAAGTGAAGGAGCAGTTGATTTAACAACTGTTAATGAAATAAAAAGAAATATTGATCTTTATTTTAAAGGTAAAGTTAAGAGTGCAATTATGCATGGAAAATTATCTAAAGCTGATAAAGATAAGATAATGGATGAATTTAAAAAAGGAAAAATAGACATTTTGATAAGTACTACTGTTATAGAAGTAGGTATAGATGTTAAAAATGCTACTATGATGGTAATATATAACGCTAATATGTTTGGTCTTGCAACACTTCATCAATTAAGAGGAAGAGTTGGTAGAAATGAATTTGAATCTAAATGTGTTTTAATAGGTGAAGAAGATAATCCAAGACTTAAAGTATTAAGTGAAAGTAATGATGGATTTTATATCACTGAAAAAGATTATGAGATGCGTGGAGAAGGAGATTTATTTGGAGTTAAACAAAGTGGTGATATGGAATTTAAAATAGCTAATTTGCATCAAGATATGAAGATATTATTACAAGCACGTGATGATTCAAAAGAATTTTTAGATAATAATATAAAGAATAATTTTGCAAATTATCAAGAATATGCTAAAATAGTAAAGGAAATTATGAATTTAGATTAATTTAAGGAGGAAATATTATGGGAAGAGCTCATGAAGTTAGAGCAAAAGCAATGGCTGCTACTGCTGCTAAAAAATCAAAATTATATTCAATTTATGCAAAAGAAATTATGAAAGCTGCTAAAGGTAATCCTGATCCAACTAGTAATGATGCATTAAGAAGAATTATTGAAAAGGCTAAAAGAGAACAAGTTCCAGCTGATGTAATTAATAGAAATATTGATAAAGCTAAAAAAGGTGAAGTTGAAAACTTTGATGTTGTAGAATATGAAGCATTTGCACAAGGTGGAAGTAATTTAATAGTTAAATGTCTAACTGATAATCCAAATAGAACAATTAGTTTTGTTAAAACTGTATTTAATAAATGTGGAGCTAAAATAGCTGGACAAAATGCTGTTAGTTTTATGTATGAACATTTAGGTGCTGTAGGACTTAAAGGTCATAGTGAAGATGAAGTTATGGAAGCTTTAATTAATGCTGATGTAGATGTAAATGATATTGAAGTAGAAGATGATATGATTGTTGTTTATACTGATGTAGCTAATTTAAATAATGCTAAGAAAGCATTAGAAGATGCATTTCCAGGTATAACATTTGAAATAGATGAAATTGCTTATTATGCTAAAGATACAGTTCAATTAACAGATGAAGAAAAAGAAAAATTCACAAGACTTTTAGATATGCTTGATGATTTAGACGATGTAAGTAATGTTTATCATAATGTAGAGTTATAAAAACTCTATTTTTTAATTGGAAAAAACTTTTAATTGACATTTAATTATGTTATAATTTGTTATAGAATATTATTGAATGGAAGTGAGTCTATGACGTTTTTGTCTTCATTTATAAATATACTGTCAGGTAGTGTTTCATGGATACAATCTGTATTGTATACTGTTTGTTTATGGTTTGATGGAATAATATATTCATTAGTTTCATATGCATTTGAATTATTTATGATTATGTGTCAATTAAACTATAATTCTTTATACTTTGCTATATCACCATTATTAGATAGAGTAGAAGCTGTAATTGTAGTTGTAATACTATTTAAAGTTGCAATTGAATTGATACAATGTTTGATAAATCCGGATAATCTAAAGAAGAGTGGTCCTGATTTGATTAAGAATATTGCAATTTCTGCAATTATAGTTGTAAGTTATAATTTTGTTTTTGGGGTAATAAATGAATTATCTATGTTAATTGTTGGTACTCCTGAAGGATATGATTTTACTTATTTATCTTCACTTGCTGATGTAAGTAGTGAACAAGATGAAGGATTAATTATGAGATTCTTGTTTGGAAGTGATTCGGCAAGTAATGGAAATATTGGAGATTATTTATCTTATAAAACTGTCACTATGTTCCTTTATGATAATGATGGTGGTAATCAATCCGTGTTAAATGCTATTTCTACTGGAAGTGGTGATTATGACTTTACAAAGTTGTCTACTTTACCTGTTAGAAGTGGAAAAATAGAATATAAATATCCTGTCATTAGTGGAATTATGGGATTATATTTAATATATAGTTTAGTTAGTATGGCTGTTCAAGTTGGAGTCAGAATGTTTAAACTGTTGGTGTTACAATTGTTAACTCCAGTAGCTGCTATGTCGATTATAGGTGGTGGAACTAAAGCTAAGCCTTGGTCAAACTATGTAAGTACACTTGTTTCGACTTTTATGGAGTTATTTATTAGAATGTTTACGACATTGCTTACTGTATGTTTAATATTGTTATTTTTTGAAAATATTGATGAATTCTTTGGAGCAAACAATGTTGGAACAGGAATGACTAGATTCTTTATTATTGCTATCTTGATTGTTGCTGGCTTTAGACTTTCTAAAGTTATTCCTGAATTAATTGATAAAGTTATGGGAACTAAGATGGCTGGACAAAAGAGCAACTTTGGTAATGCTGTAAGTAGTATTATTGGTGGTGGTATTGGACTTGGCGTTGGTGCTGCTACTGGACTTGCTGCTGGAATTACTTCTGGTGCTGGACTTGGTGCTATTGGAACAACATTAACTGGAGCTGTAAGTGGATTTACAAGTGGATTTAAAGGAAATACTGTTGCTGAAAAGTTCAAAAATATTGGTGGCATAAATGCTGCTAATAAGCAAAGAGCTCAAGACCTTGTTGCTAGAGGTGGCTATGGTAATATAGCTCTTGGAGGAATTGAAAGTCTTGCATTTACTGGGTCTAGACAAGATGCAAAAATTGATAAATTAGATAAACAAGCTTCTGCATTAGAGGCATATAATGAAGCTGCCACTGCTGCTGTTAAAGATAATAAATTCTCTGATTTGATCAGTTCAGGTGGCTTGTCAAGTGCAGAAGAAGCTGCTGCTGATTCTAGTTATAATGAAGGATGGAAAGGAGTTAAGTTTGGCGATAATAAAGATTCATTTGTTGAAAATATGTTAAAATATGACAAGAGTTATATTGCTGCACAATCTGCGTTAGACACTGCTCAATTATCCGGAAATGAAGCTAGTATTGCTCAAGCTATGGAAAATCTTCAAACTACGAGAGTTAAATCTGAAGATAATGCTAAGAAATTATATGATAATGCTACAAATTACTATGCTGATCATGATGAAGTTGCAAGTGCTGCTAAAGCTAAATACAATAAGAAAGCTAATAGGGATGCTAGTACTAACATTGATTACAAGAAAGAGAAAACTGCTATTGCTAATGAAAAACGTAGAATTACTAGTTCAGATAGCTATGCTAGAGCTCATGGAAAGAAACCTAAAAATTAATTATATTTTGATATAGAAAGGAAAAGAGAGTATGAATGGATATTTAATACCTGCTAATAGTAAGAAAAGTCAATTGATATTTGGTTTATTTAAACTAAGAGATTTAATTATATTACTTACTGGTGTGTTAGTTACTTTAGTATTTTTGTTCTTAATTAGTGCTGATTCATTAATATTTATAGTAATTAAATTATTACCGTTATGTTTATCATTGATATTAGTTATGCCAATTGCGTTTTATCATAATGTATTAGACTTCTTAAAAGAATTTTTCTTATTCTATTCTGCAGAAATTAATGGGGGTAATCAATATAGATGGAGAGGATGGTGTGCTACAAGTGGATTCGACGATGAAAAAAAGTAAAGTAAACCCAAAGAATTCCAGTTGGGCTGAAAATTGGATTCCTGTTAGAGGTATTCAAAATGGAGAAATTATACTAGACAATGGTTACAGAGTTACTGGAGTGAAAGTTAGACCAAGAAACATATTTATTTTAGATTATGATAGTCAGTCTAATGCTATATTTAACTTAAGAAGTTTCTATAATACTATGGATTATGATTTTTGGTTAATTGTATCTGATAGACCAGTTGATATTAATGTATATCTTGCTCAATTAAAATTGTTATATAATTCTGTTCAAACTCAATCTATTAGAAAGTTAGTTAGAGAAGATATAGATAAAGCTAATTTATTTATGAGCAAAGAAGTTAATGTAACTGATACTGAATATTTCATTCTATTCAAAGATAGAAGACCTGAAATTATTCAAAAGAGAATACAAAATATAGTGTCTGGTTTAGCTAATGCTGGACTACAATCTGCTCAAGTAAGTAATGATGATTTAAGAGTTTTACTTGATGGATTTATGAATGGTGGAGACACAACCAAGTTTGGAACGGTGATGAGTAGTATATGAGCGTAAGTTTTAAAAGTCAAATTGCTCCTAAGAGCTTAGAATTCAGACCATCTGAAATTATTATTAGTGATAAGTATTGTGCAATACTTACAATTGTTAGTTATCCTAAAACTATTAGTGAAGGATATTTAGCAAATATTACTCAATTATCTGGAATTAAAGTGTGTATTAAACATATTCCAATTGCTTTCTCTGTTTTATCTAAAATGTTAAATAAAGAGATTGCTGATATGAAATCAAAATATCAAGATGAACATGATAGAACTATTCAAGAAAGATTACGTCAAGACTATGAAAGTATTGAACAATTCATATCTATGTTAACAGCTACTCAAGCTAGAATTTTTGATTTTCAAATGCACTTATTAATTTCTGCTGATTCTCATGAAGAATTAGAAAATAAGAAAGTTCAAGTTAAAAACTATCTTGATGCTATGGGTATGAAAGGATTAGTTTTAAGATTTGAACAAAGAAAATTATTAGAAAGTATGTTACCTATCTTTGAAGCAAATGATATTGAAGAGAGAATTGGTACTCCAATTCCATCTGTAACTATTGCAGCTATGTATCCATTTGTTTTTGATAGTATTAAAGATCCAGGACTTTCATGTTTACTTGGAGTTGATTATTCTGGAGGAGTTATTCTATTTAATCAATTCTTATATCAAACTAAAAAAGAGTTTAATAGAAATAATGCTAATATGATTATTTTAGGTACTTCTGGTAGTGGTAAATCTACTGCAGCTAAAGTATTGTTAAGAAGTAATATTAGAAATGGTCATAAGATTGTTGCTATTGACCCTGAAGGTGAACTTGAAGAAATGACTAAACTTTATGGTGGAGACTTTATCGATTTAGGTAAAGGTGGAGATTTTGGTATGATTAATCCACTTGAAGTTGTATTAGATGCTGATGAAGAGGAATTAAAAGAGGGAATGGGCTATGCTATATTAACTCGTACTTTACAAACTTTAAAGGCATTTATGAAATATTATAGTCCTGATATTGAAGAAGATGTTTTAACTTTATTTAGTGAAGTTGTACAAGATACATATAGAAGATATAAAATAGATTATAATACTGATTTTAGTAGAGTAAGATCTGAAGATTATCCTACTTTTGATGATGTGTATGCTACAGTAAAAGGTAGATTATTATCTATGACTGAACATACTCATGAAAGAGATATAATGGAAAGATTAGAGTTAAAGATTAGACCTTTGACTAAAGAGTTAAGATATTACTTTACTGGTAAAACTACAATTGATACTGATGCTGATTTTATAGTATTTAATATTCGTGAATTAATGAATGCTGATAGTAATATTAGAAATGCATTATTCTTTAATATTTTAAAGTATGCATGGGGACTTACATTAGATAGAGAGATTAATACTATATTAATGGTCGATGAAGCACATATGTTACTTGCTGATCAAAATACATTAGGTGCTGAATTCTTGGCTCGTATTCAAAGACGTAGTCGTAAATATAATACTGGTACTATAATAATTACTCAACAACCTACAGATTTTGCTGCTCCTAATGTTTTAATTCATGGAAAAGCAATATTTGATAATGCTTCTTATTACTTAATTATGGGTCTTAAGAAACAAGCAGTTGATGATTTATCAAGATTAATAGATTTAAATGACCAAGAAAGAGATTCAATTAAAAGATATAGTCAAGGACAAGCATTATTCGTATGTGGTAGTAGAAGAATGCGTATAAATGTAATTGCAACTCAACAAGAGTTAGAATCATTTGGTAGTGGAGGAGGATTCTAAAAAAATCCTCTTTATTCTTAAAGGAGAAGTATGGATTCAAACGGCGGTAATGAAAATTATAATGAAGAAGAATATGTAGAACAAGGTCAAAGTTCAAGCTTTGGTCAGTTTTCTGCTGGAATGGGTTCTGCTTTTAATAGAGCTGATATTAATGCATTAAAAAATATTAGAAGAAATGAAGCAATAGGTAAACGTAAAGATGAAGATAATTCAGATAATAAAACTGGAGATTCTCTAAAGAAACCTAGTATAGATGATGGAAAAAAGCCTGAAAAAGATAGTTCAAAACCTAACTTAAAACCAAAAATTGGTTCAAATGGTGGCAATACTTCTGATAAATTATCTGATTTGAAAGGTGCAGCTAAGGGAGCAATTAAAAGTAAAATACCTACATCAGTAAAATTAAAGATATATTTGGTTTTAGCTGGTATTGTGGTTATGATTTTTGTTATTGCTTTTCTTACTGTGTTATTTTCTTCTGATACACAAATGAGTGCAATGAGTACTTTCTTTGGTGTGGCTGAAAAAGAAACATCTGAGGGTGCTAATGATGGTCTTTATACTGATGAACAGTATCAATTTGATGCTAATGGTAATGAAATGACAGATGAAGAAATAATAGAATATCTAAATGAAAATACTAATTGTCCTAATACTTATTGGACAAGATTTGGTGATTGGATTTCTAGATTTTTCTCTAAAAAAATAAATAACGTATGTAGTTTTGTTAGATATGTTAAAAACAAGACTGAAGAGTATGAAGAAGATTATGGTATTAAATTAGATAAATCATTAGTAATTGGTACTGTATTATTTGGTTATGATAGCAAAGTTGAAAAAGAGAATTTAGATTCTGTGCCAAGCAATTATGATGCTGGTACTAGTGCTAACCATTATGAAAATTTAGAAGATATGTTAAATAGTGGAATGCTTAGTGTAGATGATTTAGATATGATTATTGAACATACTATGTTTCATGATGATTATACATATTATAAATGGAATATAAGAGAAGTTCTTAAAAACCCTAAAAAACCTGATAGTGGAACTATTAAAGTTGGATATTGTGATGCTACTAAAGTTGATAAACATTATTATAGTTTAGATATGTGGAAAATAACTATGAGATATGGTGAAGCTTTAGCAGATGAATATGAATATAAAAAGAATAGACTAACTGAATGGAATTCTACTGATGGTGAATGTAAAGGTGAAACAGAGCCAGCTGGATATGATGTACTTGACGCAAGTTATAGTGAGGCAAATGCATACTTTAAAAAGCTTGGAAAACCTGAAAATGATTTATCTAGATATTTAATGTCAGCTGATGTTGATAATAAAACTAAAGATAATTTAAAATATAGTTATACTACTGGATTTGTTTATACTAAATTTCCATATTATTATCAAGGAATGTCAGATTCTAATACTAATATAGAATATGATGATACGTTTACTCCTAAACAAATTGAAAGAGTTATTTTAGAAGTTATTGATAGAAAAATTGATTTAAATGAAGTCTTAATGTTGGATGATTTAGATAATAAATTTGGTGGTAATAATGTTCATGGTATTGTTACTGGTGCTAACTGTATGGAGTTCTTAACTGAACAGTTAAATGATATTCAAGTTGAAATTAAAGATTGCGATGGAGTATCTTATGGAACTACTTCTATGGAAGACTATATAATTGGTGTTTCTTATGCTGAAACAAGTATTGGTAGTGGTAGTGTTGATGATTATGCTTTGACTCATATGGTTGCCGCTATTTCATATGCTTTAGCTAGAAATAATAATTATAGTAAAGGTAGTACAATAAGTGTTAGAAGTGGAAACTGTTGGCAAGCATATTGTGCACCATTAAAAGGTTGTAATGCTGTTAAAGCTCATCAATCGTGTGGAAGTGTTGGAGCTTGTACATCATATATACCAGGACCTCCTTCTGCAAAACGTGCTTTAACAAATAGTGAATATTCTAGAGCACAAAGTTTATATCAAACTGCAATTAATTATTTGCTTGTAAAAGATGGAGCTGTATATAAAGCTGATTATGTAAGTACTGTTGCAAACAAATGGAAAGAGTTAGCTTTAAATGGATATAGCTTTACAGAAATATTAAAAGAAACTTATGGTGATGATGGAGCTGAATTACTTGAATGTGGAGGAAGTAATAGTTCAAATAATCAAGATGATAATACTGAAGAAGATAATACTGATGCAAAATTTGGAAATAAAGTAAATGGAAAATATACTAATGTTTCTCCAAATAAAGGCAAATATTATGGATTTGCTTATGCTAATGAAGGTAATAATTCTATTAGTATTGATCCTAAATGGAAAGAAGCTAATTTGACTACTGTAAGTTCTAATTGTTCTGCTGCAGGATGGAATAGTGAATATACTGTTCATACTAAAGCTGCTGATAGTTTTAAAAAAGCATTTTCTAATGTATGTAATATACTAACTAATGGTGTAAAAATATCAAATGGTAAAACTTGTAATTATAGTTTATCTGATTTATCTGGTGGTGGAACATTTAATGAAGTTAAAACTACAAGTGGTTCAATTGGACTTGAAGCTTATGGATTAACACAAGATTGGAATTATTCTAAATCACAATATAATGGTAATTTAGATACTTACAATGAATTTATTAATTCTATAGGTGGAGAAGAAAATTGTGAAAATGTTAACTATATTTTATATAAATATGCTTATGAACCAGCTGGATTTAATTGGGGTGGAAATTATCAAAGAAAAGGTAATTCAGGAACATTTAATCCTAAGAGATTTGAAATAAAATATTAAGGAGGAATTATGAGTAAAGATACAAAAGCTACTATTGCAATACTTTCATTCTTTGTTATATTTGGTTTGATAATCATAATTCCTTTACTTATTTCTCATAATAAAAAAACTGAAGAAGTTAATAAAAAGAATTTTCCAAGTTATGAAGAGATAACAATTGATGAAAGTATTTTTGGTGATGATAGTAAATATGAAGATGTTCGTGAACAATTAGAAAATGATTATTATTTTTCTAAGTTTGCTTTAATTAGTGATTATGATTATAAAGAAGGTTATAAAAATACTCAAATTAAAGATATGTTAAGAAACTTTATATTTAATTATGAAATTGAAAATACTAGATATATGTTACATAAAAATACTGATGAACAATTATTTTGTTTATTGGATAAACATGTTAAAGAAGGATTTAAAGAATTATATAGATTAGATGTTGATGATAATTTTTTAAGTTTTATGGAACAATTTTATAAATATACTTATAGAAGTAATGGTAGATATTGTTTCTATTATGGACAGATAGCTGATGAATTTAATAAAAATATTACTATTGGAGTAGAGAGAATGGCTATGAGTTCTATGGGAGTTACTGCAGATATATATATTTATTTATATGATACTAGTGGAACTAGTACTGAGAAAATGAACATTAATAATTTAAAAGACGCAATTAAAAATAAAAACTATAATTTAGCTAGTACTATTACTAAAGATTATTTAGGTGGTAGTGTTACTCATAAACAATTACAATTTATGATTAATAGTAAGGGTAAACAATTTAAATATCAAGTACTAACATCAAAAATTCTAGATTATTAGTGAAAAATGATGTATTATATTGTATAATATTTTTGTGAAGAGGTGGAAATATGAAACTTAAATTTAGAGCTGAGTTAAAAGATATAGTAATATTTTTAATATTTTGTGTTGTATTATTATATTTTGTTTCAGTAGCTGTTGTTAATGTACATAGTTTTGCATTAAGTTCAAAGTTTACTGGTTTAAATCCTATGCCTGCATTTAAAGGGGAACTTTTATTACCAACTTTAGTTATTTACTTTTTAGTTGTATTAGCTATTATGCTTGGATGTTCTTCTTATTTCTTTGAAAGAGAAGAAGGATTTGGAATTACTACTGAAAAGAAAACTAAGAAAGATGGATACTCTAAACTTTTAACTGAAAAAGAGATGAAGAAAGAGTATGGTATTAAAAAGGTTCATTTAAAAGATGATAATTATGATGCTGGAGGTATTCCAGTTATTAATGATGGTAAAGATGCTTGGGTTGATGATAGTGGTCAACCACATGCGTTAATCATGGGTGCTTCTGGTTCAGGTAAAACTCAAGCTTTTATGTTTCCATTAATTAACATTTTAGGTAGACATGGTGAAAGTATGATTGTTACAGACCCTAAAGGTGAACTTTATGAAGAATGTGGCAACTTACTTAAAGAAAAAGGCTATAAAATTATATTAATAAATTTCCGTGATCCTAAAGAAGGTGCTGCATGGAATCCATTTAGTTATCCATATAGAGTTTATAAAGAAGGTAACGTTGATAAAGCTAATGAACTTTTACAAGACTTAGCTAGTAATATTTTGATTGATCCTAATAATAAGGCTGAACCTTTCTGGGAACAAACTGCATCTAACTTCTTTACTGGACTTTCATTAGGATTATTTGATGATGCTAAAGAAGCTGAAATTAATATTAACAGTATTAATATGATGGCTGAAGTTGGAGAAGACAGAGTTGGTTCTTCAACATATATTAAAGAATATTTTAGAAGTAAAGGAGAATTATCTCCAGCATATATTGCTGCTGCATCTTGTATTAATGCTCCAAATGAAACACGTGGTGGTATCATGTCTACATTTAGAACTAAAACAAGAATTTTCTCATCACAAGAAGCTTTATCAGAAATGCTTTCTTATAGTGATTTTGATATTAGAGATATTGGTAAAGAAAAAACAGCAGTATTTTTAAAAATACATGATGAAAAAACTACATATCATGCTTTAGCAACTATTTTTGTAAAACAAGCTTATGAAGCTTTAATTGCTACAGCTCAAACATTTCCAAATTTAAAATTACCTTATAGAACAAACTTTATTTTAGATGAGTTTGCAAATATGCCAGCACTTAAAGATGTTGGTACTATGATTACTGCATCTCGTTCAAGAAATATTAGATTCTGTTTTGCAATTCAAAACTTCTCACAATTAACTCAAGTTTATGGTAAGGAAGTAGCAGAGACTATTAAAGGTAACTGTGGTAATTTCGTATATATCATGACTACTGAGTTAGCTGCGTTAGAAGAAGTTAGTAAACTACTTGGTGATAAAAAACCAGAAAAAGCTAAGAAGGATGAACCTGCTCCTCCAATTAGACCTTTATTTACTGTAAGTGATTTACAAGCATTAAAAGAAGGTGAAGTTATAATTAATAGATTTAGAAGTATGCCTTTTAAAACTAAATTAACTTATAACTATAAAATTGATTGGGGAAGAAAATATGAACATATGGGTTATACTGAACGTGAACATCATGATGTTCAAGTATTTGACCTTAAGAAATTTGTAGCAGATTATAAAGAAAAACAAGGAACTCCAATTGGTAATGGTATGCCAGGAATGGGTGGAATGCCTATGGGTATGCCTGGTATGGGTGGAATGCCTGGAATGAATCCTATGGCAAATCCTTTTATGCAATCTGGTCCAGTACCTGGTGGTAGTAAGAGTGGTATTGCTCCTACAAGTTTAGATGATTATATAAAGAAATTAGATGAAAAAATAGCTGAACTTGAAAAAGAAGAAGCAGAAGAGAAAGCTAAACAAGAAGCACAAAATGCTAGTAATGTTTCTTCTCCAGTAACTACTGAATCTCATTTAACTCCTAAGACAGAAGAAGAGATTCAAAAAGAGATTTCTAATATACTTGATCATAAGGAAGAACCTAGAGTTGAAGCAGCAGAACCAGTAAAACAAGAAAATAAATTTGTTATGAATGAGGAAACTCCAACTGAGGTTAAACCAGAATCTCCAAAAAATTCATTACCTAAATTCATTATTCCAAGTGATGAAGAAGATAAAGTAATAGATATTGGAGAACCAATTGAAATAAAGAAGACTGAAGAAATATACAAAGAAGATAAACCAGTTGAAGTTATTAAGTCAGATGAAGTAATTACACCTGTTAATAATCAAAGTGTGGTAGAAGAACCTAAAGTGGTAGAGAATAAAACACAAATTGAAGGTCTTGAAAAACCAAAAGTTAATATTGATGTTGACAGTGTAGTAGTTAATAATAATGATAAATCTGAAGATTTCTTTGATGACTTTTTTGGAAGTGAGGGTGAGCAATAACGTTCACTCTTTTTTTGAATAAAATACTTTAGGTGATATAAATGAAAATTATAGATGTTAGTGATAAATATACATATAGTACTTCGCATTTACCTAATAGTATTAATATTCCATATGATGAACTTTTAAATAATTATAGAGTTTATCTTAATAAAAGAGATAGATATTATTTATATTGTAAAAGTGGAAAATTAAGTAAAAGGGCTACATTAGTTTTATCTTCTTTAGGATATAATGTTTATTATCTAGAAAAATAATATAAAATATTATATAATTAGTTAGTAATATTGGAGGATAATATGGAGTATTTAGTTGTAGGACTTTTAGTTGTAATTATAATATTATTAATTATTTTATTGACTAGAAAGAATGATAATAGTGACTTAATTGAGAAGATGAATAGAACTGAAATTAATGTCGTTAAAGAGATTGGTGACTTTAAGCATGATTTTTATAGTGATATAAATAAAGACTTTAATGGTTTAAATGATAGAATTGAAAGAAAGTTAAATTTAATAAATCAAAAAGTTAATGAGAAGTTAGAAGATGGGTTTGATAAGACTAATAGAACTTTTACTGAAGTAATGAATAGATTAACTAGAATAGATGAAGCTCAAAAGAAAATAGATGGTTTAGGTAATGAGATTGTTTCTTTAGAGAGTATTTTAACTGATAAAAAAAGTAGGGGTATTTTTGGAGAAGTAAATTTGTATCATATACTTTCTAGTATTTTTGGTGAGAAAAATGATAAAATTTATCAAACACAATATACTTTATCTAATACAACAATTGCTGATGCAATTGTATTTGGTCCTGAACCTTTAGGGACAATTTGTATTGATTCTAAGTTTCCACTTGAGAATTATAGAAGACTTGTTGAGAAGGGGTTAACTCAGGTAGAGAGAGAAGCAAGAAGTAAAGCGTTTGATGCTGATGTTAAGAAACATATTGATGCGATTGCCAGTAAGTATATAATTAATGGTGAAACTACTGATCAAGCCATTATGTTTTTACCTGCCGAAGCTATATTTGCTGAGATTAATGCATATCATCCAAATATTGTTAAGTACGCTGCAAGTAAAAAAGTTTGGATTACTAGTCCAACTACATTAATGAGTTTACTTACTATTATACAATCTGTATTAATGGGTATGGAAAGAGATAAATATACTTCTGTTATACATGAAGAATTAAATAAATTAGGTATTGAATTTGGTAGATATAAAGAAAGATGGGATAAACTATCAAGAACAATTCAAACTGTTAATAATGATGTTGAAAATATTCATAAAACTACTGAAAAAATAACTAAAAGATTTGATTCAATTAATAATGTTAAAATAGAAGATAATAATATTAAAATGATTGATGAGGATTAAATGGAATATGAAGTTAGATTTTATTTTTCTAAAAGTGAAAAGGAAAATATAATCAATAAATTAAATAATATTAAAGATTTAAAATGTAGTGGTACTTTTTATGAGAAGACTACTCAATATAATTCTAGCGATTCTAATAATGATTTTTATTCTAAAAGTATAGATGGAAGATATAGAGTTAGAATTACTAAGGGTGAAAATGAAACTAAATGTATGTTAAGTTGGAAAAGAAGACTTAATGATACTAAAAGTGGAAATGTAAATAAAGAAGAGGAAATAGAATGTAGAATAGATCCTCGTGATTATGATAATTTTATATATCTAACTGAAAACGTAGTAAAGATGATTAGAGTTGAAAGTTATGAAAGATATAGAACAAATTATGATAATGATGAAATAGAAGTTTCTGTTGATTTATATCCTTTTGGATTAGCTTTAGAGATTGAGGCTAAGTGTGATAAAAATCAAGAAAAAATAGTAGAAAAATATGTTAAAAAACTAGGTTTAGATTTAAAAGATTCTTATAGATTATCATGGGATGATAAATATAGTGAATTATGTGAAAGTCAAAATATTAAAAAGTATAGTGATGTTTTATTTGAAAATAAAGATATGCCTAGTATGTAAGAATAGGAAAATTTAAAATGAAGATTACGTTAGTGACTGGCAATTGGGCTAAAGTCATGCAAGCTAAAAATTTTTTAGAACCACTTGGTTTTGAAATAGATAATGAAAAAATGGATACTATAGAAATACAAAGTGATTTTGTAGAGGAGGTTGCTAAGTATTAAGCTAAGTGGGCAAGTGAAAAACTTAAAAAGAATGTTATGAAAGTAGATACAGGAATAATGATAGAAGCATTAAATGGATTTCCAGCAGCATATACTCATTATGTTCAAGATACTATTGGAATAGATGGAGTTTTAAAACTAATGGAAAATGTTTCTAATAGAAAAGCTAAATTTGTTCAAGCATTAGGATTTTGTGAATATGGAAAAGATCCTATGGTATTTGTATCTATTACTAATGGAACTATTGCTGAAGAAAGTATGGGTTCTTATGGTTGGAGTTGGGATAAGATTTTTATTCCAGAAGGAAAAGATCAAACATTAGCATGTTTTGAAGATGAAGAAAGATTAAAACTTTGGAACGATACAGGATATATGCAATTAGCTAAATATTTAAAGAAATAAAAATTAATAAAAGATTTTTGATTACATATTATTATATTGGTGATATGTATGAAGAAAATCTTTTTATTTATGATAACTTTTTTGATTAGTTTTAGAGTTTTTGCGACTGTAGATTTAGCTAAGAATTCTAAAAGTGCTATATTGATTGAAAGTACTACTGGAAAAATATTGTATGAAAAAAATAGTAATGAAAAGAGAAGTCCTGCTAGTATGACTAAAATGATGACATTACTTTTAACAACTGAAGCTTTAGAAAATGGAAAAATCAAATTAGATGATATGGTTCATGTATCTAAAAATGCTAGTTCGATGGGTGGTACTCAAATATTTTTAGAGGAGAATAGTGAAATAAGTGTTGAAACATTATTAAAAGGAATATCTATTGCTTCTGCTAATGATGCTGCCGTTGCTGTTGGTGAATATATAGGTGGCACTTTAGATAATTTTGTTAGTATGATGAATAATAGATGTAAGGAACTTGGATGCAAGAATACTGAATTTAAAAATCCACATGGACTTGATGAAGAAGGACATTTGACTACTGCTTACGATATGTCTCTTATTGCACGTGAGTTAGTTAAACATGAGAGCGTATTAAAACTTACAAGTACTTATGAAGATAATATTAGTGTTTCAGGAGAGAATCATTGGCTTGTTAATACAAATAAAGTCGTGTTTAAATTTTACTATACTAATAATTATAGTAGAACATAAACACGACTAGTTTTGTATTTATATTTTACTATAAAAAGTTTATAAGTTTTTGGATTGTTAATTGCATATTTTTGTTATTGCTTTTCTATACTTAAATAGAAAGCAGGTGATAACATTAGCGAAAATCTAATTTGTAGAAATGTTCAAATAGATATTATGAAATTCTTTTTGAAATGTAGTATCCCAAAAATTTTATTAAATAATAAGATCGTTGAATCTATTTAATTTTAGATAGAGGAGATGAAATTATGCGAGAAAAAACTGCGATTTACATTCGTGTTTCAACAGAAGATCAAGCAAAAGATGGATTCTCAATTCACGCTCAAAGAGAAAAACTTACAAAGTATGCAGAAGCTAATGAATGGGATATAATTGATTATTATGTTGATGACGGAATAAGTGGAAAGAATTTAGTGGATAGACCAGAAGTAACAAGAATGTTAGAGGATGTAAAGTCTGGTAAGATTAATAATGTTTTGATTTACAAGTTAGATAGATTAACGAGAAGTATGAAAGATCTAATTTATTTAATAGAATTTTTTGAAAGTAATAATTGTACATTTAACTCACAAACAGAAAAAATTGATACTTCAAATGCAGTTGGAAGAATGTTTGTCAAAATTATTGGAATATTTGCCGAATTTGAGCGTGAGAATTTGGCTGAGAGAGTTTCTTTTGGATATGAGCAAAAAACCAGAGAGGGTAATTATACGAATACTAATGGTGTCTATGGTTATGATTATATTGTTGGCGAAGGAAAGCTGGAAATTAATTCGGAAGAAGCAGAACTTGTTAAAAAGATATTTGAATTATATATAAGTGGAGAGTCATATTTTAAAATTGCTAAGAAATTTAATATAACAAATGTTCCAACAAAAAGAGGAGGACATTGGGCTTCTGGTACTATAAAATCAATTATAGGAAATCCATTATATGTAGGAAAAGTTAGATATGGTGTTGCTAAAAAGAATCAACATAAATCATTTTTAGTAGATGGGGTGAATGTTAAACCTATTTTGGATGAAGAAACATGGAATGAGGCAAACAAAACTATTGCAACAAGAAAAAAATACTGTGTTCGCAGGTATCCTAATTCAAATGCGTATTATTTTCACACTATAAAATGTTCATTATGTGGTGGAACAATGTCTGCAAGACAGCAAATGCAACATGGAAAAATGTATATCACTTATTCTTGTAATGCACATTGTAGAGGATTCTGTGAAGCAACTGGTTTTTCTCACTATAAGATGGAAGATGCTTTCATGAATTATTTAGAAAAATTGCCAAACATGACTCCAACAGAAGAAATAATGAAAAAGCAAAAAAAGATTTCTGAGATAGAAGATAAAAGAAAAAAACTTCAAAATAAAATTAATAAATTAGAGGATAAGAAAAAAAGTATAAGACAGAAATTTATTGATGACACAATAAATATTGAAGACTATCAGACATTAACAAATGAAATTAATGAACAGCAAAAAATATTTCAAGATAATCTTGATAAAATAATAGTTCCTGAAATTGAAAATATAATATATGATTATAATGAAATTAAAGATTTTGTAGGTAATATTAAATTGAATTGGGATAATCTATCAAATCAGGATAGAATGAATTTTTTAGAAAAGTTTGTTAATGAAATTAAGGTTCGCAAAGAAGGAGATATAGTCGTTATAGATAATGTTGAGTTTGTAAAATATTAATGTAAGTTTATAACTAACAATTTTGTTAGTTTTTTTATTTATAAAAAAGAAAGGGTGATAATAAATGGTGTTCAAGATAGAAAAAACAAAAAATTATACAGTTATGAGTAACTTTCATCTTCAAGATAGAAATTTATCTTTTAAAGCTAAAGGGTTACTTTCATTTATG
>OJAW01000107.1_pt1 | contig 64977 bp, 45 predicted proteins | sample 1589151 | NCBI WGS metagenome assembly OJAW01 (sample SAMN03283290) | human gut metagenome | biome: human-associated habitat; material: feces | host: Homo sapiens | place: Peru | collected 2012
CAGAGAGGATGGTCTTTGATATGCGTTCGTCAGACATTATGTATTTGAACACGGAATCGTAAATCGGATTGGCTACATGTAATATCATATGCAATGGCGTTTACAGGTTATTATATTTGCAAACTTACACATTTTATGTGAATTACGGACACTTACATCACTTTTTTTTAGGGACGTTCCACAGAAAAGTGTCATTCGACTTTTTATCATATAGAATTCTCCCCAGGACGTGGGGAATGAAACCCCACAATAGGGGGAACTGTTCCCCACGCTGTGGGGGAAAAATCAAGGTCAGGAAACATAGTTGGAAACTTGCCTAATAGAAAGAACAAGAGACAGGTCACCTCGTATACAAAATAAAAGATGGAAAGCTACACATTGAACTTTCCATCTTTTATTATTTATTAGAATTAAAATCTATATCATTACTCTGCCGGAATCCAGCGTGGGTCACCGAGATTCTTGTAAGAAGAGTTCTGCACTGTAAAGTCAGCACCAGTCTTGGCAGGATTAGCCCAGAGCTGGGCAGATGTCTCAGAAATCTGAGAACCGATCTCATAACCAGAGTTCCAGGTGAAGTCGCTTGTATATACTGTACCTGAAGCGTCGATATCCTTCAGACTGCTACCCTTCACTGTCTGCGCTGCATCTTTGAAGTCGTAGTATGCTCCGATGAGAGAGTTTGTACATGCTACTGTGACTCCCGTCTGTTTCTGCAAGTCGAAGTATGGCTTGGTAGCAGGAACACAGTTCCAGATTGTGCAGTGGTCGAGAGTAATAGAGAAGTTAGCCTGGCTTGTATTCGTCAACACAGAGTTGATTGTGTTGAGAGTACTGTTGGTAATGCTGACTGTTCCCAAAGTCAATGATTTCTGGTCCTTGGTATTCACGATACCATAAGTACCAATGTTTGTCAATACACAGTCATTTATCTTGATAGCATTGACAGTTGAATTCACGATACTCTGGAAACGGAAGATACCACGGATATCCTTAACGTCACACTTCTCCATCTCGAGAGAGTTGAGAGTGAAAGTACCAGACTGGTTCAATACGTAACCGTCTGAGTTGGCACCATACTGGAGGTTGAGGTTATAGAAACGGACAACATCCATGCTTGATGACTCGAAGGAAACGCCCTTGAAGTTGACAGTTGCCTTAGACTCGCCGGCTGCTCCCCAGAAATATACAGACTTGATATTCTCCGGAACCTTGATTGTAGAGGTCTGTGCCTCCTCATTCAGAGCGGTATATTCCATTCCCTGTGGGAATACAACAACAACCTTGTCTGAAGTGGCATTAGCAAGAAGGTCTTTCACGTCATCGCCAGCAGCTACGTTGATAACCTCGTATCCGTCAGGGAAAGGTTCAGTGGTAGTGAACTTCATCTTACCACGAACGTTCTCGCCGTTGAGCAGCTGCACAGTGTAAGAAGTCTTTGCATTGAGACCACTGATTGTGAGTTCACCGGCAGCAACCTCGTCTGCAGTTACAGGCTGTGAAACGAGCACCTCATCGTCTTTTACAATCTGTGCTTCAGTAATCTGTTTGCCAGCCTTGAAGCTGACCTTCACGGTCTTTGAACCAGGCACAACATCGAGGATAATCTGCTCTGACTTGGTTGTGAAGCTATAGTTTGATTCTGTATCATCAAGATACTTCCATGTAGAGCCCTTGCCGTTTGTAGCGCAGCTCTTGATACGGAAGTAATACTTTGTAGAACCCTCAAGTCCTGTCATAGTGTAAGGAGAAGTAGTGATTCTCGCATCCTCCTTGTCACCGAAATAGATGCTATGCTCAGTTGTTTCAACCTCATCGAAAAGAGTGTCGGTGCTGATTTCTATAACGTAGAACTCAGCATCTGGCATCTTCTTGAATGTAACCTCAGCCTGGTCCTCACCTGGGCTTACGGAAACCTTGGAGGAATGGAACAGACGGTCGTAAGCAGGATCAACGTCCCAGTCGTTCGTCTCAGTACAAGCGGTGAACGACGCACCTCCGAGGAGCATCATAGCTCCGAAGAGAGCCTTGCTTATAATTGATTTATTCAGTTTCATCTTGATTTCTAAAATTTAAAATTATTTATGGAGGAATCCATAAGAATTCTGCAATGAACCCTCAGACTCGTTGATGGTACTGCTGTAGATTGGCAGGAGATAGCGGTTCTTCACCTTCTCATTCAAGCCACCGCTGATGAACTCGAGGTTTGCTACATTAGTCTTTTTGGTGTTAGACTCCTTAGCCTCGTCGCCCCAGAATGTAACATACTTATAGTCAGCAACATTCTCAGGAGCCTCAGTGTCATACCAGCGTACAGACTTCATATCGATCTTCACGAGTCCGTTCTCTGTATAAGTCTTATAGTAGAGCTTTGTAGGATACTCATAAATCTGAGTCATATAGTCATTCTTCATCTGGTCGATCTTGGCGCTAAGCAAGTTCCAACGCTCAAGCTCGTACTTACGAACACCCTCACCAGCGAACTCCAGAGCGTTCTCGTCAACGATGGCGTTGAAGAAAGCGTCCTTGTCTGAAGAGATACCATCGATATAAGCCTTTGCCTCAGCCTTGTCAGCGTCAGCATAGGCACGCTCGTGAACGAGAGCAAGAGCCTGTCGGGCAGTCAGACCGCAACCGCCGGTAGCGACATCAGGATTACCGTTGAGTTCGTTCATCACCTCAGCATACCAAAGAAGGACCTGAGAGTAGCGAAGCTTAACATAGTTGATACCAGTACCGAACTTGGCATTCTTGATCTTTGCGATAGCAGACCAGTCGTCGCTGAACTTGCGAACGTCCCACTTTCCGCAATAGATGTTGAATGGTTTGTTGCCGAGCATAGTCTCTGTGGTAACGCCATTGTCAACCTTGATTTCGAAGTTGGCACATGTAACGTCGCGACGAGTATCCTTGCCGCTGTGGTCGTACTTCCAGAAGAGAGTAGAAGGCAACTGAACGTTAGCTGAAGAGTTTCCCTTCAGAGCATAAGCACAGTTGTCAGCAAAACGCACACCGATACCATAGCCCAACTCGCTGGAGTTGCCCAATCCCATAGGAACCTCGAAAAGGTTCTCCTGATACTGGGTGTCGAGAGTCTGCTTGTTGATGAGTGTCCACTCATCCTCGAAGCTTGGGTTCAGCTGGTGCTTGCCAGAACTGATGACAGCATTGAGATGTGTCAGCGCAAGGTTGTAATACTTCACGCGGTCTTCATCGCTGCAACGCTGTGTAGGATATGTAGGATCACTATTCTCTGTAGCTGTTACATATCCCTCCTTTGCAGCCTCACGGATAGCCCAGCCAGAACGCTGAAGTGCGATCTGAGCGAGGAGAGCGTGAGCATAACCCTTTGTGGCATGCTCTGTGGTATAGCTGCTCTGACCAGCCCAAGGCAGATAGTTGATTGCCTCTTCAAGGTCATTGATAAGATAGTCCATGATCACGTCACGGTCTGTCTTGCCGGTATTGATGTTAGAGAGGTCGTTCTTTGTAGGCTCTGTCTTGAATGGAACATCACCCCAGTTACGTATCAACTCATGATAAAGCATAGCTCTGAGAGTGAGCGCCTCGCCCTTATACTGAAGGAGCTGCTTTTCTGACTTGTCAGTTGTCTCTGGAGAAATTCCCTTAAGACCCTCAATGATGTTGTTGCAATACTCAATACTCTCATAGAGGTGATCCCATGCATCACGAGACTTTGCGAAAGAAGCGTCGTTGTCGGCATAATAGTTGTTCAGATCACGGCCCTTACCCTCAGCCTTGGCATTCGACTCGCCATAGGCATTAGCAAACTCAACGTCGGAGTTAGTCATAAAGGTATAGCAAAGCACCTGAGAATATGTGTAGTCCTCACATAGAAGACCATATGCCTTGTTGAGCACATTCTTGGTATAATATGTTGACTGCCAAACGTTGCTTGCGTCGGTGTCTGACGGTGATTTCTGGTCAAGGAAGTCGCTGCACGAAGAGAACGTAGCAATGGCGACACCTCCCAACAATATCGTCTTTAATATATTTTTCATTTTGTTTTACTCCTTATTATATATTAGAATGATACGTTAACTCCGAATACATACAGACGGCTCTTAGGATAAGAAGCATAGTCTACACCCGGAGACATTGGAGACTTCTTGCTACTTGAGTCAACCTCTGGGTCGTTGCCTGAGTAACCTGTGATAGTAAGAAGGTTGTAGCCTGTGAAATAGAAACGCACGTTATTGAGGAACAAGTTCTTGAGCAATGACTTAGGAAGCGTGTAACCGATTGTGAGATTCTGAAGACGCAGGAAAGAAGCGCTCTCCACGAAGTAGTCGAGGAGATACATCTTGCTTACAGATACAGGGTTGTAGATGCTTGCGTTAGCGTTGATCTCGTTCAAGCGAGCGATAACGTTAGCCTCGTCACCACCATAATACTGTGCTACGTTTGTCGGGTTAGCCAATGACAGACCGTTTGCAGGGTCGATGTTTGTATATCTGTTCAGGAAATCACGGTTGAGGTTGTATCCCTTGCGTGTATCGTGGAAGAATGAAGAACCGAGTTTTGTTCCGTTCACGATCTTGTTGCCGAACTGATAGTTGAAGAATACAGAAGCGTCGAAGCCGTAGAATGTAGCGTTGAAGCCGAAACCACCAGCCCATGGAGCGATGGTGTTGCCGAGCTTCTCCTTAACCACATTGCCTTCCTCGTCAACCTTCAGCTTTGGAGAACCAGGCTGCAGAGTACCGATTACTGTAGAGCTCTTGTCGAGCAGACCCTCACGGAGCTGCCATTTCTTGCCATTCCATGTGAGTTCACCGTTAGGATTCTTCTCTGCATCGTATGCTGTATAGTAGCCACGGAGTCTGTAACCCCATACTTCACCAAGAGAACCTCCCTCAACGACCCGGAAGTTCTGACCTGTGTTCACGTCAGGAATAGTGTAGTTTGTATCCCACTCAGAACCAGTGTTCAACTCGTCGATCTTGTTCTTGTTGTAAGAGATGTTTGCAGTCATGCTGAGAGTGAAGTTCTTCTTCTCGATGATTGAAGCATTCACAGCGAACTCAACACCCTTGTTAGATGTCTGACCGAAGTTCTTGTACATGAAATTATAACCAGAGCTTGAAGAAATCTTGCTCAGCATCAGAAGGTCTTTGGTAGTGTTCCAATATAAATCCAAGTTACCGTTGATACGGCTGTTGAAGAATCCGAAGTCGAAACCGAGGTTACGGGTGATAGTAGTCTCCCACTTCAGGTCATTGTTTGACTTTGAGTTTCCGAGTTCCATCACAGTTCCCATCTCGCCACCGAAATATGGCTCTTTCAGTTTGCTGTAGTCGTTAGGGAAAGAGAATGGCTGATAGATGCTGCCAGAAGGGATACGGTTATTACCGGCCTCACCATAGCTCAGACGGAGCTTCAAGTTAGAAAGCCAGTCAACAGACTTCATGAAGTTCTCCTCGCTGATACGCCATCCGAGAGCTACAGCAGGGAAGAAGCCCCAACGGTTGCCAGAAGCGAACTTGCTTGAACCGTCGGCACGGAATGTAGCTGTCAAAAGATATTTGTCGGCATAGGTATAGTTCACACGTCCGAAGAAAGACGCCATATTGTCCTTGGCACCGATTCTGTTGGCGTTAGGCTGAGCCTCGCCAGCACCCTGGTGGGCGAGAACCTCACCGATAGAGAAATCTGTAGGGAAATTGATTGTAGAAGAATAATAATCCTTCTGCAATGAGCTTGACCACTCCTGACCAACCAACACATTCAAACGGTCGCCCTTTGCGAAGGCATCCTTGGTATCGTATGTCAGGGTGTTGGCGTTACGCCAGTTGCGCACGTCTGTGCGGGAGAACTTAGACTTTGGAGCACCGGCACCAGTATTGTCGTTACGTGTAGCGAGCTTGTCCCAAGCCTGGTCAGTATTTTCAAATCTCCATGTGAAACCTAATTCAGAGCGGAAAGTGAAATGCTTGAACGGCTTCCAGTTCAAACCTGCGTTGTAGTCCTGACGGAAACGACGCTGCTGCTTGTAAGTACCGCTCATACGGTCGTATGGATTGATATCGGTATTTGACGACTCGTCAGCATCGTCATCACTTGATGCGTTAAGTGGTTCAACAGGACGGTATGTGATTGCCTTGTTGATGATTGAGTTTGAGGCGCTTGCATCGTTGGTATCGCCACCTGAGTTAAGACCGTCGACTACAGAATATGCCAAACGGGCATTGAAGTCGAGTGTCAACCATTTGTTCAACTTGCTGTTCAACTTGGCATTGACGTTGTTCTTGCTGAAGTTTGAACCCATCATGATGCTCTTGTCGTCGGTACGAGAATAGCTGACGTTGAACTTTGTCTCCTTGGAGCCACCGCTTACAGATATGTTGTAAATCTGCTGCAGACCGGTTCTGCCGAAGAGCTCATCCTGCCAGTTGCGACCGGTAACAGACTTCCAGATATCCATATCTCTCCAGTCACCATACTCCTGCTCCTTGCCATACTGAGTCTCATACTGATACTTGGCATAGTCGTATGGAGAGAGGACGTCGAGTTCCTTCATCACCTTGCGCACACCGAGAGAAGCACCGAAGTTCACCTGTACTTTGCCTTCCTTACCGCTCTTGGTTGTAACGATTACAACACCGTTGGCACCGCGTGCACCATAGATAGCCGTTGAAGAAGCATCCTTCAACACGTCGATGCTCTCGATATCGTTAGGTGCAATGTCGCTGATTGAGCTGACAGGGAATCCGTCAACGATGTAGAGAGGAGAGTTGTCCTGAGAAAGAGAACCACCACCACGCACACGAATCTTCACATCGGCATCTGGTGAACCTTCTGTTGTAGTAACGGTCACACCAGCCATCTTACCCTGGATAGCCTCAGAGGCTGTAGATACAGGGATGTTTGCCAAATCCTTGGCGCTGACAGAAGTGACAGAACCGGTAAGGTCCTTTTTCTTGACCGTACCGTAACCGATTACAACGACATCATTCAAGGTTGTCGCTTCGTCCTCCATTACGATGTTAACACTGCTCTTGCCGCTAACATTGACAGTTGCAGTCTTCATACCGATGTATGAAACTGTAATCTGTTTGCCACCGGAAAGTTTGATGGAGAAGTTACCGTCAAGATCGGTAACAGCCATGTTCTTGGCTCCTTTCTCCTGGATGGTAGCTCCGATGATCGGCTCACCAGTGCTATCCTTCACATTTCCTTTTAGCGACTGCGCTGACAGACTGCCTACGAAGAACAGCATAAGCGCAATAAGTCCTAGTCGAAAAGTTTTTAAATTACCAAACATAGTTTTTACTAATAAAAATAAAATAATTAAAAAGATATTGCAAAGTTACAATTTTTCAAAATATAAACAACATAAAGAGGTGTCAAACTGCACTTAATGCGTTAAAAACTCCACAAACCATATATATTTCAATGGCAAACAACTTGTTTTGCAATGAAAACATAAGGCAAAAGGAGCGCACACCAAAAGAAGATGCGCGCACCCTTAAATATTTATACCAATGAAAAACTTCTATAAATTACTTCACGATTTTAGTCGTTTTCATGCTGCCGTCATTCATTTTCTGAACCATGATAAGCACACCACGCTGACTGCCGTCGACACGCGCACCCTGGAGGTCATAGAACATTGTAGATACAACATTCTCGCCATCCACTTTCATGCTGTTGATGCCAGTGGTAGTTGTTGAACCTCCACCGAAGCCTCCCATTGCATTTGCGGCACGCACGAGATAATCGGCAGCTTTCTTGCCATCGGCAACCGTACATGATGTAGACGATGTCATGCCAACGAACTGCTCATCGCAGAACACTGCATATGCCTTAGCTCCTTCGGATGCAGCCCATGTAATGGTGTTGCCTTCGGATGCCAAGAGGCCGAGTCCCACCTGTGCACAGTCTACATCAGGAGTCCATGTAGGGAACACTTTGTCAAGAGCATACTCAGCTGCCTGGTCAGCAGTGAGGATTGTCTCCATCTCGTTTACTTTATTGTCCTTTGTGAACTTCAGCACGTTAGAAGCAGGAGAAATCACATTGCCCTGGGCATCCATAGTGTTATACTCTACGAATTTGTCGGCAGGAACGTTCATTCCACCAACAGTGAAACGGTCCTTGATAATCATGTCTGGCTGAAGAAGAGTTGTGTTCAAGTATGCCAGACGAGGTGTTCCTCCCCACGCACGACCATAGTTGAAGGTCTCTGCATAGTTGTCTACAACACATTCGTTCATCACGTAGCCCCATTTTGAACCGTCTGTATAAGGAGCTGCTATAGTACAACCACCCTTACCATCGGCACTACGTTTCTCAACAACGAACTTACACCTATTATAATATACATCACCACCACCGCAGAGGAAGTCAACAGTACCATGGATTTCAGAGTCTTCCCAATAATACTTACCTCCATTGTTGTTGCTATAGTATGTATCCTGATAAGAAAGCATCCTCACATTCTTGCAGATTGTTCCGTCACCCTTGTCCTGCAGACAAACCGCACGACCGGCAGAACCAGAACTGTAGTAGTCAAGTGCGTTCTGAAGAGTCAGGTCCTGTATATATAGATTCTTTCCTGTAACATAGAGAGTCGCTGTTGTTCCGATTCCCTCGTTCTTCACATCCGGAGCATTCTTGATGATGGTCTTGTCCATGCTCTGGCCGATGATAGAGATATTGTTTCCAGAAACAGCGGTCAGCGCAACCTTACCGAGGTCGTATGTTCCGTCTGGCAGGAAGATACATGTGCGCTCAGTAGCGCTGCTGTTTGCATTGGCAAGATCGAGCATAGTGAGGAAGTTGCCGCCGTTGCCTGGCTGGCAGACATAATATCCGAGTTCGTTCTTCTTAGTTGAAGCGTCGCCAAGGTTGGCAACAACGAGCTTGTGCATATACATGCCACCATCGGCAACGAGAGTAAGAGTTCCTGGCTCACCGGTATATTCAATGCTCTGCATCACACCGTCATTGCTCTTGTCGAGAACGATAGAAGCGACCTCTGTTTCACCGTTCATGAGTTTCAGGTTAGCAGCACCGCTATATTTGCAGCCTGTAACGAAGATGAGAGAGTGACGGCCAGAGAGGATATCAATCTTATCGCCGTCGCTGAACGACCAGCCATGCTGCTTGTCGTGGAAAGCTCCACCTGTAGGACAGAAGCCTTCATGGTCTTCTGCATAGAAATATTGATCTGCGAGATTATAAGTATAGCGGTTTACGTCGCTTGTCACTTCAATGTCGGTTGCCACAGCGTAAAGGCTGGTAGGACCAGTCACGATGTCAGCAGTAGTATATTTGCGTCCGCCATCGCTCTTTACGAACCATCCGCGGAACGCCTTTCCGTCGGCAACGATTACGCCGTCGCCGTTTCTCAATGTTGCTATAGGAGAATCCTTCTCCACCTGCTGAACAGCCTCAAGCACAGTTCCGTCTGTATTATAATATGTGAGGGTATAGTCTGGCTTGAATGCCACTGTCAGTCTATATGTCACAGTCTTGTCGCCTGCTGCCACAGCCACAGTAACGACAGTACTGTTGTCATCAACCTTATTATATTCAATGCTCTTGATTTCTCCATTGTCTGGAGTTCCGAACACTACAGGGTTGGCAGTCTCGTCTACCATCTGCTCCTTCTTTGAAATCTCGACGGTAGCACACATGTCGCCGTCTGCGTTTTCCTCACAGATATCAGCAGTCTGGTAATCAACTCCGTTGATTGTCACCTTGCCCAAAGCCGGAGTCTTCGAGAGGTCAACGAGTCCGTAGATGGCAAGTTCGAGAAGATATGCATTCTGGTTTGTTGTGATATTCTCAAAACGCAGTTTACAGTTTGTTTTGTTCACGTCAACATCAACATCGCATCCCGATGCCGGGTTGGCAACAGTGCTTGACACTACCACCCAGTCTGCATCACCGTCACCTTTGGCCAGGAGTTTCCATCCGCGGTTGCCACCTGTAGCACCATGACGGAAATGAACCTTAGTGACAGATGCCAAAGCCGAAGTCTCAATATATGGAGTCTCGCTCTTGGCAGCCATCAGCATACCGCCGTTCCAATCAGGGAATTTACCGGTATTGAAGTTTGTGGCACCAATCTGGGTATTGAAAACAGAGAAGGTAAGAGACTCATGACTGTATTTGGTATTCCATACCGCTGTAGTCACCTGTTTGTCGTCAGCTTTTGTCTCGTAAGCTCCCCAATCAGAGAAATCGGTGCTGTAGAGTTCTTTTGTGGCGATGGCTGAAACGAAAGTCACCTGCACTCCATAAAGATAACCACTATCAGTAGCCTTTATCTCTACATATCCTTTAGCCACTTCATCGGTTGTGGCGCGATGCTCGTTCACATCGGCTGTTGCTGCCACACCGCCAACGGTGTAACCACGATAATTGGGATAGTTCTCCACTACTACGATGTCGCGGGTTGACTTTACCGGCACCTGCAGAATCGTGCCACTGTTGAACTGTGCGTTGTTTCTGCCGATACAATAGAGTTTGCCGTTGGTGGCATCTACATGCATCGACACGCCTTCAACTGTGGAAGGAATGTCAACTGTGGTCTTCTGATAGTTCGTAGTTTCCTGGATGCCTGCCGGCAGGTCGTTCTTGAAGTCCCATTTTGCAGTCACGTCACCCTGTGCCTTAACCGATACGGCAGACAACAAGGCTATGACGCAAAACGTCAATGTCCTTAGAAAATTGTTCATGCTTTGATATAGATTAGTTTGTTTATTATGGCAAAGTTAACTCATTTATTGGATATTTACAAATAAAGCTAAAAAAAACATCCCATTCATTGTAAAAAAAACAATGAACAGGATATTTATAGAGACATTTACATTTTCTTACTTGTTATTTTACCACGACCTTCAGACTTTCTTTCAGGTTATTGCCATTGACTTTCAGTATTATCATACCATTTGACTTTGGTAGATAAATGCTTGTGTTGGTACCGTTGAAGTCGTGTTTGCCCAGGAGCATCCCGTCGGAATCGTAAGCGCTGATGACGAATTTGTCTTTTGCCTGTGCTCCGTCAACACTTACTACCACCTGACCGTTGAAAGCCTGAACGAGACGAACCTTCTTGCCGTTGCTCTCACTGTTCTGAATATAACCAATGCCGTTGGTGGCGGAACCGAATGCTACAGACTTGCTCTTCAAGCCAAGTTCAAAAGCACCGAGGTCTGGTGCGGCGCCAGCATAGCGTATTGCTGGTATTCTGACGTTTTGTGAAGCATATTTTGTATTTTCGTCCACCACGGTGCCCTTGTCCACGAGCAGGGCATTGCCTTCCACGGGATGTGCCCAAGTGATGTTGTCCCACTGCAAATCGCCATTGGCGTCACGATCGGCAATAAGTTCTGCATAATTGTCTTCGTTTACCACATTCGACGGATCAACACTAAGGTCTGTCGTAACGAGGGTGCCGACAGAAATCTGGGTTCTTCCATATTTCGTGCTTTTCTCGCCAAGCTTAGTAGGGTCTTCATGATGTGTGTCCGTCTTCAGGTTGTCGTTGATGGATATACAGTTTGTTGCCACCAGTTCATGACCTGCCGCTATATCCTCATAGGCTCTATACGAATATGATTTCTTGAGCGTAAGACCGTCTACGCTTTTCAGAGCATAGCCTGTACAGTTGTTCATGATGATGTCGCCTGAGTTATGGTTTTGGTCGAATCCCTTGTTCACATTGTTTACTGCGATGCAGCGGTTCAAAACCACGTTCATCGCTCCCTGGTCTGAACCACACTTGAATCCGTTACCGTTTCCTTCAGTCAAGACACCATTGATAATGGCGTTTTCGTAAGCGAGACAGTTTTCAAACACTATCGTGACATTGTCCTTGAAGCCTCCGCTTTTCTTGAAGAACACGTCGTAGCCATCGTCTGAATTGTTGTATGCACGGCAGCCATAGAAATAATTTCCTGTTCCCACGGAAATCTTCGGTGCGAAACCGTCGGCATCACCATCTCCTTCGTCCTTGTTTTCAAAAGCGTCGCAGTTGAGGATATAGTTATAGGCTCCGAGATTCTTTATCTGAACGCCCGTATCACCGTTTCTATAGAATTTGCAATCTTCAATGATGTTGTCGTGGGCATCCTGTGTCCTGTTCTGGATGTCTGTTGACGAACCGCCGGTCGGCTTGTTGCGCTCGATGAGCAGTCCGTTGTCACTGGCGTTTGTCACGTCAACATGATAGAAATGCCAGTAAGACGAGGTGAGGCGTATTCCCTGGTATGGGTTGTCGCTATGCGAATGGTACGGATGGTCGCAGTTAATCACGGCGCGCCCGTCGAGGCAGACCAGCGAATTGTAATTGTCTGCCGTACCATTGCGGTCGTTGATGTTTATGCGTGCCGTAGGACGGTATTCTCCGGCTGCGAGACAGATTGTTGTTCCTGGATCCACGGCTTTGTCTATGGCAAGCTGAATGCTGGCAAGTGCCGTCTCCGGTGTCAGTCCGTCGTTGGCGTCGCTTCCCGTCGGTGAGACATAGATCTTTGGTCCTGAGCCCAACTTTGCCGTTTCTATGGGTGCATCTCCCGTCATATAGTCGAGACCTGGTGTCTGGTCGTTCGGATTGTCGGGGTTGTCGGGCGATGTACCACCGCCTCCTCCTATGGTTTCCTCATCGCCGACGGCAAGGCTATAGATATACATTCCTCCTGTGATGCCTACCACTACGTCGCCATCAGCGACTATCTTACCGCGGCCCTGCTGATGTTCTTTTCCTGTAGAGGCAGGGAACGTGCCTTCAAGATTGACAAGAGCAAGCGAACGGGTTGACGACTTGTTAGAAGTGCAGTATTCTATCTTCACCATCTCTCCCGCCTTGCGGTTGGGAATCACGAGCGAAGACGCATCGCCGAGCCACAACGCACCGGTGCTGCCGCCAAGTCTCAAATTACCATTGTCATTGGCAGTAATCGTGAAAGTCAATCCCTTAGCTACATCAAGTTCCGTATCGTTGGCCTTCACTGGCGCATTGTCCATGGCGAGAACATAGCAATAACGATTCTTTGAATCTTTCTTCCAGTTTGCATCACCGGAAATCAAACTTACATCAGCCTGCGAGACAGAGGTAAACGACCACGACCGATTGTCTGATTCTACATCTTGAGCCGAAAGTGTGGCACAAGACATTACCGTGGCTACAAGAGCCCATAATTGTTTCATAGAATAAGTATTAATGTTAGTAGATTACTATATATATTGTTTTCTTTCATCTTGTCACTCCAAGATGTATGATCAGCATTGCAAATATAGTAAAATACAGACAATCTTATTCCAATGTAAGGCAAGTTATCGACGTAAACGTTTACGCCCAAATTATCAATTCCAACAATCCATAATTGCCGATATATGTAAAAGGCCGGATAGTGTGCAAAGGGGCAAAGGAGCCCCTTTCCCTTAGTATTTGTTCCGTATTCTCATCCTATTTCCGCTTGCGGCGGAAATAAAGCAGGTAACCTGTCACAGGCAGCGAAGCTCCGATGAGACTGACCACGAAAGTGATGATCTTCGTTATCATTCCTCCCCACGAACCGATGTGGAGTTGATGGAAGACCTGCATCATCTCCGTTCCCTTCGGCACAAGTTTCAGACCGAAGCCCAAGCCTGTTACGGCGAGAAGCATCAGCCAAAGGAGTGCCCACCAGCCAAGACTGACATGAAGGTCGAACAGGCAGCGTTTGCCTCCCTTGCCCCACTCCACCTTGAAGCGCTGACACAGCTGCTTGCCGTTTTGGGGCAGGAATACGAATATTCCGCTTATCAGTATAAAGACAAACAACAATGTGGTGTAGGTGACAATAATCTTGCCCACCGGTCCCATCATGAGTCCGGTGTGGAATTTGGTGACATAGGAGAAGAAGTCTCTCTTTGTAGTAGTACCGTATGGTGCATCCTTGGTAGGAGACTTGGTCTTCAATGCGTCCTTGCCCTTTGCCACATCCTCATCCTCTACAGAAGATTCTTTCTTGGATGCCGGTGCGCCCTTACCAATTACGTCATCCTTTGCAGAAGGTGAGGGATGGCATTTTTCTCTCGAAGAACACTTGCCGCAGCCGTCGGGAGAACATTGGTGGGGAGCTGCTGCCTTTTCCTTTCGGAAAGAAGCTGTCGCGTCTTTTGCGCCTTTTCCCTTTATGGCATTGTCTGTTTTTCCTCCTTTGTCGCCCTTGGCGTGCGGAGCAACGACTCTTGGCATTCCGAGAGCATTCCTTATCTCATTCTTGAACACGAGGGTGGCTCCCGACAGGCAGATAAGCATTATGATAACGCCCAAGGGCAATGAGAGCCACAGATGGATTTTCAGAAGTATTTTCTTTGTCATAGATGTTCTTTTTATCAAAACAGCACAAGGAGAGCAGAGAACCAAAACATGATGATTCTGCCACTCTCCTTAGCATAACGTAAAAATGTCTGTTTTATTTTGCGAAATTCACCTTTAGTCCTACTACAAGCATTCTGCCCGGTGAATAGAGGGCAACTTTCTGCGAAGGAGTGTCGATGCGATGGTCGGTCTTGTCGAAGATATTGTCGATGCCGATGCTTGGAACGAGCTTGAACATCCTGCCCACCGTGAAGGTATGGGTGGTGTTCAGATTTATCACTCCATAGCCTGGCGCGTCTTCATAGGCCGGATAATAGGTGGCTGACTGGAAGCGGCCGTTGAGGTTCACGCCAAGGGTATAGTTGCGCCAGGTGTGGTTGTAGTTGAGACCTGCCGTCAGACTGTTCTTGAATGTTCGCTCAAGTACTGTCCATGTGCCGGATGTCTTTGAACGGCCGTTGGTGTAGGCATAGTTCACAATGAGTGAGAGGTCGTCGGTGAGGCTCACCGTGGCATTTGCCTGCAATCCTCTCACCACGCCCTTGTTGCTGTTGATATAATGGCCGTAGGTCTTCAGCTGCGCCAACTGTTCGGCGGTAGCTTCAGGAAACTGCTTGGCGAGTTCGGCACGCACGTCATCGTCTACTGTGATGTTCTCCTTGACGATCATGTTGTCAACGAAGTTCATGTAGCCCATTACAGAGAGCGTAAGGAAGCGGTTGCTGTATTCTGCACTCAGAGAAACGTAGTTGCTGCGCTCTGCCTTGAGGCTTGTGTTTCCGAAGGTTATCACCGGACGCTTGCCCATGATCTTGAAGTAGTGGTAGTACAGTTCGTCGAGTCCCGGTGCACGGAAGCCACGTGAATAGGCTGCACGAAAACGGAAATTGCCTGGAGCATACATCAAGGCTACTTTCGGAGTGAAGTTGTTGCCGAAGGTGCCATGCTTGGTGTAACGCACGCCAAGGGTTGCACTAAGATTCCTTACAATCTCCATATCGTGCTGCACATAACCAGCAAGGGTATATACGTTGTTGTTCACATCTCCACTTTTTGCCGTCAGGAAGTCGTTGCGCCAGTCGGCTCCGATGATTGTCGTTGCCTTGTCGTAGAAATGGAACACGCCCTTCAGCTCTGCCTCATAGTATTTCTGGAACTTGTTGCGCACGAAGTCACCCACGTCGTAGGTCTTTGTCGCCACCTGGTAGAGGTTTCCGTAATGGTAGTTGTCGTTCACCAAATCGAGAAGCAGCGAATGCTTGCCGAATTTATATTTCGCTCCTGCCTCCCAGCGCCATCCCTCGCTACGCATATCATAGTCGGAACCTCCCGTAATGTCGGTGCGGGAGTCAGGACGGTCGGTTAGTTTGTAGCTGTATGATCCGCCGGCATACATCGAGAAATTCTTTGCCGGCTTGATGTCGAAACGCTGGTTGATGACGTTTGAGTTGAAGCCGATGAACAGTGGGGCTATCGTTTCATACTCCTTTCCGTCGGCATCAACCGCCTTGCCGTTGTTCTGATAGCTGTCGGCTTCCTGATGGAAATACGAGGTGTGGGAATCCAGATATTTTGAAGTGACGTCGAGGTTCACTCCTTCTGAGAACTGTCCTTTTCCTGACACTCGTGTGTCTGAAGAAACAGCCACGTTGTCCATCGAATTCTCATCAGTGATGATGTTTATCACTCCACCGATGGCATCAGAACCATAAAGGGCTGAAGCTGCTCCATCGAGCACTTCAATACGTTTCACCTTCGACATGTTGATACGGGTGAGGTCCACATTGCCGGCGATGTCGCCTATCATCTTCTTGCCGTTGACAAGAACGAGCACGTATTTGTTTCCCAATCCGTTGACACGGATATATGAGCCCATGGCGTTAGGGGTGAACGACACCTGTGGCATTAGCTTTGTCAGCACATCCTGGAAGTCTGTCGCTCCTGTTTCCTTGATTGCTTTCTGCGAAAGCACATGCACGGGTGTCGTGGTGGACTTCAGCAGCTGATGGTGACCGTTTCCTGTTACAACCACCGGGTTGAGGTCTATTGACTTGCGAATGTCGTTGTCGCCATCCGTTCCATCATATACATTACTTGCCACGGCATTTACGCAGCCCAATGAAGCGGCTACGGCAAAAAGTAGAATTCTGTTGTTCATTTAGTTATATTTGATGTTTCCTTATCGTATTTGTTTATTACCCATTTTAAAGTCTGAATCCAATCAATCCCCAATGACCGATTTGGGTAAAAAAAGACTAATACCTATTTTTATTATTTATGAAATGTTGCGTTGTTTGCCTTTCCTGAATCCACATCCTTTACCTGTGCGGCTATCTTACCTATTATCATTTCCTGTATTTCCTTCATTTCTCCGAGTCCTTTTCCAAACACTTCCACATGATAGCCTTTTGCCTGAATCCGCTGCTTCCACACGCCGTCGATGTCATCCTTCTGATGGTTGCCTGCGATATAGAGCAGAGGGACGAGAAGCACATTGGGATTCCTGACGCCTGCCAGCTGCTTCTCCACATTATCGATTGTAGGGAAGCCTTCTATCGTGCCCACATGCCACGATGGCTTACCCTCTGCTTTCAGCAGATAGTCTATCTGACTGTACATAGCATTTGCCGGACTGTCGCTGCCATGCCCCACGAGCACGACCTGCGTTTTTGTGGCATCCACAGATTTGTCTGCAAGAAGGCTCTTGTTTATCATCTCTATCATCATGCGGCAGTCATCCACAGAATATAGCAAAGGGCGAACTGCCGACACGGAGCGGAAGTCTTTCTTCACCCGGTTTACCTCCTTCTTCAGCATCTCCGTCATCACTCCGTCGAGGAGCATCGTGCTCTGCACTACGAGCTTGCTGCAACCCATAGTCTTCAGGGAGTCGATGGCCTGTGAAACGGAAAGTTTCCTGACGCCGCGCTTTGCAAGCATCTTTATAACCGACGGAGCGGAATATGCCTCAACGACGGCACAGTCAGTGAATGTCTCTGCCACACGGGCATTAAGCCTGTCGATGGTCTGCATACGAGAGTTGTCGTTTGAAGTGCCATAATGCACAAGAAGGATTCCCGTCTTACCGTTTTCTGCATTCTGCGCCATGCTTGTTGCAACGCAGAACAAGAATATAATTATCGTCAATATGTTTCTTTTCTTCATATCAAATGGAATATAATGGTTTTATTCATTGTCGATTCAGACAAAGACGAACGAAATACGTTACACCTGTCTTCTGAACCGCGGTGCAAAGTTAAAGACAATTGAATATATAGGCAATACCTAAAAACTATGATATTGAATAGGCGACGTGGAGATATACATCATTGATTCCACTACTTCCAAACTCGGCTGTAGAGGGCATGTCTATCCTGACGTAATTTCATTTTTGCATCGAGATATCTCGATGCCGCTAAAACAACGATTAAAAAAATCGGTAAGCCTAATTACCGGTTTTTGAAAGCCGCATCAGGCTACCACTCCAAAAGGAGTTCTTGGACAAGCCAAGCATCCTCGGCTAAGCGCCTTAAGGGAGCAAGCTCTGGCAGATTTTTCACTTTGATTTGATACACTCCTCATACACCGCAAACCCTTTCACGGTCAGAAGATATTTCTGACGAGGATGACGAGACGAGTTGGGATATAGCAAACAAACATAACCATCACCGATGGCAGGCTTCAGATAAAGATTAAGAAAATTGTCTCTTCCCTTTAATTCCAAAGCATTCATCATACTCTTCACAGATAATTCTTTATTTCCAATTACAACAATCAGCCGTTTGACATTAGCATTATCCGTGCACAGCTTGTCCTGTACTTGTCCTGTACTTGTCCCGCGCTTATAATCTTCTTGCTTATTGTTTATTCCACCTGCAAGATTGGGCTGCACTTTCCATTCATTCGTTGCATGGATATGTAGATAACGGTTACGTAAGTCCCATTTTTCACCCAACAACAGGTTTCGGAAGAAATGCTCTAAATACACAGATGTGTAATCAATTCCTTTTATGGCGTTCTTGTAATTTGCACGAACCAAGGCGTTACGGAAATACCATGAATGTTGAGCAAAAAGGCTATTGTCAACTTTGAAGCCTATAGAACGTAGGTAGAGAATTGTGAATACAGCCGTTGTACGAGTATTACCTTCGCAGAAAGCATGAATCTGCCACAGACCGGAAACAAATCGCGTGATGTGCTCCACCATGGCATCAGTTGATATTCCCTTATAGCTAAACTCTTTCTCTTGACTGATATCATAATCTATGGATCTTCTCAAATCCTCCCAGTTCAGATAGTTTACGATATCACCATCAAGTACCCATTCACGCTTCGTAATATCATAGTCACGCAGTTTGCCAGCATGCTTAAACACACCGTCAAAAACCCTACGATGGACAGAGATATAACCTCCAGTGCTGAAATCCAATGTCTGAGACGAAAGTATCTTGGTGATGTTGGCAGAGACTTTATCCGCCTCTTGCTTCTCATCATCATCGGGCTCACGCTGAGTTTTCGACTGATAGTAGCTTCTTATCAGTTCACGTGCTTCATCAATATCTATTTCACCCTCAATGTGCTTGCAAGCAGTAGCCTTCAGATAATCGGAAGTCTGCAAACCATCAACAGCCTGCAGTCCGATTGCAGTCTGCCAAATGGATGCTTTCTCCCTTTGGCTTGGTTCACCTTGACGGATGTATTCGTCGAAGTCGGTATAATATTGTCTATTGTTAACTATAATCCCCATAGTGATTTTATGTATAAAATAACGATTCCAATAAATACTATTTTACAACATCTAACAAACCTGACGGTTCACCAAAGCCAACCATGTAAACTAGTTGTCTTGCACGAGTAATGGCAACATACAGCAGCGAACGCTTTGATGAAAGGTACTCCTTTTGTGCCACCTTATCCATACCTGAGAACGGATAGCCTTCAGTGGCTTTAGAAGGTAGGTTCCTTTCGTTTACTCCCATTAGAATAACAACACGGTACTCCAAGCCTTTAAGTGAATGGAAAGTGCAGAGGTCTACACCATTTGAACAGCCCTGCTTCTGAGTTCCCTTTAGTACACGATAGTCCGTGCCATCATGGTGCAAACGGCTTTGCATTTCCTTAAGAAGGTTCATGCTTGGTGCAGCAATACATATCTCAGACAATTTGATATTAGAATCCAGACACTCCTTCATCCATTCAACAACCTGCTGAACTTCTGCATTAGCATTATCAACAATCTTATACTGAGGGGCTACACCTTCATGAATGAGCGATACATATCCATTTGTTGACTCCTTGCCGCCATCCATGTCGTCGTAATCGACGCCCCTAACAACGCTTACAGCAACACGCTTGATAGGTTCTGTGGTACGATAGTTGATCTTCAGTTTTCTGCTTCGCACACCTCTAACGTTAATGCCTGCTGCTCCAAAGTTTATCTTACGGCCATTATAGATGCGCTGGATAGGATCACCTGTCAAGAAAAGGTCGTTCTTACCTTCTGCCACTAATGCTCTTAGGAACTTCAGCTCTGGATTAGAGAAATCCTGAAACTCATCCGCTATAACGTTTGTGTAAGGGTGGATATTGTTCACATTCAAGTAGTTTGTCGTCTCGTTAAAAAGTTCAAGGCGATCAACAACTCTTCTCTCTTGTTTGAGAGCATTATATTTCTCAACCAGTTTCCAAATTCCTAGGCGTTGTTTACGGCTTAATGCTTTGGTACGTCCAACACGAGGTTGCATCATATACTGCTTCGCATCCTTGTTGCCAAAATACACAATGACATCAATATACTCATCGTAAAGGAATTGCTCATCGAACTCTGTTACCTCTGTTTCAAGAACTTCACGCCACAGTTTCAATGACTCCTCATCACCGCTGTAATCCAGTACTTTGTAACCTTCCTTAATCTTGTACTTCTCGGCAATGTCAAGCAGCACTCGATCAATGTTGTTTAGAGTGTACTTGTTCTTTGGTACTCCAAGCTTCTCGATAGAGTCGGCAATGTTAATGCTCAATGTCTTTGTATAAGTAGTAAACAAAACATTTGCGTTAGGTTTTTCACACAGATATTTAAGTCTGTGTAATGCTGCGATTGTCTTGCCTGTACCAGCACCACCACTGACCTTCATTGTACCTTTATACTCAGCATTTACGAGCTTTCTCTGAGAAGGATGGAGGAAAATCTGCCATTTGTCCATACCTTGTTCAATGATACGCTGAAGTGCATCGTCATCCGTGATTTCCACAAAACGACGCTTATTATTATCACTGAGCAATTTATCTTCATTTTCCTTTACCTGGCCTTCTTCAATTGTAGCTATGATGGAATCGATATCCTCTCCATCCATGATATTGAAAATATTCTCGTATGCATCTACGGGGAGAATCGGTTCTAATACGTCCAGGTCATCAAGAGATATAATCTTCAAGACTCTTGCTATGGCTTCCTCTGGAACTCCAATCTTAAGAAGTTTTTCCTCTGTTACTCCTTCAAAGATAGTAGTTTCATTGTCTGTTTGTACCTTAGGTACTGCTATCTCTTCCTGCTTTTCCTCAATAGTAATGAGCTGACAAGCCTGAGTGTGCTCGTTCCATACAAATCGCTTGTTTATACCCCAACGATATGCATCCTCATGGTCTCCAACATAAAGCAGAGAATAATTTTCTCCGTCAAGCACACCGACAATGACTCTATAGTTATCATCTATCCTTGCAGTACGGAGTGTTGAGTTCTTAAACTGAGTGATTGGTTCCAGATGTATTCCTGCGGAAGTATGGTTTTCGCGGAATTTTCTCTGGAATGACACCACCTTGTCTTGAATTTTCTTCGGCAGTTTGAACACTGCATCAAAGAATGTTTCTGATAAAAACAGTCTCATGTATATTTTATTTTATTAGTTCAACACAGAATTCATCTTGCGAAATTGTCTTATATCCCTTGTCTGCAAAAACTGCTTTGTCATTATCGTCGAACGGATCAATGGCTATTTTAGGATTGTCAATAATCATGGCCGCACTTGCAATGACAGCATTGTCTTCATCCGTCAACTCGAATACTCCATCATGACTAAATGGAACATTGTTATCAAGCAAGACATCGACGATATCCTCCATTCCTGGGTATAGTTCCTTAATCTCGTCAAGATTAACTGGCGCCTCTACTGTATCAGTCTTTTCCTCAGTCTGGCCGCCAGAGAAGAACTGGATGAGATTGTATCTGCGCCAGAAACCAATCCAATCTTCTTTGTCAGCAGACCGATGTCCCTTGGTTATCTGGAGATCGTATTTTATTCCCTGACTGAATGCTGCCTCTACCTCTTCATTTGTTGAGTAGTCTGTCAGATCTTTATCGCAATCAGGGTCGATTTCAACACTACCAGAGTATAGTGATCCACCATTCGACAAGAAGTTAGGACTATCACTTATACACCAGTAGCATGTTTCCTTAATTGAACCAAGCATTGGATTTTCAAGCAGCTGTCCGAGGCGAGTTATTGAGTTGTTTCCTAACTCATCCTCTTTCTCCGATTCAAACAGTTGAATATCTTCCCATGCTATAGTCCATGAGAACATACGCTGTGGTTTTGCTTGTTTTATTCCTTCACGTTTCTCCAGGTCGCTATAGAATCGCATGTTTGGCTCACACGCATGATATTTATAACCATCAAGGAACACTGACCACCATGGAATCTTGACCATATCACTAACTTCCTCGCCATTTATCTTTGCGTAGTTACACATGATTTGAAAATCAGGGATAGTGGTATGCTTAACACCATAGGCAACAGTCAACTCAAACTGAGGTTTCATATTGTAATGAAGTTCTGTATCAGATTCTTTATCGACTACTTTCAACTCATAGTGGTACGCATTATCATCAGGCACTTTCTCGAAAGTCCAATTTTTGCTCTTGGCCAGAGTCTGCAATGCACGAACAAATTTCAGTTCCAACTCGCTATCCTCAGCTGCACCATTTTGTGCGATAGTGCCTACAGACCCCTCGATGCGTTCCCATGACTTTGAACCGCCCACTAACTTGCCGAACAGAATTTCAGCCTGTTCGCGGCTGAAAGAATCTCTACTATACTGATTACCATAAGTCAGGATGCAATGATAGCACCCATCCTTACCTTCCAACTGGCAAGTGCAGTCCTTAATCTTGTCATAGGCAAACATCAGCATATTTGAGAACTCGTCCGTATTATAGAGTTTTGCAAGATAACCAGTACCACCAGGTATGGTATCATACATCACTAGATAGTAATCTTTCGAGCCTGTAGCTTGATTCATTTCTGTATAGGAGTCTATGCGGATATGCTCAGGTGAAGAGTGATAATACTCCTTCATTCCAAGTTCAATACCAGCCTTAAACATCTCCACAGCAGCCTTCGCATCCATGATTTGGATAGGTAGCAGAATCTTTATGGCTTCGGTTTGCATGTGACGATACAAATAGAGCTGCTCAAAAACCTCACCATTCCTGTCGTCCACAAAGCTCACATTCTTATGGTTACAGAAACGGTAGTGCTGTTCTACTGGTTTGTGTTCTTTATTCAACTTGGAAAGCAATGACGTTGACTTGCCACAATATTTGCAGGTGACAAAACCATTTTCAGGAATGATAGCTTCATTATTTACTTCTACCTTGCTGCCAGTCTGCATCTGCATGCCATAGTTAGCCTCATAGAGATCCATATTATTACAGAACTCTATACCAAAACCAAGGTTTTTCATCGCATACGAAGAAACTACACCTTTATGATGGAACATAAAATGTTTCTTAACGATGAACTGTTCTTTGGTTCTTTCCTCATTAGAATCATCGAGCGCAGCATCTGTCTTGAACATCGCACTACGAGCACTTGTAAATTTCAGATACTTATGTTGATTGACGCCCCATGAAGGATCGCCACATTTTGGACAAGCAGCAAGTGAGAAATCTGGAGTTCCTTTTTCTGCCACACAATCACACTTTGAGCAATATCTCATCGTTATCAGGTTGTCTTTCCAATCGAATGTAGGGATGCCACTAACTTCAAGTTGGAACTTCTGAGTGCAGAACTTATTGCCTGGAGCCAATTCCTTTATACCTTGAGAAGCAGAACGTGTCAGTTCAATCACTTTTGGTTCTGCAACATTATTCTTGCTATCTTCCTTTTCCAGGGTCGAATACACACTCGCCTGCAACTTGACACCAGTTTCAGGGAAGGCATAGTTAGGCAAAAGTCCACAGTTTGTCATGAATTCTATGAGACTTTCACTTTGGATGTTGGCATATTGGGCCTTGCAAGTCTTTATCAGATCCTTGAGCGCAGCTTTAGCCGGATCATTCGGCTGTAGTCTGTCTTCCTGTTCTTTATAGTTATTGAGTTCCTCGATAAGCCCAAACAATCGGTCTGTTAAGGCATGAAACTCTTTCAGGATATTCTGACAGAAAGACTCGTCCTCCAATGACTTAGCCAAGATGCCAATGGCAGGCATGGTATTCTCGTCATACTGCTCAGAGAATCGCGTTTTCAAAGTATTCTTATTCTCTTTGATGAAAGCAATAATCCTATTGACAACAAACCCATCTGAAGACATCGCATCTTCTGTCAGCTTCAAGTCACGGATATTTGCCGGCATCGTATTGTTCTTATCCTCGCTAATCCATGTATCAATACAATAGGCGAAGAAGTGTCTGCGCAGGATATCCTTTGCTTCGAGGAAGCATCCCGGTGTGGACACTTCACCCTCCATCATTTCATCAGGATAAGTAAAATAATACATGTCATGAGGTTCTCCTGCGTGAGCATAGTTCAATACAAGAGCGGAACCTTCCTTACGACCGGCACGACCTACACGCTGTAGGAAATTGCTTGGTTTAGGTGGAATATTAGCATTACCCATTACATTCAGATCGCCAATGTCAATACCCATTTCCAACGTTGATGTAGCAGAAAGAACATTTACCGAGTTTGAATGAGGATGCTCATTGAAGTCCTTCTCAAGCTGTTCTCTGTCCGATCGTTCAAGCAAACCGGTATGCTCTCGGGCATATACACGAGGAGACAATGCACGGTTATACACCTGCTGATAGTAGTTGAGCTCGGGGTTTATCTCCTCTGAATAAGTGCCCTGACACTTGTAGTCAAGACAAAGAGTGTCCTCAGCAAGACTGTCACCTTTGGCTACATATAGTGTTGACTGACAGTTGCTACACTTGATATGTTTAACATTCTTGCTTACCCATATATGGTTGGGGTTGATGACATAGTTGCCACCACCCTGAGGAGCTTTATTTACCAGACCAACTTCTTCCATTTTGAGGAAGAGTTCACGAATAAACTCATTGTATAATGTAAGATTACGCTCGATGGGCCAGTTGAAATGGCGCCAGAAATAGTTGGTATACCAGTTGGGTTTCTCACGTCTCAAAGCTGCCATATCCAACATATCACTATTTTTGTCGAGATAGGTAACACCAATTAGTTTTGGGAAGCGGACACCTCCTCCGAACATTCTATTGAGGAAATGACGTCCATCAAACTTCCAGTTCAGTGCCCATAGCGTAAGAGCTTCATTTCTGTATTTGTCAAGATATGGATGATCTACAGCACCATGTCTTCTCATTCGCTGTAGGATACCATAAACGAAGTGACAGAATTTCTTCTCATCCGCAGCTACATACTCCAACTGATTGATTGACAAGAATTTCTTCATCAAGTCATACACCTTGTGAATCTCCTCACTTTTGAAGAATGTAGCCGACGACCCCGTTTTCTCAAGGGTACGACCAAGCTGTGATGTAAGACCAAATTCGCTTACAATTTCCCAATCCACTCGTATATCGAATTCTTTCTTAAAAGAAGACATGTAGCCCTTTCCCTCGCGATAGTTATGACGAAGGTCTATATGGGAAGCTAAATCGGCAGGCAGGAAACGGTTGTAGTAGTCGTCCTCAGAAAGTTTTTCTTTCCAGTATTTCTTGAAGCCCTCCTGAAGTTCTGCAACATTAACAGGCTTGTCAAGGCTATTGATATACTGCTGCATAGACTGTCGGAAAAGAAATCGGAAAGTTCTTGCTTCATAGAAAGCTGCCTGATGAGCTGCATCCTGCACGCTGTTTGTAAATACAAGAATCTTTCTGTCCTTCTCTTCTGCATGGTCAAAATCGCTTGACAATACTTGGCTTATAGCCACACTCGAGAGCGTAGATGTGCGTCCGCCTATCTCGCAGATTGCATCACTATTACACTCGGGACATATTGTTGTAAACCTCTGATTTCCATTGCGTGTTGATGTTGTCTTGCTGCATACACGCACTCTCAACGTGTCGCTATCGCTTTCGCTCAACTCACGCAGATTCTTTATGCTGACGTGATGTGTCACATTGATTGCATTCTCGTTGACATATTCATCTACGGCCTCGTGCTTTTTAGATTCAATATTCAAAAGAACCACCTCTTTTTCTCTATCCATGAAAGCCTTGTTGATAGTGGAAATGTCAGAACAATAGCTGTCATCTGTAGCCAGACGACGTGAAAGCCAACCACTTGCACCACATTCACGACAGAAATACATAGGCAAAGCTATACGATCCTCATCTTTTTTCAAGCTATGTCTCCAAGCAAACTCAGGGTCTTTCTGGAAATAACGAAGAATACCACTAAGTTCACGTTGCCAAAGCTGCACCTGCAGATAAAGCATCGGAATGAGCTTTCCAGAATTGTTGAGAGGACGTTTTGAATAAGCAATCAGAGCCAACAGATTTTCGAGAACAATAGAGCATACCTTATCACCACCATCCAAATAAAGACGTCGGAAGGTTACATCCTGATCAATCAGCTTCTTTTGTACATCTTCCAATGAGAGAATGCCCTGGCTCAAAATATCCAGAACCGACTTGACAATGCTCATACCGCGCAAATATGTTCCGGCTTCAACTGGCGAGATATTTGAGTTCTTAAGCCATACCTTGCAAAGGCGTCTCATATATGAATTAACCGTGTCATCAGCTCCAAATTCACAACTCTTAATGAGCTTTATATCAGGAAGTGTTGTGATCGACTCAGTCACATATTCAGACACAGGTATTCTGTGTTCCTCAATGACATTCTCTTCATGGAACACCTCTCCGAATTCATCCGAGGCATATTCGCACAGACGTTTTTTGCTGTCTGGGCCATTGCCAATGGTTGCCGAAGTACCAATAGGACACAATAATCCCTTAGGCAGATTCAGTTTCAACTTCAAACGTCGAATCAAATTTGCCACATCCGTGCCCTGTGCGCCATCATAGGTATGCAACTCGTCGAGCACTATAAACTTCAGAGCCTTGAAGTCTGTATCAATATTGCCTTTCCATAGGCAGCTGAAGCGCTGACGCATCAGTCCATAGTCCAGCATCTTGAAGTTTGTCAACAAAATGTCGGGCACAGTGTCAAGAATAGCATCGCGGTTTTCAATGATATGGTCAGGTCCCATATCTCGAGGATAGTCCTTAGGATCGGTACCCTCTCCCACAAACAAACCAGCTGTTACCTTTCCCTTCAGTCGAGGGTCATTCCAGATGGTTTCTGCCAAACGCTTTGCCTGGTCACTTGCCAAGGCATTCATGGGGTACATGATAATAACCTTCACTCCAACCTGACGACTGAACTTGTTGCAGTTGTAGCAATAGTCAAGGATTGGGTAAAGAAAACATTCTGTCTTACCAGAGCCAGTACCCGTAGTAAGGAGCGTTGGCTTAGGGGCATTACCGTTCTGCATAGAGAGCTGACGGAACGCCTGCAACTGATGCAAGTATGGAGGGAAGTTGGGAGCAATCTCCAAAGGAATGTTTTTGTTCTCTTCTTCCGATGCAGACACAAAAGGAGTCTTCAACGAGATATATGGTCCTTTGAAGAGTCCATCCTCTTTACTCTCGATGAAGCGATAGAAAGCATCACTGACATCCTTCTCTTTGAACTTGAAGGTTGCCTTGATATACTCTATTATTGAATCACGTACTTCACGTGCTTGTTGAAGAGGTAGCATATTATTGTTGTTTTATCATTGACAAATTAAATGAAGTAGAATCTACTACTCGGTATCCAGCCGCCTTAAACTTTACGACCGAATCATCATCAACAGGGTCAATAGCAATTTTGGACTTTCTTAATAGTAAACCTGCTGTAGCTATGACCATGTCATTATGATCTAATAAGTCAACATCACCATTCATACTGAATGGAATACCATTGTCGAGGAGTAAATCCACTATGCTTTCGAGACCTGGGTATAGTGCTTTAACCTCGTTTCGTTTCATAGTCTCAAGTATTTTACTTGAATCGTCACGAACCATTTCCTTCTTATCACCTAACGAGCTACATTTTTTTATGAAAGCAGCTACCTTTGAAGATAAAGAATGCATGTTTGTAAGTGGTATGTCACTAATAATTAGTGTAGTACTCCTTGAACGGCTCGTGGCGACATTAAATCTTCTTTCATCAAGTGCAAATCCAGGATTTCTCCCCGGAATATATAGAATAGCGTAATCAACGGTCATACCCTGAATTCTATCAATTGTTTCGATGGTAAAGTCTTGCAAGGATGTTTCTGTTAGAAATGTCTTTTGAAGCTGTTTAACAGTGTCATTGAAAGGAGATATAATTGCCAGTGAACGTTTAGGATAGTTTTTTGTAAACTCATCGACAACTTGGCTAACAATATTCAAACCTGTTCCAGATACGATACCATTTGTATAGTCCTGAGTGTAATGATATATTACACCACCACCGTCTGGAAATAGATTTGAATGACATAGGCTGAAATCTAGTAAATTCTTCTGTACAGATCGAAATCTGTTGCTATAGAATATACCTGTTAATTCCGCGCTAGCTTTTGTCAGTCGGAAAGTTGTTGTTATTCTGTATGATTTCACATCTGTTCCAAGAGCATACGTCTTGAGACCTTCTATCTGCGTATTGGCATTCCATGCATTAGATAATGCTTTTGTTGGATTGCTAATTATTGGAGGTAACTGCATAGGATCTCCAACTATAAGGCACTTGCGACCTAGGTTTTTAAATGCTAATATAGAAGCAAGAAACGCTTGTGAAGCCTCCTCTATAATAACTAAGTCATAGGAAGGCAATTCTTCTTTGCTATGACAGTCACTATTATAAGCTTGCGACAAGACATAATTTGTAGAACAAAATAATTCTCCATTGGGTACAACAAATCCTTTTTTTATGGGTTTAAGTCCAGGTACCATTCTCCTTTCATCAGCAGAAAGGTTAGACTTAAAGATTTTTTCATTTCGCAAGAAGGGCAAGAGAGGAGGTTGTTGTACCAGCTCAATAAGCCCTTTGTTTGCCATCGTAGTAACGCAAACAGTTTTATTGCTAGTCAAATACTTAGCAATAATATGAGCGATTGTATAACTCTTTCCGGTTCCTGGAGGACCTTGAAGAATACAACAATTGTCCTCTTCCAAAGTTTGAAATATTCTCTCAGGAATTGCAGTTTCATTATTTGGGTCATACTGCAATTCTTCAGGTTGCCAGTCTTCATAGTCAATCTTCGGCTCAATCATTTGTTCTGGCAGGTCGTGAAATATCTCCAAGAAATTCACTAGATTATTAAAATAATCAACGGGAGGAAATGGAGCAAATACTATCACAGACAGAGACTTTCCCGACTCGGTTGATTTCTTGAATAAATCATACAAAGACGTGCTGAGTCCAGTACATCCAACATAATCGTAGCTACTATCACCCTTTTTAGTGTAATAGAGTGGTAATAAGTCAGATGTATTAGAATGATACTGAGTGTTCTTGCAGAATTCAAGGAATGAGCACGTCCATAAAGTGACATTCGGACCGAGTTCTGCCTTAGCATCTTTCTTAATCACCATTACAGATTTCTGCACTTTCAAACGAGGAGCCTTGTCTTTTGGAAATTTAAGAACGACATGTCCGAGATTGTCATTTACATGATCAACATACCCAACGATGATTTCTTCTTTCCTGAACAGTAGGTTCATAGGAGCCTTTATAATGGACTTTTGTTCCATCTCAGCCTCACGAACCTGATCTGAGAAGAAATGCTGATAGTTTTGTATTTTCTTATCAATACTCATCTTCGTTTTCCTCCGTCTCGTTTATATCATTATTAGTAGGCAACTTAGCAAAGAGCGAATTGTACTTTTCGCTAGAATTGATTCTAATAAGTGTATAAGCAGTTCCCTTTACACCATAGAGAACTCCAGAATATAGTTCTTCTACTACATCTGCTTTTTCTTCGCCTGTAAGTTTAATGACAATATCATCTTCGCCTATCCATTTAAGAATGTCATCAATAGAATTGAAGTACATAAATTCATTGGCTTTTGCACCAAGATAAACGCATACAACACATCTGTCATCTGAAATCTTATTCCAAATAGATGGAGAAAGATACATTATACCTCCAGCTGCACTACATTTATGAATGTACTTTCCACCAGTAATGGTATGCTCATTTTTCATGTGTGCATTGCGAACAAAGTCATCCTTGCTTTCGTTAGGAGTCATACCTCTCTTGACAAGATTATTGTACAATCTCAGCTGAGCCAAGTAGTTCTGATCTGCTACTTGCTCAGGAGAAAGATCTTCACCAAGAATCCTATTAATTTCTGTAACCTCAGACGTTGTTGGCTCCAGGACTTCAAGTGTTCTTGTAACTCCATGAGACCCAAAGTTTCTAACATCTTCTGGTGAGAATGGTTTGGGAGCCTGTGGAGTATAGTTGCTCTTTGAACCTTCCCATCCATTCATGTCACTATAGGTACTTGTACCTTCACTAGCCATTGTTGGGGTAACATTTCTAGAAGACTTTCTCTCACGCGGTTCTCTATTCGTTGGATAATAGTGAGTAGAGCCGTTATCTGAACGAGTTTTCTTCGGCTCATTATCATCTGACTTTTCAAAAGCTTCAATTTCATCGTCATCATCAAACGTTTCTTTATGCTGTGATTCGATTCCATTTTCTTGAATTTCCTCCTCGAGCTCAGAGTCCTCAGAATCATTATTATCAGTAGATTCATTATCCTCAATATTATCATCTTGTGAAGTTTCATCCTTTGATTCTACAGTATGACCTGTAAATATATGACGCTTGTCTTCATCAACGAAATCCGTATCATCTGCTTCGTTACCATTAAGTTCTCTTTTAATTCCAGGAATCAAAAAATCGAGTTCTTCCTTAAAGGCATCATCAAGCATTAGAGGATTGTTTTCTTGAACTAGTTCAATCGCTGCTTCACGGCTATCCATAACAGTTTCAACGAAGTCCTTGTCTGCTTCAATTCCTAGATACTCAATAAAATTCTCCACAAATGGCTTGAACACACGTTTTTCGTCCAACGACTTGACAAAGTAGAAATCTGCCGAACCTTTTTCACGATAGAATTTTTTAAGGTTTTGGCAAATGTTCTCATCTTTTTCATATCTGATAGAAATTGCTGTGCAACACCACAATTCTAGCGCATCAATAAGTTCGTTATACTTTTGATAACGAGAAGACCAATTCTCTGCATCTTCATATCCTGCAAGAACTAAAGCATAGACCCTTAATGTATTTTTATATACTTCATTCTTTGAGACCTGACCGATTCTGTCTACTATTAAATCTTCAGGTTCAATAGTTGTTATCTGAAGTATATCACATGCATTTTTGAAAGATATTGGGCCAGCAGGAAGGTATTCCTTATTGATGATTTTGGGAAGATTACCAAAGTATTGCTCCAACTTCTTTTCGTTATATGACAATGCATATAATTCGGCAATCGGCTTATCGTCGTTTTTTGTATTCTTCCACTTAGCCGATTCATCAGCTCTATATTCGGCAACATTTACATCATATTTCTGATCGTAAGTCTCTATCATCCATTGCAATAACTGAGATCTTCTATCCTGGCCAGTGATGCTGAAAAGAGCATACAATGAATCACAGAAAGAAAGACGTAAATTCGATGGCTTATTAAACAAAAGCCCAAACAATGTACGTTTTTCCTCCTTATCATATTCAATGTTCGGAAGGTCAGCTAATGGTAATTTATTCTCCCAATCAACTACATGTTTATTGACATACGATGATATCGTTAGAGAATATATTTCACCTGGCTTTTTCATATAATCCTTGGTTGGAATACATGCTACAGAGTCAAATTTCTTATCATCAATCATTTTTTTGACACCACGAATGTCAGCATCTCGTTTCGTTAGATACTGACTCCAAAAATATATTGAGAAATCTCTGTTTGACAGATTCACAATATCATCTTCTTCAAAATTGCAATGAATTTTGAAGACTCTATTTAACATCTTTCGTATGTCATTCTTACATTCTTGTAAATATGAATTAGAGATATAATCATAGTCAAGACCATATTTCTCGAAATCACAAAATGGTTCGTACAGACTACCTTCTGTCATTTTTGAAACGTCAGTAAACTCATCATCCGAATCTAAGAAGAGTACTTTAGAAATTTGGTCAAACTCTTTGAGACTATCTTTATCTGCAATATACATCGCTGCGAGTTCATCTACAAAGCGGAAGTGTATAGAACGAAGCAAGTCTTCACTATCTTCATCATCTTGAATTTCAAGATAACGATCTATCTTAATTTCTTGCCACTCCGTGAGCTTTGTGATTTTATTACCATCTATTTCGTCTAATATATCGACAATGAGTCTCCTTTCGTCTGCTGTAGTAAACGAAACTTGAGTTGGAATATCTATATATTTGAAAGGTTCGTCCTTTTCGTTGTCAATATAAATAACTTTTGACAGACGATAGAACTCACCATCATAAGCCTTGACACGAAGATCCTGGAGATTTGAAATCAAACCTCCCTCTCCCTCATAGTGGTCTTCAAGTTTCGAACGATATTTTGCAATTGTGGCAGGCAGTTTGGCATCATCTGTCTCAGATAATCTATTGTCGATTGTGTCGATAAGAATGTCTACCATTTCAAATCGTACACCCATTTTTACCCAGAAATCCTTCCAAGCTTCAACATTATCGTCCTCTTCAATATATTCACTGCTAATGAATGAAGCATCTGGATTATAACTTGTGACAATTGTTTCCAATCCACCTTCTTCGATATATTCATCTGAAAGGTAGATAATATTGTCAGAATCAACATATTCGTCTGTTTTAAGGTAGATAGGAAGAACTGGAAGACTTGCAAGTGTTTGATCTGCAAGTCTACACCCCTTTACCCATCTCCAGAATTTTATATTACTATCCTTATCTTCGATTGTTGAATAGAACGTATCTGTATTATCAGTTAGCCAAGTAATGAAGTCTGTCACAGTAAATGGTTCATTTCCCAGTCGTGTTTTCCAATACTCTTCATTCTCCTCTATGTGATAATCAGGATCAATGATGTCAAGGTCAGAAAATTCAACCAATCCCATAGATGTCAACTCTCGTGCGCTTTTGCTTAATATATGATGTCCCTCAGAACTGTCACTAGCATCTTCATTACCATAAATATAAACCTTTACCCCTTTCATTACTTCCTTTTGCTTGTCGGTAAGGTCTGCAAGACGGTCAATAACGAAAGCATGGAAAGCTATGCTGGCATCCTTAGAACTGATAGTGTTATTGATATTGTCAAGTTCCTCAGTTATGACATCGTTGAAGAAGTTTGCAAAATCATATTTCTTGGCTTTTATAGCCAGTATAGACTTTGATTCTCCGTATTTGCTTGTACACATGTTCACAGTATCGGTAGGGAACCATTCTGAATCAAGAATTTCTTTCAGTTCTATGTCATAAGCATAAACATACGCAGCATTAGCATCTATATCATAGCCCCCATCATCATCAGAATCACCAACTAATACGAAGGACTCAAATTTGTCCGCGTCCTTCTCTATTTCGAATACTAATTTGTAGTTTGCGTCAAGGTAGGAGACGAAGTCAAGATTCTTTGCTCCATCACCGTCGTTGCTTCCGCTGGTGTTTGATATGATAGTGCTAATATTAGAGCGTACTATATCCTTGTAGAATTTATCTGCATCAAGTTCCTCTACATAGAAAGCCTCTTTAAGGAAATCCTTTACTTTATCCTCATCGTTTTCCACGTTGAGGTAATCAGAATCAAGACTGTACATCCAGTCGTTATCAAGCCAATCTTTCTGTGAGTATTCATCAAAACACTCTGAAGGAAAGTAGATATGGTCTTCGTAAAGGACAAATGTTTCGCCACCATCGCAATCATAAGCGTTGAGCGCATAGTCACGTAAAGAGCCACTACTAAATAAAGCCCCATGCTCATAACAGAATTTTACGAAAGCAACACTTGTTTCCTTATTCTCTTGTTGAGATTCGTTGATTCCATCATGATAGTCCTCCGACAGTATTATGTCATTCACAATAGTGTCATCAGAATAATCTCTGACCCCAGCATGCTCTTTGAAATAATCAAGTGTAACCTTATCGTAGTTTGGAGATACAAAAGAGAATGTTACTGAAGACAACCATGATTCACTACAGGTCTTCTTTCCTGCAGAAGATGAAAAGAATACAAAGTTATCATTGAAATCGTCAACAATAACTGGTTCTACTTCATCATTGAAGAAAGGAAGACTACAGAGATTATCTGGTACAATGTTATTCTTTGCCAGATAGCTATAAAAATGGAACGAAGTATTCCATTCCTTCAAAGCTTGAACAGTCTCATCCCAGTTGTCGCTTAACAAAGTTTCGTTTATAAAACTTTCAGAATCATATTCTGCAAAATGATCTTCAATAATTTCGTTCCATTTTTCATTATCTTTGAAAAATTCGCGCGTCCTGAATGACAGATAGCACAAATGGGAACTGAAAGCAGATAGATCCTTCAATTCCTCATCAATATTATAATATAGATCACTTGCAGAGAAAAGTTCTCCACTTTCCTCTGCTATGAATATTGCTTCATCAAAGTAATCTTCCAAATAATCGTTTTCCAGAAGAAAGTTCAAGAACTTATTATTGTTCTCCTGTTCTTTCAGCCATTCTTTAAATTCGTCATTAGAAATAAGATTTGAAAGGCAATCTTTGTCAAAGATTTGTTCTTCCTTTGCATAACGTTTCAAGAAAGTGTTGAAATACTTATCCTTACGTAACATTGGCAGTGGAAGATAGTAGTCCTCCATCCCTGTAAACCTGCGAAATTCATCATCAGTCATGATACCAGATGTGCTTAATCCTGTTGTGTCCTGGATGACACTATTGACAAGTGCTATTCCTTGTGGAACAGGCACAATCTGCTCAGACTCAAGACAATTATCAAAAGCTTCCGCAAATCTTTCAATAAAATTCAAATAGTCCTTATGTTTGTCCTTGCATTTCTTAAAATCAGGAATCAAAGAGAACACTGAACCTAAATGGTACTTTCTGGATGTGAGAAGATCTTTAATCCACATGAAAAGTTTAGTACCTGCAATAGCTGCCAATTCTGCATTAAAGTTTGTCTCGCCATTCTTTTCCTTTATATCATCCAAATTAATATTGTCATTCTCTTCCAAGTCGCTCTCTTCTAGTTCAGAAAGTTCAACTTCGCTCTCAATGTCATTACGGTCTCCTTTTGGAATCATGTCCGTATTCATAAGAAATGGTAATCCCCATGAGGCTCCTGTTGGAAGATAGCAATATAAGGTTGCATCATCAATTTTAGATATCATTGCACCGTTATGTTTGCAGGCAAATGATACCCTAGTATAGTCAAAATCAGTGTATTTTTCAGGTATGCGACTTTTACCCTTCTTAATGGTCTTTTTAATGCGTTTTTGTAGGATAGAATCTATTTCTGATTCATAATTACCTACAATCCATTCTTCATTATTACGGAAACATGCACGTTCCTCCTGACCATTTATAAAGACACGGACAGAATTTATATTGGGAATAAACAGGATTATATTCGAATCCGAGAAAACTTCACGGAAAAGATTCTCGTAGCAATTTTTCCCTACATGAAGTATTTTCTTGTCATCAGGTCGCAATGCTATCTGCACACGGAATTTATCTTCAACATTGTCAAAGATGTCATTAACTTCTCGCGCAACCTCGTTGTGCTCTGTCCAAATTGGTAGAATCTGGAATGGTGCACCAAGACGCTTTATCTTTCCTCCTATCTTCTTTTCTGGTGTTTCTCCTTCGTCGAACCTAAATGAATACTCGCCAGTTCTCAGATAGACATAATGATTATGCAAGAAAACCGTTTTAAAACCGATTCCCTTATAGCCAATCGTTTTTTTTGTTTGCTACCTTCTCTTTTTCGTTAATACCACAAATACCCGAGATATTCCTAACATTAAATTTTTCTCCAGAATGTAAAAACAAGAGATAATTATCTGTTATATGAAACTCAACATCTACACTATGATCCTCCACTGGATAGTCATTAGCATTCTGTAGAAGTTCGTACACAAATGTAGACTCCCTCGCACTTAGCTGCTTGCTAAGTGTGTCAAGAAAGTTTGTTGCGGAGCCAAAATTCTTTGATTTATCATTATGACGATCATCAAAGAGAGTGTCTACAAACCATTTAGGATTAATCGGCTTTGGCTGAGTTTTAAAATCCAAGAAAATCTCATAAGGATTACATTTGTTTCTATGAGAAAGTTTCCAAGTAAAAAGGTAATAGTCATTCAACTTAATACCCTTAATTTCAAATGTATAAGAGATGCGAATAGGTTTTTTCTCACTATCACCAGGATAATATGGAATATGGTCAAAATTAGGCTTGCGCAAATCATCCACAACATAGACCTTATTTTCTTCATCGTAATGATAATAGCCTATGCATTGACAGTTATCCACACCCCACATCTCAAACAAATCCTGTTCTTTGCTATCAGAAGCAGATACTACTACACTAGATTCTTTAGGAGAACTAATAGAGTGAAGAGATGAACCAACCAAATTTACTCTATATTTAGTTTCGTCCGCTCTAAAGGTTGCAATATTCATTCTACACTTGAAAGAACACGGACCTTCAGGAATGTCATTACTTGATTTTGGAACATTCAAATATTTCATGAAAAGGTTAGTTGGATTTCCGTTCAACTTGATATCAGAAATACAACCCTTGTAAAAATCACTATTCGTACTCCTCGTTTCTGAAGAGTATATACCTTCGAATATTGTCTTTGAGAAAAATTCCTCTATTTCTTCATCCGTGGCTTTTTTAAGTTGCGCTTTATTTGTAAATATTTCCATTTCCATTTTTATTTTCGAGTCTTTAATTATTTAGCCTCTTTTCAAAATGAGTGTTGGCAGAATTTTATTTTCGTAATATAATCCATCTGCCTGATTTCTGTGAACCTTCGCGGGCAATGAGGTTTTCTTCTTGCAATTTCTTTAGGTGTTTCAATATGGCGCTTCTGTTGATATTTAGCTTGTTTGCCATCTCCCTTGAAGTGATGTTAGCATTGTCGGCTATCAATCGGATAATAGCGTCTCTTGTTTCTGAACCACTCTTCTGGACCACCTCTTTTATTTCTGGACCACCTTTCTGGACCACCTTGTTTTCATTGATGACAACGTCTTCTACCATTGATTTTTTGAACACATCAATCTCGTTGCGTAGGTTCTTGCTATGCTCTTGAAGCATAAACTGCTGAAAAGGAGCAGTTGTATCTTCTTCGCGTGATTGATTGAGTGCCTCGATATATGCAGCCTTGTCTTCCTTCAGGACCTTTGTAGGGATGAGTCCAAACTCAAATTGCAGATAGTTCATGATAAGTCGCGACATTCTTCCGTTGCCATCCACCCAAGGATGAATGGTAACGAGAAGGTTATGGGCATCAAAGCTCAGGAGATAAGCTTCTATGTCATCGGCTTTCTTGATGAGGGCTTCGCGTCGCTGGTTGATGTGATCACATAGCTCTTTCAGCTTCATCGGCACCTTGCGATAGTCCATATATGAACGTCCACCAGGCCCTGCGGTTACTCCACACAATCGCAAGTCACCCTTAGAAGAGTCGAACTCACCTCCCAAAGTGCTATAGTGGCTACCTGTGTTTCTCATCACTATAGCCGAGAGCTGTTGTAGCATTTCTATAGTAAAAGGCTTATGCTCCTTAGCCCAACTGATAGACTGTTCGTAAGCTCGTTTCAAGTCGAGGTTCATAAGTTGCTCCACCATTGGCTTACCTTTGGCGGATATGCCTTCATCGAAGAGTAGCATGTTCTCTATCTCGGTCACCGTAGAGCCTTCGATGGCTGTAGAGTGAGTAATGATAGAATACAGATAGAACTTCTGATAGTCTATCTGATTGGCTATTCCCAACTGGTGATATTCTTTCAGAACTGCCAAGAGTTCGTTGATATATTGCTTCATAGTGATACGAGTTTTGTTCTACACTTGCAATACGCAGATACTACTTATTAAACATTTCCTCAAAGTGAACCCAGGCGCGGCGGTAATCTTCTATGCGGTTGCACTTGGTGTAAGGAGCATAATAGGTCACTTGCTGTCCGCCATAGAGTTCGCTCTTAGCAGGGTCGATGGTATGGGTGTGAGTAGGCGATGTTCCTGCATAGGTGTTTTCGTCTATCTGCTCTCCACGGATGTCTTCCCATCCCAACATACCAGTCTTAGTGTTGCGCTTGCGGTCGAGACCTACGCCTGTCAATCCCTTCGAGCAGGTAAAGACGATGTTGCCCTTTTGGTCGTACCACGTATCTGCCTCGTTCTGCTGAAGAACGGGGAACTGAATGGTGTAGATCATCTCCAAGTCTTCTAAGGTCAAGCCCAATGCCATAGCTGCTATTACATCAATTTCTACCAATGCTTGTCTGCGCTCAAAGTAGTTGCGCAAAGGAATGTCCCATGCCCAATCTTCATGCAATTGGTCGAAAGGCTTTAGGCGATTGTCATCAAGACTCCATGTATCTTGCTTGTAGGCGGCATCCCACATCTCTTGCCAGAGGTCAGCGTAGGCTGTGGTAAGACAGTTCAACAACAAAGTACGCACAAAGAGGGCTGGCTTGTACTTGTCTGCGATGCCGAGAGGGAAACTATTGATACGATTAATACGTACATCACTTATTTTTAAAATTTTTACATAAAAGTCCCATATAGTTGAAGAACAACAACCAGAAAACTCCACTAGGTCATCATAATTGTCGAATGTAACAGATACGACACCACCTATGTGAGCTGAATTTGGTGGAATAATTGCTCCAGACAGCGAACGCTCAGAATCGGCTCCTATTTGCCTTCTAAATGCTGCCTTATAGAAAGAGAACCAATCATCAGAAATAATTCCATCTGTTCCTTGCCCTTTATAAAAACCAACAAACAAATTTCTAAAATCAGATATTGGAATATTAGGGATGTAATTAGTCCTTGCAGAATAGGAATCTGAGAGTGTACTTAGATCTACTATATCGTAATCTGAATTTAGAATACACTGTTCTCGTGGAGTCTTATAATAAGGATTTGCTACAAAAACATGAGGACCACTGAAAATCATCTCCATATTTTTAGTTTCTGCCCATTTTGTATTCCTTATTATCTGCTTTTTATCCACAGAAATTGTCTCATTAAGACCTTCTGTAATAATTGTATTATAATCTATAACATGTTTCTTAAAATCAGAAAATCTCTTAATAACGTCCAGAATCTCCTCAACATGAATCGAAACCAATTTTGCACTTTCCCAATCACATCCATCTTCAAATGCTTCGGACATTACCTTCAATTCTTTATCTGTAAATGTCACAATTCTCTTTTTGTGACCTGATATATTCCATCTTCCACTTTTTTCTTTTTTACCTTCGCACAATCCATGTCCATCATGCGCAAAACAAGCGTCCACAGTACTTGGGTGGAACAAATTGCTGAGCGAAGCGAAGCGCGGTGATGAACTTCGGACGGGGCCGAGAAGTTGATCACCATACACCGTATGGTGATCAACTTCGGCAAAAAGCCGAAGTTCATTTTGATACTGGAAGTGATAGCGCAAACGCTTATAGAGTTCGCGTCTAAGTGGCTGCCCCTTAGGATCATCGTAGATACTTTCTGGTGTTAGCAAACCAATATAACCGTTATCATCAGAAGCCATATCCATACAATTCTCCAATACACATTTATAAAGGTTTGTATGTTGACCAACGAGCAAAGGATAATTACAGTATGCACTCATAAATTTAGAACTGCATGCTGTATCTATCTCCTCTGAACGATAAAGTACTTTCGTTGCAGGATTTATATTAAACATCTGGTCGCGCATCTTTCGTACATCGGGCGCAGACACCTTGCGAATGGCTACTTCAGGATACTTCTCCGAAAGAATACCCTTCTCATCAAACTCCAGTTTTATCCACGGCGGATTACCACAAATAATATCAAATCCATCTCTCAGCCAGAACACCTCAATAAACTCCAGCATTGGGTGGAAGAAATGGTAACGCTTGGCAAGGCGGTTAGCAATCTTCAGGCGCAAAGGGTCCTCATCGGCAAACAACGACACCTGAGCATGAGAGTCTGTAAGAATCTCTTCTTGAGTCTTTGTCACAATCTGCGATTCATCTTCTGTCATTTTACCATATTCTGGCATATCCTCAGATACCACATTCGAGCCAGCACGTTCCAAAGCCTGACGGGTTTTGGTGTCAAGCTGAGAGTTATCAACATCAAGCAAAGCCTCTATGTCTCCCCAATACTCCTGGCGAGTAGGCAGGTCGGCAGCATCGTCATACTCCCAAAACAACCACAGGGCACACCAATAGTCCATCGCAAGTTTGAGTTTGCGATAGGCATTGTCATGACGATAACGAGTGTCGAAGAGTTGCTGCTTCTTGGCATACGACTCCGCCTGCTCCTCAGCCTTGAAGAGCGTATTGCTTGCCGAATGGTCTATGCCATCCCAAATATCGTTGCGATTGTTGGTGAGCTTGTCTATAGAAAGTTGATTGGTGAAATACTCCTTCAAAAGCACATCAATCTTACCCGATATACGCTGCAAGGTCTTGAAGTCGGCATCGCCAATAGGTGCAGTCCAATCCTTGAGCATAGCAGCCATGCGCTTATCCTCATTAGCATGCGCCTTCTTCTGCTCCTTGATACTGCGCACGCCCAGCATGTTGGCGTCAGGCAAAAGGAAATGATACACCTCATTGACAGAGCGATTAACTCTGTTGCTGAAGAACTTAACCTTGTGCGGAGCTTTCTCCCACCACTTGTTTACCTTTGCCGTAGAGCCACGACGGTCAAAGATGCCATAAACGTCCTGCTTGTAGTACACCTTAAGCCAAGCACCAATGACGGCATTACCCAAAGCCAAACGGTTGGCAAAAAACGGAGTCTCCATATCCTTATGGATAACATTAAGCCATAGGGAGAGCTTACCCAGCTCAATGGCAGTTGGGTTCAAGTCGACACCATAAACATTATGTGTGGCTATATAAGCCTTCACCTTCTGTAACTCGTCGCGATAACGTTCGGGCTGTATGCGCCAGTTGCGCAGGCCCTTTTCTCTCTGCTGACGTTGCTGTTCGGCAAGGTAAGCCTCAGCCAACTGATTGATGACCTCATTCTGAAAGGCGGCAGCACCCATGGCTGGCTCAAGAATCTTGAGTTCAAGGAGTTCGGTTGCCTGACGCTTGTTGGCACGCACATCGTCGAGAATAGATTTGAGGGTGTACTTCACAGTACTACGTGTCAATACCTCAGGCGTATAGTAGCTTGCAGACTTCTGACGGTCGCGTCCATTCAGCCGATATACAAAAGTACCCTCAGGCAAGATGACAGGATTGCCTGTCTGCTGGTCGCAAAGTACCTCTGATATATCGAAATCGCCCATACGGCTGTATGGCACAAGGAAGGTGCCATCCTGAGGAGCGTTTGCCTTATGCACCTCGATATAATCCTCCTCGGCATAGAAACCACGGAAGGCAAGCAACGACTCATACACGCTACCCAACTGGTTCACACCTAAGTTGGCATAGCTGATACGGCCACAATAGTTCTTCTTCTTTGAGAGCGACAGAGCCTTGATAATCTCCTGCCACTTGATGTTGCGGATGCGCACACCTGCCAGATGGTGCAAATTCTTGTCATTAAAGAGAGGAGAGTCTATAGGCCGCACACGAAAACTCTTGCTGTTTCCGTCGGCTGCCTTGGCGTTATGACCATCAGACAGAAGTGAGAAAAGATGATGTATGCTGTCGTCAAAGAAGTAGCCATTGCGACTGGCATCTGAGTTTAAACGCACCATCTCAAGGTCGCGCAGAGACTCCAAAGAATATCCAAGCTTATACACCTCGTCATCTACAGGGAGAATTTCAAGTTCGTCGCGGCTTTCGGCATAGAAGAGGAAGAGCAGACGATAGATAATGGTAAGGCAGTCGTCCTTCACCTCCGACTCGAAAGTGTCGTCAGTATAGTCGGTCACGGGAATGTTGTTGTTCTGCTTCCACCAATAGAGAGCTTCGTTGGCAAGGGTCTCTACGGCAAGAATCACACCTTCCTTAAGATCCTTCGTCACCTCATAAGCATTCTTATAACTCTCCTCAATGATGGTGTCCATCAGCACCATTTCGCCTTCTGCTGCCAAAGTATGCTTAGACACAAGCATGTGGAAGAGTGCATAGTAGGTGCGATGCTTGGCATCGATGCTTGCTTGGGCAAAGAGGTCGTCGAGCGAAAACTGCAGATAGCTGCCTTTTGCCCACTTGTCTTTGTCGAAGAGGAACACGGTGTTGCCCGCTAGCATCAAGATGAAGTGTGGACGACGTTCCTCGGGCAAGAGAAAGATATGCGTGATAGCTTTGTTGATGATGGCAGGAGAAATCTTATACTTCTCGGTATCTAAGTTGAAGACAAAACGCCATTGGCGGGCAGAATATTTCTGCTGTCCGCTACGTTCGTCGCTTTCGTATTGCTGTTCGAAAAGACCTGCCGGCTCTTTCTCTTCAATGGGTATGAGATTTTGCATCTCCATTACGAGCATCTTGACCTGCTCGCCCTGACGAATGACATGGCGCACGGGAATCATCTCTACTGGAGTAGACTCGTCGTTGACGACACAATGTTCCTGGTATGCATGGTCGGTCTGATAACCAAGAATCGACAACAGACGTGTGTGGAAGTCGTGTGTCTTCTTGATGGCATCTTCCACACGTGGACGATCGTTGATGATGAAGTTCTTGTAGTCGTTATATTCCTGCTTCAGGCGAACGTAAGGACTGCAGATGTCCTTAACCTCATCGTTTGAAATGCCAGCGCACTTCTGTACCTTCTCGAAGAAGTCGTCGCTGAAATATCCCGATGGGAAATAGTCTCCTACATTCTGGATAAAACGATATTTTATATTGTCAGCCATAATAAGCTTGTTTAAATCGGGTTAAAAATTATAGAAAACAGCCAAGAGGCGCATATAAGGTTCAGCCTTGTCGAGCGAGAACATGTCCTTATAAAACTGGCTCGACTGGTCGCTGATTTTCTTTATTTCCTCTATTTCCTTGTCGTGATTGCGACGTGTAATCTTGATGTCATCAGAGTCTGTCTGGAAGAGAGACTCTTCGGCATTGGTGGCCCAGAGATTGAGTTTCTTTTTGTAGGCTTCCAAATCCCTTTCCATCTTCTCTGCTATATCAAACTGTTTTTCCTTCATATAGAGTTCAGAGCCGAAGTCAATGGCACTCTTCAGGTTCTCCTGGAGCAGTTTGATATCCTTTTCTTGAACACCCTGCAGGAATCCATCTGTAAGCTGATATTGCTCAAGGAAATCAAACAGAGAAACTGGTTTGTCTCTCAATGCACCTTCCTTGTCGAGGGGTACGAGAAAGAACTTGCTGATAAGGTTCTGTCCCAGTCCGTTGGCATGACTACCATAGAACAAGTAATAACTCATGCCTGCGGGTATCTGTTCGCCCTTGACAACAAAAGCCTGATTCTTTGGTACCGATGCTGTGAACTTTGTAAGCAGATACTGAATGATTGGATGCAAGTCGTACAGCGGCAGGAATTTGCTCCAGTCGCCATTTTTGCTCTTGCGCGAATCAGCAATGGACTTATTCAGCATGTGCTTGTCGGCACACAGACGGAAGATGTTGTCCGAGGGGATAGCCTCACAAGGAATATCAAACAACACATCAGTAAGTTCAGCATTATTCTTCACCTCTACATAAGGCACATCACCATCTTGCCATCGCACATCTCCATGATGGATGGAATCAATAGCCTCCAATTCATTGAAGAGATCTTTATAGAAATCCTCATCCGACTTATAAAGCGACAATTTAGGCTCGAATATCTTTTCGGAGAGATGCTCTTTGGCAGGAGTAGTTGTAACCACGTCTGGACGTTTGAATCCACCACGCCGACGGCGACGTGCAGGTTGCAGGAAGTCTTCATCGCCCTTACGCAGGGCATCTGCAACCTCATCTTCCTCTTGTTTGCTGTTGTACAACTCCATGACGCTCATGGCATCGCCAAGAACATCATGCACCTCTTGCTCTTTCTCAAGAAGCTTGTCGAGAATGCGAAAATCTGTACGCAAATCTTCTTCCTGACCATTTGCCACAAGGTAGTAGATGACAGGAGTTTGCTTCTGACCATAGCGGTCGATACGGCCATTACGTTGTTCGAGGGTGATAAGACTCCAAGGTATGTCATAGTTGAACATTGAGTGACAGAAGTAGTGCAGATTGACACCTTGCGAACCTGAGTCGCTGGAGATGAACACGCGAATCTTACTGTCCTCCTTGGCGAAGTCGTTAACCATATCTTCCTGCTCCGTATCAGAGAGAGAACCGTCGAAACGCTTCACCTGATTATCACTCAGACGGAATTCTTTCTTGATATTCTCCTCAAGGAATTTCATTGTGGCTATACGCTCCGTAAAGATTACGATACGCTCTTTAGGATTCTTCTTCCATATTTCCTTCAGTTTATCCCTGAAAGCCACATAGCGAGAATCAATACCCAACGAGATATTAACGTTAACCAGGTCAAGAAGTTCCTTTACCTCAACGCTCTCATCCTTCTTGCTACGCTCCTCCAACGAGGCTTTTGCTGCATAAGGGGATGACAGATAGCTCTTAAAGAGCGACAAAGCATAGAGAGGATCACTACTGTCTACCTTGTTTACAGATTGGAAACGAGTATGCTGCACCTTAAGGAACTTATCTTCCTCAGGATGCAGATTAACCGGTATGCTTATAACTTTTCGGTTCTGGAATTGACCACGGATTCTTTCGTCCTCAATATCCTTCTTGAAACGGCGTACATAATAGGGTCTGACATCCTCCTGTGTGTACTCGCCATTACGAGGAATGGAGATAGGGTCGAGCATTCGCATAAGGTTGGCAAACGACTCGGCATTACCGTTATGAGGGGTGGCAGATGTGAGAATCAGCGAATCGCACTTCTGCGCAAGGAACTGTGCAAGGTCGCCACGCAGACTGGTGTCGTTGGCAACCTTGTGACACTCATCAATCACAATGATATCCCAATGCGTCTTCTCCAGCCATGCACGGAAACGACCGTTGTTTTTCAGCGTGTCAATGGAGATGATGGTCTTGTCGTAATAGTCGAACGGATTTTTGTTGAGAGGTATCTCGTTCTGAATCTTGGCTACGCCTACACTGTCAAGACGAACTAGGGGAATGGCAAAGCGGTTCCAGATTTCTTCCTGAAACTGTGCAAGGATGCTTTTAAGGGCGCAGACAAGAATACGCTTTCCTCTGCCGCGACGAATCATCTCACTAAGAAAAATACCGACTTCAATAGTCTTGCCAAGACCTACTCCATCTGCTATCAGCAGACGAGGGCGTGGCAATTCAAGAGCCTTAAGAGTAGGCTCCATCTGATACTCTGCAATATCATATGCGCCACCCTGCGCTACGGTAATCTTCTGTGAGAAGAATGCATTGTTACGGATGGCTGTCTCGACAAGAAGTCTTGTCTTACGCCAACGTGGATCCTTATCTGCCACCAACTGAGTGTTGATAGGGCTGACAATCTCCATATTCTTGTCGATGCTTGTATCGAAAACAAAGTGATGATTCTTCACAAGTTCACTGATACCCGTGCAATGCAACAGATAGTTGCCATTCACATCGGGCTCAATGTTTGTGATGAGAAAGTCCTCACCTCTGACCGTTATTCTTTGACCAGCAGCATAATTTGCCATAACTGTATTTTTATTTTCGTTTGCAACACATCGTTCCGTAGTGCCGACAGGAATCTTATCTATATCACCCGACTCAAAGAGGCGGCGTGCATTGTCCGACGGCTTTTCGTCAATTTCCTTTGTTGTCATAATTGCTTTAGATTATTGTTTAGGCGATATATTGAGAAGTTTCTCCGCCTCTATCTCAATACGGCTCTTCTTCGTCTGCACGATAAGCGTCCTTACATCCACATCAAGAGCCTCTGCCACTTGTACAAGCGTTTCAAGGCTCGGCTGCGAACTGTTGGTACACCACTTGCTCACAGTAGCCGGGTCTTTACCCAATTCATCTGCCAGCCACTTGGCTGTCCTTTTGTTTTCAACCAATACTATCTTGATGCGATTGATGTCTTTCTTTGCCATATCCTTTCATGTGTTTCTTGGTTTACAAAGGTAAAAATTATCTTGGATAATTAAGAAAGATAATGGAAATAATTATCCAAGTTATTGCGTTTTACACCAATTTCTCTATAAAGAAGGACTAAATAAAGTTTCCGCCATCACAATTCTGCTATTTTCTGCTCGTTTCTCACTGATTATAGCTACCTTTGCTTCATCAGAGCTACCGCAAAATAGCACAAAGAATAAGCGTGGTACGAGGGAATATGCGCAACAGCTGATTATCAAGGAATTGAATTTCCCGAGGATGTTCGGCTAAATGTCGAAGTCTGATTCGTACCGATTAAAGTGCAATGCGCTTGATTATCAAGGATGTGAAGATAGGTAAAAGGCAAATAAGCCTCAAAAATCGACTTTTGCAGGAATTGACGAATAATTGTTGCTATTCTGTTGCTAAAATTTCATAAACAAAGTTTTATAAATTGATTATCAAATAGTTATGCAAACAAACTGAGTTACTGCATCGGAAAGTCCCGCGACTGCGGCTATAATGTCGGAGTGTTCTACTCGGTAATCAAGGGCAACAACGCCAACACATGGTCTTTCGGCGGAGAGTATCTCCAGACCAATAAGCCCTACGGCGAGAAAGGTAGAATCCCCGTCGCTCAGTTTACCGGCGAAGTCGGTTATAATCTCCATATCATCAGCAACTACTCTCAGACATTTCACCTCTATGGCGGTGTTTCCGCTCTCGGCGGTTATGAGACGGTAAACTGGGGCAAGCAGGTATTGAAAGACGGTGCCACTATCGGAGCCAATAATGCCTTTATCTACAGCGGTGCGTTGACAGTGGCGACTGACTTCTATCTCTCTGACCACTTCATTCTCGGTGCCCATGTCAAGGAGCGTTTCGTGTTCGGTAACGACACCGACCACTTCCTTACTCAGTTCGGTGTCCATGTCAAATTTGTAATCGAATAACCTATGAGATACACAAAGATTGACATCAAGAATATCCCGCTGACGGAGCTCATGGCGGCTCTCGGCGAGAAGCCCGTAAAGGCTTTCGGGGATATGAAGCTCTACTATGCGCCGCAGCGAGACGACCCGGAGCCGATGCTGGTGGTCGATACCAATGCAAACCGATGGTACGACCACGCCACTGACCAGAGTGGCGACATCATCGACCTCGCCGCCCTGAAGATGAATCCCAATCTCTACATGGATCCGCATGACTTCATCCTGAAATACATGAACGAGTATGAGCATGGTAAGGAACTTTCGGCAATGGCATATCGCCCTCAGAAACCGATAGTTGTCAGTCTCGATATAAAGAAGGTGAAGCTCACCGACTTTATGAAGGCTCTCGGTCAGGAACACCCTGTGGCAGCCGACGGCAATCTCTGGATATACAATGCTCCTTATGATCCAAAAGGCGAGCCGACAATGGTAATAAACACTGAGACAAACCTCTGGCGAGATACAAAGTCCGGTGCATACGGTAGCATTTATGACCTTGCGTATGAACTGACAGGTTCGTGCAATATGTCGGAACTGAACCAATACATCGCAGGACAGATGTCCGGGATGGAGAAGTCCCAAAAGGTGGAACCTTCCAAACAGGAACAGGAACCTGACAAGTCTAAACGTAGGATGCGCTTATGAATATCGATGACATCAAGAAAATCTCGCTTGTCGAGTTCCTGAATCAGTTGGGGTATCAGCCTACCGGACGCGACAGCAAAGGTCTCTGGTTTTACGCTCCGTATCGCAGTGAGAGAAAACCATCGTTCCATGTCAATCCACGGAGAAATCTGTGGTATGACTTTGGAACGGGCGCGGGTGGCGACATCTTCTCGCTTGCCGGAGAAATGTCGGGTGAAATGGACTTTTTGAGGCAAGCCGATTACATCGCGGAGAAGATGCGCCTCCCGGTCGCTTCATCGTCGGAACGACGCTTTGCCTCTGCAAAGAACCCCTATAAGCCAACGCCGTTTGTCGAGGAACCGACATTTGAGAATATCGAAGTGTCGCGTCTGGAGTCGCCTGTGCTGTTACGTTATCTTGCCGACCGAGGCATACCAAAAGAGATTGCTCAACGCTACTGTGTGCAGGTGGATTATGAGCTTCATGGCAAGCTGTACTATGCCATAGGCTTTGAGAACAATGCACATGGTTTTGAGCTGCGCAATTCTTTCTTCAAGGGGTCATATCCGCCAAAGCACATAACCCACATTGTCAACGGCGCCCGGTGTAATGTGTTTGAGGGCTTTATCGACTTCCTTTCGGCGGAACGCCTCGGCTATAACGACGGTCTTGACACTATCGTGCTCAACTCGGTCACCAACATTCAGAAAGCGATTGCTCCTCTCGGTGACTACACCGTCATCCAGTGCTATCTTGACAATGACGCTGCCGGTCGTGCAGCTCTCGCCAGACTCAGGCGAGAGTTCGGCGACCGGGTCATGGATAAATCGGCACTATATCCCACCACAAGGATCTGAACGACTACCTCATGTCGCTCTATCCGAAAAAATCAACAAAACTCAAACTCTGAAAAACGTGAAAACAATCATCAACAAAATCGGTGACATCCGCCTTACTCCCGGCCGATTCTTCGGGTTCTTTCTCCGTTCCACTACGAAAGCGCGTTGCGGTTACTGGGCAATCCTCTTCACTCTCGTCCTCGCTCTGACCTCCTGTTCCGACGACCTCGACGTGCAGCAGTCCTATCCCTTCACCGTGGAAGTCATGCCATACGGCGACAAAATCACAAAGGGCGAGACCGTCGAGCTGCGCTTCGAAATCAAACCCGAAGGCAACTATGCCAATACCCTCTACACAATCCGCTACTTCCAGTATGACGGTGAGGGAACGCTCAAACTTGTTGACGGACCGGTGTTGGTCAACAACGACCGAGTGCTTCTCGAAAGCAAGACCTTCCGGCTGAACTACACCGCCCAGTCTTCAGATGCTCATAAATTCCTCGTGGTGGTAGAAGACAACTTCGGCTCAACCCCGTGGGAGCAGACTTTCGAGTTCAACAGCAAGGACAGCGGCGATGATAACGGAGGCAAGATTCCCTGCATCATCACGCCTGTGAATCCCGGAACCATAACACCCATCGGCTTATGAAAAGAATCCTGATATTCCTCATGGCGATAGTGACCATCGCGGTCACTTCGCCAGCCTTCGCCTCAAAACGAAGTATAATGGAGCTGCCGCTCTTTGAGCGGGCAGTATTGATAATCAAAAAGTTTGAAACGCTCCATAAACCGAAGCACTGGCCCTATGTCGGCTACGGTCATCAAGTCCAGCTGGGCGAACCATACCGCCGAGGCGTGCAGCTAACCGAGGAACAGGCTGACGCATTGCTCCGCAAAGACCTCGCCAAGTGCTGTGCTCTCTACTCCCAGTACGGTAAGGGCTCCGTTCTTCTCGGCGCACTCGCCTACAACTGTGGTCCCGGAGTGGTCAACAAAAGTAGCATCCTGAAAAAACTGAAATCAGGCAACCGCAATATCTTCAAAGCCTACACCTCCCACTGCCGCTACAAAGGCAAATGGCATAAAGGATTATATAATAGAAGATTGACGGAGCTTGCTGCACTTTTCGTCCCATAAAGATAACTCCCGTATAATTCATGTTGATTATGCGGGAGTTTTTGTGTGTTAAAATATTAGAAACCGATTTTGGGGCGATTGTTATGAGATAGTCTTTCATGCTGACACGAATTTATTATCTCCTGAACATCAATAGAATCATTGCCTTTCAGAATGGCATTGACCGAATGTTTGCGTGCAATATTTTCTATTTCCCCACCGGACAAGTCAAATTGTGATGCAAGAGTCTGAGCATCGTGTTCCGAAAGGTCTGGAAGCATTGTCAGCCAAATCTTTGCCCGTGATTCGACAGATGGTTTGTCAAAACGAATTTTGTATAGGAAGCGACGCTCGAATGCTTTGTCAAGATTGGTGGTCAGATTGGTTGTGGCTATCATAATGCCTTCGAGGGTTTCCATTTCCTGAAGTATTATGTTCTGAATGGAGTTCTCCATCTTGTCAACGGCGCGTGCTGCCCCCTCCATTCTGACACCTAACACAGCGTCAGCCTCATTGAAAAGCAGTATCGGTGCAAGCTTTGAGTTCTTGCAGATGTTGCGGTAACGGTCAAAAAGAGCCTTGATGTTTTTCTCGCTTTCGCCTACCCAGCAACTCTTAATCTTATCGACATCGACGCGCATAATGTCACGACCGGTCTGTCGCGCAAGCTGATAGACAGTCTCGGTCTTACCTGTACCGGGAGCACCGTAGAAGATGCAGCAGAATCCGGGTCTCATGCCCGCTGTGCGGAGACGGGTCTGCACTTCGTTAAACCGGCTTTCTGAAAGTATGGATGACAGTTCAGTTATCTGGTCGTATTCAGCAGTGTTGTATATAAGACTCTTTTCTGCAAGAGTCTCCGCTTTTATAAGTCCTTTGACTGATTTGCCTGTTTCGTTGATATTAAGTTCGCAAAGGAGTTCCTCTTTAGCTTTCTCAGTCAGTTTGAAGGCATCAGAACGGGACATGCCATCTTCATTGACATTCTCGTTAAGTTCTTTCCCAAAGAGCTCCGATTCCCGGGTGCGAAATTCCCGTTTTACCCAACTCGGAATTTCATTGTCATCGAATATGTTGTCAATGTCATGGAACCCGATATTGTCATCGTTATTTTCCACAAACAAATGGGCCATAAAGACAAATAGCAGGGTATCTTCATCTCCCAAACCACAGAGATGCAACTCCGTGGCAAACTTAGTATCCTTGATTTCCTCAAGCATATCCATTGTCTGCTCCATCAAGGAATCGTGGGTCAGTTCATCATCATCTTTTTCGTTCATAAGCTTGTCGAATCTATCGAAGAACGCCTGAGTATCAGCCACAGGTTCTTCCTCATGGATGTATGGCTGATTCTTGCGTAAGGATTTCAGAACGGATCCGGGAACACGGTAGCTTAACGATTTACGACTACGTGATGCACGAAGATAATGCTTGGATTCAAGAATATCTATGTCATCGGAAAGTCGCAGTATCTTGGTAGTGCGACAACCGGCATATTTGGCAATTTCTGAGATCATGATGCGGCTATCCTCGCTTCTGTCAACAAACATGGCGAGTAAAACCACCTGCATGGCAGATAGTTTCAATTTGCGGGCTGCATATTTTATATGAGACGAGGCTTTCTCCAGAAAGTCATCATCAAGATTAGAGTCTTCGGCAAGTTCAACGATATACTCAAACGCCTCCAGAACGCTTTTGGGTTTAGCATTCTTTGCATCATTCTTCTGTTTTGATTTGTCGGCGTTTTTTGCTTTGTGAAGGTCTAATTCTCTCATTGCTTATATGTATTGTTGTACGATGCAAAATTATAATCAGGGTGTATCAAAATGCGATACAGCATATAAAATTTACAGTGGCCCTGAAAATTTTTTGACAGGATTACCACGCTCCAGATTGTCATGGTTATTCCATTGGCGTGACTGAGAATCGGCTAAAGTTTTATCATTTTGTTGACGGAGTTTTAATAGAAGTCGCTCTCTTGCAAGAGACTTGTTTTGCGATTGGGAGCGTTCATCAGAGCATTTTACAGATAGTCTGGTTGGGATATGAGTTGCACGCACTGCTGTCTCTACCTTATTGACGTTCTGACCGCCTTTTCCACCTGATCGACAAGTTTCATAAACGATGTCCGATTCATCAATATGCGGCAGTTCCACATCATCAAAAAAGTTGATGCCGACAAACCAGTTGGAGCGTTTGTGTCCCGGACGATAAGGATTCTTGGTTGAACGCCAAAGCACAGTGCCTTTCCACTCTTCAACAATAGACGTTGGGATTGCTTCGTCGGTGGTGAATGTCATTGACATGAAACAGCCTTCCACCTGATTGTGTGGTTCACAATCAGCAAGTTGTATGGATGGAATTTCCTTTAGCAGTTCGTGTGTCACGAGAGTAACGGCTCTTGCACATTCCACCGGACCACGTCCGGCTGTGATTTGTATATAGTGTTTCATTCTCCGTTGTCTTTGATGTTAAGTTTGGGTTTTATCATTGCAATCACATCAACCGTTGGACAGATAAGTTCGAGTATCTCCTCGGTGGGTTTGTAGGCCATTGGAGATTCATCAATAGTACCAGTGCAAACTGATGATGAGTAGATCCCGGTCATTGAATCTTCAAATTCACTCATTGATATTTGTTTTTTTGCTTGGGCGCGACTCATGATGCGTCCGGCGCCATGTGGCGCGGTATTGAGCCAATGGCCATTCCCTTTCCCTATGCAGATTGCTATGCCGTCGCGCATATTGAACGGGATTGCTACTTTTCTACCCTCGGATGCGTCTATCGCACCTTTGCGTAACATAGGCACGTCGTCCGTTACCGATATATAGTTGTGTGAGGTAAAAATTGATTCTGTGCATTTTGCCTTACACAACTTTTTGAGTATAGCGAATATACGGTCGCAGATAAGCTGATGATTGTAGAGTGCGTATGCCTGGGCTATAATCATATCTGACAAATAACCGCGCAGGGCATCACCCCAGAGAAAGCTTGTGAATTTGGCGCGTTTGGGATTCTGTGCAATATTGCGCCAATGATTGGCTACCTTTACTCCGAGATTTCGTGAACCACAGTGAATTGTCAGCCAACCGTCGCCGGATTCGATATCTTCACCATACTCAATAAAGTGATTGCCACCGCCAAGTGTTCCAAGACTTTTGTAGAATATCCCTTCCTGAAGCTTGATGCGACGGCAGAAGTCAGTGATGAAACTTGCATCTATGCGAGGAGCTTCATTGACAAGGTTAGGAGCAGCGGAGCGGGCCTTCTGATACTGTGTATTGAGAAAGTGGAACAACTCTTTCTCATTGAGTGAGTTCTTCGCGCAGATGTCAGTGCCTGTCGGTATAGCCTCTCGGATGCGATGGTCAAGCAGCGGGTAGTCCTCCGGATTGACGCTGCAAGATAGTTTGTGCATAGAGATAGTGCAACCGATGTCAACGCCAACATGGTCGGGATTGACAAACATTCCTATCGGATAGGCTGTGCCTACATTACACGAGCTCCCGGCATGAACATCGGGCATCTGCACGATAGGCACACCCTCCATTGCCGGATGGTCGCATAGTTCAGTTATCCAGTCGAGAGCCGACTGCTCTATATTATCGGTGAAAATCTCAACCGATGTTGTTTTTCCATTTATAATCATGTCGCAAAGTTGAAATGTGTGTGCGCAATGGATTTGCGCACTACTATAAATTTTGCTATTTTTGTAAAAAAATATCTGATTATGCCTATAAATCGCGCCACTCTCATAAGAATATCGACCATTGACAAGTGTCTTCAGAACCATTATCGACGTTGGACTATCAATGATTTGATTGATGCCTGCACCGATGCGCTGGCGGAATTTGAAGGACGAAGCAATCCTGTCAGTCGCCGGACGTTTCAGAACGACCTTGCTTTGATGCGTAGCGACCGCTTAGGCTACAATGCCCCGATTGTCGTCAGGGAAAACAAGTATTATGAATATGAAGACCCTAATTTCAGCATCACGCATCTTCCGCTGAATGATGAAGGTCTTGATGCTCTCAACTCGGCTTTGGACATCTTACGCCAGTTGCAGGGCTTTCCGCAGTTGGCATCATCTATTGACACAATAAGCAAGCTCAACGAGCAGATTTCGCGACATACGGGCACATCGCTTCCGGCTATGGATATGGAACATGTGGCAGGATATAAGGGGGCAAAATTTATAGGCGACATATATGATGCGGTGCGTAAACAGCAGACTATCATTATAGAATATCAGTCGTTCAAGGCTCGTCAGTCCGAGGCATTGGTGGTATATTCCTATTTATTGAAAGAGTATCGCAACCGATGGTTTCTTATCGGCGAGAAAGCCACTAACCGCGTGCCGCAGGTCAATATCTTTGCCCTGGATCGTATTCAGTCAGTATCTGTTGACAAGGAACATCCATTCAAGAAATGCGTTGACTTTGATCCGGAACACTTCTTTAATGACACAATCGGTGTAACCAAGGGAATACATGACAAAGCACGACGTGTAGTAATTAAAATTGACCGCCAACAGGCGCCTTACGTTGAGTCAAAGCCATTTCATAAATCGCAGAAAGTGGAACAACGTTTCCGCGACGGCTCAATCCAGTTGTCGCTAAAGGTGGTTATAAACAACGAACTGGAGCGCCTGATTCTCGGCTACGGCGGCCATGCTGAAGTCATTGCTCCGCCAGAGTTCCGGGAGCGCGTAGCCGAAAGCGTTCGCATAGCCGCCAGACATTACAATTCTAAATCAGATGAATAAGACCGGTTGGAATGGCCTGAATAAATGGCGTGAAACCATCTATTGATTAATTCCGCTCAAAGCAAGATCAAATTCGGACTGTTTAAAACGGAGTAATCGGCATTCATAATCGCTCCATTGGAATATATGACACCGTTTTTTTCCAAGATTCCGTGCTGAGCATGGATATGACCGAATAGATGTGCTTTTAGGTGAAGGTCGGATAGCTTCGTGAGTATATCTTCTGATCCGTAGTTGATACCATCATCATAATCAAGTATGCCATAAGCTGGAGAATGAGTAATCAATATATCGGTATCGCCGGGAATTTTCTCGTAGTTGCGGCTCTGACGTTCGGTTATGCAATCTTCCAGAAACATCGGGACACCATAAAACTTAACACCATCAATCTCAATTCCAGAGTTGGAAAGTTGATGCACGTTGTAAGGCAGTCCGTCAATGTTGGCTCCGTAGAGGCAATCGTCATGGTTGCCACAGATAAAGATTTTGTGTTTGTATGGCAAGTCACAAAACCAGTTGAGGAAATCAAGGGCTTCCTGTTCTGTGCCAACCATACAGAAGTCACCTGAATGTACTACCACATCGGCCTCGGGTAAATCCCGGAGCCGATGGTGGCAGTTGTGAGTGTCGGAAAGGTGGAGTATTTTCATTAAAGAAGTCCTGATTCGATTGCGTTGAGTGCTTCCTTATCGGAATACTCAAAGGCATTTATGAAGTTAATGTCCGGATAACGTTCTGTAAGCTCTTCGTTATTGCGAACTTTAACAGATATGTCCGAAAGAGATTTCTTTAACCCAATGCGCATTGGCAACGCGCATTATAGTTTCAGCCATATTGCAACCGGCACCACCGACTGCAAGAATCATTGTCTTACTCATAGTTTGGTATATTTACAGTTCTCATTCTTTATAAGGGAAAACGTATATTCTCTGAGCAGTGGTATCGGAAGATATTTCTCTAAATTCGGTCTCAACTTTAACAAGTGGTCTTACGATAACTGAATCCCAGTCCCAATCCCAAAGGTCGGAAACCAGTTCCTCCACTACCTCTTCATTTGCTGCGCCTCGTCTGCGAAATTTTTCTTTGAAGAACTCTTCAGATACCGGTCCTACAAATATACATGGCATAAGTACTTCGTTTTCAATAATAGCCAAGACTTTATCGCCCGAAGAAAACGCGCATTTTTCTTGATAATTATCGCCACCCGGTTCATGCTCGCCCTCTGAATATTCGGAGTACACAGTGAAGTCAGGGGTGTAAACTACATACAGGGATGGAGCCATATCATCATCTGTCTCAATAGAGTATGCAAGCAGACGATTTGGTGCATACACTACATGATGTAATGCAAACTCGGCATCCTTCCAGCATTGGAACTCGCCAAGGCTTCTTTCATCAAGAGACCAGTATTGTAGCCCTTCGGGATTATCTATGGTCTTATGATTTTTTTGAGGCTTATCGTAAGCATATATTTTAGCTTCAGTAATGTCAAACCACGGATCTCTTATAGCAGAGAAATATTCCCCGTCGTTAAGAAGAATCACAGGCCATTTATCGCAGAATAAATCTGCGAAGGCTCGTGGATTGTCGGTGTGGATAGGAATAATGGCTTTAGGATCCAGCTCTGTAATTAACTCATCGAGACTCTTCATGTCGCAGTGTCCGCTGGTGTGCATATACCTATAATCATCTCCGACAGATTTTGCAAGAGCAGGATTATAAGCTGCTTTCGACTCATCGAGGTATCCGTTCCACGTAGAGAGGTGTTTTACTCTGCCTTCATCCGGAAGTTGATTTAGCAAATTATCAAACCGCTCTCCCTGTCTTGCAACAAGCACATAACCATGTTCCGAAACGAAATCTATAAATTTATCATTGGCAATAAATTCAGTTCCACGTTGTATAAGCGTCTGAGGCTTCTTACCTTCGATGTAATTATACAGAGACGATTTCCCCCAGATTTTATCTCGTCCGGCTACTATATCCATAATACGCTTCTGATAGGCATCCACATAAAACGGACGGTTTGCCCTAATAGCCGCATGATACATACCAAACAGGCGGTCTATATTGGTTGACGATACATAGACAACATTATATTTGTTCTCGGTGAATGCTTTTTCAAACTCCTTCTGAAGTTCATGCTCCGACATGATAGCTGTATCAGGTCTATTAACATTTGTAGCTTCACAGACAACGTAATCCGCTCTCTCTACATATCTTTCAATAACCGTTGACAACTTTCCGCTACGGAAACCGTGTTTGCGAAAATCGCCTGAATGAAACACTTTCAGTCCTTTAGCCTCAATGCAGAACGCATACGCATCAAAAGCAGAATGGTCAACTACTATTGGTATAATATCAAATTCACCAAAAGTGAAATGTTTTCTGGGGACGAAGGTGTTGACTTTGTTAAGACGCTCGGCCATCTCACGATGCTCTTCACTTACGGTGCTTAAATGATTAGCAAGTTCTGATGCTATTTCTTTGGCCATCTTGCCCATATATATGGGAAGTTCTGCCGGTAGTTCGGTAATTTTACCGATATGATCGCCGTGATAGTGCGTGATTAACAAAGCACTTTTTCGTATGTCTCCACAAGTCAATCCATCTATCTCCAACTTTTTGTCAGACATAGGTGCGCCCGGTAACTGTTCGCCGTAATCAACAAACAGCTTCCACCCATTAGACTCGTATTCGGTCACGCAACCTCCTATCTGATTGGAGCCACGATGAACTGTGATTTTCATAAGTAAGTGTTATTTCTTTAAATTTCAACACTTTGCTGTTTTCAATTTGAAATCGTCTTCAATCAGCATCACTTGACTTAGAATCCGGCCATCCCGATACATCATTTCAACAGCATTGTCAAGTCTTCTGTCCGATGACGATTTGATAGCTTTCTCAAGGGTATCGGAAACAATTTTCTGGATTCTCATTTTCTGATAGTCAGGCGTATGGCCAGGAGCTTTCGCTTCTTTCTCAACCGTATAAGCAAAGTCGAAAATCGGGGCTTTGCTTTTGTCGACGTCAGGCAGCGGAGACAAATTGTTTCTGAATCTGTTTTGATTCAACTCCGCTATCATTTCAGACATCTCGTCCAAGAAGGATTTATAACGTATCGTTTCAGAAAAATCGCCGGTCTTTTCGGAGCCAATCATTGCAGCAAAGTCAGTGATATGCGTCTCGCAATTTTTAGTAGAATTCAAACCGGTCTTTAATTCAAAGACATAAATCTGGCCCTGCTTGTTGATTGCAATGATGTCAAATCGCGGATTTGGATAGCGTTTGTCATAGGTGCGGAATGTGTTCTTATACTCCCTGTTGTAGCAAGGCGAGTTGGCCGAAACGGCAAATTCAATGTCCACTACCGCGAGATCCTCGTCATGAATAATATCAACGTTATTCAGAGCAATCTTGTGCTGGTCATCACGTTCCTGCTTCCTATGAATGTCGAACCAGATATCCATTATCTTTTTCGCATCATTGAAAAACTCTTTAGGGTTATTTTCGACACGTTTGCGGTTGGTCTTGTTGATATGCTTTAGCCATTCGTATTCCGCAGAGAGCTCCGGATTTCCGATATTAAGATATTTTTCGTCAAACGACAGTGTAAGTGTTTTGGGATTCTTTTTAATTCCAAGGATCTTTCCTCCTTTGTAATAGATATGAATTTCATTTGCTCTCAGGCAAAGGAGCAAAGCAGGATCTTGCTTTGCCTCATTGACAATGAGTTTTATTTGATCTTCAACATCAAATCCCGTTCGCATTACATACAAGGGTTTGTCGTTACTCATAGAAACTTGATTTTATGGATATATTACAAATTTAGTGATTTTCAGCGGGTTTACAAAACAGTTTGTTGTAATTCTCCATGCCGAGGATTGATTTTAGCTCGTCTTCGGTAATGAAGTTACCGGTGTCTCCGGCACAGGTGTTCCACCTTGAAGTGATTGAAACGATTTTGTTTTCAGGGCTGACCTCTACGGCGATGAGAGAATAACCAAAGCGGTCGCGAGGAAAACCTGTGCCCGGAACGCAAGGCGTGTCCCACCACTCGCCGTTTCCACAGAAGTAGAAACGGTTGCCATTGGCAGTATAAGCATTGAATGACTCTTCCGAAATAACGATACACTAAGATGTCATATCGAGATATTGTCGAGCGTCAGCGTAATTTTCGATACGATCAACCGTATAGTTAAATTTTATCTCCGGTTCTTCAATCGGTGCCATTAGTGACATTCCCAAGATTTCGCACACAGTGTCGGGGGCACACTCATTGAAAGTGTTGTCGAAAAAGTCAAAACCGGGTGTCTGGTCAATGACCTTTAAAATAAGTCGCACACGACTTACATCATCGGGATCGTTGATGTTGATAAGTCCCGCAAGGTTCCATTTCAAAATGCCGATAGCAAATTTAGCCAGTCGGCTATTAAGTTCCGGAAACAATGCGAGATAATTGTCCACCTCGCTCTCTGATCCAAGCTCGGCAAACCACCAGCTTATTTCTTTTCTGTATTGTTCTTCCATAATAACGGTGCAAAGATAATAATGTGGTGTCCCATTTTTCGAGACACCACAAAATTTTTAGAGGTTTACGACTATGACACGCCGACCGAGTCGTTGCGCCTCTTTGATGGAATGATAAGTTCCTTTGGACTCTGCGGATGGGAACGCGATTACAGTAGTAGCCTCTTTGACAATCTGAGTATTTCGCTTCAGTGTCGCATATCGTCCATAGACGTTATACTGCGGAGTGAACTCCATGTAGGGCTTGTGATGGCGAGCCGCGAATAATTTGGCGAAAGTGTCAACTCCTTTTGCGCCACCGGAGATTACCATCTGAATCTCGTCGGGATTGATTTTGTTGAGTAGGAGTTTCTCCCACTCCTGATAAGTCACACCCGGATTTCGAGTGCCAACGATTGCTAATTTCATACTACTTTTTTAGTGTTGGTACTCTTCTTTAATACGATGAAGGATTTCAATCAAATGTGAATGTCTGTTAAAATCTATCTGATTTTCATATTCATCGACCCCATCGAAGCGCGTATATATCATATATTTCAGCTATTTATAAGTTAAGAATATTTAACATATAGCAAACTTTATGCTGTACCGCAATATGCGTCACCCTTGGTGTAATTTTGCGCTCATGAAAGAATGTCGTGATAATTTCTTAGTGCGCAAAATGACTGCGCAACGACATTCTAACTTTGCATCGAAATATTAAAAACATCAGAATATGAAGATAATAGAAGGACATGACGTAAAGATATTTACGGACAACATCGAGGAGAATGCCTTGGAACAGATCAAGGAACTACTTTCGATTGACGTGTTTTCCGACAAGAAGATACGAATCATGCCTGACGTTCACGCCGGGGCAGGTTGCGTTATAGGGTTTACCGGTGACCTCGGCGACAAGGTCATTCCTAATATAGTTGGCGTTGACATCGGTTGCGGTATGCGCATCCTCAATCTCGGCAAACTCTCCGAGATAGACTTTCACGCATTCCACGAGCATATCCGTGGCAATGTGCCTTCGGGTATGATTGTGCGTGAGGATCGTTTCGGTTTCAAGCCTCTTGTCGGCGAGGAAATGGAAATCTACCGAGAGGCAAAGCAACTTGTGACCGAACTTTACTGCTATCGTGAGCTTAAAGACTCGGGACGTATCAATAAGGCTATCGGATCGCTCGGAGGCGGCAACCATTTCATCGAACTTGACAAAGATGACGAAGAGAATGTTTACCTTGTGATACATACCGGTTCGCGTAACCTCGGCAAGCAGGTTGCCGACATCTATCAGGCAAAAGCTGTGAAGCATCTTACCGACGGAGCTGACGAGTTTGAAGAAACAATCAAACGCACCATTGAGGAGTACAAGGTGGCAGGTCGTCGGTCTGAATTGCAGAGCGTCATAAAGAAAATGCGCAAGGAACATCAGGACGCTGAGCCGAATCTCCCCGCCGATTTATGCTATGTCGAAGGAGAAGGGCGAGAGCACTATCTCCACGATATGCGTCTCTGCCAGCGATGGGCTGTGCTCAACCGTAAACTTATATCTCTATTGCTCATGCGGTTTTTCCCCGGTGTGGAGGTAAAAGAAGAATTTGAATCCGTCCACAATTATATTAGTGACGAGAATATCATCCGCAAAGGCTCTATCTCCGCTGCTGAAGGTGAGCGTTGCATTATTCCTCTGAATATGCGCGATGGTTCTTTGCTCTGTACGGGCAAGGGCAATCTTGACTGGAACAGTTCAGCTCCTCACGGGGCTGGACGAGTATTGAGCCGTACTCAGGCTTACGAAAAAATAACAATGGAGGACTTCGAGGCATCCATGAAGGGTATCTATTCGGAGTCGGTCAACGACTTCACTCGTGACGAGTCGCCGATGGTCTATAAACCGGCCGAGGAAATAATTGCCAACATCGGCGACACAGTCACCATCGACAAAATCATCCGTCCAATCTTTAACTTCAAGGCATCAAAATGAGTATAAAGTCCATAGCGAACATAATAAATGATACCTTAAACGAATATGAGTCACCAGAAGAGGCGGGCGAAATATTCTGTATCGGCAATTTCGTACATTCAGAAAGTCGTAAATGTGACGAACTTATGGCTCAGGCTGCCGCCATATTAGAAGAATATGGTTGGCAAAATGATTTTGCACTATATTTTCATGAGGATAGGATTCAAGTAAGGCTTTATCTCCGAATGGCATACGTAGCAAGTTGTTACCTCGATGGGACATGGAGTGAGATAAAGGAGCGTATCCCTTACATTATTCCGTTGTTGTTGGCAGCAACAGAACTCCGAAAGGAGAAAAATCTCGGCATGATTTGGATTGACCGACAAGTGACAAAGTTGGATTGGTCAAAGCCTGAAAGTTCTATGAGTGACTGAATATAAAACTTTGAATGATATGAAAACTATCCAATCGCCCGATGGAGTCGCACTCCTGATGGAAAATCTCTGGCTTCGCCATAAAGCCGGAATGAAGCAGCGGCCATGTAATGTCTTTATGGTTGAGTTACCTCCACCAACAGAAGAAGATCTGGCAGAGGCTCGACAAAAGACACAGGATAATGCCTGCCCGGATGATGACCCTGAAGAACTCTATGGCGCATGGATTTAACGGACATGACTAAGGCGGAACGCATCGAAATGATGCGTAAACGTCAGGCATACTTCTCGGCGATAGCTGAGGAGTATGCCTCATTCGCTGATTTTATAAAAGCGCAGGACATGTGGCTGGCACTTATGGGCGTTGAACTAACAGAATACAGCAAGTATATAACGCTTTATATTCAATTGGATTTTACGGAATATGAGCAATACTATATTATAAAATCTGACGAAGGAATACTAACAGTAAGTGATATAATTATGTGGCAAGATGATTATTGCTGTAATAGTTGGATGAATATATCGACAGGAGAAGACGCAGATGAAGAGGATATTTCCCGATGTTATTGATGCTTATGATAGGCTCGATGTTTTTCATTCTTCTGATGACATCGAACTTGGAATAGCGTATGACGAATATGTCAACAGACTTCCAACCTTTCAAGAATATTTCAAGCGAATAAGTAATAAGAAGGCTTTGGAAGCAGGGGCCGAAATGGGCATTGTATCATTCTATAATAAATCCTCTAATAAGAAGAAAATTGTAACACTCAGAAGAATTATGAATCTATTTCGGGTCATCCAGCCAAGACTCCCAGAGCCAAATGATCCGAACCCATACTTGTCAAGTATTTGCTATGGATTTTATGGCTGCAATACTAATGAATCTCCAATCGGAGTCTGGGTTGAATATTTCGTTAATCCATTGGAAGCTATAGCAGGTTCAAAATTAACTATTGAAGATGATAATCCCTACCAATTAGCAATTGCCTTAGCCGATAACTACCGACGTGGGAACTGGAAAGAGTTTTGTGAACTTTCAAAAAAATACGACGTGTAGCACGAAATGATACAGGTTTTTATTATCTTTGCAGATGATTATGGACAAGTTCGAGAAATTCTTACCAGTTCTAAAGGGACTCACGCAATCAGAAGACCTCACGAATATCAATTTGTTGCTAATGTCAACGGAGATAGGAGATATTCGGGAAGAGGAATTGTCAAAAATGCCATTGCATATCAATGTCATTACGATTTCTGCTGTCGGTAAATTGAAGGAAACCGCTCACAGTTCAATACTTCAACATCTTATTCGACATCAGACTGTTCTCGATTCTTTTATGAAATCAATTATGGGCATTGATAAAGTACGAGTACATTCTAAAAGTGTACGTAAAGCAGAACAAGACCGAATTGACGTTTCTATTTATGACAGAGATATTTGCGTTATCATTGAGAATAAAGTCAATGGCGCCGTAGAACAACCCGGACAAATCTTTAGATATGTGCAATTGGCTTTAGAAGCAGGCTATCAAGAAGAGCAGATTAGGGTTTTATATCTAAATTCAAATCATCATGAAAAGCCTACCGATTTTTCACTGACGGAAAATGGTGAAAATTTAAATCGAATTTCTAAAACAATTGAGGACAACATTATTGTAAGAGATTATGCTCATGACATTTATGAATGGATAAAGGAGTTATCACCAATAATTCCTAATAGTGAGAAATATCTAATTAGTGCATTACATCAATACCAGGACTATTTAGAAGAATATTTTTTTCTAACCGACAAATTTCAACATATGAGACAACGTATAAAGACCGTGATAGCTGAAAATATACTTAAAGGCTTATCCGATGACAATGATGCGGACTTTTCCCAGCGTATAGAATCACTTTCAGAGGCTTCTGAGAACCTTCAACAACTCATTGATGCAGTCAACGAGCTCAAAGGAACTTATTCTGTCAGAAAAGAAGCCGCCCATATACAAACTGAGTTAGCTAAATCAGATTTAGAACTAATAGATTTGGCCGACTTTGGATATGTTCAACAAAACTTTGGCGTGAGAATATCAATCAATGGCAAGTGTGGTTATATTGCTTATGGCTATGGCCGTGGCGGCAAATATATAGGATTCGCGTTTGAAACGGCATCATTGACCAAAACAGAGATAGATTACCTTAATCGTATTTTTAAGAAGTTCGGTAAGGAAAATTATAGAGAAGAAGACTTCAGGACATGGACATGCTGGAACTATATCGGTGAGACTTCTCTTTTGAATGAGTTTTCAAATTTCGTTCAATATGTAAAGGATCTCGCTGAAAATGACGAAAAATGTCCGATAAAGTTTAGTGAATTATGAACCAACTGCAAAAATACACTTGGCTGATTGATACAATCCGTCGTGCCGGGAAGATTTCACATAAGGATCTTTCTGACCGCTGGTCCCGTAATAAAGATTTCAGTGACGGACATGAGCTTCACCGTGCCACCTTCAACCGCTGGCGCGATGCAATCTACGAGCAGTTCGGTATTATGATAGACTGTCAGAAAGTAGGCGGTTATCTTTATTATATCTCAAATCCAGAGGATATTGACGAGGACAAGCTCAAAAAGTGGATGCTTGATTCTTTCGCTGTCGGCAATGCCATCGGAGAGAATCTATCCTTGAAAGGACGTATATTGGTTGATGAGATTCCTTCCGGGCGTGACCATCTGACCACAATCTTGGAGGCGATGAAAGAGAACCGGGTCGTGAATATCTCATATCGTCCGTTCAAGAAGGAGCATAGTTACAGTTTTCCCATTGAACCGTATTGTGTGAAATTGTTTGATAACCGTTGGTATGTGCTTGGTCACAATAACCGCGATGAGATAAAGATATACGGTCTTGATCGTCTGGAGAGCGTAGAACCAACAGATACACTCTTCAAGCTACCAAAAGATTTTGATGCGACAGAGTATTTCGCAACCAAATTTGGCGTAGTCATCGGATACGATGTCAAGCCAGAGAGAATAGTTATTCGCGCCAACGAAGACCATAAACATTATCTGAAATCGCTCCCTCTGCATCATAGTCAGCGACTTATTGAGGACTACGGTGAGTATGCTGATTTTGAGTTGTACCTATCGCCGACTTATGACTTTATAATGAAGTTACTCCATGTCGGTTCGATGATTGAAGTAATCAGTCCGGCGTCACTCCGCAAAGAGATGAAAGGCTGGATTTCGGATATGTACGAACTTTATAAGAATGACTGAAGATGCAAGATTTTGTAGCAATAGACTTTGAGACAGCTAATGGGCGACGCTCAAGTGTGTGCAGCGTCGGTATTGTGATTGTCCGAGGTGGCGAGATTGTTGACAAATTTTATAGCCTTATTCAACCTGCTCCCAATTATTATAGATACTGGACTACTGAGGTTCACGGGCTCACCCGCCGGGACACTGACGGGCAACCGACATTTCCGGAAGTATGGGCTCAGGTGGCAGACAAAATCAAAGGGTTGCCTCTCGTAGCACATAATCGTCCATTTGACGAAAGCTGCTTAAAGTCGGTATTTGAGGAATATGGCATGGAATATCCCGGTTACGAATTTCATTGCACTCTTGCCGCATCCCGTCGCTGTCTTGATATACCAAGCCATCAACTTCACTTATCGGCAGCTGCTTGTGGTTATGACATGGAAAACCACCATCACGCACTTTGTGATGCTGAGGCTTGTGCCGCCATAGCATTAAAACTATTATAAAAATTGGCAATGATATACATGTTGTCCCTGTAAACTATTTTATACGAATAGACCAAAGAA
>OJAW01000108.1_pt1 | contig 64740 bp, 54 predicted proteins | sample 1589151 | NCBI WGS metagenome assembly OJAW01 (sample SAMN03283290) | human gut metagenome | biome: human-associated habitat; material: feces | host: Homo sapiens | place: Peru | collected 2012
CATTCTTCTAAAACTCCGAAATACCACAAGCCCTAATGACCGATTTGGGTTAAAATTTATTGGAAAGTGAGGATTGAGGCGTGGGAAGGGGTGATGAGTTCGGCGGCTTGGCGCACTTGCTCTGCAGTGACCGCCTTGATACGCTCCACGGTGCGATCGACGTTAGACACCTGATTCCAGTAGAGCACGCTCTTGCCAGCCCCCAGCGCGGTAGCCTCCACACTCTGCGATGCCACGAGCAGTTGGCCGCAATATTGGCGTTTGGCGGCTTCAAGGCGCGATGTGGAGAGTGGCGACTGTGCCAGCTGGTCGATGGTCTTGCCGATGATGTCGAGACTTTTCTTCACCTTGTTCTGCTCGCAGCCGAAGTAGATTTCGAGCAAACCACAGTCGGTGAAACTGGCGATTGACGATTCCACCGTATATACCAAGCCACGGCGTTCGCGCATCAGCACATTCAGCAGCGAGTTCATGCCGGGGCCAGCCAGCAGATTGTTGAGCAGCGCCAAGGCGAAGCGGCTATCGTCGTACATGCCAGGCACCCTCGCCCCCACTATGGTGTGGCTCTGGTGCAAACCGAAATCCACCACTTTGTGCTCCGCAGGGAGTATGGCAGGGGTGACGCGCGCCAGGCGGCAGAGCCGGTGGTGCATGGCGCCAAACTGTTTTTCTGCCTCACGAAACACCTTTCCGGCATCGGCTGGTCCCATATAGAAAAACGACATGTTTTCGGGCACATACTGCTCCTTCAAGTAGCGTGCGCAGTCGGTGCTGCCCATGGCGGTGATGTGATCCTCGGTGCCGAGAATGTTGTGCCCCATGCTGCTGCCTGATCCGAAAATCAGGTCTTCAAAATCGTCGAAAACGGCTTCGCTTGGCGTGTCGCGGTAACTTGCCACTTCCTCCAGCACCACATCTTTCTCACGCTCGATTTCGGCTTCGGGAAACACCGAGTGCATCACCAAGTCGGCAATCAGTTCCATGGCGCGCTTGAGGTAAGGCTCTGGAAACACGCTGTAGAGCGCTGTGCCCTCTTTGGTGGTGTAGGCGTTGAGTTCGCCGCCCACGGTCTCCATGCGATTGAGAATGTGCCATGCGCGACGATGTGTGGTGCCCTTGAATATGGTGTGCTCAACGAAGTGCGCCAGTCCGAGGCGTGAGGCGTGGTCGTCGCGACTGCCGGCGTTGATAATCAGGCCGCACCAGCCCACACGCTGCGCCGCTGGCACATGCACCAGTTTCAGCCCATTGGGCAAAGTATGTGTAGTAATTTCTTTCTTCATTTTGCTGTGTTAGTTTCTTGTGTCGAGGTGGATAATGTTTTGCACCATCATCAGTTCACGAATGTCGGCGCGATGTATTTCCATATCGTCGTAGTTGGGGTTTTCGCTCCGCAGAATCACCATATCGGGGTCGGCGTGTCGGCGCACATATTTCACCAGTCGGAAATCGTCGAGCAGCACCACATATATCTGCCCCCAGAAGATGTATTGCGTGTTGGAGAGTTCGCGCACGGCGATGAGGTCGCCACTGCGGATAACGGGGCTCATCGAGTCGCCGCTCACACGCACGATGCGGCAGTTCTCGTTGATGATGTCGGGCAGGTTGATATGCCCCACCACCAAGTCGTCGGAAAACATGCGTGCGCGCGGCATTGTGCCAGCCGTCACATCGATGTCGTAAACTGGCGTGCCCATCGAAATGGTTTCCACCTCGCTTGCCGGCACGGTGGTGATGGAGGGTGAACTGTGTTTGGCAAACGGAATGTCGGTGCCCTTTTCGAGCCATTCCTTCGACACGCCCAAATTCACCACAATGCGGTTGATGAGCGAATCGCTCACGGGCAAGCGACCGTTCATATACTTTGACAGGTTGGAAGTGTCAACGCCAATTTTCTTGGCAAACTCGGTTTGCCTGAAATTGAGTTCCTTGATAAGATACTTGATGCGAGAAATAATGTCGGAGTCAGCCATGATAGTGTATAATTTTATTGTGTGTGTTTATAGCCAAAAAATGAAGGTATCAATAACCAAAGGCAAAATTACCACAAAATTGGCATTTTACCAATTCCTCCCCACCTTTTTTCTCTCCCCACCAAAAGTTTTTTTGCAAAACAAGTGGATAGTGTGGGAAAATCCGTATTTTTGCGAACGAATATCAACTAACTACTACAGCCAAACATGAGCGAACTGAACGATTTCTTTTTCACCCTTAGCGGATATTTGTGGAGTTGGCCCACCATTGTATTGCTTCTTGGAACGCATATTTACCTCACCATCCGACTTCGTTTTCCACAACGCCACATTCTTAAAGCCCTCAAACTCTCGATTACGCCCGACAAGGGATCTTCGGGCGATGTGTCGCAATTCGGTGCGCTCGCCACTGCGCTGGCTGCCACCATCGGCACCGGCAACATTGTGGGCGTGGCTACGGCGGTGGCGCTGGGTGGTCCGGGGTCGGTGCTGTGGTGCTGGCTCACAGGCGTGTTTGGTATGGCCACGAAATACGGTGAGAGTTTGCTTGCGGTGAAATATCGTGTGCGCACTCCCGAAGGAAAGATGGCTGGCGGCCCGATGTACGCCCTTGAAAAAGGCTTGGGTTGGAAACGCCTTGCCATTCTCTTTGCGCTGTTTACCGTGATTGCTTCGCTGGGCATTGGCAACACCGTGCAAGCCAACGCCATTGCCGCATTGGCAGAGAAAACCTATTCCGTTTCGCCCTACATCACAGGCTTGATAGTGGCTGTGCTCACAGGCGTGGTGATTGTGGGAGGCGTGAACAGTATCGCCAAAGTGTGTGAATGGGTGGTGCCAATCATGGCATTACTCTACATTGTGGGATGCGGCTATGTGCTTTGGCACCATGCCGACTATGTGATGCCTGCCATCGAGAAAATCTGCTCATCCGCATTCTCGCCCCAAGCGATGGGTGGTGGCTTCGTAGGCTCCACTATATTGATTGCCGCACGCTTCGGTATAGCGCGAGGCTTGTTCAGCAATGAATCGGGACTCGGATCGGCATCTATCGCCGCTGCCGCTGCACAGACCCGAAACCCGGTGCGTCAGGCATTGGTGGCATCTACTGGCACATTCTGGGACACCGTGGTGATATGTGCCGTTACGGGCATCGTGCTCGTGAGTTGCATTATGGCAGACCCAACCATCAACTATTCCGACGGTGCCGAACTTGCCAACATGGCATTTGGCGACATTCCAGTGATAGGCAAGCCGCTCTTGAGTTTCGGCATGTTCACCTTCGCCTTCACCACCATACTCGGCTGGTGCTACTATGGCGAACGCTCGGTGGAATACATTCGCGGAGGCATCACCACCCACATCTACCGCTGGGTGTTCATCGTCTTCGTATTCCTGGGTAGCATCATCAACCTCGAACTCGTGTGGAACATCAGCGACTGCACGAACGCCCTCATGGCAATCCCCAACCTCATCGCCGTCATTCTCCTCAGTGGTGTAATAGTCCGCGAAACCCGCACCTACCTCTGGGAAAACCGCCTCGACGCCCCCATGCCCCCCAAACCAGAAGATTAACCCAATAATCACTAAAGAACAGGGGTAGTAAATTTGGCGATTTTTGCTTTAGAATCGGTGAAATGGGGTGGTTTTTCGATTTTTTTGGGGGGATACACTGCGGAATTAAGAAATATTCACTATATTTGCAAATGATGGCTGCTGCGGGTTTGTGGTGGTAATATTCGGATAATTAACTAATTATACTTTTTATACAGGCGTTTTACTATGAGGAAATCATTTGCGTTTCTGGTCGTGGCTGTCTTGACCACTGTATACTCGTGGGCTGCAACGTTTTCCACCACTTACAGGGTTGGGGATGACAATAAGTGGGAGATGAGCAATTTCTTGAAAAAGAGTACGTTTTATGTCGTTCCGGGCACTGGTTATTCGGAATGTGTGGCGTTGTTCCCTGGCATATTCGAGGGTAAAGTTATCACCAGCGATGTGGTTGTGACCCTGCATGTGGCCAAATGGAGCGACGGGACGAAGCCTAAGGCCAACACGTTCTCGCTATTTTCCGACTCGGAATGCAAAACCCCCATGCCTGCCACCCAAAGCGGCACATTGCCCACCTCCAGCACTTTTGTGGACCTTGTTTACACGGTCAGCAAGGAAGATGCGGCCTTCACTAATGATTTGGCGGTGAAAATCAAGAAACTATACTCCAACTCCGCGCAAATCCGCTGGGAGTCGGCCACGATAGCGTTCTCCTACGAAAATGCCGCGCCTCCCGTCACGTTGCAGTCAATCGCCATCTCAGGCGAGCCCGCAAAAACCGCATATTTTGTGGGCGAGGATTTCGATCAGACAGGCCTAACCGTAACAGCCTGCTACAGCGATGAATCGGCGGCAGATGTCACCTCAGATGCGGTTTGGACCTTCAACCCATCCACAATCACAGCCGGTACCACGAGCGTGACCGCCACCGCCACATACGGCGGCATGACCGCGAGCAAGGCGTGCGCCATCACCATCAAGGAACTCCCGAAATACACTTACACATGGAGCGTGAACGGAAAAGTGGCGCAAACATCTGCCATTACCGAGGGCGAGGCGGTTGTGCCTCCAGCCGACCCCGAACCGATATGCGGCAAGGTGTTCACAGGCTGGGTGACTACACCCACGGTTGATGCCGCAACGGCTCCCACTTATGCCACAATCGATGAAACAGCAAAAGCCAACACCACATATTACGCCGTGTTTGCAACCCAGACTGCGGGTGCCGACAAGTGGGTGAGGATGGCGGCGGAGGAAGTGGAAGATGGGGGCGTTTACGCCCTTGTCACGCCCAGCGGCAACGCATTCAATGGCGAGATCGTGAATGGACATGGCAGAGCCACCAACGGCGCGTTTGAGTTCAACGATGAAAATGTGGCAACCACCGCTCCCGAAGGCACTTGCGAACTCACCTTTGTGAAATCGGAGAGCGCTGTGAAAGACGGAAAGGTTGGTTTTAAAATGCTGAATGAAACTACTGGAAAATATTTGTACTCCAATAAAAACTACTCCGGAAATCTGTCGTGGAAACCGTCGGAGGACAGTTATTGGTATTCTGTTAAAGCAGGCAGCTGGTTTTACGACAGCAATGCCACTTATTTGAGAGTGTACAGCGGCTCTTTCCGGACTTATGAAAACAGCCGCAACGAAGACGTGCTTTTCGCCCAGAAAGTGAAAGGCGTGGCCTACACCGACTTCACCACCATCGTGGCACTGCCGCAAGTGACCGCATTGGCTGACATGGCAATGAGCGGCACAGAAGGTGCCGTTTACCAAGTGGACGACGAAATGGTGGTGGCTGCTAAGTTTCAAGCTGGCGGCAAGCACTACATCGTGGTGAAGGACGCAGCCAAGGCTGTGAGAAACCTCAGCAGTCCTGCCGCTGACGACAAGCACTTCGCTATCAACGGCAACAAGCAAGAGGAATACGCCCAAAACAACTGGATGCTCGTAAGTCTGCCAGTAGAACTCTACAACCAAGTGAACGAGAAGAGCACCGTCACCTCAATCACCGGCACGCTTGACGAAAAGCTCAACGTGGCTATGACCGCTACAAATGTGGTGGTTGGTGAGGCTGCTGACTTTGCCCCAAACACCTACTGCGCCATCAACTTCATGAGCGAAAGCAGCGTGAAGGGCACTAACCCAGCGTACACCAGCAGCTACTACTTCGCCACTCCTAAGGCCAACGAATATGCAAACGTGGTTTGGGCAGTTTACAACGCCACCGACGGCGCATTCCACCTCCCAGCGCGTCAAGGCTCTGCCAACGCACAGGAATTCAAGGCAGCCTTCAAGGTCGACTACTCATTGAACTCCATCCCTGCCCCCGAACTGATAGACGGAGACATGTACACATTCGAAGCCTTGATAAAAGAAGTGGCCACAACCGAAGCAAAACCAGCGCCACGCAAAACCGCCTACGATTCAACCACAGCCCCAAGCACAAGATTTGTGGTATTCCCCCTCAATCTCAACGGCAGCAGCAACATTACTACCGCCATCTGCGAAGTGAGCAGCGCAAAGAAGGCAAAGGCCATCCGCTACTACAACACGTTAGGCACCGAATCCTCCCACCCATTCAAAGGCATCAACATCATGGTGACCACCCACACCGACGGCACTTCCAACGCAGTAAAAGTTCTCCACCGCCACTAATCTCCCCCCCCACACCTCACACGTTTGACTGTTGTGGTTGTGGATTCACACAGAGCCCACACGTCTAAAGATTGTTGACTTGGTGGGTGGTGAAGGTGAAGAAGCGGGTGCGGATGGTCCAAACGTGGATTGCCCAGAGGAGGAAGAAACCGTTGGAAACCACATCGTAAACGGTGCCCCATGGCGATGGAAGGGTGATGAAGAAATTTAGCAACCAGAACATTAAGTCGATATCGAAAAGCAGGTTCCATAGGCGTTCGCGGCTGGTGAACTCCACCACCACGTGTTCGCCCTCGCCAACCACCACTTTGTGCTCGGCTTGCACTCCCGGTTGCCACTTTCCCAGCGGCACACAGAATCGCACTCCAAGGCTATACACGCCTTTCGGCAACTCTATCTTCACTTCTTTGCCTCGCATCAAGCCCACAGGCCTGCCTCCGATGAGCACCCACAGCGGAATGCGCATCGGAATCAAACCACTCTGCCGATGTCGAAGCGTAATGAATGACATGGGGATCTTGAAGTCAACGAGACAACGAGTCAACAGGTCAACGAGTCAACAGGTCAACGAGTTTTTTGTCGGACAGGTCGGACAAGTCCGCCGGAACAAAAACGCCCCCATCGTGCCAAGCGACCTTATCCAAGCCGAAGCCATCGTCTTAACTTCTTTAACTTCTTAACTCCTTAACTTCTAAAAAAAATCTTCTTAACTTCTTGAAAAAATCTTCTGATGGAAAAATCTAATTTCTAACCTCTAATTTCTAATTTCTCAAGAAGGTTATTTTGCTTCTTTTACGAGGTAGATTTGTGTGGGGAAGTGGTCGCTGTAGCCGTTGAGGAACACGCCACCTGAATAGGTGCGCAAGGGGTAGCCTTGGCGGTCGCCGTCGGCGGTGCGCAGAAATTCTTTGTTGAGCACATCGGCGCGCACGAATGTGAGTTGTGGTTTGTCTTTGCTGCCATAGTGCTTCAGGAAGTAACCGTTCATCACAATCTGGTCGAAGAGGTTCCACGATCCACGGTAAGCGAGTGTGCCAATGCCTTTAGCCAACTTTTCCCAGAATGGGTTGTAGATGTCGTTCACGGTCTGCACGTCCTTCACGTTTGGCATTGCCTTCAGCACTTCGGCGCAACTCTTGTTCATTGGGTCGTCGTTCAAGTCGCCCATGAAGATGATGCCTTGGTTGGGGTCGTCGGTGAGCAGCGAGTCGATGGTGCGGCGTGCCATTGCAGCGGCAGCCTCACGCAGATAACTGCTTTGTTCTTCGCCACCGAGGCGTGATGGCCAGTGGTTGACCAGCACACTCACCTTTTCGCCAGCCAGCATACCAGTCACGCACAGTTGGTCGCGGGTGCGGAACGATGGGTTGGTGGGGATAGAGAGGCGTTGGTTGGTCACATTCAGCACCTTGAAGTAGCGAGGGTTGTAGAGCAAGCCCACATCGATGCCACGACGGTCAGGGCTGTCGTGATGCACGATTTGCAAGCGCCAAGGTTTGATTTCGGGTTGCTTCACCAAGTCTTGCAGCACAGAAATGTTCTCCACTTCCGACACGCCCACAATCACAGGACCGTTTGGTGTGGATTTGGTAGCCATTTGGCTAATAGCGTAAGCCAAGTTATGCTGTTTCGACCAGTATTTTTGATGATTCCATTGGCGAGCACCGTTTGGTGAAAATTCCAAATCATACTTGCCATTGTTGTTGATAGTGTCGAACAAGTTTTCAAGGTTGTAGAAAGCGATTCCGTACATGTTGAAACGCTTACCTTGCTTTGAATCCTGTGCATTGGTGCGTAAAACTGGTATCAAGCACACCAAAACCAATGCTAAGCACATTATTTTCTTCATTGCTGCTATGTTTTTTGCTGTTATGTTTGCGTAATTAATTAGTTGGTTCGTTCGTTTTTGGTTGAATTTTCAAAAGTAATGCAAATTTCCCAATTCCCCAAAAAAATCCTCATTATCCTCTACAAAATCCACAGCATAGCACACAAGGCGTATGTGGTGGGAATGGCTGGTAGCCGTTGGAAACGGCATATTGTGGTTAACTCCATGCAAGCTCGCTTGCGAGCGCAGCTTGGAGGTAGGTCAACATCAAGTGGTGAGCGTCGGAGACGGTCGGTCGTGGTAGCATCATAGCGTCAACCATAACCGACCCTCTACGAGGCTCACACTCTCTTTAGTTTTGTCTCCAAGCTGCGCTCATTCGCTCCTGTGGAGCTTCATTCGCTTGCATGGAGTTAACCATAACACGCCGTCGCCGACGGCTTTATCTTTTTGACGAAACCGATTTCTCGGCACCAATCAGCGGTGCTTTGAGGCGGCCATCACGGCATCGTAGTCCACATGATCGTAGAGGATGCGTGGGCGTGTGGTGAAGCGTGGCGAGGTCACATCGCGCTCTGGGCGATAGTATTCGGTGCTGATTCTGCCGAGGCGCAGGAGCGTTTGCCCCACGTTGTCGGTCATGAATTTGCGATTCACCGCCGCACGAATATCGTTCACGATTTCGGGGTGCAACTGCTTGTAGCGGTCGGAACACCAAATGATGAAAGGCACCTCGTTTTGGTGGCGGAGCATATCGGCAGAGGGCGCATACGACACATGGCGACCGCGCTGGTCACGATAGTCGTAGATTTCCTCGCCATGGTCGCTGAAATACACCACCACGGCATTCTTATTGCGGTAGAGGTCGAAGATGTGCCCCATCACGGCATCGTTATATAATGTGGCGTTGTCGTAGGTGGCAATCGCCCATTTTTTTGTCTTGTCCATCCACTTCTCCGTGCGCTTGATGTCGGCCGAGTGGTATTTTTCATATTTGCTCTTTCGGGGGTAGCGACGGCTGAACGACACATGCTGACCCATCAGGTGAAACACCACCAGATTGTGCTTCTTCGTGGGCTTCACATTCTTGTGGAAATCATCGACCAGCTGCATATCGTAGGTGAACGTGGAGTCGTTGCACGCCGTGTACGACAGGCGTGTGATTTCGGGATTGTAGATGAAGGCATTGACGGTGATGGTGTAGAGCCGCTTCGACATGTAGGTGCGCTGCATGTCCCACATCCACACATCGTAGCCGCTACGCTTGAAGATGGTGGTGAAATTCGGGTGGTCGAACCAGTTTTCGCCATCGCCCACACTGTTGATGCTAAAGGTGTTTTTCTCCACCACCGAGGTCACATTCTCCTGCGCCACCACATCGGTGAAGGCAAACAAATTGCCAGCCGCCTGCTCACGCTCCATACAGGGCGTGGTGAGCGTGTGGTAGCCGTAGAGGCTTGCGTGGTGCTTGTTGTAACTTTCGCCAAGCACGTATATCACCGTGAGCGAGTCGGTGTCCTCAATCACGGGGGTGGTTTCATACACCTTTTCGGCTTGCTTGATGGCAAACTTCACATCATTGTCGAAGGCACGGAGCGAATTGATGGCGTGCAGACTTTGCGACCAAGGGTCGAGCGAATCGTAGGGGAAATAGTTTCGCCAAATGTAGATTTGAGCCGAATTGCAGCAGCACAGCAGCCACACATAGCACACCGCCATCAGCACGATGCCTACCGCGGCGTTGAGACTGGTGAACCAAGTGAAAAAACGCTTATTCAACTTTCGGCGCAAAAAGACGGTGATGGCGCGTCGCTTCCATTCGCACACGCCGATCGCCACCAACACCACAAAATCGATGAGGTAACTCAACTGGCTGGCGTTGGTGAGCATATAGGTGTCAACAAACTCCGAACTCTCTTTCGGATTCGTCTCCACGAGCACCGTGAGCGTCTGTTGCGAAATGCACATCTCGAAGTTGAGTGCCAAAAACAGCGTGATGCCCATCAGTGTCCAGAACAGCGTGTAGAGTGCCGCCTTCACCGCAATTTTCGCCCGTTTTCCCTTCGTCCAATAAATGAGGCAAGTGGCAAGATACACCACGGCAAACTCGATGCTCAACCCCTGCACAAACTGCAACGTCTGCTCCACACGGTTGTCGAGAATATAGCACATCCAATGGATGGGCTGTTCAATGCACATCAAAAACGTGAGCACAAAAAACACCGGCTCAGCCTTCACAGGCGCGGCCATCGTCCTCACCCATCGCGAAATATGTCCCTTAAAATCCTTCATCTTTTTCCAAAATTCGCCCACAAAATTACAAAAAAGATGCAACACATCAGAAACCACACCTAATAAATTACATGTTTGCCCCATCTATGCCACCACCCAACACACCTGAAAAACCCGCCCATTTCGGAATTTTGTGCAAATTTGCAGTAAATTTCGGATAGGTAGGAGTGGGGGTGCTGTGGGTGGGGTGAAATGGTGGCTGTGGGGTGGGATTAGTGCTAAAAAATGGGATTGTCTTTTATAAGTTGAAAATTCTTTGTAAATTTGCACGATTATAGGCACTTACAAGCACCTTGCGCCCTGAGTGGCAAATCAACAAATGGCAAAACAACAAAAAATATATATATTTTCAAGTTATGAACGTTTCATATAAATGGTTGAAGGACTACATCGACTTCGATTTGACCCCACAAGAAGTGAGCGTGGCGCTCACCTCGCTCGGTCTGGAAGTTGGTGCTCTTGAAGAAGTAGAAACTATCAAAGGCGGTCTGAAGGGACTGGTGGTGGGCGAAGTGCTCACTTGCGAAATGCACCCCAACAGCGACCACCTGCATGTCACCACCGTTGACCTCGGCAATGGCGAGGCTCCTGCGCAAATCGTGTGCGGTGCTGCCAACGTGGCTGCCGGCCAAAAGGTGATTGTGGCAACTCTCGGAACAAAACTTTACGATGGCGACGACGAGTTCACCATCAAGCGCTCAAAACTTCGCGGCGTGGAGTCGTGCGGTATGATTTGCGCTGAAGACGAAATAGGCGTGGGCTCAAGCCATGATGGCATCATCGTGCTTCCTGCCGACGCAAAAGTGGGCACTCCTGCCGCCGACTACTACGGTGTGGAGAGCGACTGGCTGATTGAGGTAGACCTCACCCCTAACCGTGTGGACGGTGCTTCGCACTACGGTGTGGCTCGCGACCTCTACGCTTGGATGAAGCGTCACGGCTACGACGCCAAGCTCCACCGCCCAAGCGTTGACGCTTTCAAGAGCGACCGCGCCGACGGTGCCATTCCTGTGGAAGTGGAAAACACCGAGGCTTGCCCTCGCTACTGCGGTCTCACCATTCGTGGCGTGAAGGTGCAAGAAAGTCCTAAGTGGCTGAAGGATTACCTCCTGACTGTAGGCCAACGCCCCATCAACAATATTGTGGACATCACCAACTACATTCTCCTTGGCACAGGTCAACCTATGCACAGTTTCGACCTCAGCAAGGTGAAAGGCGATAAGGTGGTGGTGAAAACCGTTGCCTCAGGCACTAAGTTCACCACTCTCGACGGTGTGGAACGCACACTCACCGACCGCGACCTCATGATTTGCAACGCTGAAGAGCCTATGTGCATCGGCGGTGTGTTTGGCGGTCTGGATTCGGGCGTGACCGACGCCACTACCGACGTGTTCCTCGAAAGTGCCTACTTCCACCCCACCTGGGTGCGTAAGAGCGCACGTCGCTTCGGCTTGAACACCGACGCATCGTTCCGCTTCGAGCGTGGCATCGACCCCAACGACACCGTTTACAACCTCAAACTCGCCGCTATCCTCATCAAGGAACTCGCAGGTGGTGAGATTTGTGGCGACATCATCGATGTGAAGAGCCGCGAATTCCCTGGTTTCCCTGTGGAACTGAAGTTCGACTATGTGACCAGCCTTATCGGCAAGCACATCGACAACGACACTATCAAGGGCATCGTTGAAAGCCTCGAAATGAAAATCGTGAGCGAAGACGCAGAGAAAATCAACATTGTGGTGCCAACCTACCGCGTGGATGTGCAACGCCCATGCGACGTGGTGGAAGACATTCTCCGCGTGTACGGTTATAACAATGTGGAATTCACCAGCGAGGTGAAGGGCACACTCAGCAACAAGAGCGACGTTGACTTCCGCGACGATATGCAAGACCTCATCTCGGAACAACTCACCGCTGCTGGTTATAACGAAATCATGAACAACTCGCTCACCAGTTCAAGTTACTACGAAGGCTTGGAAAGTTACCCTGAAAAGAACTGCGTGCACCTGATGAACGCCCTCAGCGGCGACCTCAACGTGATGCGCCAAACCATGCTGTTCGGCGGTTTGGAAAGCCTCGCACGCAACATCAACCGCAAAAACGCCAACCTCAAAATGTATGAATTCGGCGATGTGTATCGCTACGATGCCGAAACCGACAACACCGAGGTGGCTCTCGCGCCATACACCGAGCATCAAGCACTCGGCATTTGGCTCACTGGTAACAACCACGACGACAGTTGGGCCGACGCAGTGCGCGCACTCAGCGTTTACGACCTGAAGGCCGCTGTTGAGAACATCTTCCGCCGCCTTGGCATCAACGAAAAGGAAGTGGTGGTTGAGCAATTCGACAACGACCTGCTCACCCCAGCCCTCTCCTACAAGAACCGTGGCGGCAAACTCATCGGTGTGCTTGGCGTGGTGGATGCCGATGTGGTCAAGAAATTCGATGTGGAACAGGAAGTGTACTTCGCACAGTTTAACTGGCACTTGCTCTGCAAACTCGCAGCCAAGAAGGATGTGAAATACTACGACCTGCCAAAGACCCTGCCAGTGCGCCGCGACTTGGCATTGCTCGTGGATTCAACCGTGACCTACGAACAAATCAAGCATGTGGTTGAGCAGAGCGAACGCAAGTTGCTCAAGAAGGTGACACTCTTCGACGTGTACGAAGGCAAGCACCTCGAAGCCGGCAAGAAGAGTTACGCTATCGCCATGTTCCTCCAAGACGACCAAAAGACGCTCCAAGACAAGCAAATTGAGGCCGTAATGAAGAAGGTGGTGACCAATCTTCAAAAGGAAGTTGGCGCACAGTTGAGATAACGAGTCAACAAGTCAACGAGTCTACAGGTCAACGAGTTTTTTTCGAGAGTTCGAAAATTCGAAAATTCGAGATTTCGAGGCTTGCTGGACAATAAGATATAATGAGGCTACGAGCCAACCCCCCAACCGTCAACTTGTTGACCCGTTGACCCGTTGGCTCGTTGACCCCTAAAAAACCAAAACTTATGATAATCGATTTCAAGAAAATGGAGGCCACCACCGTGGCAAACTTTAAAGGTGGCGAAGGAGAATATGTGGTGAAAACCTATCTCGATGAGCAGAATCGCATCATGCAGGGACTGCTTCCCCCAGGTGCGTCGATTGGTATGCACATGCACGAGAAAAACAGTGAAACCTACTACATCATCAGCGGCACAGGCCATGTGGTGATGGACGACGGCACAGAGGAAGACTTCACCGTGGGTGAGATGCACTACTGCCCTATGGGACACGGCCACACGCTCATCAACCGCACCGACAGCGACCTTGTGTTTCTCGGTATCGTAAGTGAACACCACGATTAATCAAAGAGAAAAATAAAAACAAACAATATAAAATAAAATTATCACATGGGAAGAGCTTTTGAATATCGCAAAGCAAGAAAATTGAAAAGATGGGGTAGCATGTCGCGCACATTCACCCGCATTGGTAAGGAAATCACAATGGCTGTGAAGGCTGGTGGTCCCGACCCAACAGCCAACTCTCGTCTGCGTGCCCTCATGAGCAACGCTAAGGCTGCCAACATGCCTAAAGACACTGTGGAACGCGCCATCAAGAAGGCTACCGACAAGGACGCAAGCGACTACAAGGAAGTAATCTACGAAGGTTACGCTCCTGGCGGTATCGCAGTGCTCGTAGAGACTGCTACCGACAACACCACTCGCACTGTGGCCAACCTCCGCACTCACTTCAACAAAAACGGCGGTACACTCGGCAACAGCGGTTCAGTGGCATTTATGTTCACCCACAAGTGCTACTTCCACGTTAAGGCTAAAGAAGGTGTGACCCTCGAAGACCTCGAACTCGAACTTATCGACTGCGGCGCAGAAGATTTCGACCAAGACGAAGAGGAAATCATCATCTCCGGTGCTTTTGAGTCGAACGGCGACATTCAGAAGTATCTCGAAGACAACGACTTCGAAATCACCAGCACCGAGTTCGTTTACGACCCAACCGACACCAAGGAACTTGATGCCGAAGGTCGCGCAGCAGTAGAAAAACTCCTCGAAGCTGTGGAAGAAGACGACGACGTTCAAAACGTGTTCACCACCATGAAGGAAGTGGACGACGAAGAATAATCTTCCCCCACACATTCCTTTATCACCTAAAAGGCAACCGCAGCGACACACACTGTAGTTGCCTTTTTTCGCAAAAAAGTGGCATGTGCATGAAGCAAAACGCCCATCACCTGCGTCTAACAAACAAAGAGATTTCGGAGAACTCCCATCACTTCGACCAGTCAGATTGCTCCGAGTTCTCCAAAAACGACATCTATTTTCTAACATCTAATTTCTAAAATATGGCTTTTATTGAAATCAGCGATGTAGTGAAGCAATATAAAGGGCACACGGCGCTCAACCATGTGAACCTGAGTGTGCCCAAAGGCTGCATCTACGGTCTGCTTGGCCCGAATGGCGCAGGCAAGACCACCCTCATTCGCATCATCAACATGATTACCGCCCCCGATAGCGGCACGGTGATGCTCGACGGCAGCCCCATCACCGCCGACGATGTGGCACACATTGGCTATCTGCCCGAAGAACGTGGACTGTACAAGAAGATGAAGGTGGGCGACGAGATTGTGTATTTAGCACGCCTGAAGGGCATGAGCAAGGCAGATGCCACCCGACAGATGCTCTACTGGCTCGACCGCTTCCACCTCACCGAATGGCGCGACAAGAAGGTGGAAACGCTCTCCAAGGGTATGCAGCAGAAGGTGCAGTTTATCGCCACCGTGATTCATGAGCCTAAGTTGCTTATCTTCGACGAGCCATTCTCTGGCTTCGACCCCGTGAACGCCGAACAGTTGAAGCGTGAGATTCTGGAATTGCAGAAAAAAGGCGCCACCATCCTGTTTTCAACCCACAATATGGAGAGTGTGGAGGAGGTGTGTGACCAAATCTCCCTCATCAACCACTCCGAGGTGGTGCTTGAAGGCAACGTGGCAGAGATTAAGCAGCGCTTTAAAAAGCATCTTTACGAAATCTGCCTCGCTGGCGGCGAACAGCTTCAACCTTGCGAGGAAATGTTCACCATCGAGGAAGCGCACCCCGACGGCACCACTATCATTCGCCTGGCGCAAGGTGTGGCTATCCGTGAGGTGATTGCGCGCCTCAATGAGCAATACGCCCTCCGTGGCTTCAGTGAACTGTTGCCCACCATGCACGAAATCTTTATCGAAACTGTAAAAAACTCGTCAAACAATGAATAAGCTCCTACTCATCATACAGCGCGAATACATGTCACTGGTGGCGCGCAAATCATTTATCGTTATCACAATTCTCGTTCCGTTCCTGTTCATCATTATTGCGTCGATTCCGGTGCTCACCTCCAAACTCAATTCCGCCAGTTCGTCGCTCGAAACGGTGACCGTAATCGACGAAACAGGCCGCCTGTCGGGCGTGATTTCCGACAATGAGCAGTTTCGCTTCATTCCGCTCCGTGGCGAGCCCGGCACTACGAATGTGAAGCGATTTTTCGACCAGTCGGGCGAGAGCATGAGCGCTTTGGTGGTGATTCCCGCCAATGTGCTCGACTCGGCAAAGGTGAACATCTACAGCAAGAGCACCGTCAACATGGCGCTGGTGGATCATGTGACCGATTGCCTCAACGACACGCTCACGTCGGTGAAACTCGCCACGATGGGTGTGCCCGACCTCGACAAGATAGTGAGGGAGGCGCAAGTGGATATTGATGTGAACAGCGTGAAACTCGCCGACGACGGCAGCGAAAGCGAATCGTCAACCACCGCCGCAATGCTCTTGGGCATGGTGCTGTCGCTCATCACCTACATGTTTGTGCTCACCTACGGCGCAATGATTATGAACAGCGTGATTGAGGAAAAAACCAACCGCATCGTGGAAGTGATAGTGAGCAGTTGCAAGCCGTTCCAACTGATGATGGGCAAGATTATAGGCGTGGCGCTGGTCGGACTCACACAGTTCCTGATATGGGCGGTAATTATCTCTGGCTTGGCTGTGGGACTTGGCATTGGCTTGGCTGATAGCGGTCCGATGTCAGAGATTTCCAACCTCGTGGGCATGGTGCAGAGCGTCAACCTCGTGGGCACACTCGTCTGCTTCGTCATCTACTTCCTTGGCGGCTACCTGCTCTACGCGGCACTCTTTGCTGGCTTCGGATCGGCAGTTGACCAGGCAAGCGACGCTTCACAGTTCACCACTCCCATTATCATCGTGATGATTGTGGCGCTCTACGCAGGACTCGGCTGCATGGAAAACCCCAACGGCAATTTCGCACTGTGGTGCTCCATGATACCATTCACATCACCCATCGTGATGATGGTGCGCCTGCCCTACGACGTTCCGTTCTGGCAAATAGCCGTCAGCGTAGTCGCACTCTACGCCACCGCCACCGCCATCATCTGGCTCAGCGCCCGCATCTACCGCATCGGCATCCTCCGCTACGGCAAAAAATTCACCCTAAAAGAAATCCTAACCTGGATAAAAACCCAATAACACCCATAGAAGAGTAAATAATAGAAAACGAAGACATGCTGCTCCAATAAACTTTACAGGGGCAGCATGTTATGTCATAGGATGATTTGTTAGCGGTGGAGGAGGTTGCGGGCTTTTTTGTAGAGGTGGATGCTGGTGGGGAGGTTGAAGGTGTAGATAAGGAGGCCGAAGATGATGAAGGAGGCGGTCTGGAGGGGCGTGGTGCCTTTGTATTGCCAGAATGCTACCATCATCACAAACATCACGAGCATCATCACGATGGTGAGCCCTGAGAGCCATTGCCAGCGTTTGTGGGATTCGAGGTTGACGATTGGATAGTCGGGGCCTTGGTTGATGATGCCGCGGGTGACCATTCTGAACGCCAATGCGCCAGCCGTCACATAGACGGCAAATAGGAATATCGACCAGAGGAAGAAGCGGTTTTCTATCGAGTCCATATTGTCGACGGTGAAGTTTCTCGTTTCGCTTACCGACTTGTCAAAATAGTAGGTTTTGGTGTCGTTTTCCCAATCGAGGTATGGACTGTAGTTGGAATACGATTCAAAGAAGTAGGCGCGATGATGTGCGCACACCACCATGCCGCGTGCGTAGTAGCCACCCTCATCGCGGTAGCGCGACTTGTAGTACATGGCAGGGTGTCCGTCAACCTTTGGGGCTGGCTGAATGTCGTATTCCACAAAATAGGAGTTTTTACGCGAGAGGAAGGTGCGTGCCACCTGTTTTTCGGTGCTGAACAGTCGGCTGAAACGCTTGCTGATGTCAAACACGTTGATGTGGCGAATGTCGATTACCTCGCCGGCGTCGGACAGCACCGACTTCTGGAACGATGCCACCAGCGGACCGCCGCCACGGTTCTCCAGTCGCTTCCGGAAATCGCCCGAAAGGAGGAAGTTGTCGTAATGCTCATCGCGGAGCTCGTTGACGCTGAACAGACCGTCGCCATAGGTGTGCCACGGCCCCACAGCCAATCGCCAATCGCTGTAATACAGCACCACAATGCTCACGAGTGCAGTCACGCCTATTGCCATCAGCGCCATCAGGCGTTTGGTGACAAGCATTCGGCGCGCAAAACGCTTGGTTGCGCCCCATGCGTTTTCGATGTCGTGACGGATATTCATCGTGTTATGGGGAATTGAGAGAATTATCTGTTAAGTCGGCGGCGCATCATCAGCGAAGTGACGAGCGAAGTGACAAGCCCCACAGCCGCCACCAGCATAAACACCACCAGCACATCGGTCCAAACCACCACCACCGGATAGGCGTTCACTATCACCGCATCGGGGCGAGCCGAGAGCTTGAGCCAGCCGAACTGCTGCTGGCAGAGGCAAAGCACCAGTCCCAAAGCCACGCCAGCCACAGCACCCACAAGGGCAATCAGCCACCCTTCAGTAACGAAAATGCGTGTGATTTGCTTGTCGGTGGCACCAAGGCTTCTGAAGGTGCGAATGCTCTCGTCTTTCTCGATAATCAAAAGCGAAAGGGTGCTAATCACATTGAAAGTAGCAATCACCAGAATGAATGCGAGCAGCAGAAACGTGATCCATTTTTCCATATTCACCAGTCGGAACGACGCATCTTGCTGCATCATGCGATTTTTCACCGTGTAGGATTCGCCCAACTGCGCATTCAGTTGGTCCATCACGGCTTGCTCCGAGGCTCCACGAGCGAGTTTCAACTCCACTTGTGTGGCTTCGGTGGTGTAGTCAAACAGTTCGCGCGCCAAGTCGATGGGAGCAAAAATCATATCGTTGTCGAAATCCTTCTGCTGCACCATGAAAATGCCAGCCACAAACACCGAATCTTCGGTGAAGGCGTTCATCGGGTCGTTGAGGTCAACCTGTCCGCGACGCTGTGGCGCATAAAGTTGGAGCATTCGCAGCGAGCCGGCGCGTGCGTTCAGACTCACGGCAGGGCCAACGCCCAGCACCGCATAGCGCGACAGTTCGTCCTCCAACAGGAAATCGCCCTCCACAATCACGCTGTCGATGCCCGTGAGCCGATTGTAGTCTTTCGGCACGCCTTTCAGCCTCAGCGGCATACTGTAGTCGGCGAAAATAGCAAGGGCATTGTCCTCCACCACAGGCATAGCCATTTCCACGCCCGGAATGGCTTGCGCCACACGCACCACGCTGTCGGCATCGGCTATGGTCTTGCCCATGGTGGCGGTGATGGCGATGTCGGGGTCAACGGTAGAGAGTTTCTCCTTAATCAAGTCGTGAAAACCGTTGAACACGCTCAACACACAAATCAGCGCGGCAGTGGTCACCACCACCCCTAACACAGAGATGATGGAGATAATGTTCACGGCTGTGTGCCCTTTCTTGGCACGCAGGTAGCGAAGCGCTATGTTGAAAGAGAGGCTCACTTACGGGTGGTTATTATTCTTCAGTTTTATCTGTCTTTGTGCCGTCTTTAGCCAGCAGTTCGTCGATGTGCTGGATATAGTCGAGCGAATCGTCGAGATGGAAGTGCAACTCAGGCGTTTTGCGGAGTTGGTAGCGCACACGCTGAGCCAGGTTGTAGCGAATGCCCTTTTCGTTGGCATTGATGTTGGCCATGATTTCCTGTGCGCGTTCGCTTGGGAACACACTCAGGTAGGCGCGTGCGATGCTCAAGTCGGGCGACACACGCACTGCGCTCACGCTCACGAGCACACCACCCATTTTCGCTGTTTCGAGACGGAAGATTTCGCTCAGTTCCTTTTGGAGCAAGCGCGCTATTTTTTCAAGTCGAGTAGATTGCATATCAGTGTATTTCAGTTATTAATTACATATATAGTCTGCAAAGATAATCATTTTCACCGAAAACCCGTATCACACCACCGTATTTTGAGGTGAAAAAAATGCAAGGTTGCAGGAAATGGGGGTGTGCGGAAATTGAATGTAACTTTGTGGCATGAAACAAGAAATCAATCTTAATTAACCACAAATAACGACATTTTTAAAACACAACGAAAATGAACAGCAAGATTTACAACGTAGTGATTCTCGACAAGAGCGGTTCGATGACAAGTATTCGCAAGCAAGCCGTCGACAGTGTGAACGAAACATTCGGTTGCATTCGCAGCATGAGAAAGAAAAATGCGGAGCAGGAGCAGTTTGTGACGCTGGTGGCATTCTGCGGCTGCGAGCAGAAGGTGATTTACGAAAACACGCCTATCGAAAAGGTGAACAACATCACCCCCTCCGACTATGAGCCTTGCTGCATGACTCCGCTCTACGATGCCATTGGCAATGTGTGCACACGCTTGCACACCACCGTAAAGGACGACGAATCTGCCAGCGTGGCGGTGACTATCATCACCGACGGCTACGAAAACGCCTCGCGAGAGTTTTCCGCCAAAGCCATCAAGGCACTGATTGAAGCCTACAAGCAGGAAGGATGGATGTTTGCCTACATAGGTGCCGACCACGATGTGGAATCAGTGGCGTTCAACCTTTCAATCGACAACACCATGACATGGGAAAAAACGGAAGAGGGAACAGAGAAAATGGCAAAAATTGTGAATGAGAGCAGAATGCAGTGGGCTGACCGAGTGCACTACTTCATGGCTCCAACACCTGAAGAACGCGCAGAGATGAAAAGGAAGATTTCCAAAAACTTCTTCAAATCCTAATACCTGATTGGCACGGTTGTTGCACTTGCACTACATATTAGTATGAGTGTGACAACTTTTTTATTAACTTTATCCCGAAAAACTGATAGTAATATGATGGACGTGACCAATTTTATCGATTCCGAACTGCTCTACCACTTGGAGTATGGCAAACTGTATCTGTTTGTGAGTAGTGACCACCAGGCTCAAGCCTACAGCCACTTGCTGAAGTCGTCGCTCAGGCACAGCATCAACCTCGGCTGGCTTTCCAAAATGGAGGTGGTGACGGTGCATGTGCCAGAGGTGAACCGCCTTGGCATGGTGATTGCCGCCCGAAAGGTGAATGCTGGCAATATCGGCCGATATTCCGTGCTCGCTTGCGTGATTCAGAGTATGCACACGCTCGACGATGGCTTGTTCACGTTCTACAACCGCCTCACCTCGGTGGAGGAAGACCGCGATGGCGACAACAGCACCTTCACACTCATTTTCCCCGAAATCGGTTTGGCAGCCGGCGAGTCGGCATCAAGGAAATTCATGTCGATTGAAAAACGTTTCCATAATAGGGAGCGGAAGTTCCGTGATGAGCGCAATCTGATGATGAATGGTATCTGTGCTCCTAAAAAGGAAAATTGGGTTGAGGAACCAACACCAATCGAGGACGACAATACAGAGAGATTTACGCTAACGGATGAAGACGAGGTTGAGGAAGCAAAACTAACGAAGGAGGACGAGGCGCAAATCGAAATCCTGCGAGAGGACGCGCAAGAAAATGATTATGCTCAGAGTTTGCAGCAGCAGCGCAACCACGACTTGCAGTTGATTCAGGCCCTGATTATGGACTACATACAAAAGTATCACGCCGACCCTACCGAACTAATTGCCACATCGTTGCAGGGCAAGTATGTGGTGAACACGATGCCTATGCTGGTGGTGAACCGCGACCGCAAAATCATCTTCCCCGAATACAATGAAATGGAACTGAAGATGAGTGCCGCCAGCCGCACCCTCTACATTTGGTTTCTGTTGCACCCAGAAGGCTGCCGCCTGAAAGAACTAAGCAACCACCGCGCCGACTTCATCGACATTTACGAGGAAGTGCACCCCGGCAGCAACTATGTGGAAGAGTGTGTGGATGCGCTGCTCCAGCCCGACAAATTGAACCAAAACCTCTCGCGAATCAAGAAAATGGTGCGCTCCATCATCATCAACGACGACATCGCCCACAACTACTTCATCAGCCGCGACGACGAAGGCACCTACCGCCTCCCCATCGCCACCCACCCCACCAAAATCCACCTCCCCATCACCACTCCCCATCCCTAACCCATCCCACAAGTCTAATCATCGATTCTTAGATATTTCGAAAAATTTGAAGATTCAAGAAGCCCGGCACATCAGGCTCTCTTTTAATTTATTTTATAATGCCAGATTCTTGATGTGCAACAACACTTTGGGGAATTTGATTATTTGGGGGATTTTGAGTATTTTTGGGGCGATTTTTTGAGGATGATTCTTGAAATCAAGTATATATTTTTTATAATGAACTAATATGGAGAAATTTTTTACTCGTGTATGTGGCTGCGTGGTAGCGGCCGTTCTGATGGTTGCGATGTCGGCTCAGGCTTTCGCGACAAGTAAAACCGTGACCGTAACTGAGGCTGGCACGCTTAGCACCCTTATTCCGGCAAGTGAGAAAAATGCAATTACTTCGCTCACCGTGAGCGGTACGCTCAATGGCACCGACATTCGTTTTATCCGCGAGATGGCTGGTCTGGATATTGAGGGCGAGACTACTGATGGCAAACTCACCGAACTCAACATCGCTGGCATTGAACTCACCGATGGCGGCGATGCCTACTATGAGGATGCGTGGAGCAAGTATTACACCGCCACCAGCTACGACGTGAGCGAAGATAATGACCTATACTACTGCACCGACCTGTCGTATGCGTTCACTGGCACCAACCTCACCAAAGTGGTGTGGCCTGCCACTATGTGGGAAGTGGGCGAAAACGCGTTGGCATATTGCAGCGACCTGAAGGAGTTTGTCCTCGGTAGCGAAACCAACGAAATCAAGCCTCACGCTTTCAGCCGCTGCTCGGCTCTTGAAACAATCACACTCACCCCAAAAATCATCTACATCGATGAATTTGCCTTCTCTGATTGCAGTTCGCTGAAGTCAATCGCCCTGCCTGCTGGTTTGGAGATGCTTGACAAAAGTTGCTTTTTGGGTTGCTCATCGCTCGCAAGCGTAACATTTGGCAATGTGACCGAGATTCGCGAAAAGGTGTTCTACGGCTGCAAGGCGTTGACCAACGTGGTGCTTCCTGCCACTCTCACCAAACTCGACAAAGCTGCTTTCGACGGTTGTTCGTCACTCACCGAAATCACCCTGCCAAAGAAATTGAAAACCTTGGGCGAGGCCGTGTTTGAAGGTTGCACCGCCCTGAAAGCCATCAATGTGGCAGAAGGCAACGCATCGTTTGCATCGGCAGATGGTGTGCTTTTCAACAAGGCAAAGACCAACTTGTTGGCGTTTCCAGCAGGCAAAACAGGCGTGTATGCAGTGCCAAGTGGCACCGAAGAGATTGCTGCATCGGCATTCAGCCGCTGTGTAGGTCTCAGCGCCATCACGCTGCCCGAAACCCTCACCACCATCGGCGACGAGGTGTTTTATCGCTGTACCGGTCTTACCGAACTCACATTGCCTAACAGCGTGGCCAGCATCGGTGAGAGTTTCGTGTATCGCTGCTCTGCATTGAAGAGCGTGAAACTCGGTAGCGGCATAAGCACCATAGGCGAATCGATGTTCTACTACGCCAACGGCCTTGAGTCGATCGACGTGCCAGAAGGCTACACCAGCATTGGCTACGAGGCATTTGCCAGCTGCTCTGCGCTGAAGAGCGTGACATTGCCAAGCACCATCAACGCCATTGCTGCCGAGGCTTTCTACGGCTGCTCTGCGCTGGAATCGTTCACCATTAAAGTTGCCGCTCCAATCGCTATCACAGCCGATGTGTTTGAAGATGTGGACCTGAACACCTGCGTGCTCAACGTGCCAGAAGAAGGCGTGGAGGCTTACAAGGCCGACGCACAATGGGGCAAATTCAAGAACATCAACGGCATTATGCCATCGGGCGTGAACGATGTGGTTAGCAGCATCGACGCAAGCGTGAGCGTGGCTGACGGTGTGCTCACCATCGACGGCGCACAAGGCGACATCAGCGTTTACAACATCGGTGGCGTGCGCTTAGCCAACGGCAGCGAACGCTTGAGCGTGGCACTCAGCAAGGGCGTGTATGTAATCACCCTCAACGGCAAAGCCACAAAGGTAGTCGTAAAATAATCGCCCCTGATTAGGGCAAAAAAACAAGCACCTATTAAATCTGCATCGTGCGATTTAATAGGTGCTTGCGCTTTTGAGGCAATGCTACACACACATGCGGCTCAGCCTCTCTTGCTAACCTAAAATTTATAACCAACTCCCAAATGAATGCCTTGCATTTGTTTTTTCTTGGGCAACGACAGCGGCACACCATCGATCACCACCTTTCGCACGGAACTATATGCGTCCATATTGCTCCATGTGTAGCCCAGCCATATTTGCCACTGACTCATGTCGAGCGCCAACGAGGTTTTAAAGTGGTAGAAACACGACTTTGCTCCGTGGTTTTTGGCATGATACACATCTTCCTCCACCCATGTACCGGGTGAGCTGGGCACCACCGTGTATTCCACATTCGAGTTTGCCGGTACTGGCAGCGTCAAGCCCAAATCCTCCTTTATAGTTAGGCGCATCGATCCGTCGGAATTGCGCCACAGCGCAGGGCTTTGCAGCAGGAGGGCGCAGCGTAGCCACACGGCATTGTGCAAATTATCCGTTTTGTAGAACATACCATTGTGGGTGAACGAGTTATGAGTGTCGCCAAAGTCGCCAGCCACACAAAGGCTCACGCCAGCTCCCACATACTCGATAGGACGATAGTCCACACCGAGTTCCACACTCCAGTCGAGCGAATTGAACGAAGCCACCTCCACCCTACCCATCCAATGGTGGTTGCGGTCGGCATTGTCGTCGGCAAAGCACTTACTGCCCAGCAGGCTCATCGCCAAGAACAGTGACAGAGATATAAGATGTCGCACCATAAAAGTGTCGTTTTTAAAATACTGCAATAAAATTACAAAACATTACGCAACCACCACACCCTCACCCCCCATAAATAGGAAATTTCCAACACTTTTACCGAATTTTTCACTAATTTCGCATATCCTCATTTTACTTTTCACGATTTGCTCGGTTGTAAATAGTGTAAGGGCTTCCGAAAAGTCTCTACACCTGCGAGCTCGCAACAGCGATTTTATTTTACGAACCAGTAATTCAATAAAATTATGATGACGATGAAGAAAAAAATAATGACAATGATACTGATGGTGCTTTGTGGCATCGCAGCTACAGAAGCAATGCCTCATCGTGGTTTGCATCACCCCGTAATCATCAATCCACGACCAGTGCATGTGACGAAAGTGGTGACTCGCCCAGTGGTGGTTTCGCGCACCACCAACCGATTGAGCCAAACCGACCGTTTGGAAATGGCTACCGCCTACATCAAGAGCCACGGTTCAATCAACGCCAAGCAATACAGCAAAATCACAGGATTGGGCAAAGCCACCGCCGAGGCAGAACTCGACGCTTTTGCCGCACGCCGCAGCAATCCTATTGTTATTCACTTTAATGGAAAAAAGAAAACGTACATCCTAGCATGACGATTGACGACAAGCATATTATAGAGGCCGTTCGCTCCAATCCCGAAAAAGGATTCCGACTGCTGCTCACGAAATACAAGAGGCCGATATATTGGCATATCCGTCGTATTGTAGTGGGGCATGACGATGCGCAAGACGCTGCACAGGAAACATTCGTGCGGGTGTTCCGCAACTTCAGCAGTTGCGACGGTGCCGACAAACTGCGTGGTTGGATTTTCAGAATAGCCACCAACGAGGCCCTACGTATGCTTGACAAAAGAAACAACACCACCCTCTCATTAGACGACGAAGACACCAACATTGCAGGACAAGCCATCGCCGATCCGTATTTCGACGACAGCGACAAGGCGGCAGTCCTGCTCCAAAAGGCAATCCTCAGCCTGCCCACGAAGCAGCAACTCACGTTCAACTTGCGCTACTACGACGAGATGACCTACGATGAGATTGCCGAGGTGATTGGCTCCACAGTTTCCGCTGCCAAAATGAACTATCATATAGCAAAAGACAAAATAGTGAAATTTATCAATTCTAACGACCTATAACGATGAACAAAGATTTTGATTTCGATAAAGTGGGCAAACGAATGCCTTACCAGGTGCCCGACTGCTTCTTCGACCAACTTGAATCAAATGTGATGCAAGAGGTGAAGAGCGAGGTGGCAGTGGCAAAGAAATCGCGCTTCCGCCGAATCACTTGGGGCACAATCATTGGCGCAGCCGCCGCTGTGGCACTGCTGGTGACGGTGAATTTGAAATCGACGAAGGTCAACGAATATTCAGCCGAAGCCGTGAATCAAGCGTTCAGCCAACTCCAGCCAGCCGACCAGGCTTATCTACTCGAAGTGTATGACGAGGACGTGTTTCTCAACGAACAGTATTAAAATAGTTAAAAAATAAAAGAATATGAGACAGGTAGTAAAATCAATGATGGTTGCACTCATGGTGATTGCAACGTGTACCGCGGCTTTCGCACAGTCGCAAGGAAAGAAGCAGCGCATGTCGCGCGAGCAGTTGGCAGAGGTGCAAGCCCGCCACATAGCCGACCAGTTGGCACTCAACGACGAACTCACCAGCAAATTCGTATCGGTTTTCTGCCAGCAGCAGAAAGAAATCTGGGCGTTGGGACCACGCCTCGGTCGCAAATCAGCCACCACCGACGAGGAGCAGATCCAGCAGCGTTTCGACCGCAGCGAGAAAATCCTCGCCATCAGAAAGAAATATTACAAGGAATATTCCCAGTTCCTCACCCAAGCCCAAATCAAGAGGGTGTATGAGATTGAGCGACAAACGATGAAGCGCTTTTCGAAAAAAGCAAAACGCCAAGCCCAGAAAAGGCAAAACCGATAACGCATCCATCACCTCAATCCTTTTCTCTAAATGAAGATGAAAGTAACGATTATATTTCTACTACTCGCGGTAGCGTCGTCGCTGGGTTTCGCCCAAACCCAACCCAGCGACACGCTCGCTTTTCAGAGTTTAAGCCACATTTTTGCAGGCACATCATTAGGCTACCGTAAAGCCAAAGTGCTGTGCACCGACACGACCACCAGCAAGGCACTCATCATCTATCTGCATGGTGGCTCAAGTTGCGGCACCGACAACACCACCCAAATGAATGAGCCCGGCATCGATTCCATTGCCAATTATCTGGTGAACCACGAGGTGCCATCGGTGTTTATCGTGCCTCAATGTCCCGACCGCAATAAAGGTTGGGGCGGAATTGCAATGAATGTGAAAGCCCTGTTAGACTTCACGGCACACGTTGAGGGTATCGACACCACACGCATCTACATTTTCGGTGGCTCGATGGGAGGAACTGGCACATGGAAGATGCTTTCCACTTTCCCAGGATATTTCAGCGGAGCGATGCCATGTGCGGCAAACCCTAAAGGCATGGTGGCTGAAAATGTGGCGAAAACGCCTGTGTACAACGTAATGGGATTGGCTGACAAAATCATGAATGGCGACGTTAGAGCCATTGCGGAAGACTTTATCAATCAACTTAAAGCATTGGGCGACGATGTGCAATACGAAACGGTGGAAGGCTGGTCGCACGAGACCACTTGCATACAAAGTTACACCGCCGCGCGCCTCGACTGGGTGTTTTCGCATCGCAAGACCCCATCGGCCGGCATCACCACAGTCACCGCCGACTGCCCCATCAACCCCGACACCAACTGGTACACCCTTCAAGGTCAAATCATATCCCAACCCACCACCCCAGGCATCTACATCCACCAAGGCAAAAAGATACTGGTCACGGGGCGATAAATATTCGAACCTATAGGGCAGGAAGACTACGAGTCAACAAGTCAACAGGTCAACGAGTTTTCGACTCTTCGAAATTTCGAGATTTCGAGTTATCGAGAAAGGCGATGGTATCGTCTTAACTTCTTTAACTTCTTATCTCCTTAACTTCTATAGAAATCTTCTAAATTTCTAACTTCTATTTCCAACTTCTAATTTCTTTCATTTCTCCCTTTGTGGGATTTTCATTACTTTTGTGGAACGAACGATAAACAGGATTTATGAAAACAGGTAGCGAACGACAGGCTTGGCTCGACTATGTGCGGTTTTTCAGCATATTTTTGGTGATTGTGTTTCACACGCCACCACGGCTGGAACTGTTTGACGATGCCGTGATTCTCAACCTCCGCGTGCCGGTTTTCTTCTGCATCTCGGGATTCCTCTACAGCTTCGACCGTTGGCCCCGCTTCACCACCTATTTGCGACACCGAGCCCAGCAGATTATCGTGCCTTACTGCACCTTTTTCGTGATTTTCTATGCACTGTGGCTGGCGGTGGGGCGAAGAATGGTGGGAGCTGAAGAAGAAGCCATCAGCGTGTGGCAACCAGTGGTGGAATTTGTGTGCGGTAATCCGCAGACGGTGGTGGCGCCGTTCTGGTACATCGCCTGTCTGTTCACCATGCAGCTGCTATACTGGTGCATCGAGCGCATCGTGCCACGCCGATATGTGTTTGCCACATGCGTGGGCATTGCCGCCGCCACCTATCTTATTCCTTACGAAATACCGGAAGTGTTGGCTGTCGGGCAGTTTTGGAACCTCGGCAACGCCCTGCTTTTCCTCCCATTCTACGCCCTTGGCAACAGTTTCAAACCTTGGCTCACACGCCTGAAATTCGGCACACCACGCGTTGTGGCACTGCTGGTGATGCTGGCCGCTGCATCTATCGCCATTATGGTGGAGGCAACGCCTTTGCGCGCCCTCGATCCACAACTCTACAGCCTTGTGCGCATCGCGGCAGGCATAATGGTGATTCCCTGCTACTTCTGCGTGGCGAAATGGATTGCCGCACGCTATGGACACAGGCATGTGATTGAGTTTGTGGTGGTGAGCGGCACCGTGTATTTAGGTTTGCAAAACTACTTCATCGGCATCGCCAAAATGCTACTCAACCGCTTCGCCTACGACGGCGTGCTCGACGACCACATCTGGATGAAATACGCCATCGCCATCATGGTGATGATTGCCGTCTACCCCTTCGCCTGGGCAATCGACCGCTACGCCCCCTGGCTCATCGGCAAGAAGAGGAAGCAAAGTTGAGCCAACTTTGCAAAGTCAACGAGCCAACGGGTCAACGAGTTTTTTTGGGGGGAAGCCGAAATCTCGAAAAATTCGAAAATTCGAAGAATCGAAAATCTAATTCTCTACAACATGACTCCATGTCAATTGTGTCGACAGTGTTGACACAATTTCGGACGATAATACTTTGTAAAGGTACACACATTTTTTGCTTTATCAAAGATTTCTAAACGCCTTAATGGATAAAAATGGGACACCCTATTGAATTAACAAGAGGCGATGGTATCGTCTTAACTTCTTTAACTTCTTAACTCCTTAACTTCTGAAATCTAATTTCCTACTTCTGGTATCTGATTTTGTCAGTTGGGAGAAATATGGTAATTTTGTGGTTAGAAAATCAAGATTAGGCAATGAAACAATATCTCGACTTGCTTCAGCATGTGCTCGACAATGGCATCGTGAAGCACGACCGCACCGGCACTGGCACAAAAAGCGTGTTTGGCTACCAAATTCGCTGCAACCTTGCCGACGGCTTCCCACTGCTCACCACCAAAAAGGTGCATCTGAAGAGCATCATCTACGAACTGCTGTGGTTTCTGCGTGGCGACACCAATGTGCACTGGCTTCAAGAGCACGGCGTGAGAATTTGGAACGAGTGGGCTGACGAAAACGGCGAACTCGGTCCGGTGTATGGTCACCAGTGGCGCTCTTGGCCCGACTACAACGGCGGCACCATCGACCAAATAGCGCAGGTGGTGGATCAAATCAAGCACAACCCCGATTCGCGCCGTATGCTGGTGAGCGCGTGGAATGTGGCAGAGGTCAACAAGATGGCACTTCCGCCGTGCCACACCATATTTCAGTTTTATGTGGCAAACGGCAAGTTGAGCCTCCAGCTCTATCAGCGCAGCGCCGACCTTTTCCTTGGCGTGCCGTTCAACATTGCCAGTTACGCTCTTTTGCTGATGATGGTGGCTAAGGTGTGCGGCTTGGAGCCGGGCGAGTTTATCCACACTTTCGGCGATGCACACATCTATCTCAACCACTTCGAGCAGGTGAAACTGCAACTCTCTCGCGAGCCTCGCCCACTGCCTCGCATGGTGATTAACCGCGATGTGACCGACATTTTCGACTTCAAATACGAAGATTTCACTATCGAAGGCTACGACCCTTACCCTCTGATCAAGGGCGTGGTTTCGGTATAAAACATAACAACTTATGGGCAAACAAATCTCTGCTATCGTGGCTATCGCCCGCGACGGCGCAATCGGGAGAAACGGCGATTTGCTGTGGCATCTGTCAGCCGACATGAAGCATTTCAAATCCATCACCATGGGGCATAGCATAGTGATGGGGCGCACCACGTTTGAATCGTTTCCGAAAGGCGCGCTCCCCGGCCGCCAAAACATTGTGGTCACCCGCAATGCCGACTATCACCCCGAAAATGTGACCATCGCCCATAGCATAGCAGACGCCATCGACGCGGCGGAAATGCCCGGCGAGGTGATGATTATAGGTGGCGCACAAATCTACGCCGCCACCATCGATATGGTGAGCACCATCTACCTCACACGAGTGGATGCCGAATTTCCAGATGCCGACACCTTTTTCCCCACCATCAACCCCGACGAGTGGGAGGAATGTGGTGTGGAGCACCACGAAGCCGACGACCGCAACCCCTTGCCCTACACTTTCCTCACTTTGAAAAGAAAACGCTAATCAATGCCAACTACTCCCGTACATCAAAAAGTGGATATCTTCACCCGAAGCGAGGGGGCGGCACTCAAGGGTGTGGGCATTCTGCTCATCGTGACCCACAACTTGGCGCACTGCCTCGGTGCCACCGGATACGACTGCAACGAATTTAACTTTGAACAAGAGAGCACCGACGCACTCTTCCATTTCCTGCTTCATCCTGGGCAAAGCATTCTTATCCAGCTCAGCACCCTTTTGGGCTACTGTGGCATCTATGCGTTTCTGTTTATAAGTGCTTTCGGACTGGTGCGAAAATACGAACAAGGCCCCACAAAGATGCCTGCGCCACACATTTTCGTGTGGCAGCACTATACGAAACTGTTCAAACTGATGTTTTTCGCCCTGATTTCGGCAATTTTGGCTGTATGGTATGTCAATAGTTCCAAACTGCCCAGCATCAGCGACTGTGTGGCACAAGCATTGATGGTGACCAACTGGCTCAAGCCACCCTACAGCCACGTGTTCCCCGGTCCATACTGGTTTTTTGGACTGATGATTGAACTTTATATCATCTATCGGTTTGTGCTGTATGTGCCACGCGATGGAGCCGCTTGGCGCAAGTGGCTGCTGCCGCTACTATTCATAGCAGCAACGGTTACACCACAAATCGTGCTCCGCAATGCCGGGCGCGAAATGATATATATGCGCTACAACTTCTTCGTGGCAGGACTCACCTTCTCTACCGGGCTGCTGGTGGCTCGGTATGGCGGCATACCACGCATGGGCAAATGGGCATGGGCAGGCGTTTTTGCTGTGGCATCGGTGGCATTCATACTGATGCAGGCCACGGCCGTAATGTGGATTCTCTCATCGCTGGTGGTGACTGTGGCAATGATTGCGCTGGTGAAAACCTTCAGCGCCACGGTGATGCGCCTATTCGTGTGGGTGGGAGGCATCTCCTCGTTTCTGTTTGTGATTCACCCCGTGATCCGCACCTTCGCCCTCTATTTCGGCAACGGCATCAGCAACCACCTGCTCGTCCTCATCTACACTATCGTGGCCATCCTCGCCGCCGTGGCATACCGCCACTTCCTCACCGCCATCCACTGGAAATAATCGGTTTTCACACAATTCAAATTTGTGGCTAATTTGCATGAGAATGACTAACCACAAATTGCACGAATCCACCGAATAAACATTTCTGTTGAATCCGTTGAATCTGTGTGAGCCCTTACGGAGAAATTCTGTGAGATTTACCACCTACAAAGCAATCCTGTGAGATCTGCGGGATCTGTGTGAGTCTTTCATGTAAGGCTTACCGCGCATATAAATACGTGATTTGTGGGAGGGTATCTACTTTACTTCCAAAAATTATCATTATCTTTGCAGATTGAAAACAAAATCAACACTAAATATATGAATATTCTCGAATTAAGCGAACAAGAAATTGTAAGACGCAACAGTTTGAACCGTCTGCGCGAGATGGGTATCGATGCCTATCCAGCTGAGGAATTTGTTGTCGATGCTTGGAGTGAGGAAGCCAAGGCCAACTTCAGCGACGACGATGCCGAGCCTCGCCAAGTGCGCATGGCTGGCCGTGTGATGAGCCGCCGCATCATGGGTAAGGCTTCATTCATGGAATTGCAAGACTCTAAGGGCCGTATCCAAGTGTATGTAAACCGCGACGAACTCTGCCCCGACGAAGATAAAACCCTCTATAACGAAGTGTTTAAGAAGCTACTCGACATCGGCGACTTCGTGGGTGTGACCGGTTTTGTGTTCCGCACACAGACTGGCGAAATCAGTATTCACGCCAAGAGCCTCAAACTCCTGAGCAAGAGCCTCAAGCCACTGCCTATCGTGAAGCAGAAAGACGGTGTGACTTACGACGCTTTCGACGACCCGGAACTCCGCTATCGCCAACGCTACGTTGACCTTATCGTGAACGACGGCGTGAAGGACACCTTCCTCAAGCGTGCCACTATCGTGAAAACGCTCCGCAGCGTGCTCGACGAGGCTGGCTACACCGAAGTGGAAACCCCTACACTGCAAGCCATCGCCGGCGGTGCAAGCGCTCGCCCATTCATCACCCACTTCAATGCGCTCAACATTCCTATGTATATGCGTATCGCCACCGAACTCTACCTCAAGCGCCTTATCGTGGGCGGTTTTGAAGGTGTGTATGAAATCGGCAAGAACTTCCGCAACGAGGGTATGGACCGCAACCACAACCCTGAGTTCACCTGTATGGAACTCTACGTTCAATACAAGGACTACAACTGGATGATGTGCTTCACCGAACAGCTGCTTGAGAAAATCTGCGTGGCTGTGAACGGCTCCACCGACGTGGAAATCGACGGCAAAACCATCAGTTTCAAGGCTCCATACCGTCGTCTGCCTATCCTCGACGCTATCAAGGAAAAGACCGGCTACGACCTCAACGACATGAGCGAAGACGAGATTCGCGAAGTGTGCAAGAAACTCGAAATGGAAATCGACGACACTATGGGTAAAGGCAAACTCATCGACGAGATTTTCGGCGAATTCTGCGAAGGCACCTTCATTCAACCCACATTCATCACCGACTATCCTGTGGAAATGTCGCCACTCACCAAGATGCACCGCAGCAAGCCAGGCCTCACCGAGCGTTTCGAGTTGATGGTCAACGGCAAGGAACTTGCCAACGCCTACAGCGAACTTAACGACCCAATCGATCAGGAAGAACGCTTCATGGAGCAAATGCGACTTGCCGACAAGGGCGACGACGAGGCTATGATTATCGACCAAGACTTCTTGCGTGCGCTCCAATACGGTATGCCTCCTACAAGTGGTATCGGTATCGGTATCGACCGCTTGGTGATGCTCATGACTGCCCACAGTTATATCCAAGACGTGCTGCTCTTCCCTCAGATGCGTCCTGAAAAGGTGGCTAAGCGCGACAAGGAAGAGGCTTATGTGGCTCTTGGCGTGCCAGCAGAATGGGTAGCACCAATCCAAAAGGCAGGCTTCCTCACCGTAGAGGCTCTCGGAAAACTCGACCGTCCAGGCAAACTCTTCCAAGACCTCCTCGACATCAACAAGAAATACAAACTCGGTTTGAAAGTTCCTGTAGTCGATGAAGTTAAGGCCTGGGTAGAGGCGGCCGCTGCCACCCTCCCAGCCGAGCCAGCAGAACCAGCAGAATAATCCACACACCACTCAATACACCAAGTGGGCACCGCAACCGCAGTGCCCACTTATTTTTTTATACCACAAGAAGTAATCTAAAAAAATCCTTTCACGTCCTAATGACCGATTTGGGTTTATTTCTATTCCTTACTTATTCATCATCGTCGGCGGTTCCTGGCACGTAAATGTCGTCGGTTGAAATGACGACGCCATACGACACGTCACGCACCCTACCCTCTTGTGGTGCCAAGATGCCTTTTGCCACCAGATCTTTCACATCACGGCTCGCCGTGTCGGCTGACACCGCAGCAAACTTCGCCCATTTTTTCACGGTCAACTTTCCTTGATATCCGTCAAGATATTTGTTGAGCACATCTCGTTGGCGTTCGGTAATTCCCTTTTCGGCATGTACTTGCCAAAAAGTGGCCTTCGACAGCACCCTTGAAAGCGCATCGTCAGATGCCGATATTGCCCGAATCATACAAGATAGGTACCAAACGAGCCATTCGGTGATGTCGCAATCGCCGTTTTGTGTTTGCTCCAGCACTTCGTAGTACTTCTTTTTCTCGGCATTGATTTGCCTCGACATGCTGAAAAATCGCATTTTGCTCCTGTCTGCCATATTCAGTGCCATATCGGCTATCGCACGGCCTATGCGACCATTGCCGTCATCGAATGGGTGAATACACACAAACCACAAGTGCGCAACAGCCGACTTCACATAGTCGCAAACCTCTGTTGAGCCATTGAACCATGCCAAAAATGCATTCATCTCCTTTTCCACATTCTCTGCCGAAGGTGCCACATAATGCACTTTCTCGCGGCCAAACATACCCGAAACCACTTTCATCTCCCCTTTACGGTACTCTCCCACATCAATAGTGGCATAGCCACTTCTTCCTGTAGGAAACAGGCAGCAATGCCAGCCGAAAAGGCGGTCGGCGATAAGAGGTTGGTCGTAGTGCACCATCGCGTCAAGCATCATTTCCACCACGCCATCAACGTAATGGGAAGATGCCACTTCGCCCGAAATGGGCACGCCAAGTTTTCGGGCAACCGACGAGCGCACCTGGTCGCTGTTCAACTGCACGCCCTCAATCTCCGAAGAACAAATCACGCTATGCGACACAGTCTCGACCACCGCTTTCATCTGTGCATCGAAACCTATTGCCGACAGCCTGCCCTCCAAGTATCCAGCCGCCTTGTTCACTTCTGCCAACTTAATGGCGACAGCCTCCTTATTCCAAACGAAATGAGGCCATTGCTGATGTTGATGGATATACATAACACAAAACTTTTTTCACCACAAAAATAGCAACATTTTTATTAATCCGCAAAATTTGCGTCTTATAAACCGCATTTTTTGCGTCTTATTCACCGCAAACCCACCATTACCACCAAATTTTACAGCCATAAAATTTACAGCCATAAAATTTCAAACGTCTTTTTTAAGTCTACAAGTCTACGAGTCAACAGGTCTACGAGTTTTTGGGAACTAACGAGATGGGGCATCACATATCGTTCAGCGACAAGCCGATTTGGCGTACGTTTTTCCCCTTGAACAAATGGTGCTGCATTTCTGCCACTTTCTCTGCCAAGCGATGGGGGTTGTATCTCAGCGGATTGCGCTTCACCTCGTAAGCCTCCACTTCTCCATCAAGGGTTTCAGCCACAATATCTATTTCAAAGTCATCGACATTGCCTTTGGCATTCTTGCCACCCGATTTCCACCAGCCACCTATTTGACGATACTCGCACGACTCCATCATCTTTTGTCTGAACCAACGCTCAAGGGCTATGCCCGAAAAAGTGGTATAGTCGTCGGTCATTATTTTTTCAAGTGCCTGCATATTCTGTATTTCGATAAGTGGCGCATAGCGATATATGTAGCGAAACCAGAAGCGGAAGAAGTTGTCCTTTATCTCAAATCTCACCGTCTGACTCCCCTCCTTCGCCCCAATCGGGCGTTTCTTACGAATAATGCCATAGTTGTCTTCCAAAATCCGCAACTGGCCGCCCAAACTCTTCATGCCAGTAGTTGCCTCTATTTGGCTTTGCGTCACGTCGCCACGAGCTATCTGACCTAAAATGCTGAAAAAAGTGCCATATTGTTTGCCAAACTCCTGAATAAGGATATTCTTGCCCTCGCTCACAAAGAAACTGTCGCCACTGGAGCAAACATAGCGAATCATCTTCTCCACACTGGTGCAGCCATTGTTCATCAGCAATTCAATGTAGCGCGCCACGCCACCAGTGATGGTCCACAACGCCAACAAGTCCTCATTAGTGTAGTTGGGTTTATAATCGGCAAGAATCTCTCGCATGGTGGCGGTGGAAAATGGCATGAGCCTGATGGTGCAGTCGTCGCGTCCAAACAAAGGTTGGGCCTCGTCCTTGAAAATCTTCTCCATCATACGGAAAATCGACCCCGACACGATAAAGCACACCTGCGTCGATTTCTTGTATTTGTCCCACAACTCCTGTATATCGCTGAACACACCGGCATTCACGTTGTTCCATTCTTGAAATTCGTCCATGAAGATTGTGAACTTCCGGCGCTTACCAATCTCCAGCAACAACTGCATCAAACCACGCATCGTGCTGATGCCCTCAGGCACAAACTCTTGGAGTTTTGCCCTCACCTCCTCCGTAAAGGTCTCAACCAGCACTGCCTCGGTCTTTCTGCCCACAAAGAAATATAGACTGGGGGTAGCAGCCTCAGTCTCCTGCATCAAGCGGTACACCAAACTGGTTTTGCCCACACGTCGCCGCCCTGTCAGCACCACAAAGCGCGAGCAATCCTCATAAGCCTGCCGCTGAACTTCTTTCAGCCGCTCCATTTCCTGTTTTCTGTCGTAGAATTTTTTCATATTTTACAACTCAAATTTTATGACCGTAAATTTTACCGGCATAAAATTACAAACAATCTCCAAAAAAAACAAATATTTATGACAAATAAGAAATTAGGTATCAGAAGTTAAGAAGTTAAGGAGTTAAAGAAGTTAAGACGATGCCATCGCCTTTTGGTAATGTGATAGGGTTTTCTTCCAACTGATCCGTCGGACTTGTCTGACCTGTCCGACCTGTCTGACTCGTCCGACACTCCCCCCCCAAAAAACTCGTTGACCTGTTGACTCGTAGACTTCCAAAAGCTCGTAGGCACTCCGACTTTTGGGGGTGGAGATATTTGGTGGATAGGGGAAGATGGTGTAACTTTGCTATTAAATTGGTGTGGTATGCAGTTTTTTGTGGCCACGGTATTGAATTGATAAATAAATAACTCATGTTTAAAGGCTTTTTTACCCTACTTCGCAGATTTATCCCTCCCTATAAGCGCTATATAGTGCTGAATGTGATATTCAACGTGCTTTCGGCGTTTTTGACCCTGTTTTCGTTTGCGCTTATCATCCCTATTTTGGAAATGCTCTTTGGCATGAACCAAGCGCACTACACTTACATGGAACTGGGCAGCGCAGGACTTAAAGAAGTGGTGGTGAACGATTTCTACTACGGTGTGCAATGCCTGATTGAGAGTTACGGACCATCTACGGCATTGGCAGCCATCGCCAGTATGCTGGTGGTGTTCACCGGCTTGAAAGTGGGCAGCGCCTACCTCGCAGCCTTCAACATGATCACAATCCGCACCAGCGTGGTGCGCGACATACGCAACCAAATCTACGATAAAATCGTCACCCTCCCCATCGGTTTTTTCAGCAACGAGCGCAAAGGCGACGTGATGGCGCGCATGAGCGGCGACGTGACCGAGGTGGAAAACAGCATCATGTCGAGCCTCGATCTGATGTTTAAAAACCCAATCATGATTTTGGCGTGCCTCACGATGATGATTCTGGTGAGTTGGGAGTTGACCATCTTCGTGTTCACCCTCCTGCCCATCGCCGGCTTCATCATGGGCACCGTGGGTAAGCGACTGAAGCGAGTGAGCCTCGACGCGCAGAACCAGTGGGGTATGCTCCTGAGCAACATCGAGGAAACCGTGGGCGGACTCCGCATCGTGAAGGCGTTCAACGCCGAAGACAAGGTGCGCAAACGCTTCAGCGACGAAAACAACAAATACCGCCGCATCACCCAAAACATGCACCGCCGCTACGAACTCGCCCACCCCATGAGCGAATTTCTCGGCACCGCCACCATCGCCGTGGTGCTTTGGTTTGGCGGCAAACTCATCCTGTCGGGCAACGCCACCATCACCGCACCATCGTTTATCTACTACATGGTGATTTTCTACAGTATCATCAACCCCGCCAAAGACTTCTCAAAGGCGAGCTACGCCATTCAGCGCGGTTTGGCGTCGGTTGACCGTATCGACAAGATTTTGAAAGCCGACGACACTATCAAAGACCCCGAGCACCCTGTGCCGCTGAAAGAAATGAAGCAGGGCATCAAATACAGCAACGTGCGCTTCCGCTACGGCGATCAATGGGTAATCGACGGCATCGACCTTGAAATCGGCTGTGGCAAGACCGTGGCGCTGGTGGGACAGAGCGGTAGCGGCAAGACCACCCTCGCCGACCTTCTCCCCCGCTTCTACGATGTGGAGGAAGGCTCCATCAGCATCGACGGCGTGGACATTCGCGACGTGAGCAAATACGACTTGCGCGCACTGATGGGCAACGTGAACCAAGAGGCAATCCTCTTCAACGACACCATTCGCAACAACATCACCTTCGGCGTGGAAAGCGCCACCGACGAGGAAGTGATTGCGGCTGCGAAAATCGCCAACGCCTACGACTTTATCATGGCCACGGAAAACGGTTTCGACACCAATATCGGCGACCGTGGCTGCAACCTGTCGGGCGGACAGCGCCAACGCTTGAGCATAGCGCGCGCAATCCTAAAGAATCCGCCTATCCTCATTCTCGACGAAGCCACCTCCGCACTCGACACCGAGAGCGAGCACCTGGTGCAGCAGGCCCTCGACAACTTGATGCACGGACGCACCACCGTGGTGATTGCGCACCGCCTGAGCACCATCAAGAACGCCGACCTTATATGCGTGCTGCAAGACGGCAAAATCATTGAGCAAGGCACTCACGACCAACTCATCGCCGAAAACGGCTCATACAAGCACCTCGTTGACTTACAGAAATTCTAACTACATCTATAATTAACATCTTATGCTTAAAAAACTATTTTTCGCACTGATTGTGGCAGCAGTTGCCCTCAGTGCCAACGCAGAGAAGAAACCTGCCAAAGTGCAAATCCACTTGCGCAACGGTCAAGTGGTGACCGGTGTAATCACCGAGCGCGACGAGCGTGTGGTAACCATTGCCAACGACGCCGACCACGCCACCTATCACTACACAATGGACGAAATCAACTATATCGATCATTTGACCAAAAAGAAGAACTACGACACCTCAAAATTCCGTGGCTTCATCGACCTCGGCTATAGCATGGGCGTGGGCGCTCCCCGCAACGACTACTGGTTGGTGGAAACCAGTTTCGGCTATGCCTTCACACCAAAGACCTACCTCGGCTTGGGTGTGGCAATCCACGACTTCAAGCCAGTGGAAAAGAGTTACCCTATGTTCTGGAACCAGACCAAGGAGAACGCCGGCAAGCGCAACGACCCGGCATGGCGCTACCCATTCATCCCCTTCTACCTCGAAGGACGCTACAACTTCATGAGCGAGTCGAAGAACACGCCGTTCGTGAGCCTGAAAGTGGGTGGCACATTCATCAACCACAAAGGTTTCTTCACATCGCCAACCATCGGCTACCACTTCGCCACCAATGAGTTTTTCTCGTTTAACGTGGGCGTGGCTTACGAATTGCAGACCGCCGACTATAAACTCTGGTGCCAAGGCGACACCCCCGGCGCCATCAAAGACGACACAGGCAAGACCTACCTCAAGCAAGGCGAGGCATTCCACAACCTGTGCATAAAAGTGGGCGTGGAATTTTAATGCTAAAAAGCGAGTTGCTTAAAAATTTTTTGTTTATCTTTGTGCTATTATGGCATTCTTCGACTCAACTATTTTCTACCTGATAATCATGGTAGTGGCATTCATGAGTTTGGGAATGATTTGCAGTCCCAAAAACCCTGGGGCCACCAGCACAAAGATAGTGCCGATGAATGTGGCTCCCACCGGTGGCGAGCCACACCCCGACACCGTAAGAATCACGGCGCTGAAGGGCGGCGACATCAGCATCGAGAGGCACTTCACCATTCGTGAGGGCGACACGGTGAACCTGGTAATCACGAAATTCGACTCCCACGTGAAAATAGTGGAGAAGAAGGGCGTGGTGGGCGCAGGAACCGACACCGAGCACCTGGGCATGGCACTGGTGAGCTGCATCGGGCAGCGGTGGTACAGCTACCGCTACGAGAGCGAAGTGACGGGCAAATGGTGCGCCTTCGAGTTCACCAACGTGGCTGGCAACAACAAAGAAGTGGAGATGCGGCTATAAGAAGCGCCGTATCACACAATTTTACACGATTTTACGCGTTAACGAAGATATAAATAGGAAAATTTTTCAGCATCATGATAAAGAAAATTCTCATCGCACTTTTAGCGGCACTGCCATTGGTGGCAAGCGCACAACTGTCGTCGGGTAAATGGGTGACGCACACTCGCTTCGCCATATCTTCCACTCAGAATGTGATTGACACAAAAGGCAAGGTTTACAGCCTTGTGAACAACAGCCTCTACTGCTTCGACAAGAGCACCAAGGCGCAAACCGTGCTGAGCAACCAGAACCAGCTTTCGGGCACGCTCATCAGCGGCATTTACTACAACTACGACAAGCAATACCTTGTGGTGGCTTACGACGACTCCAACATCGATATCGTGGCAAACGACGGCAAGGTGACCAACATCCCCAACATCAAAGACGCTGTGATGACGCAATCGCGCGTGATTAACGATGTGACTTTCAGCGGCGACAAGATTTTCGTGGCCACAGGTTTCGGCTTCGTGGTCATCGACGATGCGAAGATGCAAATCACCGAAACACGCGTGTTCAGCCGCAGCATTTCGTCGGTGGGCGAAGTGGGCAAGTGGCGCATGGTGTTTCTCCCCAACCAAGAGGTGTATTACTGCCCTGCCGACAAGGCTCCTGAATGGCTCGGCGGCTACAAGGCCACCACTATCGCCAACATGGCGAACGGCAAAATCCTCGCCATCAACGATGCCACCATACTCGTGAAGCAAGACAAGCGCCTCACCAAGGTGACCATCACCGACAGCGGCACCGACGAGGCGACTTTCACCAGCACCTCGCTCGTGGAAGCCGCGCCTACCAACGTGCAGAAAACCGCAACAGGGTATTTGGCAAACTTCTTCGCTGCCAAATACTACTACACCTTTGATGCTGAGGGTGGCAACGCAGCGAAAAAGACCTTCTCTGTAAAAGAGTTGGTGAGTTGCGCTCCCGACGGCGACGGCACTCTCTGGGGTGTGAACGAGAAGGGTGTTCACAGTTATGCTGCCACAAACACCTACTACAAGCCCGACGCAGTGAGCATCAACGGTGTGCCTTTCTGGATGGGCTACAATAAAAACACCCACAAACTCTACCTCACCGCCACCAGCGACAACGGCATCTTGCAAAAAGCAAATGTGGGTGCGCAATATGAAATCGACAAATACGACGGCACATCGTGGACTTACGAAAAGCCAAGTGGCGCTCCTGGCTCACAAGGCTGGTACTGGCCTGTGTTCGACCCTACCGACAGCACCGACACCTACTACATTTCCTCACGCCTCAGCGGTGTGTTTAAAGTCACCGACAGAAAAGTGGTAACCACCTTCAACGCCGCCAACTCTCCTTTTGTGGCTCGCAAGGCAGCTATCAAATTCGACAGCTACGGCAACTTGTGGATGGTACACTCCAGCTTGAGCAACACTGTGCCGGTGAAAGTGCTGCCTAACGAAAAGCTGAAAAAAGGCAATATCGCCGTTTCCGAATGGACGATTTACAACGTGCCCGACATCACCAATGTCAACTCTTTCAAATATTCAACTTTCGATATCAGCAGCAAATCCAACATCAAGGCGTTTAACTGCGGCGACTATATTTGCCCACTTATCCTTTGGCGTGTGAATCCTGACTTGTCGAAGCCCGAATTTGAGTCAAAAAGCTACACTTCGCTCACCGCAAGCGATGGCTCAAACTGCACATGGGTGTATTCCTACACCGTCAAGGCAGACCTCGACGACAACATCTTGTTCGGTTTCGACAGGGGTCTCGTGACATTTAAGGCCACCGATGCCTTCAACGAAGGTTTCACCGTGGAGAAGGTAAAGTCGTTGGAAGGCGCAACCATTTACACCGTGGAGGTTGACACCCTCAACCGCAAATGGGTGGGTACCAGCACCGATGGTCTGTACCTCCTTTCGCCCGACTGCAAGACGGTGATCAACCACTACACCTCAAGCAACAGCCCATTGCTCACCAATGTGGTGTATCAGGTGTGCTGCAATACCGACAACAATTCCGTGTTTGTGGTCACCCCACTCGGCGTACAGCAGTTCTTCAGCGACTACACCGAGTCGGCAACCGACTACAGCAACGTGTATGCATATCCTAACCCAGTTCGCCCCGACTTCACCGGCTACATCACCATCACAGGCTTGATGGAAGGCTCCAACGTGGTCATCAAAGACGCGAAGGGCAACGTGGTGAAGCAATTCACCGGAGCAAACGGTTCGGTGGCATGGGACGGCTGCAACGAGGCTGGCGAACGCCTCCCAACAGGCAACTACGGCGTGTTTGCGACGCAAGAAGGCGCACAAATGCCAGAACAGCCCTACACCAAGGTTATGATTATCAAATAATATAGAAACAGAACAGAAATAGTAAATACTTTTTTAAAGCAAAAGTTTTGGGAAAATGGTGACCGTGAGGTTACCATTTTCTATTTAACCCAAATGTTAGAAATTAGAGGTTAGAAATTAGAAATTAGATTTTTCGATTCTTCGAGGTCTCGAAGATTCGGTGATTCGAGATTTCGAATCGCTTGAAAAAATTGTTGTAAATAGGATTAAAATGGATTAAACAGGTGTTCTCCCACCTGATCCGTCGGACTTGTCTGACCTGTCTGACTTGTCAGACACCCCCCAAAAAACTCGTTGACCTGTTGACTCGTTGACTCGTTGACTTGTTAGAACACCACGGAGAAGGCGGCACCGAGGGTGGTGTGGGCGAGGGTTTTGGTGGTGGCGTAGGATTGGTAGGTGTAGGTGGTTTTGGCGGCGTCGAGGTCGGCGAAGAGTTTCCATGCGAAGTTGGTGCGGTAGCGCCATGCGAAGTTCACGCCCAGCACATAGTTGAACGCTGTGCCACCTTTCGCCTGCAAGATTTCGGTAGCGTCGGACTGGTGGCTCACATAGCGAATACCGTCGGCAAAACGCACGCCACAAAGTGCCTTCGCCCCCACCGAAATGCGCTTGCTCAACGCCTGATTGCCATACACGCCCACAGCAAGCGAAGCGTTGTTGAATTGGTTATCCTCAATCTCCACGCCAGTAGAGCCTTCAGCCGCGCCCTCAATCTGCGCAGGGGTGCTAATCAAGCGCGCCTGTGCGCCCACGCCGAAGTGCTTATTCAGGAAGTACGCGCCCTCCATGCCCACCACGGCACTCGTGCCCAAAGCAATGCGGCGGTCGGAGCCGAAGTCGATATGTCCCGAATGTGCCGCCACACCCATCTGAATATCCACAAACGACGGATTCACCGACACCTCGCCATCGAGTTCATAACGCTCCACTCCCATGTCCTTAAAAATCAAGTCGGCGGCAAAATAGCCCAGTTCTGTGGAAATGATGCCGATCCCTGCGCCAGCCATCACATCAGAAATCCAGTGCCGATTGTTGAGCACACGCATCACGCCTGTGGCGGTGGCAAGGGCGTAGCCCCCGACCGAAAACCACGGCGAGCGCGTCATGCCGTATTCCTTATGCAGAATGGTGGCTGCCACAAATGCCGTGGCAGTATGCCCCGATGGGAAAGAGTTTCGCTCCGTGGCATCGGGTCGCAACTCGCTCACGGCGTGCTTCGTAGCCATCACAGCCATTGCCATCACGGCATTCGACGCGAGCGCCGACACGCCAAGCCGCGACCAACTCGACCGCCCCTCGTAGCCAGCGAGTTTCATCGCCGCAATCACAGGGTATGGCGCAAAGCGGGTGTAGTTGTCGATTTCCGTTTTAAAACCGCTTTTCAAACTGAGATTAGGCGATGGAAAACCTGTCTTTGCCTCCTTCACCACCACCGACGAGAGCAGCAGCGGCACGCCTGTGTAACTCACATCGCGCTTCCAGCCATAATAGGGCGATTGGCGAGTGTTGACAGCGGCATCAAGCGCATCGATGCAAGCCACAGTATCAGCCACCGCCACCGAATCAGCCACAGGGGCGGCAGCAGAGGCTGCCACAGCAGTGCCCACCGTGAGCAAAACGAGATTGAATATTTTCCTAATCACAGCCATAAAAATGTGCAAAGACCAATGCCGCATTTTTTCGAGCGACATTGGTCTTGCCTATGCGAGAGTTGGTTTAAAATTCAGTAAAACTGAGCGGAAGGGTGCTCTTGATGCTTTCGAGGCGATAGATGGTGTCGCGACCGATGAGAATCACCTCCATAGGGTGACCAGCCTGCACCTCAAATTCGAGCAACGCCTGACGGCACACGCCGCAAGGCGCGCAAGGCTCTTTCACGAAATCGCCATTCTGGAAAGCGGTAATAGCCACCTTCTTGATGCCCACGCCCGGATAGTTGGCACCAGCGTTGTAACACGCGCTGCGCTCTGCGCAAATACCGGCAAAAGCGGCGTTTTCCTGGTTTGCGCCCTTGATCATCACACCATTGTCGAGCAGCAAAGCCGCGCCCACATTGAAGTGGCTATATGGCGTATAACTGCTTTTTGTGGCCTCTTTTGCGAGGTCAACCAAATTTTTATCTTCCTGATTCAGCTCATTGTAAGCTAAAACTTGTACCTTTGTAGTTATATTTTTTTCAGTCATCGTATCTGAGTTTATGTTAAAGACTTATTTTCATTGCAAATATATTGATAATTTTCCAAACGGCAACCCCAAAAGATGGATTTGCTGTGTTTTTCTTGCGCTGATGTGCCTGACCTCGGTGGCGCAGGGGCTTTCGAGCGTGTTTCTTGAATATATCGACAAATACAAGGGCATCGCCATTCGCCATTGCCAGCAATACGGCATTCCTGCCTCTATCACCCTTGCGCAAGGACTGTTGGAGAGCGGCGCCGGACGCAGCAAACTCGCCACAGGCTCCAACAACCACTTCGGCATCAAGTGCCACTCGTGGGAGGGCGAGCGCACCTATGTGGGGGCAGCATCGGCATACAACTGCTACCGCAAATACGATTCACCGGAAGACGGCTACGAAGACCACGCAAAATTCCTTCAGGGCAGTCGCTACCAGCGTCTGTTCGACATTCCTGTGAGCGACTACAAGGGTTGGGCGCGTGGGCTGAAGGCGTGCGGATATGCCGAAAATCCCGCATATGCCGATAAGTTGATTCGTCTTATCGAAACCTACGAACTTTTCCAATACGACCTCAACCAGCCTGTGATGGCGAAGGCGAAGGAGGAAAGCGCCGCCACCGCCGAAGCCGAGCAAACCTACGACGAGGAACAAGCCTACAAAAAGGCTTACGATAAGGCGTTTATGGAGCATGTGATTCACCGCAAATGGGACAAATATTTCGTGGTGGCGAAGCATGGCGACACTTACGAGAGCATCGCCCTTGAGTTCTCCAAAAAACTGAAAGACATTCTCGACTACAACGACATCACCGACCGCAACGCGCGTCCACGCGAGGGCGAGCGCATCTGGGTGGAGAAGAAGTTCGACCGCCACCCTTCCGTGAAATTCTATGTGGCGAAAAAAGGCGAAACGCTCCACAGCATCTCGCAGGAATACGGTGTGCGCATGAAGTCGCTGCTCAAACTCAACGCCATGAAGCCCAACGAAGAACTCATCACCGGCCAAAAAATCTTTTTCCAGTAAAGAAGTCTACGAGTCTACGAGTCAACAGGTCTACGAGTAGGTGTCTGATAAGTCTGATAAGTCCGATTGGTCTGATTCGTCCGATTGGTCCGATTGGTCCGATAAAAAACATCCATTTAATCCATTTTAATCCTATTTACACCAATTTTTTCAAGCGGTTCGAAATCTCGAATCACCGAATCTTCGAGACCTCGAAAAATCCAAAAGCCCACCCCACTCGTTGACTCGTTGACCCGTTGACTCGTAGACTCCAAAAAACTTGACGAAAATTTTTGTAAGAGCGATGAAATTGCTAACTTTGAAAAAAAACAGCATGACACGCATACAAAAATACACCATACCCACTCTGATGAGCTGCGTGGTTTTCGCCATCGGCACGCTTTTCGACTCCTTTTGGGAACCGTTTTTCCTCGCAGGATTCTCTCTCCAGGCGTTCACCTATTTGGGGCTGTGCCGTTTTTTGGAAGACAACAAGGCGAAAGGTCCGTTCTCGCTACTTTTCAATGCCCACCTCGTGATGGTGATAGCCCTTGCCCTGCTTTTCTACTTCGTGAGCGGCAACGTTGACGACGACTCGGCAGTGCTTTACACCGTGTATGCCGTGGCGTTGTTCACCGTCACTGGCGGATATATCGTGTCGAAAATCGTGGCTGGAGCATTCATCGTGGGCCAACGCCAAATTGCTGTGGGTAGCACCATGATACTCAGTGCTATTGCGCTGTGCTACTACTTCGGCACACGCATCGTCAATTTCCTCCCCGAAGAACTCAACTGGACCATTCCAAAAGCCCTGTGCCTCACCTCTGCCGCCGAACTCATCACCATCATGCTCTCCACCAAAAACCGAGAAAGAAATTAGAAATTAGAAGTTAGAGGTTAGAGGTTAGATTTTTAGATAATTAGACGTTCGGTCTGCGGAAGCGGAGATTTTCACGCACAAAATTATAGGAGAAATTTACAAGTGCAAATGTTGGGCGAGACGGAGCAATCGGCGATTTAGCGCACTCTCGGCGGTTGTTAATAACTTTTTCTGTAATTTACAAAATTTAAGTGGTTTAAATTTGTAAATTTATTGGAAATTATAAGTAACTTTACACCCTGATTACACCTTATATAAGAAAATTTATTTTTCCGACGATGGCTGAACAAGTGACATACCATATTCCGGCACTGCTCAACGAGTGCATGACAGGACTTGACATCAAGCCCGACGGCACTTATGTGGACGTGACTTTTGGCGGTGGCGGCCATAGCCGTGAGATAGTGAAGCATCTGGGTGAGAGCGGAAGGCTCTACAGTATGGACCAGGACATGGACGCATACGCCAACCGCATCGACGATAGCCGATTTACATTTGTACACGGAAATTTCGCCTTTCTGAAAAACTTCATGCGCTACTACGGCGTGGAGGGTGTGGACGGTGTGCTTGCCGACCTGGGCGTGAGTTTCCACCACTTCGACGACAGCGAGCGCGGTTTCTCGTTCCGCTTCAACGGCCACCTCGACATGCGCATGAACCGCAACGCGAAGCACGATGCGGCGTGGGTAATCGCCAACTACAGCGAGGAGGAGATTGCCAACATGCTCTACCTCTACGGCGAACTGAAGCAGAGCCGACGCATGGCAGCCGCCATTGTGAAGGCACGCAGCGCGTCGCCCATCGTCACCACCGACCAGTTGTTGAATGTGGTGAAGCCGTTTATCAAGCCCTCGCAAGAGAAGAAGGAACTGGCGCAGGTGTTTCAGGCACTCCGCATCGAGGTGAACGACGAAATCAGCGTGCTCAAGCGTATGCTGCAGCAAGCCCTTGAGGTGCTGAAGCCCGGCGGACGACTGGTTATTATCACCTACCACTCGCTCGAAGACCGCCTGGTGAAAAACTTCATGAAGAGCGGCAACATTGAAGGGAAAATTGAAAAAGACTTCTTCGGCAGAGTGAACTGTCCGCTGAAGTTGGTGAACAACAAGGTGATCACGCCGAGCGACGAGGAAGTGGAACGCAACCCTCGCTCAAGAAGCGCAAAACTGCGCATCGCCTACAAGAAAGAAAACGAATAACGCAAAATAGCAACAAGATAGCAATTCATCTAACAGCACTCCGGCAAACATGGCTAAAGGAAAGAACAAAAATAGCGGCACCAACAACGGGCTTTTCAAAAGATGGGCCCAGGGGCGCAGTTTCCTCACGCTCGACTTTTTCCGCCGCAACGGTTTCTACATCATCGGCATCACGGTGCTGATTATGATGAACATCAGCAAGAAGTATGAATATCAAGACTGCCTGCAAGAGGTAATCAACCTGAACGCCGAACTCAACGACGTGCGCACCGACTGCGTGAACGCCAGCGCAAAGTTCAACTCCAAAATCCGCGAAAGCGAGATGAAGCAACTTATCGACACTTGCCACATCGATTTAACAACCCCCGATCAACCACCATATAAACTTTCAGAAAAATGAAAAAAACACAAAACAAAGCCCTCCAGACCAACAAGAAGCGTATTCTTGGCCGTTACATGTTTGTAATGCTCGCCCTCCTGGCGTTTTCCAGCACAATCGTCGCCCGCCTGTTTAAGACCACAGTGACCCAAGCATCGGAGTGGAACGCCAAGGCCGACAGCGCATGGCAAGACACCACCATCATCAACGCCGAGCGAGGAAAAATCCTTGCCGACGACGGCAGTGTGCTCGCCGCCAACATGTATTTCTACACCGTGCGTGTGGACTGGGGCTTCAGCGGCATCAAGGACTCGGAATTCAGAAAAGGACTCCCTGCCCTCTGCGACAGCCTTGCCGCTTTCGACAACTCAAAAACCGCTGAGCAATGGAAGGAAGAACTGCTGAATGCGAAAAAGAAAAAAAGCCATTGCTACAAACTCATCGACCACATGGTCACCCACAGCGAATTTGAGCGTATCTCCAAATTCCCATTCCTGAAGGAAAGCAACAAAATCCTATACGGTGAGCGACTGATGCGCCGCAAGAAGCCTTTCGGCACAATGGCGGCACGCAGTATCGGCAACGTGAGCGACCCTATTTTATACTTCCAAACCTATATCAACTGGCAAGACAAGGCATTCAACCAACGCGAGTTTGAACGCGAACTCCCAGCCCTTTGCGACAGTTTGGCACTGATGTTCAAGCGCACTCCTGCCGAAAAGTGGAAAGAGATTTTCACCGAAGGACGCAGGGAGAACAGCACCAACTTCCAGTTCCTGAAGCAACCCGTCAAGAAAGAAGTGCTCGACAAACTCGTCACGCTTCCATTCCTGAAAAAGAGCAGCAGCATGTTCTACTCCGTGCTGGAGAAAAACGTGGTCAGCGGCCGTCACGGCATTTCGGGATTGGAAATGTTTCTCGATAGCCTGCTCTTTGGCGTGCCAGTGAAGGCTCCGAAGGTGGCACTCAACGCCAACACCGCCAACTATGGCGGCAACCCAATTCCGGGCTACGACGTGACCACCACCATCAATGTGCAACTCCAAGACATCGTGGAAAACGAGTTGATGGCGATGCTGAAGGAAAGCGAGGCAAGGTGGGGCTGCGCCATTCTGATGGAAGTGAGCACCGGCGAAATCAAGGCTATCTCCAACCTCGACCGCAATAAGGACGGAGAATACACCGAAGGCGAAAACCACGCCGTGCTCGGCTATGAGCCAGGCTCCGTGCTGAAGCCCATCAACATGATGGTGGCGCTGGAAGACGGCGCGGTGAGCAACCTCGACGAAGTGATTGTCACAGGCAGCAACTACACCCTCGAACCCGGCATCGTGGTGAGAGACGAGCATGGCGCCGCATCGTTCAATATCCGCGACATCATCGCAAAATCGTCGAACGTGGGTATGACTCGCATCATGTGGCGCAAATACGGCAACAACCCCGACGGCTTGCGCCAACGCCTCGAAGGCATGGGATTTTTCGAGCCGTTCCACACCGGTATCGCTGGCGAACGCCAACCCACCTACCGCGTTCTGAAGAACAACAAGGAAGGCAAACGCACGCTCCGTGGCCAATCGTTCGGCTACGACGTGTATATCCCACCCATCTACACCCTTGCCATGTATAATTCATGGGCAAACGACGGCAAATTTGTGCGTCCACGCCTCATCAAGAAACTTTCGAGAGAGGGCGAACAGGATTCTATCGTGCCAGTGAGTTATGTGCGCGACCAAGTTTGCTCGCCCGAAAATGCGGCAAAAATGCGCGAACTGCTCCACGGTGTGGTATGGCGACAGGGCACCGCACGCTCGCTTCGCGACAGTTTGGTGCACATTGCCGGCAAGACAGGCACCGCCTACGTGTCGAGCGGCAAAAGCGGATACAGCAACGTGCGCCGTTTCGCATTCTGCGGTTTCTTCCCTTACGAAAAGCCCATGTATAGCTGCATGGTGCTCATTTACGGAGGCAGCAAGAGTGCGGCAAGCGGCAGTGGCACTGTGCTGAAAAACATAGCCCTGAAACTCTACGCAAAGGGACTGCTCGGCAACGCCGCCGACTATCGCAACAGCGGTTCGGCTGCCCACGAGTCAACGATGATTACCGCCGGCAGCGACCAGCCATCGCGCATCTCCTACATCAAGCAAGCGGTGGGATGCTCAAAGTTGATTCACGGCGCCACCCCAAAGAACGGAAACAAGGGTATGCCTAATGTAGTGGGGCTCAATCTCCGCGATGCGCTGGTGCGACTGGAGAAAATCGGGCTGCGCGTGGAATGTGAGGGCGTGGGCATCGTCACCAGTCAAAGCGTGGCACCAGGCACCGCCTATCACAGTGGCACGAGCATCAGACTGCACCTGTCGAACAACCCCAGAATGGTGAAAGCAAACAACTCGTAATATATATAGTGTGTAAACACATCTAACATTATTAAAGGGCTAAAAAGATGAAAAAGTTAAATCAATTACTCGCCGACATCACAGCCATTAAAGTGGTGGGCAACGCCGAAGTGGAAATCACCTCGGTGACCAACGACTCGCGAGAGGCGAAGCCCGGCGCGCTGTTCATTGCCGTGAAAGGTGTGGCGGTAGATGCACATAAGTTTATCCCACAAGTGGTGGCAGCAGGTGCCGCCGCCGTGGTGTGCGAAGATTTACCCGAAAATTTGAACGATACGGTAACGTATATACAGGTGGCTGACAGCACCATCGCCTTGGCGCACCTCGCCAGTGCGTGGTACGACCACCCAAGCACCAAGTTGCGACTGGTGGGTGTGACCGGCACCAACGGCAAAACAACCACCGCCACCCTGCTCTACGAACTCACTCAGTCGCTCGGCCACAAGGCAGGACTGCTCTCCACCGTGAAGAATATGGTGGACCGCACCGAATATCCAGCCAAGCAAACCACCCCCGACCACATGTCGCTCAACCGTCTGCTCCACGAAATGGTGGAAGCCGGCTGCGAATATGCGTTTATGGAGGTGAGTTCGCACGCCTGCGCGCAGCACCGCATCGACGGTCTGCAATTCGCCGGCGGCATCTTCACCAACCTCACCCGCGACCACCTCGACTACCACAAGACTGTGGAGGCTTACATCAAGGCGAAGAAAATGTTTTTCGACGGCTTGGGAGCCGATGCCTTCGCGCTTGTCAACGCCGACGACAAGGTGGGCAGCGTGATGGTGCAAAACTGCAAGGCAAAGCACTACACCTATTCGCTCCGCACGCTTGCCGACTTCAAGGCGCAAGTGATTGAGGAACGCCTCGACGGCACCACCATCACCCTCGACGGTCAGGAACTGGAAGTGCTGTTCACCGGCAGATTCAATGTGTATAACCTCGCCAGCGTGTATGGCGCAGCCCTGCTGCTCGGTTTCGACAAGAGCGAGGCGCTGGTAAAAATCAGTATGCTCAAACCCGTGTCGGGCCGCTTCCAGACCATGCGCTCACCCCGCGGCTACATCGCCGTGGTGGACTACGCCCACACCCCCGACGCCCTTGTGAATGTGCTCACCGCCATCAACGATGTGGTGTGCGGCAAGGGACAGGTAATCACCGTGTGTGGCTGTGGTGGCGACCGCGACCACGGCAAGCGCCCTATGATGGCTGCCGAAGCCGCCAACCGTAGCGACCAAGTGATACTCACCAGCGACAACCCACGCAGCGAAGACCCTGAAGAGATTCTCCGTCAAATGGAGGCTGGACTCGACGACAGCAACCGCTCACGCGTGCTGAAAATCACCGACCGCCGCGAAGCCATAAAAGTGGCTTGCCGCCTCGCCAAGAAGGGCGACGTGGTGCTTGTGGCTGGCAAGGGACACGAGACTTATCAAGAAATTAAAGGCGTGAAGCACCACTTCGACGACAGAGAGGTGCTTGCCGAAATATTTAACGACGAAAAATAATTGTAAAACGGTATGCTTTATCACTTATTCCACGCATTAGAAGAATACGACCTGCCAGGCGGACGACTGGTTGAATACATCACCTTCCGCTCAGGTTTAGCCTTGGTGCTGTCGCTTTTTATCGCCATCGTATTCGGCAAAAAAATCATCGAACGCCTCCAACTCATGCAGGTGGGCGAGATTGTGCGCAATCTCGGCTTGCAAGGTCAGATGGAGAAGAAGGGCACCCCCACCATGGGCGGTATCATCATCATCATTTCCATTCTCATTCCCTGCTTGCTGCTCGGTAAACTCGACAATGTGTATATGGTGCTGATGATTGTAGCCACCATCTGGTGTGGCGCGCTCGGATTTGCCGACGACTACTTGAAAATCAAGAAGCACAACAAGGAGGGCATGAAGGGCAAATTCAAGATTGTAGGTCAAGTGGGCCTCGGCTTGATTGTGGGCCTCACCATGTACCTCTCCCCTTCCATCGTGATGAACGAGAACGTGACGGTGGAGAACAAGCAAACCAGCGAAATGGTGGTGAAACACAAAACCGAAACGGTGAAATCTACCAAGACCACCATCCCATTTGTGAAGAACCACAACTTCGACTATGCGATGCTCACCAAGTGGATGGGCGACCACGCACAGACTGGCGGCTGGATTGTGTTTATCCTCGTCACCATCTTCGTGGTGGCGGCAGTGAGCAACGGCGCCAACCTCACCGACGGACTCGACGGGCTTGCCACGGGCACCTCGGCGATTATAGGCGTGGCACTCGCCATCATGTGCTATTTGGGAGGTAACGTGATTTACTCATCGTATCTCAACATCATGTACATACCCGACAGCGGTGAACTGGTGGTATATGCCGCAGCATTTATCGGTGCCACCATCGGTTTCCTGTGGTACAACTCATTCCCTGCGCAAGTGTTCATGGGCGACACCGGCAGCCTTTGCCTTGGCGGCATCATCGCCGTGTTTGCCATCCTCATCCGCAAGGAACTCCTGATTCCTATCCTGTGCCTCACCTTCTTCGTGGAAGACATTTCGGTGATGATACAGGTGGCATATTACAAATACACCCGCAAGAAGACTGGCGAGGGCAAGCGCGTGTTTAAGATGACACCGCTCCACCACCACTTCCAAGTGCCTGCCGGCAAGGTGGACGCACTGTGGCAAAAGCCTGTCAACGCCATTCCTGAATCGAAAATCGTGATGCGATTCCTCATCGTGGCTATCTTCTTGGCAGTGATTACTTTCGTGACATTAAAGGTTCGTTAAACTTCCTCAATATTCAGAAATCATGACATCAAATCGACGTATCGTAGTATTAGGTGGTGGCGAAAGCGGCGCAGGTGCCGCAGTGCTCGCCAAAGTGAAAGGTATGGATGTGTGGTTGAGCGACATGGGCTCCATCGCACCGAAATACAAGGAACTTCTCGACAAATACGAGATAGCATGGGAAGAAGGCAAGCACACCGAGGAGAAAGTGCTCGCCGCCGACGAAATCATCAAGAGCCCTGGCATTCCTGCCACCGCCCCAATGGTGAAGAAGGCTACCGCAAAGAATATTCCTATTATCAGCGAAATTGAGTTTGCTGGTCGCTACACCGATGCCAAGATGGTGTGCATCACCGGCAGCAACGGCAAGACCACTACCACCATGCTCACCTATCACATTCTGCGGAAAGCAGGGTTGAATGTGGGACTGGCTGGCAACGTGGGCAACAGCCTCGCGCTGCAAGTGGCTACCGAGCACCACGATGTGTATGTGATTGAGTTGAGCAGTTTCCAACTCGACAACATGTACCAATTCAAGGCGAATGTGGCTGTGCTGCTCAACATCACCCCCGACCACCTCGACCGCTACGACTTCAAGATGGAGAACTATGTGGCAGCGAAGTTCCGCATCATGCAGAACCAGGACGCCAACGATGCGTTCATCTACTGGCAGGGCGACCCTATCATCGATGCGCAACTCAAGCACATGCACACCGAAGCCAAGATGCTCGCTTTCGACGCTACTGACAATGCCAGCCTTGCTGCCTACGTTGACACCAACGATGTGGTGAAATTCAACATCGACGGCAGAGAATGGAGCATTCCTCGCGCCGAACTCTCGCTGAAAGGATTGCACAATGTGTATAACTCAATGGCAGCAGGTCTGTCGGCATCTTGCCTCGACATCAAGGACGACGTGATTCGCCGTGCGCTTGCCGACTTTGAGGCTGTGGAACACCGCCTCGAATTTGTGCGCACCGTGAATGGCATCACCTATATCAACGACTCGAAAGCCACCAACGTGAACGCTTGCTACTATGCCCTCGAAAGCATGACCACCCCTGTGGTGCTGATTCTCGGCGGCAAGGACAAGGGCAACGACTACGAAGAGCTGATGGAGTTTGTGAGCACTAAGGTGCGCGCTATCGTGTGCCTCGGAGCCGACAACACCAAACTTCTCGATTTCTTCAAGGGCAAAGTGCCTGTGCTCACCGAAACGCACAACATGAAGGATTGCCTTGCCAAGTGCACCGAACTGGCACACGAGGGCGACACCGTGCTGCTCTCACCATGCTGCGCCAGCTTCGACATCTTCCACAATATGGAGGACCGTGGCGAGCAATTCAAGGAAGGCGTAAGAACGATTGAAGAAAAGTAAGAGATTAGAAATCAGAAGTTAGAAATTAGAAATTAGAAATTATAGACTTTTAGATGAGATTGGAGTGGCTCTGAGCGCTCCGAGTGCTCCGAGTGCTCCAATCCCCAAATATTCAATTAACCACTAAAACTAAAAAAAACACATGGCAAATAAAATGGACAAAATTAACGACAAGGCAAACCGCTATGAAGAAATGACGCGTAAGTATGGTGACCCATGGATTTGGGGCATCTACTTTATGCTTGTGCTCATTTCTATTGTGGAAACTTACAGCGCATCGAGCCGCGAAGTGGCCACAATGGGTGTGTATATGCCTATCGTGAAGCACTGTTTCTTCCTGCTCCTGGGCGGCATCGTGCTTTTCTTCGTTCACAAAATTCCGTACAACAACAAGGCGTTCCTTTTCGGCATCACCGTGGGGCTGTTCGTCATCACGCTCGCATCGCTGGTGTATGTGCAGTTCTTTGGCGAAATTCTGAATGGTGCGCGCCGTTCGTTCAGGCTTTTCGGCATATCCATTCAGCCGTCGGAGTTTGCCAAACTTGCAGTGGTCACCTCCCTCTCGCTCATCTTGTCGCGCACCCAGAAGGAAAATGGCGTGAGCAACATCGGCATGTGGGGCTGCGTGGCTGTGGTAGGCGTTTTCAGCCTCTTCACTTTCAAGAGCGGTTTGACCAACTTCCTTCTACTGGTGGGCATCAGCCTGATTATGATGGTGGTTGGCGGTATCTCTTTTAAGAAAATCGGCATTTTGCTTCTGGCTTTCAGCATTTTGGGTGGTGGATTCAAATACATCAACCATATCAACGAGCAAAAGGAGGAGAACATACAACTTGCCGCCAAGCAAAACGGTGAGCGAGTGATCGACGAGGGTGAAGCCACCGAAGAAGCGTATCTCACCGCCGAACAGCCCGCGAAAAGCAAAGAAATTGACCGAAGCGACTTGCGTAAGAAGCGTTTGCACGACTGGTGGTACAACGATTCGCTGGTGTATCGCCGCATCGACGACAAAAACGCGCAGGAAATGTTCTCACGCATGGCGCAAGCCCATGGCGGCGTTACGGGCGTGTTCTTCGGCAATTCGCGCGAGAGCAGCCGTCTGCCATTGGCGTTCAGCGACTATATCTTCTCCATCATCGTGGAGGACACCGGACTTATCGGCGGCACTTGTGTGGTGCTGCTCTACCTGTTCCTGCTCGCACGCGCGGCAATGATTGCACGCCGATGCCGACGCACACTGCCCACCCTCATCGTGATAGGCACCGCGTCGATGATCACGCTGCAAGCGTTCTTCCACATGGCCATCAACACGGGCGTGTTCCCTGTGTCGGGCCAGCCATTGCCACTGATTTCGAAAGGTGGTACGTCAATCATAATTATAAACTTCGCCTTTGCCATTCTGCTGAGCATCAGCCGCACCGTGGCAGGCTTAACTGATAAACAAAACGCAAATCAAGAGGATCAGGATTTGCCCGAAAACTTGAGGGCAGAAAATCCTTCTCTGCTTATAAATTACACCAATGTCTGGAAATAACAAACACTATCTCGTGAGCGGCGGTGGTACCGGCGGTCACATATTCCCGGCTTTATCAATAGCCAATGAAATTCGTCGCAGATACCCTGAGGCTGAAATCCTGTTCGTGGGTGCGGAAGGACGCATGGAAATGGAGCGTGTGCCAGCCGCTGGCTACGAAATCAAGGGGCTGCCAGTGTGCGGCTTCGACCGCAAGCACCTGTTGCGCAACGTGAAGGTGCTGTTCAAACTCTGGAAGAGCATTCGCTTGGCGAAGAAGATTCTGAAAGACTTCAAACCCGATATCGCTATCGGTGTGGGCGGCTATGCCAGCGGCCCTATGCTGAAGGCTGCCCAAAAGAAGGGCATCCCCACCCTGCTCCAAGAGCAGAACTCCTATGCTGGCGTGACCAACAAACTCCTTGCCAAAAACGCCAAGTGCATCTGCGTGGCATACGAGGGCATGGAGCGCTTCTTCCCTGAAGACAAAATCGTGCTCACAGGCAACCCTGTGCGCCGCAATCTGCTTGAGTGCAACGCCACACAGGAAGAGGCACGCAAAGCCATGGGCATCGACCCAGAGAAAGCCACCATTCTCATCATTGGCGGCAGCCTGGGCGCACGCACCGTGAACGAGAGCATCATCGGCGGACTCGAAAAACTCGGCGCTGCGGCCGACGATGTGCAAGTGGTGTGGCAAACCGGCAAATTCTACGACCAGCAGTGCAAGGAAGCCCTTGCAAAGTCGGGCGTGAAGAATGTGATTCAAATGCCATTCATCAGCAATATGGATATGGCATACCGCGCCGCCGACCTCGTGATTTCGCGCGCCGGCGCAAGCAGCATCAGCGAATTGCAGTTGCTCGGCAAGCCTTCCATCTTGGTGCCTTCGCCAAATGTGGCTGAAGACCACCAGACGAAAAACGCCCTCGCCCTCGCCAACCGCGACGCTGCCATCATGGTCACCGATGCCGAAGCCCCCGAAAAGTTGGTGGATGCCATGCTCGCCACCGTCAACGACGAGGACAAACTCCACTCGCTCAGCGCCAATGTGCTGCGAATGGCATTGCTCAACTCTGCCGAGCGCATCGTAGATGAGGTGGAGAAAATTATCAACGAAAACGACAAATAACGACACATAAATTTAGATTAAGATGAAAGATTTTGATTCCATATATTTTGTAGGCGCAGGCGGTATAGGTATGGCTGCCCTCGAACGCTACTTCCTCTCTAAAGGCAAAAAAGTGGCTGGCTACGACCGCACCCCTACCGACCTCACACGCGCTCTGGAGGCTGAAGGCGTGGAAATCGCCTTCGACGAGAACCCCGACCTCATCCCATCGTACTGCCGCGATAAGGAACGCACGCTGGTAGTGTATACCCCTGCCGTTCCCGACAGCCACGCAGGCTTACGCTGGTTCCGCAGCGAGGGTTTCGAGGTGGTGAAGCGCGCCAAGGTGCTCGGTGTGGTCACTGAGCACAGCAAGGGACTTTGCTTCGCCGGCACCCACGGCAAGACCACCACATCGAGCATGGCGGCGCATATTCTCGAAGTGTCGGGAATCGGCTGCAACGCCTTCCTCGGCGGTGTGCTCCGCAACTACGGCAGCAACTTCCTGCTCTCCGACAGCAGCCCCTACTCGGTGATTGAGGCCGATGAGTTCGACCGCTCATTCCACCAGTTGAGCCCATATATTGCCGTTATCACCTCGACCGATGCCGACCACCTCGACATCTACGGCAACTACGAAAACTACCTCGAAAGTTTCGCCCATTTCACCGAACTCGTGCGCCCCGGTGGTGCCTTGATTGTGCACACTGGTTTGGCACTGAAGCCACGCCCACAGGAAGGCGTAGCCACCTACTCCTATTCGCTCAACGAAGGCGACTTCCATGCCGCCAACGTGAGAAAAGGCAATGGTGAAATCGTGTTCGACTTCGTGACTCCCACCGAAACCATCACCGACATCAACCTCGGTGTGCCTGTTGACATCAATATCGAAAACGCCGTGGCTGCCATGGCGGCTTGCTGGCTGGTGAAGGTGCCAAGCGAAGCCATGAAGAAGGCTATCGGCACATTCATGGGTCCAAAGCGCCGCTTCGAATTCTGGCTGAAGGAAGACGGCAAGGTGGTAATCGACGACTATGCACACCACCCCGACGAATTGAAAGCGTCGATCCGTTCGGTGAAGGACCTCTATCCCGGCAAGAAACTGACCGTGATATTCCAGCCTCACCTGTTCACCCGCACCCGCGATTTCGCTCCACAATTTGCCGAAGCGCTCTCGCTTGCCGATGAACTGATTTTGCTGCCCATCTATCCAGCCCGCGAACAGCCAATCGAGGGCGTGACCAGCGAAATTATCCTGAAGGACGTAACTTGCCCTAACAAAAAGATTTACAGCAAGGAAAACTTGCTCAACTCAATACAAAATCTTAACTTTGAGGTATTATTGACCGCTGGTGCAGGCGATATTATCAACCTGCTGCCTCAAATTTGTGAAGAAGTAAAGAAACAGAAGCATTGAAATACGCTCGCTACATCATCATCATCTTGCTCGCAAGCCTACTGGTGTGGGGCATTTTCTGGGCTAAAGGTAAAGCAGGCCAACAGGTGTGCCAGAAGGTGGATATTCGCGTAGAGAACTACGACAGTTCCACTTTCGTCAACCCTGAAGGCATCATGCAATACTTAGACCAGTGCCACCTGCGCCTGAAAGGCACCCCTATGGCAGACATCGACCTCAAGAAAGTGGAACAGGCACTTGCCAAGTCGCCATATCTTGAGTCGGGCGAGTGTGTGAAGGGCGAAGATGGCGTGCTGCTGGTGAAGGTGCGCCAACTGGTGCCTGTGATGCGCGTGATTGATGGCGACAACATGTACTACGTGAACCGCGAGGGCAAGCGAATGCCCGCCTCCACCTCGTTCAGCTGCGATGTGCCCATCGTGAAGGGGCATTTCACCGCCGCATATCCACCACAACGCCTCATTCCGCTCATCAACTATGTGAGCGGCGACTCGGCACTCAATGCGCTGGTGGCAATGTTTGAGTACCGCGATTCCAACAACATCTACATGATTCCCAACATCACCGGGCATGTGGTGAACTTGGGCGATGCCTCTGGATTTGAAAACAAGTTTAAAAAACTCCTGCTCTTCTACAAGAAGGTGATGCCCGAAAAGGGATGGACAGCCTACGACACCATTTCGGTGAAGTGGCGACACCAGGTGGTGGGCAACCTGCGCAGCAAAAAGGTGATTGTGGAGCAAGTGGACACCACTGGCTTCGACAACAACGAGAACACCCGCCCCGACGACGATGTGCTACGATCTGCCCCACCCGAAAAGCCGGAAACGGCACCAGCAGCCACAAAGCCTGCCGAGAAAAAAGCAGAAAAGAAAGAGGTGAAGAAGCAGGAAAAGAAGGCGGAGAAGAAGTCCGAAAAGAAGCAAGAGAAAAAGACTGAGAAATCAGAGAAAACTAAAAAGAAATAATAACAACGACATATAACCACTTACATTTATGGAGAATAACCAACATATCGTGGCGATTGAAATCGGCAGCACCAAAATAGTGGGCGCCATTGCCGAGAAAAGCGTTTCGGGCTACCTGAGCGTGAACCACCTCGAAGAAGAGAAACTTACCAACTGCGTGCGCTACGGCTGCGTGCAGAATGTGGAGAACACTAAAAACGCTATCATGCGTATTGTGAAGAAACTTGAGAACAAAATCAAGGGCGACATCACCGATGTGTATGTAGGCATCAACGGACGATCTCTCCATTCTGTACCCACCGAAATCGACCGCAACCTCAACATTGCCGAGTCGATTACGAAGCAGAATATCGAAAACCTGAAGAATAGCGCATTCAAAGAGCCTATCGCTTCGTATGAGCCTATCGATATTGTGCCACAAACTTATTATGTCGATAACAAGGAGCAACCCAACCCTGTGGGCTGCTGCGGCGGTAGCATCAACATTAAGTTTAACCGCATAGTGGCTAAACCCACACTCAAACTCAACCTTGAGCGCGCATTGGGCGCATTGAGGGTGAAGAAGTTCCTCGTCACCTCTTTGGCGATGGCTGAATCCATTCTCACCGAGGAGGAGCGCACCTTGGGTTGTATGCTCGTGGATATGGGTGCCGAAACCACCACCGTCACCATCTTCAAGAATGGCACGCTCAACTATATGGCAACGCTGCCTTTCGGTGGCCGCAACCTCACCCGCGACTTGGTGAACGGTTTGCAAAACACCACCGAGGACAAGGCTGAAACCGTGAAGAAAAACATTGCCGAGCCTCTGAATATCGAGGCTACCGACCTGCTTATCGACGGCATCAGTTCCAAGTCTGCCATCAACTATATCATTTCGCGCACCAGCGAGATTATCACCAATGTGAACAAGCAAATCGAGTATGCGCATCTCAAGTCTTCCGACGTGAAGACCATCGTGCTCGTGGGCGGTGCCGCCAAGTTGAAGGGACTGCAAACCGAATTTAAGGAAAGAACCCAAATTGAGACTCGCATGGGCACCACGCCTCCAAGCATCAACATTCTCAATCACGAAATCAACAAATTCGAGCATATCCAAGTGTTCTCTCTGCTCGACAAGGCTGCCTCTATCATTGCCGACGGCTCCACTTGCGTGGCTCTGCACTCGTTCTCTCCAGCAGAAGGCCCCACTATCAACACCGCCGCCGCTCCCAAGCCAGAGCCAGAGGAAAAGGAGCATAGAAAGCCTAAAAAGCCGGGCATGTTCAGCCGATTCAAGACTGCACTCGACAAGCTCATGACCGAGGACGAAGAAGAATCCGAGGAATAATACAATTCATCACAGCAATAACCACTTTCAAAAGATAATTCAAATGATTGACAACGACAATATTTTCGACGGGATTGACAAGGATTCAGGATTCGACCAATCAGCCATGGGGAAATCCGGCTCTCTCGCATTGCCCACCATCATCAAGGTAGTGGGCGTGGGTGGCGGTGGCAGCAACGCCATCAACCACATGTACACCCAAAACGTGAACGGCGTTTCGTTTGTGGTGCTCAACACCGACCGCCAGGCACTCAACAATTCGCCTGTGCCGGAGCGTCTGCTCATCGGTCCTAAGACCACCAACGGTCTGGGCGCCGGCAATAAGCCAGAGGTGGCACAGCAAGCCGCCCTTGAAAGCGCCGACGACATCAGCGCACTGTTCGACGACGACACCAAGATGGTGTTTATCACCGCCGGTATGGGTGGCGGCACCGGTACGGGTGCGGCTCCTGTGGTGGCGAAAATCGCTCGCGACAAGGGCATCCTCACCATCGGTATCGTGACCATTCCTTTCCTCTTTGAAGGCCAACGCAAGATTCTCAAGGCACTCGCCGGTGCCGATGAGATGCAAAAATACGTGGATGCGCTGCTGATTATCAACAACGAGCGCCTCACCGAAATTTACCCCGACCTCGACTTCGACAATGCCTTCGGCAAGGCCGACGACACGCTCTCGATTGCAGCACGAAGCATCTCGGAACTCATCACCACCGAGGGCCGCATCAACCTCGACTTCAACGACGTGAACACCACGCTCCGTGATGGCGGTGTGGCTGTTATCAGCACGGGCTACGGCGAGGGCGAAAAGCGTGTGACCAAGGCTATCGAAGACGCTCTCAACTCTCCACTGCTGAAAAACCGCGACGTGTATGGTTCTAAGACCATTCTGGTCAACATCTACTATTCTCGCCAGGCACAGCAGTCGTTCAAGATGGCGGAAGTGGATGAAATGAGCCGATTCATGACCAACTTCAGCCCCGAAGTGGATGTGATTTGGGGTGTGGCTTACGACGACACCCTCGACGACAAGGTGAAAATCACCATTCTCGCTGCAGGTTTCGATGTGTCGCTCGAAGTGGAAACGCCCCCTAAGGGCCAGCCAAAGGGTCCAGTCAAGACTGATGCCGACGAAGAGGCTCGCAAGCGCTTAGAAGACGAATATGGCGGCAAGGCGGCGCAAGTTCAAATCGAGCGTGCGGAAGCCAAGGTATTTGTGTTCAAACCCGAAGACCTCGACAACGACGAAATCATCGACCTTTTCGAAAAGACACCAACCTACAACCGCGACCAGAAATTCAAAAGCATGGTAGCAGAGAAGCGCAACACCACTCCAGCCCCACGCCCCGAACAAGGCATAGCGCAAGAGCAAAAGAAAGGCACAGGCACCATCAGTTTCGGCTAACAGCCACAAAGCCCCCTATATAGAAAATCCCCCAAATTCCCCAACGCTATAGCGTGAGGGAATTTGGGGGATTTTTGGTGGTTACTGGTGGCAGCCATTACCAAGTCTCAAATCCACAAATTTCTCATATCATATCTTTTTGCTTTACATATAGAAGCGTCTTACTCCCTATTGATTCTTTCTACCAATTCATCTGGTGTAAGTATCTCCATCTTGGAGAATCCGAACCACTTCTTGCCCAAGTCCTTGATAGACGCTCCAATATGATATACATCATCATCTATACAAAGGAAGCGGTCATGTGATAATCGAAATGTCTCAACATCAATCGATGCATATTGAGCGTTATGACGGTCAATGTCGAGTTGGAAGTGACGGCTTATTTGCTGAGTATAGATGGTTGCAAACACGCCATTTTCTCTCTTATCAAGCAATGTCAATACAGTTTCATCAACATAATTGTCTATTAGAATGATACGTTTCTTCGCACTCTTAATCAAGTCGGCTACGAAAGTATAGGCATCGTAAATCTGCCCATTGTAGAATACACCTTGCTTCGGTTTTGCGTTGCCTTCATCCAATCTACGGAACACCTCGTCAATGCGTTTGTCTGACTCTTGCAAGTGTTGCTGCATTTCCAGTTGATGGTATTCCATTGTTGAAAGACGTTGGAAAACTTCGGCATTTGTCACCATGAAACGCCTCATTGCAACAAATGCATCCATAATTCGTATGCTTATACGAATTGCGGTTTCACTTCTAAGAACAGTGGAGAGCATAGCCACTCCCTGCTCCGTGAAAGCATATGAACGAACTGTTGAGTGCTTCAAACTATTGAACCGATCACAATTTGTGACCAGTTCATTCATTTCTTCCTTAGTCAGTTGAAAACGAAAACGTTCAGGAAATCTCTCCATATTACGTTTTACAGATTGATTTAACACCCTGGTTTCCACTCCATAAAGTTCTGCCAAGTCTCTGTCTATCATAATCTGCTTTCCACGAATAGACATTATTCGACTTTCTACAGGAGTGGTAACTACGGCCTCATTATTTTGCAACTGGTCGCAAATTGCGACTGGTTTATTGTTATCTATGTTGTTTGCCATATTTCTATTTTAATTTTTAAGGTCGCAATTTGTGACCTTAAAAGTTTTGTTACTTATTGTTGTATGCAAAGGTAGTGCTTTTAGTCTTTTAACCACTATTACAAAACCCCTTTCTTTGGAAAGAATTGGTGGATTTTGTGAAAAAATTGTTACATTTTTCGGTTTTTGGGGCGTGGTGCTTGTGAGTTTTAAGGCTGTGGCATAAATTTGCGAACAGTTTATAAAATTATAAAATCCTACCATTATGAAAACTATCTTGATTTCACTACTCATGCTCACGGCAACAGTTGCCCGTGCGCAAATCACTATCGCTGAACCCAAATTTGAACAAGAGGCTACCATCGTGATGAACGACACCGCTGGCGTGGAACTCCAACTGGAATACGCCATACAGAAAAGAACGGAAAACGTGGGCTCAGCCATTATTCTATTTGGCGAGGGCAACAAGAGCCTGTATTACGAGATTTCGGGCGCGAAATCGCCTGTGACGCTGAGCAACGACTGCTACGAGAAGGATTTGCAGTTGATTTTCTCGTGGTCCGACAACAGGCTTTCGCCAAAGCGTCTGATTCAGATTTACCCTCTTGAGATTCAGAAGAAGCGTCGCATCTACAATGTGGGCGACTACGATGTGGTTTCCAACACCGAGACTTACGGTCAGAAGAATTGCGTGAAATTCACCGCAGAGAAATACGGCACCCACTCCTATCTAATCACCATTCCTAAAAGCGAACTGATGGCGCTGAGAGACGGAAATTTGAATGAGGCGAAAAAATTCGGCAAGCAATATCTGATTCATATCATAGCACCTGCCACCAACAACACTTCCGCCACCGAATGTTTCCTCACTTTCGGCATCGAGAAGCCCACCCTACCCCAACTCAACTATATGAACACCCTACACAACTATATGAACACCCTGCACAAAAGTTCACAGAAATAAAAATACAAACGCCAGCGCTATTGCGTCGGCGTTTTTGGGGTTCAGTGGATAAATGCTGGGGGCACAGAAACAAAAAACATACAAAACAGCCTTTCGGCGAAAAACCAAACCCGGTAGGGACGTGATACTTCACGTCCGCCCATAACTGTAATATCCTATTGAATATCAATCACTTGGCGCAGACGCGAAGTATCGCGTCCCTACCATGCAAAATCATTTTTGAGATTGATACAACCTCTTCTCAAGAAATAATTCTTACTATCAGGGGTTTTTCGCCGTGAAACGGCGAGCGGTTTTTATCCTTGGTGCAATGTGGTGAGCCCTCGTAAGAGGGTGGCGGAGGGATTGTGTGGTTGGCGGCA
>OJAW01000110.1_pt1 | contig 63993 bp, 53 predicted proteins | sample 1589151 | NCBI WGS metagenome assembly OJAW01 (sample SAMN03283290) | human gut metagenome | biome: human-associated habitat; material: feces | host: Homo sapiens | place: Peru | collected 2012
ACTAACGACAGGTGCGAAGCACTGGCATCGCCAAAAGGCTGTTTTTTATGTTTTTGTTTCAGTCCCCCAGTATTTTTCCGCTGAACCCCTTTCGTTATCGCTGGCATAGATGCATTGATATATGCCGTGGTGATGGGGGAAAGAAGAAAGGACATGCCTTTTTGGGGGCATGTCCTTTCGTTTGCGTTGTATGAATTGCCTCGGAATGAGGGGAATTCGTTAGAATTGGTGGGCTGTGGTGAGGATTACTTCGCTGAGGGTGGGGTGACCGTGAATGCTTGAAGCCAATGTGTCGATGGTGGCTTCTGCGTTCATTGCCATTACCACTTCTTGAATCAAGTCGGCGGCGTGAGGTCCACAGATGTGGCAGCCGAGGATTTGACGGGTGGCATTGTCAACGATAATCTTTACCAGACCTTCTGTCTCGCCCATGGCAAGGGCTTTGCCGTTGGAGCGGAACATACCTTTCTTCACAGTCACATTGAGTTCTTGCGCCTTGCATTGCTCTTCGGTGAGGCCCACCATCGACATTTCTGGGGTGGTGAACACTGCGCTTGGAACGATGTTGAGTTTCATGGCGCAAGGTTTGCCCTCGATGGCACTCAGTGCGCACATACCATGAGCTGTGGCAGCGTGTGCGAGCATACAGCGGCCGTTCACATCGCCAATGGCGTAGATGCTTGGCACGGCGGTCTGCATGTTGTCGTTCACCTCAATGCCTCGGCGGCTCACCTCAATGCCCAGGGCTTCAACGCCCTCAGGAATCACAGGTTTGCGGCCCACAGCCATCAGCACAGCCTCACATTCGATAGCCTGCTCTTTGCCTTTAGCCTCGTAGGTGACGGTGTAGCCGTTTTCGCTTTTGGCGATTGATTTCACGCCGGCTCCCACTTTGATGTCAACGCCACGCTTGCCCATGACGGTGCGCAGGCGTTTTGCCACATCTTTGTCGAAAGGAGGGAGAATTTCTTTGCAAAATTCCACCACGCTCACTTCCACGCCGAAACTGCTGAAAATGCCAGCAAACTCCATGCCGATAACGCCACCGCCAATCACACAAAGGCTCTTAGGCAGAGTGGTCATTGCGAGAATGTCGTCGCTGGTCATGGCAAATTCGGCACCCTCGATAGGCAGAGCCTTAGGAGCAGAGCCTGTGGCAATCACAATATTCTGGGCTTCCACGTTTTCGCAGCCTACGCTTACGGCGTGAGCGTCAATGAGTTTGGCTTCGCCTTGCATAACGGTGATTTTCGGATTATTGAGAAGCATACCGATGCCATCGCGGAGTTGTGTCACCACGGCATCTTTGCGCTCTACGGCTTTCGCATAGTCAACTTCCATACCGCTGATGCTCACGCCAAACGCTTCAGCATCGTGAAGCAGGTTGAGCACTTCGGCATTGCGGCACAGTGCCTTGGTGGGAATACAGCCACGGTTGAGGCAGGTGCCGCCAAGCTCGCCTCGCTCAACGATAGCCACATTCAGCCCACGATGAGCAGCTTCGGCAGCCATTTCATAGCCACCAGGACCAGCACCAATGATGAGAATGTCATATTTCATTGGAAAAGAGATATTATATGTAGAAGTTAGAAATTAGAAATTAGATTTTTTGTGGAGATGGGGGTGTGTCAAATTTGTGATTTCATCATTTCGTAGGGACATGCCTTCGGCATGTTTCGATGCAATCAGCAATGTATCAACGCCTTGGTAACATGCCAAAGGCATGTCCCTACGCTATGGCGTTGGCATATTAGGAGATTTGACACTCCTTCCTGCTGGCTTTGTTTTTACCTTGAAAAGCCTAAAACCTAATAGATTCTAATTTCTGTGTTCTAATTTCTAACTTCTAATTTTCGGGTTTTTACAAATCTTTTGTTTCGCAGAGTTCGTTCCAGGTGACGATTTGCTTTAGGGCGGCCTTGGTGTCGTCGAGACGGTGAACAGGCGTGCTGTGTGGAGCAGTCTTCACCAGTTCAGGATTTTCGGCAGCCTCTTGCGCAATCTTCCTCATCACAGCGATGAAGCCATCAAGGGTTTCCTTGCTTTCGCTTTCGGTAGGCTCGATCATCAAAGCCTGATGGAAAAGCAATGGGAAATAGATGGTAGGCGCATGGTACCCGTAGTCGAGCAGACGCTTAGCCACGTCGAGAGTGGTAACGCCTGTGCTCTTGTCCTTCAAGCCGTCGAACACAAATTCGTGTTTGCAAACGCCCTCGATAGGCAGTTCGTAGCAGTCTTTCAGCGATTCCTTGATGTAGTTGGCATTGAGAGTTGCCAAAGGACCTACCCACTTCAGGTTGTCGCTGCCGAGCGTCACGATGTAGGCGAGCGCACGCATCATCACGCCGAAGTTGCCGAGGAAGCCACTGATGCAGCCGAGCGATTCCTCACCCATCTCAATCTTGTAGTCAACCATGCCGTCTTCGTCGAATTCGCAAGTGACGCGAGGATTAGGCAAGAATTGCTCAAGACCTTCACGCACGCCGATAGGACCGCTGCCAGGACCGCCACCACCGTGAGGGGTAGAGAATGTCTTGTGCAGGTTGATGTGCATCACGTCGAAACCGATGTCGCCAGGGCGGCATTTTCCGAGCATTGGGTTGAGGTTTGCGCCATCGTAGTACATCAAACCGCCACAGTCGTGCACGAGTTTTGCGATTTCTGCAATATTGTTTTCAAACAAGCCCAAAGTGTTGGGGTTGGTCATCATCATACCGGCGATAGTGTCGTCGAGCAGAGGTTTCAAGTCTTCCACATCCACGCGGCCATCGGGCTTGCTCTTCACTTCCACCACGTCGAGTCCGCAAACTGCCGCACTTGCAGGGTTGGTGCCGTGTGCGCTGTCGGGAACGATGATTTTGGTGCGCTTGGCATCGCCGCGGCTTTCGTGATAGCGACGAATCACCATCAAGCCGGTGAGTTCACCGTGTGCGCCAGCGAATGGATTGAGCGTAAACTCAGCCATACCAGCGATTTCTGACAGACTGCGTTGGAGTTGATAGTATGCAGACAAAGCGCCTTGCACGGTTTCCACATTCTGGAGAGGGTGGAGTGCAGTGAATTGTGGGTGAGCAGCCATTTCCTCGTTGATTTTTGGGTTGTACTTCATTGTGCAAGAGCCCAATGGGTAGAAACCGGTGTCAACGCCAAAGTTGTTGTTGCTCATATTGGTGTAGTGACGCACCACGGTAAGTTCGTCCACTTCAGGGAGGGCAGGAGCCTCTTGGCGAAGCAGATTTTCAGGAAGTTGTGCGATGCTGTAATCACTCAACTCGTTTTTGGGAAGGGAATAGCCCTTGCGACCTGGTTTTGACAACTCGAAAATGAGTGTTCCGTAATATGTATTATTCATCTTCGTCTTCTCCTTCCGTGTAAGCTTTACAGGTTAATATTACTTCGTCGAGTTCGTCTTTGCTGATGGTTTCGGTTACGCAAAGCAGCAAAGTGTGGTCGGCAATCTTCAAGCCCAGTTGCACGCCGTTGTAGTCGAGCAGCACATTTTGCAGTTCGTCGATGTCGCCGTCATACTTCACAGCAAATTCGTTGAGGAATGGCTTGTCGGGGAATGCCATGCTGAAGCCCTTCAGTTCGCACAGTTTTTCAGCCAGGTAGTGAGCACCGCTGTAGCCCAGTTCGTTCACTTCCCTCAAACCGTCTTTGCCCATCAGTGCCATATACACGGTCACAAAGAGTGCCATCAGGCTCTCGTTAGAGCAGATATTGCTGGTAGCCTTTTCGCGGCGAATGTGTTGCTCGCGGGCTTGCAGCGTGAGCACGAATGTGCGCTTGCCCTCCATATCGGTAGTGGCACCAACGATGCGGCCAGGCATCTTGCGAATCAATTTCTTGCTTGTGCAGAGGTAGCCCACGTAAGGACCGCCGAAGTTCATAGGAATACCAAGGCTCTGACCATCGCCCACTGCGATGTCAGCACCCCATTCGCCAGGAGTTTTCAGCACACCGAGGGTAGAGGCCACATTGTTCATAATCAAGAGCGTCTTGTGTGAGTGGCAGAAGTCGGCCCAGCCAGTGTAGTCTTCCACGATACCGTAGAAGTTAGGTGCAGCCACAATCACGCCAGCCACGTCATTGGCGGCAACCTTAGCCTCAAAGTCGGCGCGGTCGGTCACGCCATCGGCTTCGGCAATCACCTCGATGGTCACGCCATGATATTTAGCGTAGGTATCTACCACGCGGCGCACGATAGGATTGACGGTGGCGGAAATCAGCACCTTGTTGCGCTTCTTAGCCGCAGCCACAGCCATCATCATAGCCTCGGCGGTGGCTGTGCAACCGTCGTACATTGATGCGTTCGACACTTCCATGCCAGTGAGCATCGCCATCATGCTTTGATATTCAAAGATGTATTGGAGTGTGCCTTGTGAAATTTCAGCCTGGTAAGGAGTGTAGGAGGTGAGAAATTCGCTGCGGCTCACGATACTGTTGACCACCGATGGAGAGTAGTGGTCGTAGCAGCCAGCACCGATAAGGCACTTCAGCGTTTCGTTGCCGTCGGCAAGACCGTTGAAGAACTTGCGCACTTCAATTTCGCTCAATCCCTCTGGCAGATCATATTCTTTTTTCAATACCAAATCTTCGGGAATGTCCTTGTAAAGGTCGTCAAGGCTCTTCTCCCCGCAGGTTTTGAGCATCGCGCGGATGTCGTCTTCGGTATGTGGGAAAAATTTATAACTCATAATAGTTGTTTTAAATGAGAATATAGGGCTGAGGAATGTGTAAAAATGAGTCCCCCAACCCTTAGTTTTTTGAAAAAGTGATTATTCGCCGATGAAAGCCTTGTAAGCGGCAGCGTCCATGAGGTCTTCAAGTTCGCTCTTGTCGCTCAATTCCACTTTCATAATCCAGTTTTCAAAAGCATCCTTGTTGATGAGGCCTGGCTCATCTTCGAGGGCTTCGTTCACTTCCACTACTGTTCCGCTTACTGGAGAGAACAAGTCGCTGGCAGCCTTAACGCTTTCCACTGCGCCAAATTCTTCGCCTGCGGTCACTTCGTCGTCCACATCTGGCATATCAACGTACACCACATTGCCGAGTTCGTGTTGTGCGTGGTCGGTGATGCCCACGTAACCCATGTTGCCTTCCACTTTCACAAATTCATGTGAATCGCAGTAATAGTAGCCTTCAATAATTTTGCTCATAGTTGTTTTTTTTTGATTTATGCGAAGATTTGCCATTTTCTTTTTGGCGCGTCTTCTGGTTTATAATTGGTTAGTATTATTTCTTGTATGATTTTTTGTAGAATTTCTTCTTCACGATAGTGGCAGGGAACACTTTCTTGCGAATCTTCACGCTGAGTTCTTCGCCGAGGGTGCCCACAGCGCGGTCAACCAATGCGAATGCCAAACTCTTGCCTTCCACCGAAATGCCGCGATAGCCAGTGGTGATGTAGCCCACCACCTTATCGTCTTTCAGCACCTCGTAGCCGTGGCGTGCGATAGCCTTGTCGTGCAATTCCAGACCCACCAGTTTCTTGGGACTGCCTTCAGCCTTCTGCTTGGCGCAAGCCTCTTGACCGATAAAGCCGCCTGCCTTTTCCAGCTTCACAAACATGCCGAGTGTGGCGTCGATAGGAGAGATTTCTGCGCTCAGTTCATCGCCATAGAGAGGCAAACCCACCTCGAAGCGGAGCGTGTCGCGGCAGCCAAGACCGCAAGGCTGCACACCTGCCTCAATGAGCAAATCCCACATCTTATTAATAGCGGCGTGGCTTGCGTAGATTTCGAAGCCGTCTTCACCAGTGTAGCCAGTGCGGCTCACGATGATGTTTTCGCCATCGTATTGCATGGTCTTGAAAGTGTAGAATATGAGGTCGGTAGCATCGATTTCGAGCACGCTCTTCAGCACGGTTTCGCTGTCGGGACCCTGTACGGCGAGCTGACCATAGATGTCGCTCTGGTGGTCAACCTTCACGTCGAAGTCCTTGGCGTGTTCCATAATCCAAGCCACGTCCTTGTCGATATTTGCGGCGTTGATAACGAGGAAAAGGTCGTTTTCGCCCATCTTGTACACCAACAGGTCGTCTACAGTGCCACCGTCGGGGTAGAGCATCATACCGTAGAAGATTTTGCCCACAGGGGCATCGGTGATGTCGTTGGTGAATATATAGTTTACGAATTTTTCTGCTTCAGGGCCAGTGATTTCCACTTCACCCATGTGTGAAACGTCGAACACGCCCACTTGGTTGCGCACTGCATTGTGTTCGTCAACGATGCCCTTGTATTGGATAGGCATGTCGAAACCTCCGAATGGGCTCATCAAAGCGCCCAAAGCCACATGTTTGTCGTGCAGACAGGTTACTTTCATTTCTTCACTCATAATAGTCGTTTTTTTAGTTTAAGATCGTATTAATTAGTTGTTCAGTTGTCATGCTTGCAATCACAGTGCTTGCGTCAAGCTGCTTGAGAGCCTCGGTCAGAGCCTCGCGGGTGTAAGCCACGCCCTTCAGTGGCGCGATGATACTCTCGTCGATACTGCCCAGCACAAAGTAGTCGCCCGCAATGTTGATGTCCTTGATGATGTTGTGGTCGAGCTCGATGCTGATTTGGAACTCACCCACACCGTCCACTCTCTTTTGAATGGTGTTGGTGCATCGTGGATTGTTGCCATAGATAAACTCAGGCGTGAGATAGGTCTGCGTGATTTCCTCAATCTGGGCGATGTCGGAATCGGTGAGCAGAATGTCGCCATCGCACATTTCACTTTTCACGAAAGCCTTGAATTGCTCAATGTCCATTTTTCCTGCCAGATGCTCGCTCAGTGTGGTGATACGGCTTCGCACGCTCTTCACGCCCTTCGATGCCAACTTCTCGGTTGATGGGGTGATTGCTCCCTGCATGTGCGCCATGTCGGTGTCGAAAAGCATTGTGCCGTGCACGATGCTTCGCCCTGGCAGATGGTAGAAAGCGTTGCCGCTCACTTTACGGTCGTCGATAAGAATGTCGTTGCGTCCGTTGTCGCTGGCATTCAGCCCCAATTTCTTCAACACCTCAACCACAGCACTGGTGTAGCGCGAGAAAGTGAGCTCCACATTGTCGCTGCAAGTGATGTAGCTCATCATAATGTTGCTCATGTCGGCAAACACGCAGCCTCCGCCGCTTTTTCTGCGATAGGTTGCAATGCCATGCTCGCGGCAGTAGGGAATGTTCACCTCATTGGCAATGAGCTGGTTTCGTCCGAAAATCACAGTTGGATTCACTTGCCACATGAAGAATATGTCATCATCTTTGATGATGCGTGCGGCATATTCCTCCATTGCCAAATAGAATGGAAGAATGCGAGTGTCGGTTTGAGGTAGAAGTAGATACTTCACGTTTGGTTAATAGGGCTTTTCAGCAGTTAATAAATGTAGTTATGTAATGCAATTCCAAAGATAGGAATTTTCTTTGAATTATCCCATAATTTTCACCCTTTTTCACTCTTACATTTTTCTGCCCTCGTTTTTCCGAATAAAAAACCACCGACGTAGAGCCGGTGGTGCATGTTGGTGAAATGGATATGTTATGAGTTGAAATTCTGTTCGTCGGCCACATTTCCCTCGGCATCGGTGGCACGCCAATGTATGATGTTGCGAGCTGTGGAGGAAATGCAGATGCCGCATTTTGTGAGCTTTCCTGAATTCATTTTCGCACACTTCCACGCCATCGTAATCCAGCGCACGGGTAATGGGGTAGCGCTTCAGATGCTCCAGCAGGGCGGTAGATGTGCCCGACTCAAACCAGTAGTGGCTGGTGTCGTTTTTGTCAAGAGCCCTTAGCAAGCTGAATGGCGCATATACATCTTTACTTCGAGGAGAGAAATGATAGCCATCGTAATTCTCCCGGAAAAAGGTACGCAAAAAGCAACCCTACACATAAATTATAGATGGTAAAAGCAATAAAGAACCCGTTGGCGGGATTAATCTTGCGCATGTTTAACCTGCCAACGGGTATGATATTAATAAACGTTTGGTTTAAAGTTAAACGTTTACGTCGCTATTTGCATCAGCCCAGTCTGTTGTCTCTGCATCAAACTCGATCGGTTTCAATACAGGATTTCCATGATCATTATAACCACCACCGAAAATCAACGTGTAGATATAACGCTTGCCCGGTTCCCATGTAACTCCGAACGGAACATAAATTGTTTCGTATTTATCTGCTGAACCCAACAGATAAGCTCCGGACTGCTGGATTTTGCAGGTAATCTCCAGATAACATTGCAGCGTCTTGTCGGCACCCTCCTTGGTTTTGCTGTCTCCAGAAACAACCCAAGGAGTCAGCGTCTGTGGTATATTCAGCATAGGAGTAGTTGTGGAAATATCGGTAGCTGCGGTATTACTATTGACCGTGATGTTTGCGCCTGTCACTACGGTAAATGCGTTATGAGATGTTATAGCAGACGAACTCCAACTTCCCGTTCCATCGGCTGTCTTAGGCAATGTGAATTCGCCGCTAAATTTTATATTATTAATCTTGATCTCCTTGATGTCCACCTGCATGTTAGCGTATTGGGTCTTTGCTTTGAATACGACTTGAGACAGAATATGTTTGAAGTTAAATTTCACTATTCCGTTGTTTTTGGCTTTTGTCTGGCCTTTGGCTATGGCATACATCACGTCGTAGTTTGCATGAGTACCCTTTGCATACTCATCGATGCAGGTATACGATATCTTTTGAGAATTACCGGAGGCTTCCCACCTATAAAAAGGAAGCATGTCGTCACTAACCGTTCCGGGATTGAACGCGTAAAAGTCCAAAGCCTCGGAAGGCCAATAACGAAGGTCGCTCGCATTGGCATAATCCCACTTTTTCTTATCACCATTGTACTTGATATTCACTCCGTCATGTCCAAATTCCGTGTCGACATTTCCCATGAAGGCAGTACCATTCGCCGTAAAAGCGAACACGTCGAAATCGGTTTCCGTCAAGTTGTTAGGGGTGATAGGTTTAGCCCTCTTGGAGGGAGTAGTAGGGGTAGCCCACGTTTGCGCCGCATTACTTAACACGTTAAAACCAATCGCTTTCTGCGAGAAGTTTTCCTCATTCGCAATCTCCTCTTCAGAGCAACTCATGAGTAGCAATCCAAAGATTGCCAAAAGCATCATTGAATATTTCTTCATAAATAAAAATAAATTAATATATATAATTAATAAACTCGATTACTTAATAACGATAGAACCAGCAAAAGCAGGTTCGAAAAAACTAAAGAGGTCAAGCGTTGTACCCGGCATCCAATCCGCACTGAAAACTCAAATATCCGTTTATAACACTATATCCTTATTCACATCATCCCAATCATCAACGTCAACATCAAATCCAGCACCGCCACTGCCACTTCCCGGCTCGGATGGTACCTCGTAATCAAAATTCAGCACCAGATGCACATCACCGACATGCCCCGCTACCGGGACATTATGTACTTGGTCGCTCACGTCCTGTTCCAATACAAACATGCTGCCGGAACGGTTCTTGAGATACAGCCGGAAAACATTGGGCTCTCCTTCAATTGCGGAATGTCCAAACGTATAGAATCCGCCTATAATCTGATTCCGTGAAACCATTCCATCAAAGAGCAGGCTCTCCGAAAGATCGGCGGGCAAACTGTCGGCGGACATGTTAAGCGAGCCGGACATGCCAGAAAGAGCGGCCCGCAAATCCGCCCCCCTATCCAGTCCCCGAATACCGTTCACCTCATACGTGTAGTGACATACCATGTTTACGGGAGTTAGCCGTACTATCTTCGCGCTTCCTTCCGGAATGTCCCTGAGGATAACTCCGTCTATATGGTCGCCACACAGCCAGGGTGGGGTGACAGCCATTGTCCGGTTATCCGGCGACTGAACATCACGCGTATCGGCAGTAAAAAGCGTGTAACTGCCGTTTCCTTTCCAAACCATCCCGTCGGTATCGTAGTTGAAGCAAATTACCCGGTAATTATTCTCGGGGAGCTCCACTTCCCCCCCCTCTCCTCCGGGGAAATCAAATATCCACGTGTTGCTTTCATCATCGGTCGGATAAAATACAACCCTCATGCCTTCAGGCTTGTCATGATTGGAAATCTTGGTCCAGTCGAATACTACCCGCACCGTGGCAAAGTGCGGATGATTGTAACATAAATCCTTATGCTCACAAGCCGTCAGTCCCATCCATAAAAATATGAACGCCAGACAAAAGCGTATCCGTATCACTGCCTGCCTCCTTTCTTCTCGTTGTAGTTGCCACGGCCCAAGAGCCATACGAGCGAAATCTCCGCCTCCGTGAGACCAAACCAGTGGCGCCGTCGGGTCTCCTTCCAGACATAATGGCCGTCGATAGGGGCATATTTATGGTATTTTCCACCCCAATAGCCCACACCGATGCCGAAATCCAGATTCAGACGACGGGCGATGGGCAGCGAATAACCATACTCCAGACCTACCGAATAGTTCATCTTATCCCAAAGCGTACCGCCAGGCTTGCCGCCCATGTAGCCAGTCCCCCCCCTCTCGAAGTCGTAGGTGAAGATCCGGCCGTAGAGACCGATGTGATGCCCTGTAAGCGGTTTTTCCGACGCTTTTCTGCCAAACCAGCGGCGCACTTCCAGATCCCCGCCATAGAGGCGCCAGTAGTTATGTTTCCGGTCGCTTTTCCACCATGCATACATCCAGTTCCCGGCTAAGGACCAGTTCTTTCCGACGTAAAACTCCACCCCTATATTCGGCACAAGCAACGCATCATAAAGCATGTTCGTTTTCACGTCCATGTAAAAAGGGCCATGTTTTTCCCCAGGCTGGAAACCGCTCGTTTCTCCACCGACCGGAGAAAGCTTACAAGGTAAGTGCAATGTATCAGGCAGGTGGGAGATAACCTGCATGGCAGGGAACGACTTCCGTTTCGATTCATACCAAATATACAAACAAGATGCACGAAGATCCGGAAACAAATTCCGATACATGTACCGATATGGGATGCCGTACCGCAAGCGTTTCAATTCATTTATCTTGTTCTCCCCGTTTCCACCTGCTTCCACCTCGGAAACAATACCTTGCAGAAGCTCCACCGTTTCCGATTTATCGGGCATTCCGGGATCATTCTCCACCAAACGCAGCAATCCCCTCCAGTCACGCCCCACGAATACCGACGTTTTCAGTGTGTCGGGTAGCGGCGAGTAACCGCACACGTGATCGAACAAACGTTTCGCCCTTAGTTCAGACAAACGCCTGTTCAGTTCGATGCTCCCCTCGGGGGATGCCGCACCGACCACCATGATCTTGCAGATAGAGAAAGCCGTGTCCGGCCTGTATTCCAATATCCGGCGGCTGATCTTCTCTAACGACCGCCTGTTATCTCGTAAAGAGAGGTCTATTTCCGTTCTTCCCTGGTGGAAATATATTTTTACGGAATCCCGTGTCTCCTGGGCGGAAACGGGAATAAGGACACACGATAAAAAGAAAAGGAGAATTACCTTGAAAAGTCTTAAATATAGGTTTCTACACACACGAGTGTGTGTTATATAAAACGCAATATTTCCAACTTTTCTCTGTTTTTTTTGCATATAACTTACTATAAAATATCTGCTACCTCAGAAAGAGCAGCTGACGGCTGACCAAAAACCTTTATACTTTTGAAACCTGATATTTTAATTATAAATCTATACTTACAATTTTCAAGCCCGCAAAGGTACATCATTTTTTTTGAAATTAAAAGTTAATACGCAATATTTTCTAATAAAGATACAAAAAAAGAAAAAAGAAAAAAAAGAAAGCGATATCGGGGCGTTACACCATAAAAACAACCCCATAAGTTGTAGGCGTTATCCAAAATCTGTCAGGAACACATCCGCGTAAGCATTGTTACAGGTATAGATATTCAGCACATACCGCCTTGATGTTCTGATCCACTTGGCTGGTACAGAGACAAACCTGAAGACAAACGCTTTTATGCGGCTTGTTGCATTGAGTCCGAACCTCTTTACGTCAAGTCTTTGGATAATGGCCGTGTAGAAGTTACTCTAAGGATAGTGTCAGAGCTACAAGTGCGAAGTGTCGGATGAAGCGAGAGATGGCTCATCAAATGAGTAGTGACATCCTGGGGTAAATGAGCCACCACAGAAGTAGATACTCATGAGAGAACGGATGATTTCGCTTTACCGATAACCGAACGATCTACACCTTAGACCGAGGGTCGAGTCGATTACAGAAGACAATGTGGAGTCAAATTGTATCGAGTCAAATTGCTCCATGACCCCAAAATATTCCTCCAAAAGGAGTGAGTTTCTCAGATTTAATTTGTATCTTCGCCATGTCATATCAGAGTTTTGCTTGTTTATTTTTGCAACACCAAGATGAGTGAATTCTTCGACATGGCAAAATCCTGGACAACTTTTTTGTTGCTCAGGTGCTTAAAAAGTTTAATTTATAATAGTGTTGCGGAATTAAGGGTGTTCTTAAATTATGTTATGGGTTTGTTTGATTTGAATATTATTATTACCTTTGAAAGAGTATTCACCTTCTGAAAAGAATTAGTATTATGGAAAAAGAAAATGTAATCGTTCCTGCCGAGTTTGCGGATATTTGTCCGATATCTGACAAGGATTTTCATAACGAGATGTCGATATTGGTTGAAAAACCAATGTTTCAACAAGTTGTAAAATTTGTGATGCCCGACAAGAAGTTTTCTGACGTGTCGCGTCTGCTTTTGAGCCTCAACTCAAAGCAGGAATTTCAGCAGAAAATCATGGCACCGCTTGTGGGTGGCATTCTCGCCAAAACGAGCGACGGCATCACTTTCAGCAATATGGAATGCCTCGATAAAGACACTCCATATCTTCATATCACCAACCACCGCGACATTGTGCTCGACTCGGCACAGTTGAGTTATTTGCTGTCGAGCAATGGTTACGACACCGTGGAGATTGCTATTGGCAACAATCTTTTGATTTACGAGTGGATCACCAAGTTGGTTCGCCTCAATAAGAGTTTCATCGTGAAACGCAATTTGGGCCGCTTGCAGACCCTTGCCGCAGCCGTGCAACTCTCACGCTACATTCACTTCGCCATCAGGGAGAAGAACGCATCGGTGTGGTTGGCACAACGTGAGGGCCGCTGCAAAGACAGCAACGACCGCACTCAGGAAAGTTTGCTCAAAATGCTCACCTATGGCAATCGCGAGGTGTCGATGCTTGAAAGCCTGAAAGAACTCAACATCGCTCCTATTGCCATCAGCTACGAGTATGACCCCAACGACTACCTCAAAGCCACCGAGTTTTTGCTCAAGAGTAAAGACCCCAACTTCAAGAAGTCGCAAAACGACGACCTCGTGAGCATGCAGACCGGTATTATGGGCTACAAGGGCAAGGTGCACTATTCGTTCGTGCCTTGCATCAACGAAAAGCTCGACACCATTCCTGCCGACCTCGACAAACTGCTGATGATTCGCCGCGTGTGTGCGATTATCGACCACGAGATTCACAGCAATTACAAGATATTCAAGACCAACTATATTGCTCACGACATTTTGTTCGACAATCAAGACTTTGCCGACAAGTACACTCCTGAAGAGTGTGAGGCATTCAAGCAATATTTGAATGGGCAGATTGAGAAAGTGCAGGTTCCATACAACGAACTCGACCGCAACTTTATGTATAAATGTATGCTCGAAATGTACTCCAATCCGCTCACCAATCAGCTTGAGGCATTGAAGTGATTCGTTAATGAAGTTGCACCTCATACCGCTATTGATAGCCCTGGCAATCAACTTGGCTATCGACATATTTGCCTACCGTAGGTTGCACCGCTCAAAGGTGTGGCCACGGTGGGCTGCTCCTTCCTATGGGTGCGTGAGTGTGGTGCTGTATGCCGCACTGGGTGTGGCGATAGCCTTAGCCCAGCAGAAAGCCGATGAGCCTATACGCTTGGCGATGTGGCTTTTGCTCGTGTTCTACGGCATACAAGCCCCAAAGTTTATTTCGCTGATCATCTACTCTCTTTCGTGGCTGAAATGGCTGCGACGTGGGGCGAAGCGGTTTGTGCGATGTGTGGCAGTGGCGATTTTCGCATTGTTGATGTTTCATGGCGTGTGGGGCACATTCGTTACTCCCTACACCCTTGAAGTGAGGCGTGTGACTATCGAGAGCCCACGTTTGCCCGACGCTTTCGACGGCTACCGCATTGTGCAATTCAGCGACGCGCATGTGGGCACATATGGCACCGACACCGCTTTTGTGGCAGAATATGTGGATAGCATCAATGCGCAAGGGGCAGATATGATATGCTTCACGGGCGACTTGGTGAACCGCCATTCAAAAGAGGTGGAGCCGTTTGTGTCGGTATTGTCGAGGCTACACGCTCCCGACGGCGTGATTTCCATTTTGGGCAACCACGACTACAAGGCATATTTCCCATGGGCATCAGAGCTGGAGTGGCGTGCCGATTCGCTCAACTTATTGGCGAAGCAACGCCAAATGGGGTGGACGGTGTGCGACGATTCCACATTCACAAGGCATCGTGGTGCCGATAGCATTGTGGTGGTGGGGCTGCATAGTTTCCGCCCGCCGCATTGGAAAATACCCGCCTATTTGCGTGAGGTGTATCCACAAATCGCCAATCCCCATATCTATAAGATAGTGCTCCAGCATGTGCCCTATATTTGGGACAACTACACCGACACGGCGCATATCGACTTGATGCTGTCGGGGCATACCCATGCCATGCAGCTGATGTTTAGCTTCTTCGGTGTGGAAATATCGCCGGCACGGCTCATTTCGCCATATTGGCGAGGGGCATATCATCGTGGCGATGAATCATTATATGTGAACACTGGTGTGGGTGAAGTGGGGGTGCCTATGCGTATAGGCGTGAAGCCCGAAATCACCGTCATCACACTTAAAAAGAAAAAATAACCATAAGTTATGGCTGACAAGATATCACAACTCATCTCGCAAGAGCTCAACATCCCGCTTCACCAAGTGGCTGGAACGGTAGGGTTGCTCAACGACGACAACAGTATTCCATTCATCAGTCGCTATCGTAAAGAAGTGACTGGCGGACTCGATGAAATAGCGGTGCAGTCGGTGGAAACTCGACTGAACTACTACAACGAGTTGGAAAAGCGTAAAGCCACGATTATCAAGAGCATCGAGGCGCAAGAAAAACTCTCCGAGGAATTGTCGGTGAGGATTTTGAACTGTTGGGACGCAAACACTTTGGAGGACATTTATTTGCCCTACAAACCCAAGCGACGTACGAGGGCAGAGGTGGCACGCGAGAAAGGGCTGGAGCCTTTGGCGAAGATTATCATGGCGCAACGCTCCGACGACATTTCGCGCCGCGCACAGCAATTTCTTTCCGATGCCGTGCCTGATGTGGAAGTCGCTATCGCTGGTGCGCAAGACATCATTTCCGAATGGATTTCGGAGAGCGAGGCAGTGCGCAACAGTGTGCGCCGTGCTTTCCGCCACGATGCCGTGCTCAATTCCCATTTTGTGAAAGGGAAGGAGATAGAGGGCCGTAACTATGAGAATTATTACGACTACAGCCAGCCGCTGCGTCGTGTGTCGTCGCACCAACTCCTTGCCATTCGCCGTGGCGAAAAGGAGGGATTCCTGAAGGTGGGCATCGCCATTAACGACGACCGCGCCATCGATAACATTTGCCGTATAGTGGTGAAAGGTAGTGGAAAAGCCTCCATGCTGGTGGAAGAAGCGGCGGAAGACAGTTTCAAGCGCCTTGTGAAACCATCTATCGAAACGGAGTTTGCCGCGCTGTCAAAGTCGAAAGCCGATGATGAGGCCATCGATATGTTTGCGCAGAATGCACGCCAGTTACTTTTCGCTCCACCTTTGGGGCATAAGCGCATTTTGGCAGTTGACCCTGGTTTCCGCACAGGTTGCAAGGTGGTTTGCCTCGATGAGAATGGCAATTTGCTGCATCACGATGTGATATATCCCACGGCTCCGAACTACGACATCGACGGAGCCACAGAAAAAGTGTGCGCACTGGTGGAGAAATACGCCATCGATGCCATCTCGCTTGGCAACGGCACAGCGAGCCGTGAGACCGAACGCTTCCTCAAGCGCCTGCGCCACAGCCGAAAGGTGGATGTGTATGTGGTGAGCGAAAACGGTGCCAGCATCTATTCAGCCTCGAAGATTGCACGCGATGAGTTTCCCGATAAAGATGTGACGGTGCGTGGTGCTGTGTCGATTGGCCGCCGCTTGCTCGACCCATTGGCAGAACTGGTGAAGATTGACCCAAAGTCGATAGGCGTGGGGCAGTATCAGCATGATGTGGACCAGAACAAACTGAAAGAAGCACTCACATTTACCGTGGAGAGTTGTGTGAACAGCGTGGGCGTGAACATCAACACAGCGAGTAAGGAATTGCTAACCTACGTTTCTGGTCTCGGACCTGCGTTGGCTGAAAAGATAGTGAATTATCGTGCCGAGAATGGTGGATTCAGTTCGCGCGCCGACATTATGAATGTGCCGAAGATGGGTAAGAAAACCTTCACCCAAGCGGCAGGCTTCTTGCGCGTGCCCGAAAGCGATAATCCGCTCGACAACTCTGCCGTTCACCCAGAAAGTTACAGCATAGTGAAGCAAATGGCTGCCGACTGCGGTTGCACGGTGGCTGAATTGATGGCAGACAAGGCGAAGCGCGCAAGCATCGACATCAAGAATTATGTGAGCGAGAAAGTGGGTATTCCCACGCTTGCCGACATTATATGCGAACTCGACAAGCCGGGTCGCGACCCACGAAGCGAGATTGAAACTTTTGAGTTCGACGATTCCATCAACGACATCAAAGACCTGCGTAAAGATATGGTGCTGAATGGAAAGGTGACCAATATCACCAAGTTTGGCGCATTTGTGGATATAGGCATTCACGAAAACGGACTGGTGCATATTTCGCATCTTTCCGACCGCCGTGTGAGCGATCCGTCGCGAGTGGTGCATATCGGTCAGCATGTGCGTGTGAAGGTGATAGAGGTGGACCTCGACCGCAAGCGTATAGCCCTGTCGATGAAAGGAGTGCAGCAATGAAAGAGGTGGTTTTGAGCGTTGCCAGCAATGTGGAAAACCGTCGTGAAAAAATGGTTGCGGCAATGGATTGGCTTACAGGGGTGTTGGCTCCGTTACGGAGTTCGATGCTCTATACCACCACAGCCCTTCATGGCGATTCCACCTATCTTAACGCTGTGGCGCAAGGTTATACCGATGTGCCGCTGGAGCAACTCAACGCCTTGCTCAAGCAACACGAAATAGCGGAGGGACGCACCGATGAAATGCGCGCACGCAAGCAAGTGCCCATCGATATCGACATTGTGATTTACGACGGCGAAATCCTCCGCCCCAACGACTACAACCAAGCCTTTTTCCAAAAAGGATGGAAAGAGATTGGAAGTTAGAGATTAGAAATTAGAAGTTAGAGGTCTAAGCCTCCGATTAATCCGAGTGCTCTGAGTGCTCCAAAAACCAGATAACAAATATGAATCAAATGATTTCTTCCCGAACATTGAGGGTGCTGCGCATTGTGGGCGTGGTGTATATGCTGTTGGCAATTGCTTATTTGGTGATGCCACTTGATCTCGACCGTGTGGGTTGGATGGGATATATCGACGACTTTTTCCTGTTTATGTCGGCATTCACATTTATGAATGGCGCGTTCCAAAAGGCGGAACGCGCGTTCATTCGTCGTCAGCTTTTCCTGCTCTCGGCGGTGTTTTTTGTGCTTTGCCCCATTTGGATTCTTATCCTCACCTCCATTGATTAATGGTAGGTGCGGGTGATGGTGAGGCGTGGTTTGCCGTCGAGTGTGGCAGCCACGCGGGTCCATTGTCCGCTCTCGTTGGTGGTGTAGGTGTAGTTCCACACATATTTTGTTTTACCCTTTTCAGAGGTGATTTGTGTGGCACGGCTGCCATCGTAGCGTAAGAATTTCAGCAGTGTTCCGCCCGTTTTCTCGGTGCGGATTTTTCCGCTTTTATAAGTTGACTTGCGGTTTTTGCCACCAGCAATGGTCTCGTTGCGCTCTGTGATGCGACCATCGGCATCGTAGGTGAAGTTAATCACTTGCCCATCGGTGCAGGTGATGCGAGAGAGGCGCCCGTTGGCTCCGTATGTGCATTTGTAGGCATACGACTTTCCCTTTTCCTTTTTCCCCACCAAGTAATAGCCGTGCTTGGCATCGTAGGCGTAGGTGTATTGCGTGAGCACTCGTGTGTGGCCGTTGTATGCCTCGGTGAGCAATCCTTGCGCATTGAATTTGTAGCGGTTGAGCGTAACGGTGCCAGATGTTTCGGTGATGGTTTCATCTACGCTACCCACAAAACCGTTGAAATTCAGTTTCAGGCTCATGAAGCGGTAGGAGTGTGTGGGCAGATTCACGAGATTATCATAAGCCACAAACACACGGTTCGCCACATCGCGGCGGTGCGACGATGCGTAGTCGTCGAGTTCGGCAAGTGTAGTGGCTTTGTTGCACAGGCGCGTTTCCTGCAAGTGCGTCAACGCTTTTCTTGCTTCGCCCACTTGTGTGGAAGCCTCGCTCACAAACTGATAATCGCTGATAAATTTATTCCATGTTTTCTCGTCGTTCACCTCCTTGGCGTGGGTGTATTCCAACTTTAGAAGTTGTGCCTTAGCCTTCTCAATCAATGGCGAATTGGGATAGTTGCGAAGATAGGCGTGGCAGCCAGCCACGGTTTTGCAACTCTCGTCAAATTCAAGAATTGCCACTTGCTCGGCTGCATATTTGTAGGCAGGGTGATTGTTGTCGAGCACGGTCAGGAGTTCGCGGTAGGCGTCAGCGGTGTGGGTGGCTTTCACATCCTCAATCAGTTGCTTTTCCACCATGTTTTTGATGATGTCGATAGAGAGTTCGATGTCGTCGGCACCAAGAAACTTGTTGGCATCCTCAATGCCCACGCCACGCACATACACATTTCGCACCAGTTGAATGGCTTGCAGCGGGTCTTGCTGCATACTCACGCTCTGACGCGATGGGCAAGCCATAAACATGGCGTTGCTCAAATCGTAGAGAGGGTAGAGCGCACGCTCGTATGCCTGGTGGTCGGCAGCCATCATTTTTTCGAGGTTGAGTTGCTCTTGCCATGCGCCGGCATAGTTGCCGCTGCCTAAAAGAGCAAACACGCGGTGCATTTGCTTCACATGGGCGGCTTTAGCATCTTTTTGAAAAGCCACAAGTTGTGTTGCGGCGGCAGCCTGTGTGCTGATTGCTGGCGTAAAAGCCACTGCAGCTGCTGCAAGGATAAACGCTTTCAATTTCATCGTAGTAAAAAATAAGTTAGGTGTGTGTTTTGTGTAAAATAATCAACTTTCGCTTTATCCCAAATCGGTCAAAGACCGCAAGAAGTAATCTATAAAATCCTTACACGGCCTAATGACCGATTTGGGTTTATTGTATGGGGACTGCCAACAGCGGCGTGTCGCTTGAAAACAGCACACGGTGCGCAATGCTTGGGTTGAACAGTCGTGCAAAGATATTCGTTTTTTTGTTAGGAATCACTATGAGGTCGATTTTTTTCTCCTCTGTGAACTTTCTGAACTCGTCAAGGTCTTCGCTGAGTTTCATTTCAGTCATCTGAAATTCGCACTGGGTGTAATGCTCGGTGCAGTATTTCATAATCTGCTCTTTGGCTTCCCTTGTATATTTTTGATTGCTTTTCTTTTCCTCCACATGCACGATGCTCACCTTCATTTTGTTCACCGAAAGCAGGTGTGAGAACAAGTCGAATGAAAGCAGGTCGTTGGGAATGAGATTGCTGAAAAATGCCACATTCTTCACATTGGCAAGTCGGCTGGTTTCAGCGTCTTTAGGAATTGCCATAATGGGGAACTTGCAGGCGTCGAGCACTTCAGCCGTCACGCTGCCCAGTGCGGCACGCTCTTTCTGACTGGTGCCGGCGGTGCCCATCACTATGAGGCACGCTTTCACCTCCTCGGCGCAGGATAGCACGCAATGCTCTGGCACACCCTCGCGCACAGCCGTTTCAAACGCCACATTCGCCAATTTTCCGTCCACAATCATCTTTTCGAGTTTGGAGCGGAGATTTTTCATTGCCAAAAGTGCTTTAGCACGAAGTGTGTTGTCGTCGTCGCCGCTGCGTTCATAACGGTCGCTACCGAAAGGCAGAGTGAATTTGCGCTCGGCATTCATGTAGGCGTGCAGCAGCACCACGCTACCGTGATAGCGTCGGGCATATTCAAATCCCACAATGCAACTCTTGATGGAATAGTCGCTGAAATCCACAGGAATGAGCACCTTTCGGTCGTTTTTCAGCGCGGCTTTGTTGGGAGCGTGTTCACTTTCCACCACAGCCAAGGCTTTTGGCAAATCTTTTTCTCTGATGCGCACACGCACACCAGCCGACACCACTGGCTCCGACAGGTTCACATTGTGGAGAACAGCAGTGATACCAGCTTGCTCAAGTTGGAATTTGAGAATCACAGCCCGGTCGTAGGTGTGAATGGCAAGTGTGATAAGACGATTGGGATCGTTGTTGTTGCTTTGAGTTGATGCCATGATGATTTAAGTGAAAAGTGATGAATATATAAATGTATTGTAGATATAAAAAAGCATGGAACCTCGCACATTCTATTTAATGTTTGGCCCCATGCTATTCTTTCTTGTTGTCAACTTTTAGGCTTCCTCCTTCTGTCCAAGAATTTCGAGGGCCATATCTAAAATTTTTGTATCATCGAGAACTACATAACCACCATCGGGACCTGGCTCAATGTGAACGCCCATATTGGTGCCGTATTCATAATTTGAACCTCCGAAATAGTTACGAACTGATTGGTCTGTCATGTTCAACTTATCCGCAATTCTGTGGATTGAACCTTCAGGTAAACTGTCTTTGATGCGACGTAGTTCTTTAAAAGGAATTGTTTTTGGCATGATTATGTAAATTAAATTAGTTAATAAATGGTTTTATTTTATGCTATAAAATTATCACAAAAATTGGAGATTGCAAAATATTTTGCGTGTTATTTTTCGTCAAAAGCTTTTAAATACTGCGATAATGGCGATTATCAGCAAGTTAAACACTATGGCGAAATTGATGATTTTTGCGTCGGTTTGGCTCAACAGCGCATCCGGGGCTGGAATAGCCCATTTTTTTGAGAGCCTTTTCCATATCCAACACACCAGAATTGCCACGCCTATGCCAATCACCGTTCCACCGAGAATGTCGCCTGGGTAATGCACACCAAGATAGATGCGGCTGTAGGCCACTATCGCCGCCCATGCCATCATCGCAAGCCAAGAGCCACGGTTTCGCAGCACAAGGCTGATGAGTGTGGCTATGCCAAACAGGTTGGCGGCATGGCTCGAAACGAAGCCGTAGAGTCCGCCACGATAGCCGTTCACCACATGCACGATGTTTTGCAAATCGGGGTCGTGGGTGGGGCGCAATCGCTCCACTATGGGCTTGATGATGCCCGACGAAATGCGGTCGGCAAGCAACACCACCAGAGCCGTCATGATTACGAACGTGAGAATGCCACGCCAAGAGCGGTGGCGCGCCAAGAGTGCCAGCAGCACAATGATGATGAGTGCCGAGGAAAACTTTCCGGAAACGAGCCACATCAGCTGGTCGGCGTAGGGGCAGTTCCAGCCGTTGAGCGTGCAGAGCAGTTCGGCGTCAAGTTGCTTCAGGTATTCAAGCATATTTCTCAGATTTTTTTAACGTCAACTGAATTAATCCACGCAGGTTCGTGGTGTGCCGACTCCACTTTGTACCAAACCACCACAGGTTTGCCAGCGGTGACCACAGAATCGGCGATGCTCACCTTTGTGCCGCCTTTGAGCTTGAAAGCCACCTCTTTTTCTGATGGGGCGTGAGGGGCGGTGCTGAGGGTGGCGGTTTGTGGTATCACAATCGCATCGGTGTGATTCACTGCCACCGAACGCTGATAAAAAGCAAATGCCATAGTGGCGATGAACACCACCAGTAGAATGCCAGCACCGAAGAAACCGATTTTACGGCACAGGATGCTGTTCATGAATATGTAGGCGGCAATGGCAAGCAACAGCATCACAAACACGATGGCGGAGATAATAGCCCAAGTGTTGCTCGACAGTTGGCTCACACTCGACTGGAAAAGGTCGGTAAAAAAACTGTCGGAGGTGTATTCCTCGATTTGCGATTTCTCGCGCACAAATTGCAGGTTGGCTCTCGCGTCGGCGTTCGAGGGATCGAGCACCAGTGCGCGCTCAAAGTAAAGAATGGCTTGTGGCACATTCTGCATCTTATAGTGGGCGCACCCTAAATTATAGTACAAATCCGATGAGGTGCCGCTTTCCTGGGCTTGCGCCTCGTAGATTTTGATGGCATCTTGATAGCGCTTTTGGTTGTAGGCACTATCGGCATTGTCGGTGGTGGCGGCAGTAGCCATCACCGTATATATAAAAGCTGAAATCAGCAGAATGAGCGATTTTTTCATTTTGCAACAGTTTTTTTGCGTTTCACATTTTCCAGTTGGTCCATAATGGAGGCAGCCTCATCAAACACAGTGTGCATATTGTTGCCGTTCAGTTCGGGAGCATATTGGGCAAACTCGCACTTCTCAAGCAGCGAAAGCATCTTGGCACGGAGCGTGGCATCTACGCCGTAATTCTCCAGTTCGGCATCAATGTTCTCCTTGCTGAGTTCCGACACAGGAATACCTAATTTGTCGCTCAGATAGCCCCACGAAGCGGTGAGCACTTCGGCGTAGAAAGCGGTGCTGTTGTTGGCAAGCATGTGCTTTTTAGCCTGCTTCAAGCGGCGTTGGGCCACCTTGCTTGCGCGCTTCACTCGCATGAGTTGCACATTGGTGCGCTCCTTCACCAGTTTGCGGTAATAGATGAGAATGCCCACAAAAGCGAAAAGCGGCACGAGTATCAGCAACCAGTAGCCGAAGGTGTCGAGCAGCAGAGTGTGCGACTTGCTCAAATTCATGTCGCCACTGTGCACAGGGTGAATGTCGGTCATTCGCTCGCCGTCGGCGTTTGCATTCGAGGGCTGTCCGTTGCCTTTGGCTATGGTGAGTTTGTGGGCAGGGAGTTTCAGCGTTTCGTATTTTTCGGTGTTGGGGTTGAAATACACAAATTCGCTTTCGGCGATGCTAAAAACGCCCACTTGCTGTGGAATGAACTGGTAGGTGAATTTGATGCTGCCTTTCACATCGTCGCCTTCAGAAGCCGTCTTGATGTCGTTTTGAGGGTCGAACGTGTCAAACTCCTTCGGGAAACCGATGGTGGGGGCTTTGATGTATTTGATATTGCCGCTACCGGTCACCGTGACGGTGTAGTTGGCGGTGGCGAAAGTCTTCAGATTGGCTGGAGTGATGGCATCTTTAATGGAGAACTCACCCACAGCACCGATAAAGCCCGCAGGGCGTGGAGAGGGGAGAGGAGTGATGTGAACCGATGCGCTGTTGCTCTTGATGCGCAACTTATCGCCATCAACAGGCACGGCAATGGCGCTGTTGAGCCCCACATACACTCTGCGTTGCACCGGAATCACATCAAATTCGCCAGAATTGATGGTCAGTGTGCCCGACTTTTGAGGATAGAGAATGCTCTTGCGCAGAATGGCGGTGTAGTAGTTTTGCCCGTGGTAGTTTTCCACCCGTGCCGTACCAGCCATTTTGGGTGTGATGTCTTCAATCAGGAAGCCTGTGTATTCAGGCTGCTGGAGCGGCATAAATTCCTTTATGGGGAATTTGGTGTAGAGTTTCACGGTGCACACCACGGCTTGCTGCTCGTAAACGCGCGACTTCGACATCTCGATTTTCACGAACAGATCGTTGGCAGTGACCGACTTTTCCTCGCCTTGCGAGAATGGGTCTTCGGCGTTCACGCCTCTGCCTCTGAGTTGGCTCATGATGGATTGTGGGGTTTGCTGTTGGCGTTCGCCCTTGCCCACATTCATTTGAAAACCTTTTGCTGTGATATGCTTACCGCCCACATTTACAGAGGCTTTGCTTACAGTCAAGCGACCTTCCTTCTCTGCCTTGAAAGTGACGGTGTAGCGATACACATTGCCGCTGCTGTGCTCAATCACCTTGCCGTTCACTATCGTGGTGCTTGAACTTGAACCGATGGCTTGCGCGCCCGACTGATAGAGTTTCTTAGCGCCTTCAACTTTCGGTGCGTTGAAAGTGCCGGGGCTCGACACACCGGAAAGTTGGTACACCAGTTGAAACTTATTTCCGCCCATGTTGCCACCGCCCACATATTCAAGTCGTTGGGCAAGCGCTGGAGCGGAAATCAGAATCGCTAATGCTATGTAGATTATATGTTTGAATAATTTCATCATCTAAAAAAAATAGTGTGATAAAAAGCGGATACGCGCTGTGGCGGTGGGGGGATTACCACTTGTTGCGTGTGCGTGCGCGCTCACCTTGCTGCTGCTTGGCTCTTGCGGCGTTCACTCGCTGCTGGGTGGCATTTTCCTGATTCTGCATGGTGCGCAAAATTTGCTCCATGTTTTGCTGGCTCATACCGCCTTTTTGCTGCTGTTGCTGCTGTTGTTGTTGGTTTTGCTTATCTTGATTTTTGTTTTGGTCCTTATTTTGGTCCTTTTTATCTTTGTTTTGCTTATCCTTGTCTTTATCCTTGTTTTTATCCTTATTCTGGTCTTTATTCTTGTCCTTGTTCTTATCTTGATTTTTGTTTTGATTCTTGTTCTTGTCTTTCTGTTTCAGTTGAGCCATACGCAGGTTGTATCTTGCGTCGTCGTATTTCGGATTTTTGCGAAGCGCCTCCTTGTAGCATTCAATGGCTTGACCATAGTCTTGCTGCTTGTAGGAAATGTTGCCCAAATCGTAGGCTGCTACACTCACCACGGCAGGTTCGGTGCTGCTTTCCACAAGGCTTTTCAGAATTTCGACAGCGTGTTGTAGCTGTTCGCTCATTTGCTCTTGCTGGGTGGTGTCGGTTTGCTGGGGTTGAACTGGCGCAGGGGCGTTTTTCCCCATTTTAGGGTCCTGGCGCAGCAGAGCGCTGGCAAGGTTGAATTGCGCCATGGCGGAATTTGGGTTTTCCGTCAGGGCTTTGCGGTAGGCGGCTTCTGCTTCGGTGTAATTGCCTTGGACATACTGCTCGTTGCCTTCCACGATGAAGTTGCGCTCCGCTTTAGTGCTTTCGGCAGGCTTATTGCCATCGTTGTGGCTGGAGCAAGCGCAAAGCCAAGTGAGCGACATCACCGACAATACTATATATATAGCTGAATATTTCATTTCTTTTGCTCTTTTTTGGTGAAGAAGTTGAATCGCTTCAGGATTGGATTCTTGCGGTCGAGGATAAACAGTTCGGCAATCAGCAGAATAAACGCAATCCAAGCGAAAATGGGGAACAGTTCGCTTTCAAGTGAATAGTTGTAACTGCCGAGGTCGGTTTTCGAGAGTTTCATCAACTGGTCGTTGAGCGCATCCACGGCATCGCTTGCCGCACCGTTTACATACACGCCCTTGCCGCCTTTGGCAATTTCCATCGCGCCCTTTTCGTTGAGTTTAGAAATGGCAGGGCTGCCGTTCTCATCGGTCAGCACCTCGCCGTCGGCAGTAGGCACAGGCGAGCCGTTCACCGAGCCGATACCCACCACATTCACGCTGATGCCCTTCTTGCGCGCGTCTTCTGCACTGCTCACTGCATCGTCTTCAAAGTTCTCGCCATCGGTGATGACGATAATCGTTTTTTGTGTGCGAGGATTGCTCGAAAAGCATTGGCACGCCATATTGATGGCTGCACCGATGGCGGTGCCTTGGGTTGGAACCATGTCGGTGTTGATGCTGGAGAGATACATTTTCGCACTCTGCGCATCGCCAGTGATAGGCATCTGCATATAGGCGTTGCCTGCAAACACAATCAGCCCCACCTTGTTGCCGGTGATGCGATCGATGAGTTTTTCAAGCACCTGTTTCGAGCGTTGTAGGCGGCTCACATCGGGAGCGTCGTCGTCACTTGCCGCATTCATAGAGTTTGACACATCGAGGCAAATCATCACCTCAATGCCCTTCATGGTGGTGTTGGTTTCCTGTGCGCCACCACGAGGGCGTGCCAGAATCACCACGATGGTGGCTAAAAGCACCAGTTCCACCGTCAGCCTAATCCAAGGCTTGTATTTCGACTGCTCAGGCATGAGCCCCTTCACCACTCCAGCGCGGCCAAACTTGGCGATTTTCATCGCTTTGGCACGTTGAGAGAGCCAGAACAAGCCTGCCACTACGGGGAGCAGCAAAAGGAGATATAAATATTCGGGATTAGCAAAACTAAACATAGCCAAAACCTTTATCTTTCTTTATTATATTATAATGTTTGCTGTAAGAAAACCATTAAGGAATGCGACGTAGCACGGTGTAGCTGATAGTGAGATTCAGCAGCACGAGCAAGAGCAACGCCCATGCCCATGGCATGTAATTGTCTTGAGTGTTGGTGAAGTTCTTTACGTCGATTTTCGTTTTCTCCAGTTTGTCAATTTCGTTGAATATGCTGGTGAGCACATCGTTGTCGGTGGCACGGAAATATTTGCCGCCAGTCATTTGTGCCACTTTCTTGAGCGATTCCTCGTCGATGGTCACAGGCATAGGCTTGTAGAGCAATTCGCCGCCGAAGCCTTGTGCGTATGGCGTTTCGGCTGTGCCACGAGTGCCAAGACCGATGGTGTAGATGCGAATGCCCTCTTTCTGCGCAATCTCGGCAGCGGTGAGCGGTGCCACCACGCCAGAATTGTTGGTGCCGTCGGTGAGCAGAATAATGCTTTTCGACTTCGCCTTGCCGTCCTTAATACGGTTGATGGCGGTGGCAATACCGTCGCCAATGGCGGTGCCGTCGGCATCAAGCATATTGATGCTGATTTCGTGAATGGTGTTGAGCAGCGTGGCCTGATGGGTGGTCATGGGAAGGAGTGTGAAGCCTTCGCCAGCAAAAATCACCAGACCGATGTTGTCGCTTTCACGCTTTGCCACAAAATCGCTTGCCACCTTCTTGGCGGCCTCAAGACGGTCGGGTTGAAGGTCGCGCGAGAGCATACTTGCTGAAATGTCGATAGCCATCACAATGTCGGTGCCCTCGGTGTCGCTCATCGACCATTTGTCGTAGGTCTGTGGGCGGCACAAGATGATAATCAGGCACGAAAGGGCTGCAAGTTTGAGCACAAACGAGAGGTGCTTCACATACACCTTCCAACTGGTGGAAAGCCCCTTGAAGGCACTAATCGACGACATGCGCATACTTGGATTAGCCTTACGCTGGCTCCATACATACCACGCAATGAGCGGTATGAACAGTAGGAATAGCCATAAGTAGCCTGAATGTGCTAAGTTCATCATTTCTTGCCCTCCTTATTGTTGGTTTTTGAAGTCTTATTATTGTCGGTCACAGGCTGTGGCTTTGTGGCGTTCACAAAGTTGACGGCACGCTGGAATGAGCGTTCGTTGTCGTCGGCGAGAGGACGCTGACTGGCGAATTTCACAAAGTCGGCAACGGCAAGGATTTCGCTCAACTGGTCGTTGACGAGTTGGGTTTCCCTGTTGTGCTTCAGCGCGTCGATAATCTCGCTTGAAGTCATTTCCACGGCATTTACGCCGAATCGGCGGTCGATGTATTCACGCAGAATGTCGGTCAAGCCTGTGTAATAGTCCTTTTCGCGGCCGTTTTGCCACAGTTGCATACCCTTGAGCATGTGCAGGCGTTCCACCGCCTCTTCGTAAGGCGGGAGTCGCTTCTTCACTCGCTTCAGTGGGTTCTTGCCCTTGCGCCACCATTTGAAGTAGGCGAAAAGCAGAGCCGCGGCTGCCAAAATCAGCACCCACACCCACCATAGGCTCACCACCCAGTTGGGCACATAGTCGAGCAATTTGCGTATGGGCTCGAAAACTGGCGCGAAGTCCTTGATGTCGCCATTCGGGTCCACCTTCACGGGGCTTACCTTGATGACCAAAGGAATGTCGCATCGAATGGTGTCGGGCTCAATCACAAGGGCAGGGTTGAGGTGCCATTCGCCCGAATCGAATGCCTGAACGATGTAGGTGGCATTGATTTGAATGCGGTTGTTGCCCAAGTCGATGGTGTCGCACGCAATGATGTCGCCAAGTTCCACCACGCTGCTGACCGAGTCTTTCACCTCCAGTCCAGCCATAGCCACCACATTCTTTGGCTGCACGATTTCCAGCCTCATGCTGGTGGTGTCGCCCATCACGATGTGGCGATTGGTGAGTTCTGCCTTGGAAATGAGCGCATTCTCGTTTTTTGCCTTCATTCCAAATGGAAAGAGCAAACACGCCAGGCATATATATGTTATGAATCTACTGTTCATCAGTTGTTGCTTTCTATATCTCTCACAGAAAATATCGTTGGAAATATGTGTTTAGCGAGCCACTCCTCTGCGCTTGAACAGCGCAAGCAGTGCTTTCGTGTAGTCTTCATCGGTGGCAATCGACGCTAAATCCACACGGCTGTGCTGGAGTTTTTCGCTCATTTTCAGTTGGCGCTGGTACCACCACCGCTGATAGGTTTCTCGCACCTTCTTTGAGCTGGTGTTGATCCATCGCTCCTCGCCAGTCTCGGCATCGTAAACACGCATCAGCCCCACGTCGGGCAGTTGCATCTCACGCTTGTCGTACACCTGCACGGCAATGAGGTCGTGCTTATTGTTGGCAATGGAAAGAGCCTTGCTGTAATCGCCCTCATCGATGAAGTCGCTCACAAGGAAAGACGTGCAGCGTTTTTTGATACCGCTGGTGAGAAATTCGAGAGCGCAATTCACATCAGTCCCCTTGTTTTCGGGCTTGAAATCGAGCAGGGTGCTAATAACGAGTAAAATGTGCTTTCGTCCCTTTTTCGGGGGAATGAACTTCTCGATTTTGTCGCTAAACAGAATCACGCCCACCTTATCGTTGTTTTCGATGGCTGAGAAAGCGAGTGTGGCGGCTATTTCAGCCATCATGTCGCGCTTCGTTTCGCCCACAGCACCGAAATCCTTGCTGCCCGACACATCCACGAGCAGCATCACTGTGAGTTCGCGCTCCTCCTCATACACCTTGATGTAGGGGTGGTTTTGGCGTGCGGTCACATTCCAGTCGATGTCGCGCACATCGTCGCCGTACTGGTATTCGCGCACCTCGCTAAAGGTCATGCCACGCCCCTTGAAGGCGGAGTGGTATTCTCCAGCGAAAATGTTTTGCGACAGGCCTTTCGCCTTGATTTCTATTTTTCTGACTTTCTTTAATAATTCACTCTTGTCCATCATGCACCTTTCTGTAATGGTTGGATGAATGTGGGAGGCATAGCCTTATGGATTAGGGCACTGCCACCTTGTCGAGGATTTGACTAATCACCTCATCGGCTCCGATGTTGTTGGCCTCGGCTTCGTACGACAGACCGATACGGTGGCGCATCACATCGTGGCACACGGCGCGCACATCTTCAGGAATCACATAGCCACGACCACGCAGGAAGGCGTAGGCGCGTGCAGCAAGTGCCATGCTGATGCTTGCACGAGGTGATGCACCGAATGAAATGATGCTCTTCAACTCGTTTAATCCGTAGTCGGAAGGGAAGCGGGTGGCAAACACGATATCTACGATGTAGCGTTCGATTTTCTCGTCGATGTAGATTTTGTTCACGATGTCGCGCACTTCCACAATGTCGCGTGGAGTGATGAGAGGCTGAACATTCTGCTTGGTTGGAGCGATGTTCATGCGTATGATTTGCTTTTCCTCCTCCTTGTTGGGGTAGCCAATCACCACCTTCATCAAGAAACGGTCGACCTGTGCCTCAGGCAGAGGGTAGGTGCCTTCCTGCTCGATAGGGTTTTGGGTAGCCATCACCAAGAATGGGTCGTCGAGTTTGAAGGTGCGGTCGCCGATGGTCACTTGGCGCTCCTGCATGGCTTCGAGCAGCGCACTCTGCACCTTGGCTGGCGCACGGTTGATTTCATCTGCCAAAACGAAGTTGGCGAATACCGGACCTTGCTTCACCTCGAATTTCTCCTTTTGCACGCTATACACCATGGTGCCCACTACGTCGGCAGGGAGAAGGTCGGGGGTGAACTGGATACGGCTATATTTAGCATCGATGATTGATGCAAGGGTCTTGATGGCAAGTGTCTTAGCCAAACCAGGCACACCTTCGAGCAGGATATGACCATTGGCTAAAAGGGCAATCAACAGCGAATCCACAAGGTGCTTCTGACCCACGATTGTTTGGTCCATACCCTGAGTGATTGCGTCGATGAAATTGCGTTTGCTTGCAATCAAGTCGTTTAATTCTCTAATGTTTACAGAATCTGCCATAGTTGCAAATAGTTTATTTTTTTCTGTTGTTGTACTTCTGTTTTAACCCAAATCGGTTATTAGGGGCCTAATTTTTAATCATTGCAAAATTATCACTTTGGCACGAAAAGTGGCGCAAAAATGTAGTTAATTTATACAACATTAAGTTAGAAATGTTAAAAGATTTCTGAATTCTGGGCGTTTCGTTTTGCTTCGCCAATCGGTAAACGATTGATATAGTTGGGTTTAAACCAAAAAGTGCAAACCCTGTGGGGCTTACACTTATGTTTTTTTTATTTGGTTGCCAAACTTTCCGCATAGTTGCGCCAACGCTGAATCAGTTCGGTCATGTCGGCAGGGATTTCGCTGTCGAAGTCCATTTGCTGATTGGTGACGGGGTGCACGAAACCGAGCGTCTTGGCGTGAAGCGCTTGGCGTGGACACACCTCAAAGCAGTGGTGAATGAACTGCGCGTAGTGGCTCGATGTGTTGCCTCGCAGCACTTTGTCGCCGCCGTAGCGGGCATCGTTGAAAAGCGGGTGACCGATATGCTTCATGTGCACACGAATCTGGTGGGTGCGGCCCGTTTCGAGTTGGCATCGCACCACAGCCACATGCGCGAGGTTTTCGAGCGTATGGTAGTGGGTGACGGCGTGCTTGCCGTGTTCACCATCGGGGAACACGCACATTTGCAGACGGTCGCGGAGGCTGCGTCCCACATTTCCGGTAATGGTACCGTCCATCTCCTTCATCGTGCCCCACACCACAGCCACATACTGTCGCTTGGTGGTCTTGTTGAAAAACTGCTTGCCGAGCGAGGTCTTGGCGTTTGGCGTTTTGGCCACCACCAGCAGCCCGGAGGTGTCTTTATCGATGCGGTGAACGAGCCCCATTCGTGGGTCGGTCACATCGTAATCGGGATTGTCCTTGAAGTGCCATGCCAGGGCGTTGACCAGTGTGCCATCGTAATTGCCGTGGCCTGGGTGCACGCACATGCCGGCAGGCTTGTTCACCACCAGCAAGGCATCGTCTTCATACACGATGTCGATGGGGATGTCTTGTGCTATAATCTCATTTTCGTAGCGTGGACGGTCCATCACCACGGTGATGATTTCGCCGGGGTGCACGCGGTAGTTCGACTTCACAGGCTTGCCGTTCACGCGAATACACTGCGCTTCGGCTGCGTTTTGAATACGGTTTCTTGAAGTGCCCTTGATGCGCTCCACAAGGTATTTGTCGATACGCAAAAGCACTTGCCCTTTTTCTACCTCGAAGCGGTAGTGTTCCCAGTAGTCTGTGCCATTTTCGCTGAAATCGGGGTCGCTGAAATCTTGCTGGATTTCGGAATGGCAACTGATGTCAAAATCTTCTATATCGGTAAATTCTTCTGCCATATTATCGTTTAGAGCGTGGAACAAGACGTGTGTTGCCGAGCGAGTCGGTGATGATTTGGAATTCTCCACTCTTAATCTTCTGCTTGATGAGGGAGTCGCGCTGTGAGCCCAGAGGGTCGAATTCAATGGCATCAACAGAGCCGTCGCCAATCGAAACCACAATCTTGGAGTTGAGGGCGGCTTTAGTGCCACCTTCCACGGAGCGTCCATTCACTCTCACCTCAATAATCAAGCCCTGCATTTCGCTTGGCACGGTGTCGGTGGTCACATGTCGGAAACCGAGTGTTTTGAGCGTGGTCACACCATCGGTGCCTGCCATATCGGTAATATCCTTAGGAATTTCCACTTGTGGAGGATAGAGGCAGTTCATTGTCAGCAATATAGGGCGTGCGAACTTCACCGACGAACCAGCATTTGGACTTTGGTCGGTGACCACGCCAGGAGCGTAGTCCTCGTTGTAGATGGAGTCGATGGTGTAGTTCAAACCAGCGTCTTCAAGAATATCGATGGCTTGGTCGATGAGTTTCCACCTCACATCGGGCACCTTGATTTGGTTGCCGTGGTCGGTGAAGATGTCTAATGAAATGTAGCAAGCGTAGAGGCACGCTACCAGAGTGACCATCACCAGCACGAAATTGGTCAGCACTGGGTGATTTTCTTTGAAACTTATGAATGGGTTGTTGCTCACTTTTTTAGAGTTTTGATAATTAACTACAAAATTAGTGATTTTCATTTGCTTGTGCAAACCTTTGGCATGTTTCGATGCAATCGGCAATGTATCAACGCATTGGAAACATGCCAAAGGCATGTCCCTACACTATGGTGTTGTCGTTTTTTGTTATTTGATTACTTTGCTTGAGGTGGTGGTGCCGTCGGTATAGGTGGTTATGGCGATGTTCACACCGCTGAATGGGGTGGCACTCTCCATGCCGGCAAGGTTGTAGTAGCGCAGGCTTTTCACTGTCTTGCTGGTGGCGATGTCGGTCACACCGCTTGGCTGTGGCGCGTATGGCTCACCCACATATATTTGGTATTTTGCGTAACCGTTGCCTTGGCAGTATTCGTAGAGCCAAACGTGGTTTTCATCGATAGGTTCGGCTTTCAGCCATGCTCCCACCGATGGGTTGGCAGAGTAGCCTCCTGTGCCAAGCACTGGAAGCGTGAGGATTGAAGCCTTGTTGGCGCTCATATCTTTGATGGTGAAACCACCGTTGTAGTTCGAGCCGCTTGCGTGGGCAAAGAGTTGGTGTCCTGCAAGTTCGAACAGGCATCCACCGAGACTGCTGTTGCGATTGGGGGCTGATGTGCTGGATTTGCCAGTCACATAGTCGGCTTTATCCTCCTTGTTGTAAAGGTAGTAGCCATTGCCGCGCACTTGATAGATAAAGTGTTGAGGGTCGTTTTTGATAGGGTAAACCACACCTGCGGTAGAGCCTGTAATGCTCAGCGTGCCAGATGAGGTGACTTCCTCAAATTTGCCGTCGGTAATTTTCACGATGTTGACCACCTTTTGCCCATTAGGGAAGAAATAGATGTGGCCGCCTTCAGTAGAAAATACATCGCCACTTGCGCTGATAAAGTTGGTTTGACCATTGTTGCGCAGTTCAAAAGTCACATTCACAGGCGTTTTGCTGCCTTTTTTGTAAAGCACGAGCGTGTTGGGCGTTTTGGTCAACCCATCGGCACGCTGGATAAGGTTGCCAGCATCGTCGGTGCAGATGCCGTGCGAATTTGTGCCTGTGGCATAGCCGTGGTACACCATGTCGCTTTCGTTGAAAGCAACCAATGTGCTGGTGGTGTAATCGTTGGTGTAGAACACGCCATCGATTATGCACGCCTGTTGTGCGCTCTTGTAGGGCGATTTGTCGGTATCAAGACCCGAAGGGAAGTTGTCGGGGAGGTTGTTGAGCGCACGGCTGAAGATGTAGGCAGTGTCGCACTTCACTTCAAGCGGCTCAAGCACAGGCTCCACATCGTCCCAGTTGATGTCGGCTAATTCGGGCATTTCGCTTGGCATCAGGTAGTCGCAAGTCATCATCGTCACGCCCATTGCGCCCACGCTCTTGTAGGTGGCGAGGCTGTTGACCGTCCACGCCGCCACTTCCATACCCATTTCTACATAGCTCTTCACAGCGTAGATGTCGAAGCTGCCCACCTGAATGCATGGGTTCAGATTCCACTTCTTGCACCACTCTTGCGCGCCTTTCCAGCCTGTGGTGCAGAGGAATTGGCACTTAAATTCAGGATAGTGGGTTTTCACATATTCGAGCGACGATTTCATACTGGTGAGAATCACCACCTTGTCGGTCATATCCTTGTCCTTTATCAGTTGTGCCAAACCGGGGAAATTGCTCATGTCGTTGTTGTTGATGCCTGTGGCCCACTTCAGTTCAATCACAGGGAAAACATTCTTTTCGGTGCAAATGTCGAGATATTCTGCCACGGTGCAGATTTTACCAGAGTAGGTCACGCCGCCACGAGTTTGGGTGTAGTTTTCGGCTTTCAGTTGAGCGAGGGTAGCACTTGCCACGGTGAGATTTCCGCCCACCGCATTGGTGGTTTCGTCGTGGCTGATTACATACTGACGGTCGCTGGTCACACGCACGTCACATTCCAAGCCGTCGTAGTGGTAGAAGTCGGCACCGTTGCGGAAAGCTTCAGCGGTGTTCATCACACCCTTATTGCATCCACGGTGACCCACAAATTTTGGTTTCCAAGCCCATGCTTGCCCCACCATGAGCAGCATAGCCATCACGATAATTGCCTTTTTCATATCTTCTTAATTGGTTGATTTATTGATAAAATAGGGTTAATGATTAGTCACCTGTAAAGTTACACATTTTCCCCCACGCCAACAAATCCCCACCCAGCCCCAAAATGAATGTGGTTTTTTGCAAAAATGGGGTAAAAAAGAGGACCGCTTGGTTTTGCGGCCCTCTTGTGGGATATGGGGATAGAAATTATTTTTTAGAGCACTCGGAGCACTCGGAGTGATAGGAGCACTCTGAGGCTCTAATCTCTAACTTCTAATCTCTAATTTCTGAAGTTATTTTTTAAGCCATTGGTCGAGCCAGCGGAAGTATTCGCGCTGCCAGAGAATGCTGTTTTGTGGCTTGGTCACCCAGTGACATTCGCTTGGGAAGAGCACCATGCGAGCAGGGATGCCACGCATTCTTGCTGCGTTGAAGGCTTGCATAGTTTGGCTGTAAGAGATACGGAAGTCGTTTTCGCCAGTCACCACGAGGATTGGGGTGTCCCAGTTCTGAACGTAGTTCTTAGGGTCGGCTTCACGGTAGCTGCGCATAGCCACTTCGTTGTTCTTATCCCAAGGTGCACCACCGAGATCCCAGTTCACGAACCACAATTCTTCGGTTTCGCAGTATTGAGCGCGAAGGTCGAAGATGCCAGCGTGTGAGAGGAAGCAAGCGAAACGCTTCTGGTGGTTGCCAGCAAGCCAGTAAACTGAATATCCACCAAAACTTGCACCCACAGCACCCATGTGGTCGCCGTCGATGTAAGGTTTTTCCTTCATAAAGTCGGCTGCGCTCAAGTAGTCCTTCATGCACTGACCAGAGTAGTCGCCAGAGATTTCTGCATTCCATTCGGTGCCGAAGCCAGGCAGACCGCGACGGTTAGGAGCGAACACCACATAGCCGTTTTCTGCCATGATGCGGAGGTTCCAACGATAACTCCAGAATTGGCTTACAGGAGATTGAGGTCCACCCTCGCAGAACAGAAGTGATGGGTATTTCTTGTTAGGGTCGAAGTTTGGAGGCAGGAGCACCCAAGTGGTCATCATCTTGCCGTCGGTGGTAGGAATCATCATCTTCTCGCACTTCACATCGCCGAGCGTGTTCATGATTGGGTCGGTCACGCTTGAGAGTTTCACAGGCTCTTTGCCCACCTTGAAACTATACACCTCGTTAGGCTCAAGGAAAGAGTGGCGGCATGTGATGAGCAAGTCTTTGCCAGCAAATTGCAGACCGTCGTAGTCGTACTGTCCGCCAGCCACTTGTTCCACCTTGCGGTTAGCCACATTCATGCGGAAAATAGGCATGGTGCCTTGGTAAGGGCAGATGAAATAGATATACTTTTCGTCGGGCGACCAAGTGATGAAGTCCACGCTGTAATCCCAGTCGGCGGTGAGGTCCACTTTCTTGTCGCCGTCGAGCATGAAGATACGGTTTTTGTCGGCCTCGTAGCCATCGTGCTCCATTGAGAGCCAAGCGATTTTGCCACTCTTCGACACGGCAGGATTGTTGTCGTAGCCCATCATGCCCTCGGTCAGATTCTTAGTATCGCCAGTGGCGATGTCGTATTGATAGAGGTCGCTGTTGGTGGAAATGGCGTATTCCTTGCCGGTTTTCTTGCGGCACACGTAAATCAGGCTCTTGCTGTCGGGGAGCCATGCCAACTGCTCAACACCGCCCCATGGACGCATTGGCGATTCAAACTGAGTGCCTTCGAGCACGTCTTTTAATGCGGTCACCTCGCTGCCGTTAAATTCGCCCACGAAAGGATGAGGAATTTCGGCGGTCCATTCGTTCCAGTGGCGATACATCAAATCGTCGATGATGCGGCCATCGGTTTTCTTCAGGTCGGGATAGCGGTCTTGGGTGGTTTCGCCATACTTCACAGTTGAAACGATGATCACCTTCTTTTCATCGGGACTGAGAACGAAGCCCTCAATGTCCTTTTCCATGTTCGACACGCAACGGCGGTCGGTGCCGTCGGCGTTCATCACCCACATCTGATTCACGCCTTTTTCGTTAGGGTAGGCGAAAGCAATCTTCTTGCCACCCTCAAACCACACAGCGTTGGTTTCGCTTTTCTCGGAGTTGGTGATTTGCACAGCGTTTTTGCCGTTGATGTCCATCACCCACAACTCGCGGTTGCTGTTGTTGTTCTCAATGTTAGGAGTGCTAACACCATAAAGCACTTTCTTGCCGTCGGGCGACACTTGCGCATCGCTCACGCGACCGAGTGAGTTGAGCAACTCAGGCGTAAACTTCGCTGCGGCGTGTGCGCCAGTAGCGGTTACAGCCATCATAGAAGCCATAATCAATGGTTTTACAAAATTCATAAATCTTCTTTTTTATCTGTTAATACTGAATTTCATAATAATTAATGCAAAGATAACAAAAGAGATTCATTTTGCTCAAAACAATCAAAAAATAAAATCCAACACACCCCAAAAAATCAAAATCAAAAATCAAAATCTAATAATGTGTGAGGATAATAATGCTGGGTGGTGGATAAATGGCGGAGTGGAAGATAGGCGCTGGTTGGGCTTATCTTCCACTCCTTTAGATTTGGGCGTTACGATTTTGTTTGGATTATTTTAGGATTTGGAATTGGCCGATGAGGGGGAGTTGTTTGAATTCTCCCTTCACGGCGTTGATGATGCCGATGATGGCTAAAACCAATAGGAGAAGCCATGCCAAACCTAATGCAATGCCCACTATGCCTGTAAGCACATAGGAGATGAATGACACGATTTTGATGACCACTTGCACAAAAATGGAGTAAGCCACACCAGTAATCAGGAGAATGAGACCTTGGTTGGCGTGGAATCGGGCAAATTTCGATTCTTTTGCTGCTAAAATCGGAATCAAAACCAGAATGCCAAAATAGGCGAGCACCGCCATCACTTTGTTTTGCTCTACATCTTGTTGTGGAGTTTTGGGAGGTTCAATCATTGGTGCGCCACATTGTGGACATGCCATCACTCCGTCGGCAACTTGTGCACCACATTTTCTACAGATACGCATAGGCTTGATTAGTTAAAGTTAATAAATATGATTTTTGCTTTTCTATTCGATGGGTATTTAGTGCAAAAATAAGCAAAAAAATGGAAAAACATTAATAGTTAGGTTAATAATTTGTCCAAAAATGCTTGCTTTTGGTTGAATACTCGGTTTACGGGTTTTGTTCATTTGTTTTTATGTACTTTTGCGAGGTCGTTATGATTCTCCGCTCTTTTAGCAGCGCAACACTTTGAGAAAACGAAGAATCAGAACGACACTTTTTTGAGCCACTCTCGCGCGATGCCGCTTGTGAAAGTGAGGATACGCAGGTGCTCATGATAATAAGATAGAAATGTTGCGTGATTATAAATAGGTATTATATATTATCAAAAAGGAAATGAAATTTGCTTTGTATTTTTGTCTCGCTCTCGGCGCTTTCACCACGGTGAATGCACAGGAGACGCTCACATTGAGCCAGTGTTTGGAGATGGCTGTTGACAACAATTTGTCGCTCCAGCGAAGCCGTAACGAGATAGTGAAGGGAAAAATCTCCATTAGCGAGAATCAAGCCAAACTGTTGCCACAGGTGAACGCTGTGGCACAAATCAACGACAATTTTGCGCCACCAGTATCGGTGACCGATGGCAGGGCATACGGTAAGGCATACAATGTGACCAAAACCCTCCAGTATAATGCCGCTATCGGCTTGCAACTCCAAATGCCCATCTACAACCAAATGGCGCGTACGGCAGTGGAGGTGTCGAAGATTGCCGACCGACTCAACCAGCTCTCTTACGAGAAGGCACGCGAGGACATCATCATGCAGACTGCCCAAACCTACTATATGGCGCAAAACACTTTGGAGCAGATTAGACTGGTGAACGACAATATCAAGCGACTGGAAGAACTCCGCAACATCACCCAAGCCTTTTACGACAATCAAATGAGCCTTGAGGTGGACGTGAAGCGTGTGAACTTCAATATTGAAGACCTCACCGTGCAGCGCGACAACGCCCTTTCCATGCTCCAGCAGCAATACACCATGCTCAAATTCATCATCGACTATCCTGCCGAAAAGGAAATCAAGGTGACCGACATCAACCCAGGGCAGATTGACGAGGTGAACGCTTGCGGACTCAACACGGGCTTGTATGAACTCCAACTGCTCGACCAAAAGAAGGTGCTTGCACAAAAGCAGACCAAACTTGCGAAAGACGCCTACTTGCCAACAGTGAGCCTGACAGGCAACTTGATGTATTCAGCCTACACCGATAAGTTTGAAAACTGGTTTCGCTCTGGTGATTCAAACCACTGGTATGGCTCCAACGGCATCGGCATACAGGTGAGAGTGCCCATCTTCGACGGATTCGGAAAACGCTCGAAAATCAAAAAAGCCAAGGCAGAGGAAGAAAACGCACGCCTCGGCTATGAAGACGCATACAAGAAACTGCAAGCCAACTATATGAACGCCGTGAGCGAGGTGAACAACTGCCAACGCAACTACAAAAAGCAGTACGACAACTACACGCTGGCGCAGGACGTTTACAACGTCACAGCCTATCAATATAAGGAGGGCGTGACCTCAATGACTGTGGTTCTTCAAGACGAAATGCGCATCAGCGAGGCGATGAACAATTACCTGAACGCCTACTATCGCTATAAGGTGGCAAACCTCTCGCTGCTGAAACTCACTGGTCAACTGGAGCAGTTGAAGTAAGAAATTAGACGTTAGAAATAAGATAGATTTTAGAAAAAAAACAGACTTAAGATATGGAAAATAAGGAAAAGACAAGTGCAAAAGAAACACCTGAAGAAAAGGTGACCGCAACAGAAACTTGCCAAGAAAATGTGAGCGAAAACGAAACTCCAGAAGCCAAGACCAGCAATGGCGAAGTGACAAAGAAGGATATTAAGCCTCTGCGTGGTCGCCGCCTGGTGGTGAGCCTGGTGTGCATCGGTATCATTGCCTACGGTTTGTGGAGACTGGTGGACGTGTTTAAAGAATACACTGCCAGCGAAACTTGCAACGACGCTCAAATTGAGCAATACATCACTCCAGTGAATCTGCGTGCATCGGGATATATCGCAAAGGTGTGCTTTAAGGAGCACCAGGAAGTGCATAAGGGCGACACGTTGCTCATTCTCGACGACCGCGAATACCGCATTCGCCTGATGGAGGCTGAGGCGGCGCTGAAAGATGCAAGAGCGGGCGCAAATGTGATCAGCGCCACTGAACAAACCACACAAACCTCGGCTTCGGTGTATTCGGCTTCGATTGACGAGATTGAGGTGCGCCTTGCCAAACTTTCAAAAGATATTGAACGCTACCGCAACCTTGTGGCAAACAAGGCTGCCACACCTATCCAACTCGAACAACTTGAAGTGGAATATGATGCCACCAAGAAAAAACTTGAGGCAGCAAGAAAGCAACAGGAAGCCGCTTACAAGGGTGTGAATGAGGTGACCACACGCCGTGGCAACGTGGATGCCGCCATTCAGCGTGCTGAAGCCGCTGTGGAAATGGCTCGCTTGAACCTCTCATACTGTGTGGTGGTGGCTCCATGCGATGGCAAACTCGGTCGCCGCACCATCGAGGAAGGACAGATGGTGAACGCAGGCACTACTATCACCTACATTATCCCCGACAATCAGAAGTGGGTGATTGCCAACTACAAGGAAACCCAGATTGAAAATCTGCATGTGGGTCAGAAGGTGCGTATGACGGTAGATGCTTTGAACAACGAAGTGTTTGAAGGCACAGTTACAGCCATTTCAGGCGCAACAGGTGCAAAGTATTCACTTGTGCCAACCGACAATTCAGCTGGCAACTTCGTGAAAATCCAGCAGCGTGTGCCTGTAAGAATTGATTTTACCAACATCAGCAAAGAGGACAACGACCGCCTTGCTGCTGGTATGATGGTGGTAGTGAAAGCAGAGAGAAAAGATAGGCAGTAAGCGCCATGGCTGAAGATTATAAGAATTATCCGTTTTATAAATGGGTGCCGAAGCCACTTGGCATCATCTTCATGATTATCCTCTTCGTGCCTATGATCACGATGAGTGGTGTATATTCCGCCAACAGCGGAGAGATGATGGGTGGACTTGGAATCCAGTCGGAATATATCGTGTTCGCAGGTTTCTGCACCTCGATAGGTATGGCGGCGTTCTCGCCGTTCTTCTACGAGCTGGTGTGCATACGCCGCGAAAAGATGATGTGTCTGGTGGGATTTGCCATACTGTTTGTGCTCAGCAACATCTGCGCCCAAACCGAATCACTTTTCGTGCTCGGACTGTGCAGTTTGCTCATGGGCTTCGTGCGCCAAACGCTGATGATGGCACACCTGTTTGTGCTCATCAAGTATGCTTTCGGCATTGAGGCGTGCAACAATATCACCCCAGGCAACGAACCTACCACCGAAAAAGCATGGGACGCTATCGACACCGAGAAAATGGTGTCGCAGCCAGTCATCTACTGCTTCTTCATGATTATCGGTCAACTCAGCACATGGCTCACCGCATGGCTGGCTTACACCTACGAGTGGCACTATGTGTACTACTTTATGATGGCATTTATGCTGGCTGGTATCATCATCGTGTTCTTCACCATGCCATACCACCCCTATGCCATGCCTAAATTCCCAATCACATTCTCCAAGTTTGGCAATGTGATGGTGTTTAGCATCATGCTGTGCTCATTCGTGTATGTGATGGTGTTTGGCAACACATTGGACTGGTTCGATGATAAGTCAATACGCTTCTCCGCTATTGTGTGCGTGATATTCACTGCGCTGTTCATCTATCTGGAAATGTCGCGGAAATCGCCGTATTTCATCATGGAGGTGTTCAAACTCAGGGTGATTAACTATGGTGTGCTGCTGTTCTTCCTGCTGATGATTGCCAACTCCAGTGCCATGTTTGTGAACGTGTTTACGAATGTGGGCATGAAGATTGACAACTGGCAGAGTGCCACCTTGGGCAACTGGGTGATGGTGGGCTATTTCGCAGGCGTGGTGTTTGCGATTATAGCCAGCCGCAAGAATGTTCACCTGAAGTGGATGTATGCCCTCGGTTTCTTGTTCATTGGTGCGTATGCGCTGTATATGTTCTATGAGGTGCAAAACGAAGGCATGTTGGAGCGCATGAAGTGGCCAATCATTATCCGCTCCACCGGTATGATGCTGCTCTACTCGCTGATTTCCACAATGGCAAACCAGCGTATGCCTTACCGATTCTTATCTACATGGGTGTGCATCATGCTCACCGTGCGTATGGTGATAGCACCAAGCATCGGAGCGGCGCTTTATACCAAAGTGCTACAACAGCGCCAGCAATATTATGTGACACGCTTCGCACAGGATTACGACCGCACCAACATTGATGTGGCGAAAAACTACGATCAAACTGTGCGCGGTATGCAATATCAGGGCAAAACCGAAACCGAGGCGCAAAACATGGCAGCCATGACGGTGAAGGGCAAACTACAGGTGCAAGCCACCCTCACATCTATTAAAGAGATGTCGGCATGGACCTTCTATCTCTGCATGGCGTGCGCGCTGCTCATGTTCCTGCTCCCGTGGCGCAAACGCAACATAAAAGAACTCACGCACGAGTACTTTATGAAAAATGTAAACACAAAGTCGTTAGGCTTTAGGTAGAACCTTTTTGATACTATTTATATAAACAAGACGGAGAATTTGCGCGATGCAAATTCTCCGTTGCTGTTTGTATATTTTGTATATGTGGGTTTAGGTGTTGAGGAGGGCGGAAAGGATTGATGCCACATGCCCTGGCACGATAACGTGGTGGTTGCCGATGGGGACGGTGAGGAAATAGGTGGCTTGTTCTGGTTTTGTGAGTTGGAGCACTTGTTGCGTGCGGCACAGGTTTGGCTCTGCAAGGCTGCGCTCCAATGTGGCTTCGGCGGTGAAATGGCGTGAAAGGTCGCCGCTCACCTTAAAAATGGTGACAGGTCCCTCTGTCATATATCCACGAATGCCGATACCGATACCGCTCTCAAAATGGGTGTCGAGTTCGTAACGAGTGACCATATTCAGAGGAATGGTGCAGTGAGCCACCAGCATTTCGCCAGTTTTGGGGTCGATGCGAGATGGGTTGGCTTGGAATCCCGAAACGCCAGTCACGGCTTTGGTAATCATCATCGTGAGCAAGGTGGGAATATCGCCCTCGCAGCCTGCCACTATGCCCTCGGCGTTGAGACGCGCAAGTGCGTAGCAACTGGTGTTACGCACCACGCCCAGCAAGTCGAAGCAGCGAATGGTGAAGCCGTTTAAGCGATGTCGGGTTGCCACCTCTTTCAGCGCATAATAGAGTTTCACGGCACCTGGCACAGCCTCTTTAGTCGCCTTGGTGGTGGCTTTTTCGGTGAGGGTGGCGCAGTCGCTTGGCGTGTCGGCTATGGCATTGTAGGCATCAACCACCTCATCGATGGCAATGTTCATAATCTCGATTCCGAGTTTCTGCTTCACCGCCACAGGACTTGCAATGCTTGAAATCAGCCAGTCGCTTGGTGCGCCTATCACACCGAGCCTCATGCCGATGAGTTTTTTGCGTGCGTTTTCCACCTGTGCCAACTCCTTCACGCGAGTGCTGATGTACGCTGCATCGCCATGAATGATTTCGCCCTTCAACTTGTTCATGTTCAGATAGGAAAGAATCTCCATCGACGCCGCTAACGAGTTGCTTTTGCCAGAGGTGAGCAGATAGAATGGACGTGAACTGCGCTCCATCAGCAGAGGCTGTATTTTCTTAAACACGCCCTCGGTGCCGCCTGTGCGCACATATATCAAATTGAGGTCGGCGTCGCCGTAGGTGCTGTAATCGCTGTCCTTGAAATCGTAATCAAAATCAAGAGCTCCCAAAAATTCCTTAGTGGCTTGATTGATAGCCACCTTATCGTGAAGTTCCGAAGTGATGGTGTAAATTGAGATATTCATATCGTGATATTGTTTCGTTGGTTTTATTTACCTTAGTTTGAAAACGCAAAAATATGACTTTTCCTCCAATAATAAAAGCCCTTGTCACAGGTAATACGCCCTAATTTGTATCTTGTTATAATAATTGGTTCATATAGTTTATAATCTCAAAAGTGGTGTAAAAAAAATTATATCTCTCCAAAAACTTTACTTTTTCGAGAATCTTGTTTAAATTTGTATTATTGTTATTGGCTTTAGAGTTATTAGCATTAATAATAGATGATAAGCAGAAAAAGCTGCAATTGAAATGAATGGAACTACACCACATATAGTACAGTATCAAGGCTCAAAACGAAATCTTGCGCCTCAAATACTTCGTTATATTCCCCAAAAGTTCAATCGTTTGATAGAACCTTTTGCTGGCATGGCGGCAATAACAATAGCCGTTTCAAGTCAAAATCGAGCAGATCGCTATCTCTTGAATGACTTAAATAAGCCCCTTGTTAATATTTTGGAGGAATCTATCACCAACCCTCAGCGACTTATTGATAATTATACTAAAGTTTGGTGTGAGCAGTTGACTTTTGAGGGTGGTAGTGTGGAGCACTTTTATAAGGTGAGAGAAGATTTCAATAAAGGAAATCAATGTGCGGCAAATATGTTGTATTTGCTGGCTCGTTGTGTGAAGGGTTCGGTTCGTTATAGTAGTTCTGGAATGTTCAATCAATCTCCTGACAAGCGCAGAATGGGCACAAATCCAAAAAATCTTGCTCGGAACGTGTATATGATTTCAAGTCTTCTCAAAGGAAAGACGGAATTTATGTCGAACGATTATCGAGAAGTGACGAAAAATGCAAAATCAGGCGATATCGTGTATATGGATCCTCCGTATCAAGGTGTTTGCACATCAAGAGACTGTCGTTATTTTTCAGGTATTGATTTCAACGAGTTTGTGGATTGTGTGGAGGATTTGAATCGTAGAGGTATTGATTTCATTATCAGTTATGACGGCACTTGTGGAGATAAGCAGTATGGACATGATTTGCCAGCTGAATTGGGTCTGAAAAAAGTGATGTTAAATGCTGGTCTTTCAAGCCAAAGTCTGCTTTTGGGCAAAAAAGAAACGACACGTGAAGCCCTGTATTTAAGCCGAAATCTACGCAATATCGTAGTCCCAATGATGAATGAACAATTATCATTAGCGTTATGAAACTTTCAGAAGAAGATTTGAGTAAGTTAAACTTGATTAAGGACAAGCGTCCTTCGGTAGTAATACAGCATATCATAAAAAATGGCTACATAACTACGGAAGAATTGACCCGCGTCTATGGTTATGAGCATGCTCCTCGTGCAGCAAGAGATGTTAGGGAGCGTGGGGTGAATTTGGAAACCTATCGAGTGAAGTCGTCTGATGGAAGAACGATTGCAGCATATAGATTTGGCAATCCTGTTTTTGTGGAAGACAAAGTTCAAAAGACAGCAGGGCGCACAGCACTGTCGCAGGCATTGAAAAAAGCACTTGTCGATAAATATGGAACGGTATGCTCTATCTATCATCAGCAAATTGATGAGCGATTATTGCAAATCGACCACAGAATACCATACGAAATTGGAGGTGAGCAAGATGAGAAGAATATTGACTGTTATATGCTGTTGAGCCCATCTGCGAATAGGGCAAAATCTTGGACTTGTGAGCATTGTTCCAACTGGACGAAAAAGGATGTGGATTTTTGCCGTTATTGCTTTTGGGCGCACCCTGAAAACTACACTCACATTGCTGGAAAAGAAGAGCGTCGGATTATAATCACATTCACAGATAATGAAGTTGAAGACTACAATCGCTTGATTAGTTTAGTTGGACAAGATAATGCCGAGAAAACGATAAAAAACCTTATAAGTGATTATATTAACAAATAATCACTCACTATATATAACCAATATTTATTTACACCCCAGGGGATTTTATTTACGCTTTTTGTGGGGGCGGGCTGGCACGAAACTGCCTGTCGGGCCCTGGTGTGGGTGGTAGTTGCCTCGCCTATTGCGGCTTGGTGCTTCCTCTCTGTGGGTTGTTGCCCCTTTACTTTTGGGGGCTGTGCCTTGCCTTTGGGTGGTTGCACTTTGCCTTTGGGCGCTTGCTCCTTGCCTTTGTGGGGTGATGGAGCGGTAGGTGGTGGTGCCGCTATTGGGGTAGAGGCGTGTGAGCAAGTCGGGGCGGTGGAGACGGCGCAGCGAAGCCACGATGTCGGGCTTGTTGGCTTTCTCATACCAGAAAAAATATTTGCGCTGGGCAAGTTTTTCCTCTTTCGCCTTAGCCGAATACACTGGCTGGAGCGTGTAGGGGTGGAAACCAGTGTAGAAAGTTTCGGTGCTCACCGTCATGGGTGTGGGCGTGAAGTCCTGCACCTGTTCGAGGTGGAAATCAAGTTCTTTGGTGATAGCCGCCAATTCCGCCATGTCTTCCTCTGTGCAGCCAGGGTGCGAAGAAATGAAGTAGGGAATGATTTGCTGCTTCAGTCCGTATTTCTCGTTCAAGCGGTCGAAAATGGCCTTGAACTGGTAGAACAGGTCGAACGAGGGTTTGCGCATCAGGTTGAGCACTTTGTCGCTGGTGTTCTCTGGAGCCACTTTCAGTCGGCCCGACACATGGAAGCGAATCAGTTCCTCATTGTATTGCCGATTCACCTTGTCCACTTTCTCATCGCCGGTTTTGTGCATGGAGAGGTCGTAGCGCACACCGCTGCCGATAAACGATTTTTTCACCTCAGGCATTGCATCTACGGTGTGGTAGATGTCGAGCAAGGCACTGTGGTCGGTGTTCAGATTGCTACATGGCTTAGGGTGCAGACACGATGGGCGAGCGCAGCGTTGGCATCGCTCCAAGTCTTTGCCGTGCATACCATACATGTTGGCGCTCGGTCCGCCCAAGTCGCTGATATATCCCTTGAAATCGTCCATCGCCACCACTTGTTTCACCTCGCGCATAATGCTCTCCTTGCTTCGCGACGCAATGAATTTGCCTTGATGCGCACTGATGGTGCAAAATGCGCAGCCACCGAAGCAACCACGGTGCATATTCACCGAGTGGCGAATCATCTCGTAGGCTGGGATTCGCTTGCCATTGTAGCGAGGGTGGGGCAGACGGGTGTAGGGAAGGTCGAAAGTGGCATCAATTTCCTCGGTAGTCATCGGAGGATTGGTGCGGTTTACCTTTATTGCCACATTGCCAGTGGCTTGCCACAGCGTGTGACCATGCCACAGGTTTGATTCAATCTCGATATTACGGAAATTCTCCGCTTGTTTTTTCTTGTCGCGCAGGCATTCCTCAAAAGAGTGAAGCACCACATCGCTTCCATCGGTGGGAATCTCGTCGAGCGGACGGCGAACCATCGTTTGAGGTATGTCGAGCAGTGCCTCGATGGGCATACCATCGTTGAGGGCATCGGCAATTTGAAGCATCGGCTTCTCGCCCATGCCATACACCATGATGTCGGCAGGACTTTCCATCAGTATCGACGGCACAAGGCGGTCTTTCCAATAGTCGTAATGTGCAAGTCGGCGTAGCGAAGCCTCGATGCCACCAGCCACCACCGGCACATCGGGCCAAAGGCGTTTCAGAATCTCGCTATACACCACGGTGGGGCAGTCGGGGCGTTGCCCTGCTCTGCCGTCGGGAGTGTAGGCATCATCGCTACGGCGGCGACGGTTGGCGGTGTAGTGGTTCACCATCGAGTCCATGGCACCTGCGCTCACACCGAAAAACAGGCGAGGGCGGCCCAACTTCTTGAAATCGCGCAAATCATCGCGCCAGTTGGGCTGAGGCACGATAGCCACATTGTAGCCATGCGCCTCCAGCACACGACCGATCACAGCCGCGCCCATGGAAGGGTGGTCGATATAGGCATCACCAGAGAAGATAATCACATCAATGTGGTCCCAACCCAAATGGTCGATTTCCTTTTTTGTGGTGGGGAGCCATTGCTTGTTGATACGGTGGTCGCGTTCGTTGTCGTGTCGTTGCTTCATGCCTTATTTTTGTTCGATTTTTTCTTTGAGTTTGATGATTTCGTCGCGGTATTGTGCCGCTTCCAGGAATCGCATCTCCTTGGCGGCTTTCACCATCTCAGAATTGAGGCGTTCGATAGCCTTGTTAATGTCGTGCGCAGCCATATATTGCACCACAGGGTCGGCGGCTATGCCACTTGCAGGGTGGAACTCGGCTTGCACCTGTTTTTGCAGCGGTGTGTAGTCCACCACATTGTTTTCGTATTTGCGGGCGTGTTTAGCCACAGTCTCGCTTGGCTGGAGTTCGGTATCTACGCCGATAATTGCATTGCGCGCCTTGATAATGGCTTGTGGCGTGATGCCGTGTTCTTCGTTGTATTTCAGTTGGAGCGAGCGTCGGCGGTCGGTTTCATCGATGGTTTTCTGCATCGAAGCGGTGATAGTATCGGCATACATAATCACCTCGCCGTTGAGGTTACGCGCGGCACGGCCAGCCGTCTGGGTGAGAGAGCGGTGACTGCGCAGGAAGCCCTCCTTGTCGGCATCGATGATGGCAACGAGCGACACTTCGGGCAGGTCGAGACCCTCGCGCAGCAAGTTCACGCCAATCAGCACATCGAGTGCGCCGGCACGCAAGTCGTCCAAAATCTGAATACGGTCCATCGTCTCCACATCGCTGTGCATATAGGCACACCTGATGCCGATACGGCCCATGTAGGCACTCAACTCTTCAGCCATGCGCTTGGTGAGCGTGGTCACAAGGGTGCGCTCGTGGCGTTCGATGCGGAGTTGGATTTCCTCCAGCAAGTCGTCGATTTGACCGCGCGAAGGACGAACGGTAATCTTCGGGTCGAGCAAGCCTGTAGGGCGGATAATCTGCTCGGTGACAATACCTTCGCTTTGACGCAATTCGTAGTCGGCAGGTGTGGCGCTTACATATATCGTTTGCCCTGTGAGGGCTTCAAATTCCTCGAATCGGAGTGGACGGTTGTCGGTGGCAGCCTCCAGGCGGAAACCGTAGTTCACAAGGTTGATTTTACGGCTTTGGTCGCCGCCAAACATAGCCCTGATTTGTGGCACCGTCACATGGCTCTCGTCGATGATGGTGAGGAAGTCGCTGGGCATACAGTCGAGCAGACAGAAAGGACGTTGGCCAGGCTCTCTGCCGTCGAAGTAGCGAGAATAGTTCTCAATGCCGGAGCAGTAGCCCACCTCGCGAATCATTTCAAGGTCGTATTCCACACGCTCTTTCAATCGCTTGGCTTCCACAGGGCGTGCCTCGCGGTAGAAAGCGTCAACCTGATTGCCCAAGTCGATGTGGATTTGCCCAAGAATCTCGGCAAGGTGCGACTTTTCAGCCACAAACACATTGGCAGGGAAAATCTTAAACTTGTCCATCGTTTTGCCAGTGGGGAGTTGGGTGGTCTTGTCCAGCTCGTCGATACTTTCGATTTCATCGCCCCAGAAGATTACACGCAGAATGATTTCCTCGCCAGCCACAAACACATCTACGGTGTCGCCCTTCACTCGGAAATTGCCCATCTGCGGCTCCATCTCGTTGCGTGAATACAGGGCATCAACGAGTTTGCGCAGAAATTCATCGCGCCCGATGTTTTGCCCAACCGCTATATCCACGGCGTTGTTTTTAATGTTGTCGGGGTTGCCCATACCGTAGATGCAACTCACCGTGGCCACCACGATGATGTCGCGTCTGCCCGAAAGCAGTGCTGTGACCGTGCTGAGGCGCAGACGGTCGATTTCCTCGTTGATTTGCAGGTCTTTCTCAATGTATTTGTCCGACGAAGGGATGTAGGCTTCAGGCTGATAGTAGTCGTAATACGACACGAAGTAGTGCACCGAGTTTTCGGGGAAAAAACTCTTGAACTCGCTGTAGAGTTGGGCAGCGAGCGTCTTGTTATGCGACAGAATGAGCGTAGGCTTGCCTGTGCGCTGAATGATGTTCGCCATGGTGAAAGTTTTACCAGAGCCGGTCACACCAAGCAGCGTTTGATAAGGCACACCCTCCATCACGCCATTCGACAGCTCGTCGATGGCTTGTGGTTGGTCGCCAGTTGGGGCATATTCAGAATGAAGTTTAAAATCCATCTTTCCAATACATTTTGAATCAACTTACAAATTTACAACATTTCCCCCACATCACCCACTCGCCACAGGCAAATAATTCATTTTGGAGCACTCGGATCGGCGCGATTGGAACTAAAGGGTGATGATGAGGGAGAGGCCGAAGCGGAAAGATTTGTGGTTGGGCACTATTAGTGATGAGGACACGGTGACATCGGTGGCTTTTCGCTTTGCCGTTTCTCTTGCAGGATTGCCTGTGAGCAAACCCATCACCTCGTTTACGGGGTCGATGACAAACGCCACGATATTGCCTAACAGCGATGAACCGAGCAGGCTGTAGCCATTGTTCACAATAGCGCGTTTTGCCTTGTAAAACCCTTCGCCAATCAGGCTGCCCACAATCGGAGTGATGAGCATATCTTGATACGACGGGCGCTCCATAAACGCCTCAATGCCAAATTCCCACCCCACATTTGATATCAACGAGCAGTAGAACATCGATTGCCAAGCATTGAATCCGCAACTTCTGGCAGCCATGTAATACACGGCCCCGGCATAGGGGTGAAGAATATAGTTGAAGTAGAACTTGTCGTGGTCCCATTCGGGGCCTTTCTTTAGCACATGGTTGCGCCATCGCTTGAATAGCGGTACATCTTGAAGTTCGGCTCTGTTCCACGAAGTGGCATCTTCGGGCAGGCATTGAAGCACTAAAAGCGTGCCAACGAATGCGCTGCTCAGCGCAGAGGTGTTGATCCAAAGCCGATGCCAGTCGTATGCTTTCCCCGTTACGGAATAGGGCAAGTCGTAGGCGCCGGGGGTGTATCTTTTGAGGTTGTCGGCCACGCTCAATGGCACATAGTGGGGAAGTGTGTCTTGAAATATGAGTTGCTGCGAAGCTAAATCATCTACCATTAAAGGACTTAACGCATTGGGCAGGCTATCGCAAGATGATAGGCTGTCGGATTGTGCCATAGCGTAGAATCGCTCTACAATCATAAATAGCAGCAACATTATGATTCTTCTTTTTCTTTCTATCATAATACTACTTTTTATTATGCGTAAGCCTCGTTACGCTCTGCGTGAGGCTTATATGCAAATATAGTGAAAAATAGGAAGTTATGAAAAGTCAAAAAGGCTACAATATTAGTTGTTTTTTCCTATTTTGCCTGCTGCCACCATTTCTGCCAACCAAATGACGAAAAATGCGGCTCATCATACCATAAAAAATGTCAGAAAAAAGCCATTTAATGCGAAAAAAAATATAACTTTGTCCTATCCAACCACGTATATTATTAATATTGGTATGATTTTGGCTAAAGGCGATACCTCCTTTTAGCGAATTTTTTTAAACACAGATAACTGCAAACAATGCGTTTTTTTCTGAACAAAACGATAGGATGGAAACCTATGTGCATAAGTCAAGTGACCAATAGGCTGTTCGCTTTGGTCATTTTGCTTGTGATGGGGCATTTTTCGGCATGGGCTACTGAAGCAGATTTGAGGGAGCTGATGCAAAAAGATGACTACATCAAAGCTTCGTTGATAGTGGTTTCGCCTGGCGATGCGATTTATTCTGCTGGCGGACACCTTGCCATACGAATGTCGTGCCCAGTTCAGAGCGTGGACTACGTTTATGAATTTGATGCAGCGCTGAACGACGATGAATCCCTTGTGCTGCTATACCTGAATCGCAAATTGAGAGGGGAGTATATCAGATTGTTCGCATCTGATTTTCTGAATAATGTGCACAAAGAAAACCGGCAGACTGAAGAATATCCTCTGAATTTAACGCCTGAACAAGAAGTGGCATTGTGGGCAAACCTTGACGATGCGGTGGACGGCGGTAGCGATTTCCCATTCTCTCCGTCGGAACACAACTGCTGTTCGATGCTTCTGAGCGTGATTGAATCGGCATTGCAAGAAAGTGTGTTCTCATCGTCTGATGTGGCTGAACGGTTGGAAGATTCGGGGCGAAAGTCTATTGAGGAATTCTTTTCACGCGCACCATTCACTGGGCTGCTGTGGAATACGCTTTTGGGCAGGGAATTTGATACGCCCAAACAGGCGATAAACCTGTATTATCCGAAAATGATAGGCAAAACCTTGCCATTCGTTAAGAATCCTGCCAATGGCAAACCGCTGATTGAGAGCAAGTCGAACGCCACGATATTTAAAGGTGATGGATATAGCGCTTATGCTCCACACATTGTGTTCTTAATGGTGTTTGTAATCGCCTGTTTCTTGACTTTTATGAACGTAAAGGGCAGAATGTGCCGTGCATCGCAGATTTTTGACTGGTGCTTACTGGGCGTGAATGCGGCTGTTGGGTGCATACTTTGGTATATGTTATGCGCTTCGGTTTTTACGGGAGAATTGTATGTAAATTATTTAATGGCGGTATTTACACCATTGCCCATTGCGCTGATGCTCGTCCGCAAACCTAAGATTTGGCTGTGGTATGCGAAAATAATGTCGGTGATTTTCGCCATGCTACTGATATGCGTGTGGTTTGTGCCACAACTGCAATACTACGGCATGTGGCTGTTTGTGCTCACAATGCTGATGAGAGGACTATACTCGATATATAAATCCAAGAAAAAATAACTCTAAAAACCAAAACTTTATGAAGCAAACAAAAACTTTTGGCTTGATTTTTGTGCTTGCCGCCTTGCTGTGCTCAGTGCAGTCGTGGGCAGGGAGTTCGTATTACAAAAATCTGTCAATCACAATCAAAAACCCCGAAACGGCAAAAGGCAGGGTGTATCTCGCACCTTTAGTTGATGCCGACACGGCTTACTGCGTAGTGAGCAAAGACCCCAAAGTGGCGAAAGTGGCAGGCAATTTGTCGGCGAGTGTAGGAGATTTTAAGGTGAATATGTTCGTTCTTCCTGCTGATGGATATGTTCTTGAGTGCCTGGCATTGCCAAAAGCTTACGCAAGTGGCGATTATCGTCGTGGGGCGATTGGTAATGCAATGGGCTACCCATTGTCGAGCCAAGAGGTGACACTTGACAGCGATACGATTACGGATTGCACCAAAACACGCCCAGAGAATTGGGCGAGTGAAACACCTGTATCTACTTGGGATTTGTGCTCGGTGTTTGTGCCGTCTAAAAAAGCCACCGTGCGCAATACCAAAGCAGGTGCTATCGAGAAGGCAGTGAAGGCAAGCCGTTACGGATTGTTTACCAACGATTTGGTGGTGACAGGTCCGCTCAACAGAGATGACTTCAGGTATCTAAACGAACTCAGCCAAGAAAGAGGTTTGATTCGCTTAGACCTCAGCCGTACTTCAATTACAGCGATACCTGACAGTGCCTTCTATAAGTCGGGACTGTATGAACTGAAATTGCCCTCAACCATCAAGTCGATTGGTCATGGAGCATTTGCAAAAAGTATGGGGCTGAAACCCGTAAACATTCCAAAAGGAGTTACCAAAGGAGATGATATAATTAGCGGATGTCTGCTGATGGAACTCTTTGGAGTGAAAGATACAACGGAATCTTCTGGCATCGACCCCCTCTCATTCTGGTACCTTTTCGGCTTCTAACATTATCCCGAACTTAAGTGAAGAAAAATGGCAACCCCTGCTGCACTGATGTGTGGCAGGGGTTGCTTATGTTAGTGGATATGTATGTCAGGAGTTGATTATGGATGGATAATCAGTTTTTTAGCCTGGGTAGGCGTGCGGAGAATGTAGATGCCATTGGAGAGCGTGACGGAATTTACGCCAGCAGGGAGGGTTGCGTGTAGGCGACCGTCGATGCCGTAGATGGCTACAGTCTCTTTGCTGTCGATGGTGAGGATGCCACCCATTTGTGACACATTCAGCGAAGGAGTCACCGCTGATGGCACCACATTGATGCCCGATGGCTCGTAGCACTCAATTTTCAGACAGTCGAAATTCCAAGGACCGCAAAGCGATGTCACGCGAAGCACATGCTTGCCTTTGCTGATATGCACATTCTTGTAGTCGGGTTTGGCATTGTAGTAGGCGCTGCCGGTGTTGTTGCCGCCAGCCACAGGCCATAACCAAAGGGTGTCGGTCTGCAATGCGCCATTGCTGAGGGTGCTGGTCCAATTTTCGGGCTTGGTGAGAACCTTGTTGAAATTAGTGCCTCGTGCCTGATATGCCTCTGGTGCTACAGGACGCGACACTTGGGTGGTGGGCACATTTGTGCCATCGAGCGAAAGTACCATTGCTCCAGCGTATTGGCGTGGCCAGTTGAGGTATGGCTCACCTGCAATGTTGTAGCTTGTGGTGCTTGGCGCGTAGCCCTTGCCGGCAGCCATGCCCCATTGGTTCCACACTGCTCCGTGGTGCACATAGATGTTCACCTCAAGTGGAGTTTCGGCCTCAAACGAGTAGTTATACCAACTGCCCCAATTCTCTTGAGCCATTTCACGGCTGATGGTCTTGTTTTCTTCGTTCACCCATTTATTAAGTGTGTAGGCATTCCAGTCGGCACCCATTTGCGCCAATCCCCAGCCACCGCTGTAACTGTTGCCTTGGCGAATCTCCACATCTTTGCTGTCGGGGCGATACTCGCTTGCGTCGGTGCCTTGGCGTGCGCTGTAACCGATGCCCTGACCGCCTTCATCGTAGTCTTCTGCCTCGATAACAAACACCTTGTTGGCAGAGAATGTGCGTCCTTCGCTTTCAGCCAGCATGAAAATCTCACGCCAGTCCTCAATGCCTAAAATGCTCTTGTAGGGGTCCATCACTTCGTTTTCACGGTCGGAACCAGCTGCTTCCCAAACGTACCACACCGGCTTTCTGCCGCCAGGGTTGTCGGCATCGTCGGGGAAGAAGTGCAGACCGATGCGCAACCCATCTTCCACACGATTGTCCATCCAGTTGTGCCACATGAAAGCATCGATGCCACTGAGGGCGTTTGTCTTTTTCCAAGCCCAGCAACCGCCAGCGGCTTGGTGAGCGAGGTCGGTTTCGCTATATGACGGTGAATTGGTGCCATTTTCCGAGAGGAAAAGGTTGCGCTTCACTGAACCGTTGTATCTGTTTTCGTCGGCAAGAATCCAGTCGTTGATCACTTCAAGATTCTTGAAAGTCACAAATTTGGTGTTAGGGTTGTAGGTGGATTGTGTATCGTTTTTCCAGAAGTCGGATTTGGTGAGATTCTCAGGATAAGGGTGATATGCCACGCCCCACCAGAAGTCGCCTTCCACTTCGCTGTAGCGCACATTCTGTGTCAGTATATTTTTAGGGTTCCAGCCGTTGGCACCGTAGGTCCAGTTGTGGGTGTATGAACCCAAGATTGATGCATTTTGGTCGTATTGGCGCACGATATTGTAGCACAGGCGCATAGATTTGATGTATTCGTCCATATACACCATTTCGGGAGGATTGCCCATGTTGGTCCAAGTGGAAGCCATATCCACCTCGTTGTGCATAATCCAATGTGCGATGCGACCATGTCCGCTACCGTTGTATCTGTTAGCCAAGTAGTTGAGCACGGCGGCGTAGGCGTTCACACTCTCCATGGTGGTCATGTTGGGCATACTGTAGTTGCCGCCATTATTGTCGGGGTGAACAAACACGGGGCGCATACTCGCATCGGGAGAGCCAAGCGGAATCAGAATGATGGCGCTAACGGCAATGCCGTGCTTCTCGTAGAACGACAAGTGGTTGTCCCATGTGCCAACCTCGTCGCCATTGATGTAGTATTGCTTGCCACCGTACACGTATGGAATGTTGTTGCTCCAAATTTTGTTTTGGGCAATGAATTGAGTGATTACCCAGTTGCAGGTGATGTTTTTGGCGTTGAGGTCAACGAGGTCTTGCATATATGTGTTGCCAAGGCCTGCGCCCACGCCCTTCTTGGTGGCAGGAGTGAGTTTGGATGGTGAAGATATGGCCGCCACTTCGTCGGCATAGCGTGCATGACTGAGCAAAGTGTCGGTTTCTCCAAGATTGCCCACGATAGCCCATTTCGAAAGTAGGCGGTCGTAAGTGAAACCGTCGTATTGTGCGTAGCGGTCGAGCGTCAGACTGAATTCGCCATTGTTCACGCTTGTGCGGTGGGCAAACTTCTTACACTCGGTGATGTCGATGTTAGGCATAGCCTCAACCAAGGCAAAATCCTCATTCCCTACGCATTTTCCGCTGATGGTCACCTTGTCAGCACTCACGCTCACATGGCTCACGGCAGAGGCGTAAACATTGTTGTAGAGGTAGTTTTGAAGGCGAGCGGCTTTGAACTTCATCATGGCATCCTTGTTGCCAGTGATGTCGTAATTCTTCTTTTCCTCATCGTTCATTTCACGGAAGCGAAGATTTTTCACCTTGATGGTCACGCCGCTGCGTCCACCCCAGTCGATGCGCATCACGCTTTTAGCCGCACCCCAACCGAGGTTGGAGATTGTATTTTTCATTTCCTTGCTAAAAGTGGTCCATTCGCTTGTGTTGGCGAGGTCGGCGCATTTGATGGATCGTGCCTCGCTATAGGTGGGACTGAAGAAGATTTGCAAGCCACCAGTGGTTGCTGGCGCGCATTGGTAGTCGAAGGTGAGCACGCACTGGTCGTCAGGTAATGCACTTGTAAGGGCGTTGATGCTCACAAAAGGGTCTTCACCAGTGGTGGTGATGGTGTAGATGCCCGAAGCGGCATCGTAGTCGATTGTGGCTTGGTTTGCCGTGGAAATGTTCAGCGACAGACCAAAATCCTGTGCCCATGCCCCCATAAAGGAGCAGAGGCAAGCAAAAAATAGTAAAAATTTCACTTTCATTGTTGTAGTATAGTTTATAGTCTATTTGGTATCGTGTAAAAGTTAAGTACGGTGCAAATTTAAGAAATTTTAAAGAAAAAAGTGTGGTCAAGGAAGAAGTTTATTTTGAAAAAATAGTAAGGTGAAGGTTCCCTAAAATAATACGTCCAAGTATGTGGGGCATACTTGGACGTGGTGGTTAGGGTGTTGTGGAATCTTTCTGCTTAAATACTGGCTCGCCGTTGGTGTCAACCAAAAAACGGCCTTCTATACCGAAGAATGTCAACTCCTCTGGGTGAATGGCTTGAGAGCCCCAAGAACCGTTCTCCTCATCGTAGATTCCTCGTTCGAAATAGAAATAGTTGTTCCAGCGTTTTGGTTCGAGGGAATGTATCTCCTTCTTGGGATTATTGAGATTATTGGGAACAGAATCCGTTACCCATATACGCGTGATGGTGTTGGTTTCGGTATCTACTTCAATCGCCCACAAAGTCCAAGCGTGGTTCATGTCGCGAATTTGCGCAACGTAATTACCTGTAGTGAAATAGCGCAGAAGCACATCGGTAATTGCCGCTTCATTGGAATCTAAGTAGCCTCGTGTGAAGATGATAGGGTTATCGAAGTCGCCCTCCGCGAGATAATTTTGATAAAGATTGGTGCGTGTGTAGGCGATGGTAGGATGTGTTTGGCTCAGATACCAGTCGAGTGCTTTATATACATAGTCGCCACCCTTATTAAAATAGGTGTTGCGGTCAAATTCCTGGTTGATTTCTTCTGCGCCCCAGCACTTGCCGGTGTAGATATATTTCTCCTGTATGCGGTCTTGCCACCATGCTATCATGTTGCTACTAACAGCAGCCCAGCAACCATTCCTGAACTGAAAGGTGTTGTACCATCCACCATCTACGCTGACACCTTTAGCCCAATACTGAACCTTCTCTGCTTTTGCTGAAGAAAATGGCAGAATGATGCTCTGCACTAATGCAAGTGCAAAAATAATTATAGTCTTTTTCATTATACTCGTCTTTTCTTTTTTGGGGTTAAAAATATCATCAGAAGACTCTGACTTTCTCTCTTCCGTTTTCTGTCAGCACTACATACACGCCCTTGGAAAGAGAGCCGTTGTGCTGCGTTATGTCACGTCCGTTAAGGTCGTAGATGCGGAATGCCTTATCACAATAGATTCTGCCTCCAACCGCATAAATGGAGCGGTCTGATTGTGTGAACTCTACACTCGTTGTTGTATTGGGCTTACAAACGCCACGCACGGAAGAACCATAATAGCGTGTGTGGTTCCAATCGGATTTCACATAAGACTGAATAAACTGCAACTGGTAGGCTGAGCCCCAATAAGAAGTGGCGTTGAAAAGCGAACTCGACCAGTAGTAGCCGCGTACGCCTTTCTCATTAATCTGTTTTGCATACCGACACCCAGCAGCAGGCAGAAAGAGTGAAGCATTACCGCTCTTGCTTGCGACCACATATCCTGCCACACCAGTTTTGTTGTAGTCGTCGGTCCATGTCCAGACGCAATGCTCTTGGAGTTCACCCCATTCTTCCTTGGTAGGCATACGCCATGTGCCACCCCATGCATTGGAAACGATATCATCTTTGCCTTCAAGCGTGAGCAACCCGTCGGAATTGTCATATTTCGTGAGCGAATTTTGGTTTGTTCCATGCAAATAGTTAGCCCATCGGAAGTCTGATTTCAAAGTTGTTTCGCCCCATGCATAGTAGTTGCCCTCGTCTTGAGGAAGATTTGCACCTATATTGGTAGAAGCCCACTTAATTCCACTGGGCAACCCCATATCAATCCAAGTGTGCCCGCACTCCACTCCAGTGTTTTGCGCAAGTAAAGCACAAGGTATTGCACACGCAATCAAACAAATAATGTCTTTTCTCATCTCTGGATAAATAATAAATAGTTTATACAGCCATTGGCATTGACTGATTTCACTTTACACTTTTTTTGTTTTCTGTCTGCAAAGATATACAATTAATACTCGTATCTGCAAATTTAATTTTTAAGATTGCTATTCGGTAAAATGGCAGTCGTTTGCTCATGGTAAATGCTATTTTTGAACAACAATTTGTGTGGAGTGTGGTGGCGTGAAGGTTGCACAAACGTAGGGGAAGGTGTGCATTTTGAAACCTTTTTTAAGCAAATATGTTACTTTTTGTACTTTTTGTGGTTGTTTTTTGTTCATTATAGAATAAAATTTCGTAAATTTGCAGCCTGCATTTTTGGGTGCAGAGGTTTTTTATTAAAATAAAATCTATCAAAACATAAACAATGAAGCTACTACAAGCTAAGTTAGCACAATATCAAGAGCCTCAGAAAGCGAAGGCTTTAGGTATTTATCCCTATTTCCGCGAGATTGAGAGTGAACAAGACACCGAAGTGTATATGCATGGCAAAAAGGTGCTTATGTTCGGTTCAAACTGCTACACTGGTTTAGTTAATGATAAGCGCGTGCACGAAGCAGCTATCAAGGCTATCCAAAAATACGGCACAGGCTGTGCCGGCTCTCCATTCCTTAATGGTACGCTTGACATTCACAAGAAACTTGAACGCCGATTGGCTGATTTCGTTGGTAAGGAAGACGCAATGGTTTACTCCACCGGTTTTGGTGTGAACCTTGGTGTGGTTTCTACTCTTACTGGCCGTGGCGACTATATCATTTGCGACGAACAAGACCACGCTTCAATCATTGAAGGTCGCCGTCTTTCGTTCTCCAACTATTTGAAGTATAAGCACAACGATATGGCTTCGCTCGAAGAGCAACTCAAGAAGTGCGAGCCCGACCGTGTGAAACTCATCGTTACCGATGGCGTGTTCTCGATGGAAGGTGATGTGTGTAACTTGCCTGAAATCTGCGACCTCGCACGCAAGTATAAAGCAGCCGTGATGGTTGACGAGGCACACAGTATCGGTGTGTTTGGTGAGGGCGGCCGTGGCGTTTGTAACCACTTCGGGCTTAGTGATGAGGTGGATTTGATTATGGGCACATTCAGCAAGTCGTTTGCTTCGCTCGGTGGCTTTATCGCTTGCGATGAAACTATCACCAACTTCCTCCGTCACCACTCTCGCTCATATATCTTCACAGCAAGTATCACTCCAGCATCGACCGCAGCTGTTGACGCAGCACTCGATATTATGCTGAATGAGCCAGAGCGTCAGGAACAACTTTGGAAAGTTACCCACTACGCTCTCGATGGTTTCCGTGCAATGGGTTGTGAGATTGGCAACACCTCTACACCAATTATCCCACTCTACATTCGCGACCAGAATAAGACATTCGCCATCACTGCCGAACTGCTGAATGAAGGCATTTTCGTGAATCCAGTGGTTTCTCCAGCTGTGGCTCCACAAGATACCCTTATTCGCTACAGCCTTATGGCTACTCACACTAAGGAACAAGTGGACTTCTCACTTGAAAAAATTGAGAAAGTGTTCCGCAAATATGGCGTAATCAAATAATGGCAATGATATACAAGTTGTCCCTGTAAATTATCGGGAGGGAGCGAGGTGAAACTTGCTTTCTCCTTTTTTTGCGGTATTGTTAATAAAAATACTGTTAAAAAATGGATAGGGTATTGCGTAATTCAAAGAAGTATAGTATCTTAGCATGTGGAAACACACACGAATCTGTATCTATGAAAGCACTCTTTGAATTTGACAATCTTTTCTCGCTCACATCATATTTCACTACAGAGAAAGTCTGCAAGGAATTTCTTGCACAGCAACGCTGGGGCGGTGATGTGGTCTGCCCGATTTGCGGTAAGCACCATTGCAAACAGCGTTTTGACGGTCGTTATCGTTGTGACAGGTGCAAGCACAATTTCTCGGTCATATCAGGTACGATTTTTGAGAACACTAAAGTATCACTACGCAAGTGGTTCATCGCTATGTATCTCATTTCCTCGCACAAGAAAGGCGTGTCGTCGCACCAGTTGAGCAGAGACATTGACGTGTCTCAAAAGACCGCGTGGTATATGCTACAGAAGATACGCACGCTGTACAAGCAGGACGACGCAACAGCGTTAAGCGGTATCGTGGAGTGCGACGAGGTGTATATCGGTGGAAAGGAGAAATGGAAGCACAAGAGTATGCGCACACCACGCACGCAAGGACGCAGCACTAAGACCAAAACACCTGTGTTCGGAATGATGGAGCGCAGTTACATCATTGACCGAAACGGAAACGAGGTTCCGATGTCATATGTCCGTGCGATTATTGTCAGCAAGACCGATAGGGCAACCTTGCAACCTATCATCGGACAGTTTGTGGAGGAGGGTTCCCATGTGATTACTGACGAGTTGAGTGCGTACAAGGGACTGGAGCAACTGGGTTACAGGCACTCCGTTGTCGCCCACGGTGCAGAGGAGTACGCCAATGGTGATGTTTTCACCAACGGCATTGAGGGGTTCTGGTGCCATTTCAGAAGAATGATTGACGGTTGCTACCACAACGTGAGCGATGAGCACCTGCAAGCGTACATCGACGAGGCGTGCTACCGATGGAACACAAGAAAAGCGTCCCAGTCGGAACGCTTCTGTGATATGTTCAACAAGTCTATAGGACTCGTGGTCAAACACTATGAGTTGAAAATGTATGGAATGGTGGGGGGATTATTTCTTTAATTGCCAACCTTTGCCTTTAATATATTCGTATTTATCATGATTAAAATCATTGACTTCTCGTCCAATCCGCTTATAGATAGGATTTGGATGTCTCTCATTTTCAATGTAATCATCATCAGGACCAGTAGGGTCACTACCGAGCGCCAAATAATCATCCAAAGACTTTACAAACCTGTATTTTGGATTCCAGGTCTGACTTGTGGTTTCTAACTTTTTATTATATTTCTTTGAAAGTGCTTTGCTTGCTGCATCATTAAAGGCGTCTAGTCTTTTGATATTACGAGTATCATATAGATGTTTATCGCGCTCCTTATCAGCAGCACTTGCATACGTTTTCCAGTCAAGTTCAGAAAGCACCTGTTTTACCGACTCGCTAATCATATTATGCAACTGAGACTCATTAAGTCGTATTGTATTTTTCTTTCTCATATCCAATTTGAATTTCTTTATATGATAAATATCTAGTAATTGGAAAAAAGGTGTATATTTGTGGAAAATAAGTATTTATAAATAAAGAGAGATATTATGGCGTTATTGAAAGAAGACGGTGGTTTAGATATTGAAAGAATTAACCAACTGCCATTTGAAGAATATATGAAAGAAATGGGTTCTTTGACAGAAGCACAAGTCAATGAATACCTTTCTGTTCTTCCAATCAATGAATCTAACAAACCCGTTCAAGCGGTGGAAGTTGAGTATACATTAAGGGACGAACTTGAACAAGGCGCGGTAATCGCAAGTGATTACATCAAAAATAAAGTGCGAAAATTAAGACAGAAATAATGAATAGGGATAGATTGTATGAAGAAAAATTACCACGAAAATTCACCGTAATTCTTTCTCCAAAAATAATTAGGGAGATGGAAGAAATATATAGGTTGAATTCAAACAAGGTAAATGAACTCTATCAATGGTATAGTTACATTGACGATGTTCAAAATTACGTTTCTAATCGTGCCGTTGCTTGGAATTACAAGCGGAGAAACATAAGGTTTCCCAATGGGGCACTATTCATCAAGGATTTTGATTATAATGTGGGTTATACAATTAAAACAAATAAGTACACAGAGCAAACCTATGTTTATGTGTTTATGATGAATTTAAAAACCGAAGAGTTTGGACTAAAGAGACCTCCTGTTATCCAAGAATCAAAAAAGAAAAGGCAGATTGTTATTAAAGAGTCTCAATTACATTCTATCATTCATAAGACAATAAGAAGACTATTATTAAGAGCATAGAAATAAAAAAATCCGTATCACTTGGTTGCGGTACGGATTTTTTATAATTTACAGGGACAACATGTATATCATTCCCTATTTTTTTATCACCTCAAATCAAATAGTTTAGAACTCTATTCGCTCTGGTGCAATCCTGTCGGCTTCGGTGATTTCACGCAGCACTTTGCAAGGCACACCTGCGGCAATCACGCCCTTCGGTATGTCGGAAGTGACCACACTTCCCGCGCCTATCACACTACCCTCGCCTATCGTCACTCCACCACAGACGGTGGAGTTCGCACCAATCCAAACACCATCTTCAATAGTGATTGGCTCCGACGTTTCGAGCGCGCTGGAGCAGCGTTGCTCGGAGTGAATGGGGTGACCTGCGCAAGCGAGCACCACACCTGGTCCGATCAGCACACTCCTGCCGATGCGAATGGGCGACGTGTCGAGAAACACACAATTATAATTCACCAGCGCAAAGCCCTTGAAATGAATGTTGAATCCAAAATCGCACCTGAAACTGGGCATCAGATACACCGACGAATAATAAGTGCCAAACAAGCGCATCAATATGTCGCGTTGAGCCTTAGGGTCGTCGGGGTCGGAATTATTGAACTTCCAACACAAGCGGCGCGCTTTGGCCTGAGCCTCACGGGGAATGTGCATCGCATTTCCCACAAATCCTTTATCTTCTTTTATTCGTGATAATATATCCATTTTATCAAATTTTACGCAAAATTAGCGAAAACGCAATTACACAACACGATTTTGTGCTGAAAAAGTTTTGATTAACAGTTATTCTTTGTATATTTGCCCAGAGAAAACCAATGCGAACATACTTAATGTGCGCTCTCGCATTTTTTTACAACCTCCTTCCTTTGAGCGCAAGAAGGAAACTAAAACCTCAAAACAACATGAAGAAAATCTTATTCACACTTGCCACTGTGTTTGTTCTCACCGCATGCGGTGGAGGCGCACCATCTCCAACCGGCGACGCTGAAAAAGACGCGAAAGCCATATTCGAATACATGACGTCTGAAGTAGAAAACTGCAAGACTCTTGAAGAATTTAATGATATCGAAAAGAAAATCGAACCAATTCAAAAAGAATTTGAGGACTACGAAAAAGACCACCCAGAATACAAGGAGCAATTCCAAAAGGCTTCTCAAAATGAAGCGCTTAAATTCATAGGTGCTGTAATGAAAAAAGAACAAGAACTGAAGAAAAAATAGGAAAACAATAATAATTAATCGTTTGTGCGAATCTTTTGATTTTTAAGCGGATACACAATATTCGCCTTATAGCCCACGCACAAATCACTTCTAAAAACAACTCCCCCTCTAAATATGGGCTATGCAGAGGGAAAACAAACAAAAAACCTAACAACATGAAGAAAGTATTATTTATGTTTGTGGCTGTATTGGCCCTCGTAAGCTGCCAAAAGGGCGCTGAAAAATCAAGTGAAGCAACTGCCGATAGCACAAAGACTGAGGCTGTAGAAAAAAAGGCTGCTGATGCCACCGAACTCGTGGCTCCTGAAAAGACTGGCGACATCGCTGAAGACTTAATCGCACAAGCTAAATTCGTTTTGGCAAAGATTAAAGCTTGCAAGACTGCGGAAGAATTTGGTGCTATTGAAGAAGATCAATGCATGAAGGATTTCGAAGCGCTGATGAGCAAAGCAGAACAAGAAGCCACTCCTGAACAAAAAGAAAAAATTGCTGAATTCTTCAAAGATCCAGCTAACAACTTCGAAGAAGCAATGTCTGCAAAACTTAAAGAAATTATGTAACCCCCAAATGCCACAACGGCATTGAATCAATACAAGGCTATGCCGCAAATCGGCATAGCCTTTTTTTCGCACCCAAGATCAGTAAAAAACGGCTAAATGGAAATCACGGTTCAGTGGGAAATTTCTGGGTATAGATTATGCTTTGTTGCCGAATCGTGAATGGAATCAAAAACAAAAACATAAAAAACA